>Ga0126307_10003393_pt1 | contig 10888 bp, 13 predicted proteins | sample Plot28_FD_89955 | JGI IMG/M metagenome (GOLD analysis project Ga0126307, IMG submission 89955) | Serpentine soil microbial communities from UC McLaughlin Reserve, CA, USA - Plot28 | ecosystem: Environmental > Terrestrial > Soil > Grasslands | place: USA: UC McLaughlin Reserve, Lake County...
GCGCTGTCGGCGCGCCGCACGAGCTCGTCACGCCCAACGTCGTCGAGCGGCGCCGTGGCGATGCCGGCGCTGACGGCAACGGCGCCCGCCGGCTGAATGTCGGCGGACGAGATCCGGTCGATGATCGAGTTGGCGGCGATGCGCGCTCCCTCCTCATCGCGGCCGGGGAGCAGGATCGCGAACTCGTCGCCGCCGAGCCGGAATGCCTCGCCTCCCTGGCGCAAGTTGGTCGCCAGCTGGGCCAGCACCTTATCGCCGGCCGGGTGCCCGTGGCGATCGTTGATCCGCTTGAAGTCGTCGATGTCCACGAGGCAGAGGCTGAGCGGATAGCCCTGCGCCTGCGAGTCGGCGAGCTCCCGCTCGAGCCGATCGTGGAAGTGCCGGTGGTTGCCGAGCTGGGTCAGCGGGTCCGTGAGGGCGAGCCGCATGGCGCGGAGCTCGCGGAAGGTCGAGCGCTGGTAGAGCGCGATCGCGAGCAGCGGGCCGACCAGCGCCGCCGAGAGGAAGGGCGAGCGCTGCCAGAGGATCACGAGCATCAGCGCCGCCGACGCCATCAACGCGAACGGCATCGCCGTCACGCTCACGCTCGTCCGGGTCACGTTCAGGAACGGCTTCCTCGAGCTGATCCCGACGACGAGGCTGATCAGGAGGAGGTTGACCGTGTAGAACGAGAACGCGGCCACGAGGACCTGCGCGAAGACGAGGTCGGCGGCCATGCCTCGTAGCGGTGCGATCGCCGCGCCCGCGACCGCGGCGGCGATCGACATGACCGCGGCGTTGTAGACGACGCGGATCGGCGGCCGGTGCTCGAGCAGGTGCATGATCGGTGCGGCCATCCCGACGGCGACGCCGGCCTCCCAGCCGTAGAGCACGATCGCGGCCGTGCAGAAGACGAACCCGAGCGAGACGCCGCCGGTGTCGATCCCATCCAGCGGCACTGGGTAGCGCTCGGCGAGCGTCGACGCCGCCAGCAGCCCGGCGATGCCCGCAAGCGTCGCGGCGTCGCGCGGCGAGATCGCGAACGAGACCGCGGCCACTGCGGCGGCACCGAACCCGAGCACGGCGACCGGCAGCACGACGGCTGCGAGCCGCGGGGGCAGCTTTGCCCCCGCGCTCACTAAGGGCCCCCTGCCAGCCCTGCGCTCACCAACCCCATGTGAAGTGTTCCCAACCCCAGTTCCCGATCGCCACGGCGAGAGCCGTGACAGCGACGAGGAGCGAGATCAAACGTCCGTTCTTCCACTGCAGCATGTGCGTGCCCTCCGTTGGCGGATCGTCAGGTGCCCCGGGATGATGAACCTCGCCGCCCGAGCCGTAATCCCTCGAAGGGGTGATCTGGCGAGCGCGGTCGACGAGTGGTGCCCCGCTAGGCTACGGCGCGATGAGACCGACCATCGAGCCGGAGCCGACCGAGGACGAGCGCGAGGCCATCCTCGCCGCGCTCGCCGCCGCCTCCGGCGAGGACGCGGGCTGGCCGGCCGCGGCGCTCCTCGAGGGCGTCGAAGGCGACGAGCTCGACCCGTAACCGTTGGGCGCGAAGCTTCGTTCAACACTCACTATGTGCTGTCGCTGCGGAGAGCATCCAGCGCGGTCGGCCGAGGAGCCGTTCTGCCCGATCTGCGTCATCTCGATCAAGGTCGAGGTCGCGCGCGGGCTGACGCAGCTCGCCGGCTACCTGAGCGCCTGGGCCGCGTTCGGGGACTGGTGCCAGTCCCACCAGGCGGCGTAGAGCCGGTCGTCGCTCTAGGCCGCTGAGCCGCGCAGCAGCCGCGGCGCCGACCGGGCGTAGTCGAGCCCGGACACCCAGGTGAGCACGAGCGCGACGAGCAGCGCCCACCAGGCGATCGTGTCGTCCCACGCTCCCGCCGCCGCGAAGCCGCCCACCGCGGCGGCAACCGCTTGCGCCCAGGTCTTCAGCTTGCCGAGGTCGCGGGCCGCGATCACCACGCCCCGCTCGATCGCCGCCAGGCGCAGACCGGAGATGAGGATTTCGCGCGCCAAGATCGCGGCGACCATCCAGCCCGGCCACACGCCGTCCTCGATCAGCATCACGAGCACGGCGAGCACGAGCACCTTGTCCGCGACCGGGTCGAGCAGAGAGCCGAGCGGCGAGGTCACGCCGCGCCTCCGGGCGATCCGGCCGTCCAACCAGTCCGTCGCCATGGCGACGCAGAAGAGCGCCGTCGCCCAGTACTCGTTGTGCGGGAAGTTCCAGGCGTAAAGAAGCACGACGAGCGGCACGGACGCGGCGCGGGCGACGGTCAACTGGTCGGGGAGCGTCACGGCTTCCGTGAGAATACGCGGCGCCATGCCGCTTCCCTCGAAAGTCCTGGTCGCAAACCGCGGCGAGATCGCGATCCGCATCTTCCGGACCCTTCGCGAGCTCGGCATCGGCACGGTGGCGGTGTACTCCGAGGCCGACCGCAATGCACTGCACGCGCGCTCGGCCGACGAGGCGTACCTGCTCGGCCCCGGCCCGGCGGCGGAGAGCTATCTCGCCGCCGATCGCGTCCTCGAGGCGGCCCGTCGCTCCGGCGCCGAGGCGATTCACCCCGGTTACGGGTTTCTGGCGGAGAGCCCCGCCTTCGCGCGCGCCGTCGAGGAGGCGGGGCTGACGTGGATCGGCCCGCCGAGTACCGCGATCGAGCTGATGGGCTCGAAGACGGAGGCGCGGACGGCGATGCAGGCGGCGGGCGTCCCGATCATTCCCGGTGCGACGGAGCCGGTCGAGACAGTCGCGGAGGTGCTCAGGCTCGGGGAGGAGATCGGCTACCCGCTGATCGTCAAGGCCGCTGCGGGGGGCGGCGGCAAGGGGATGAAGCTCGTCGCCTCGCCCAACGACGCGCAGCGCGCGTTCGAGTCCGCCCAGCGCGAGGGTGAAAAGTACTTCGCCGACGGCCGCGTCTACGTCGAGCGCTACCTCGTCGACCCGCGCCACGTCGAGGTGCAGGTCCTCGCCGACGCACACGGCAACGTCATCCACCTCGGCGAGCGGGACTGCACGATCCAGCGCCGCCACCAGAAGCTGATCGAAGAGACGCCGTCGCCCGCCGTCGACGCGGAGCTACGCGACCGGATCGGCCGGATCGCCGTCGATGCGGCCCGCGCCGCCGGCTACCGCTCGGCCGGCACGATCGAAGGCCTCCTCACGGCCGATGGCTCCTATTACTTCATGGAGATGAACACCCGGATCCAGGTCGAGCACACGGTCACCGAGGAGGTGACGGGGATCGACCTGGTCCGCGAGCAGGTGCGGATCGCTGCCGGGGAGCCGCTGTCGGTGCGGCAGGAGGACGTCGTCCTCCGCGGTCACTCGATCGAGTGCCGCATCAACGCCGAGGACGTCGCGAGCGGGTTTCTGCCGGCACCCGGACGGATCACCGTCTACCGGGAGCCGGGTGGCCCCGGCGTCCGCATCGACTCGGGCGTCGAGGTCGGGGCGGAGATCAGCGGCCTGTACGACCCGATGATCGCGAAGCTGATCGTCCACGGCGTCGACCGCGAGCACGCGCGGATGCGGATGCTGCGCGCGCTCGACGAGTTCGAGATCGGTGGGCTGCCGACCCTGCTCGGCTTCCACCGCGCGCTTCTCTCCCATCGGGAGTTCATCGAGGCAGGCACTGGGCACGGGCTGGTGGAGTCGGAGGAGCTGGCGGCGCGGGCGGAGGAGCTGACGCGCGTGCCGGCGGCGGAGACAGCCGGGTCGAACGGTCGCGTCCGCGCGCGCACGACTGCAGTCGAGGTGGGGGGACGGCGCTACGACGTCACGCTGCTCGAGCCCGAGCCGGCGTGGGTCGAGCTGGCGCGGAAGCGGCGCGAGCGCGAAGCCTCCGGCCGCGGCGGCGCCGGCAGCGACGCCGTCGTCAGCCCGATGCAGGGCACGGTGCTGAAGGTCGACGTTGCGGACGGCGACGCGGTCGGGGCCGGGGCCCTCATCTGCGTCATCGAGGCGATGAAGATGGAGAACGAGATCGCCGCCCACCGGGCGGGAACCGTCACCGGCGTGTCGGTGGCGCCCGGCGACGCCGTCGCGAGCGGGCAGGTGATCTGCCGTGTCGTCGCCGCCGAGGCCTGATTCGACCAAGCCTCTCTGCGCCGAGACGAGCCGCACGCACGCCGAGCCGCTGCAGGCGACCGCCAGCCGTGTTGACACGTGGATCCTGCTCGAGTATCGCGGCCTCTGGGCGCACGACGCCGTTGACGGCTCGACCCTCTCGCAAGCGGTCAAAGAGCACCTGGTCGAGACGCGGCGCCGGCTGCCGCACACGCGGATCCTCTTCGTTCGCAGCGCGGAGCGGCGCAACCGACACGGGCTGACAGCGTTCATCGCACGCTCCGCCCTCGCCGAGCGAGAACTGCGCCGCTTCGCCTTCGACCGCTATGAGGATCTCGTCCACGTCGATCTGGTTGCGGCCGGCGAGGCCTTCGACCACCCGCTCTTCCTCGTCTGCACGCACGGGAAGCACGACCGCTGCTGCGCGAAGTTCGGCCGCCCGCTCTACGACGCCGTGCGGGAGCAGGTCGAGGACGAGTGGGTATGGCAGTCCTCGCACGTCGGAGGCGACCGTTTCGCCGGCAATCTCGTCGTTCTCCCCGACGGCGCCTACTACGGCCGGGTAGCGCCGCCCGAGGTCTGGGCGGTCGTCGAGGCCGCACTGGAGCGACGAGTCCACGTGCCGCTCTACCGCGGTCGTTCCTGCTACGGCTTTGCCGCCCAGGCGGCCGAGCTGGCCGTGCGCGAGCAAACCGGTCTGCTCGCCGTCGACGACGTGATCGTTCGCTCTCTCCGCAGCGGCCCCGACGGCTGGGTCGCGGAGGCATCGGCCGGCGGAAGCCTCTACGAGGTGGCCGTGCGCGTCGAGGAGGGCGCCCCGACCCATCTCACCTGTTCGACGACCCGACTCAGCCGGCCGAAGCGCTACGTCGGAGAAATCCTTCGCGCACGAGCCGCTTGACGAGCACGAGCCGGCCCTCGTCGTCCAGGTCGCCCGGAAGCTCCGACGCGCGGAACGGCCGCTCGACCGTGACGAGGAACTCGAGCTCCGGCGCCAGCCGCGCCGGCAGCCGCAGCGTCCTTCCTTCGAAGAGCAGCGTCGCCGCGTCGAGCTCGGCGATCACCGTGTCCCGGCGAACGAGCTCGTCCTCGGCGGTGAGCCGGTCGAGCGCGCGCAGCTCCGAGAGCTGGCCGTCGAGGATCGGTCGCCGTGTACGCACGAAGCGCGTGCGGGCCCGCGCGCGGATCCGCTCCGCGTCGAGCTCCGGCAGCTCCGGCGGCTCCGCCGCGTCGATCGTGCGCCGGAAGGGGAGCTCCGCCTCCGCGTCCTCGAGCGCGGCGCGGGCCTCGTCGACCCAACGGCGGGTGTTGATCCCGACCGTGATGTGGAGCGAGTCCGAGTCGGTCGTCAGCGCCTGGTGGAGCCAGCCGCGCGGGAGGTAGAGCGTGTCGCCGGCGCTCGCGGTCAGGTCTAGCACCGGCTCGCCGGGCTCGCCGAGCGCGGAGCGGTAGCGCTGGTTCTTCAGCGGCAGCTCGAGCACGGGCTCGTAGACAAGCCAGCGCTTCGAGCCGGCGACCTGGAGCGTGATCACCTCGTGCGTATCGTGGTGCACCGGCAGTCCCTGCGAGCCGGCCGGGGTGAAATAGGCGTTCGCCTGCACCGGGTGGCCGAGGTACGCCTCCAGATGGCGGCAGTAGCGGGCCAGCGGGAGCCAGTTGTGGTGCAGACCCTGGAGCACGATCGTCGCGCCGCGCTCGAACTGTTCGAGTACCCGGGGCACATCGGCGACGCCGGTGAACGGGTCCGGGCGCCAGGAGAGGTCGCTCGTGTACCCGCTGACCGTCTCGCCCGCCTTGACGAGCCGGAACGCCGGTGTTCGGATCGCGGTCTCGGTCAGCAGCCGCTCGACGTCCCGGGCGGCGAGAAGGTCGTCGAAACGGCCGTCCTCCCCGCGCGGGACGACGAGCGGCTTCCGCTCCCAGTGCTCGGCGAGGAACCGCTCGACCTCGAGCGGCCCGACGGCACGGGCCAGAGCGGCCGGGCTAGGCGGCGTCCGAGTCGGAGTCGTCCGCGTCGGCGTCGCTGGAGTCGCCATCGGTGGTGTCCGTGTCGTCGCCGTCCGCGTCGTCCGTGATCTGACCGATCTTCTCGTCCTCGACGGACAGGATCTCGTCGTCCGTCAGCGTCGTGCTCTGCTCGTCCATCGTTCCTCCTTCGACGGCATGGCCTTCCGAGGCGAGGACATTACAACGCCTCGCTAGAGCCGGTAGGCGTGGTCGGTGAACCAGACGATGCGGCGGAACTCCGCGGGCACGTCGCCGAGGCCGCGGAACGTCCCGAAGACGACTCGCATCCAGCTGCCGTTCGGCAGAGAGCCGGGCGCACTCAGGGTGGCGCTCCACGTGACACCCGGCCGCAGCACCACGGGCGGCGGTGGTTCGATTCTCCTCGCGCGGCGCTGAGCCGGCAGCCGCCCCTCCTGGTTCGCCATCTCGACCTCCTTCAGGTCGCCCGTCGCGAAGAGCATCAGACCGAAGCCGTACTCGGTCGGGCCGGTGTCGACGTCGAAGTCGTACGTCGTGCTGTTGGTGACTGAGACGGCGGCCGACCAGCCCTCCGTCGTCACCTCGAACGCGCTGACCTCGAAGACGAGCCGGGAGCCGACGGTGGCCGGGTAGCTCTCCTTCCAACCGAGCTCGGCGTGCTGGGGCTCGGCCGCGCGTGCCGGGACGAACGGCTTCTCGTCGGCGCTGCCGCACCCGGCGAGGATCAGTGCGGCGAGCAGCGGCAGGGTCCGGCGCACCCTGCCAATGTACGCAGGTAGAGTCGCCCGCGCCGTGGATCTCTATGAGTATCAGGGCAAGCAGCTCTTCGCCCGCTTCGGCATCCCCGTTTCGGACGGGAGGCCTGCCTCGACGCCGGAGGAAGCGCGCGCGGCGGCTGAGGAGCTCGGCGGCCAGGTCGTGGTCAAGGCCCAGGTGCTGACCGGCGGGCGCGGCAAGGCGGGCGGGATCCAGCTCGCCGACGACCCCGCCGACGCGGAGGAGAAGGCCGCGCAGATCCTCGGCCTCGACATCCGCGGCCACATGGTGCGCAGGCTCTGGGTCGAGCGCGCGTCGGACATCGAGAAGGAGTACTACCTCTCGATCACGTTCGATCGCGGGGCGAAGAAGCCGCTCTTCATGTTCACGAGGCACGGCGGGATGGACATCGAGGAGGTGGCCGAGAAGACGCCGGATGCGCTCGTCCGGCTTCACGTCGACCCGCTCGAGGGCTTCCAGCCCTGGCAGGCGCGTCGGTTGATCTACGGCGCGGGCGTCGAGGACCCGAACGAGCAGAAGCAGATCGCCGCGATCGTCGGCAAGCTCTACGACGCCTTCGTCCGGAGCGACGCGATGCTCTGCGAGATCAACCCGCTGATCGTGACCCCGGAGGGCGAGGTGAAGGCACTCGACTCCAAGTTCACGGTGGACGACAACGCGCTCTACAAGCACACCGAGATCGCCGAGATGCGGGATGTCGCCGCGGCCGATCCGCTCGAGACGCTGGCGCGCGAGAAAGGCGTCACGTACGTCAAGCTCGACGGCCAGGTCGGGATCCTCGGCAACGGGGCGGGGCTCGTGATGTCGACCCTCGACGTGATCGCGCTCGTCGGCGGCCGGCCCGCGAACTTCTGCGATCTCGGCGGCGGTGGTGACGCGGAGGGCGTCGTCGACGCGCTCGAGGTGATCACGCGCGACGCGCAGGTGGAGTCGATCTTCTTCAACATCTTCGGCGGGATCACACGCTGCGACGAGGTTGCGCGCGGCATCCTCGCCGCGCTCGAGCGGATGACGATCGGCCAGCCGATCGTGGTACGGCTCGACGGGACGAATGCCGAGGAGGGCCGGAAGGTGCTCGCCGACGCGGCGCCCGAGGGGCTGTACGTCGAGGCGACGATGCTCGACGGCGCGCGCAAGGCCGTGCAGTTCGCAGGGCGTGCGGTGACCCGGTGAGCGACTGGTCGTCCCGGGCGGAGGCCTATCGGAATGCGCCCGAGCAGCGGGAGGGCGACGACCTGGAGTTGATCGTGGAGTGGGCGCAGGGCTCGCGCACCGCGCTCGACGTCGCCACCGGCGGTGGTCACGTCGCTCGGCGGCTGCGAGAGGCAGGTCTGCAGGTTGTCAGCGCCGACCCGGCGCCGGGGATGCAGCCGGACGTGATCTGTCGGGCCGAGGATCTGCCCTTCGCGGACGGCGCCTTCGACCTGGTGGTCTCCCGCATCGCGCCGCATCACTTCTCCGACGTCGGCGCGGCGGTGGCAGAGATGGCCCGCGTCGCGCGGGACCTCGTGGTCGTCGAAGACACGCTCTACGTGAGCGCGGAGGTCGAGGAGGCGGAGAAGCTTCGCGACCCGACCCACGTCCGCTCCTACTCGGAGGACGAGTGGCGGGCGCTGCTGGAGGCCGCGGGCCTCGAGGTCGAGCGGGTCGAGGCCTTCGAGAAGCACCATCCGCTCGAGGAGTGGCTCGACCGGTCCGAGACGCCCGAGAACGATCGCCCGCGCGTGAAGGAGCTGCTCGCGGCGCAGATCGAGGGCGACCAGTACGTGGACACGAAGCTCGTCCTGAAGGCGAGGAAGCGTTAAGCGTGGCGATCATGGTCGACAGCGACACGAAGCTCGTCGTCCAGGGCTTGACCGGCTCGGAGGGCTCGTTCCACGGGCTCCGGAACAAGCGCTACGGCACGCAGGTCGTCGCGGGCGTCACGCCGGGCAAGGCCGGCCAGGACGTGGACGGGATCCCCGTCTTCAACACGGTCGCCGACGCGGTCGCCGAGACGGGCGCGAACACGACCATGGTCTTCGTCCCCGCCCGCTTCGCCGCGGACGCGATCTACGAGGCCGTCGACGCCGGGATCGAGACCGTGATCTGCATCGCCGAGGGCCTCCCGGCCCACGAGATGCTCGAGATCTACACGTTCATCCGCACGAAGGGCGTCACCATGCTCGGGCCCAACTGCCCCGGCGCACTGTCACCCGGCAAGGCGAACGTCGGGATCATCCCGGCAGAGATCTTCGCCGAGGGGAACATCGGCCTCGTCTCCCGCTCTGGCACGCTCACCTATCAGATCGGCCACGAGCTGACGCAGATGGGGCTCGGTAACTCGACCATCGTCGGGATCGGCGGGGATCCGATCGTGGGCTCGTCCTTCATCGACGTGCTCCAGAAGTTCCAGGACGATCCGCAGACCGAGTTCGTCGTCATGGTCGGCGAGATCGGCGGCGACGAGGAGGAGAAGGCGGCCGCGTTCATCGAAAAGAAGATGACGAAGCCAGTCGTCGCCTACATCGCCGGCTTCACCGCCCCGCCCGGAAAGACGATGGGTCATGCCGGCGCGATCATCTCCGGCTCGTCCGGGACGGCGCAGGGCAAGAAGGACGCGCTCGAGGCGAAGGGCATCCGGGTCGGTACGTCGCCGACCGAGGCGGCCGAGCTGGTCGCCGACGTCGCGCGCGGCTGAGTGCCCGCGGAGGGGCTGTTCTGCCGCGACGTCGGCGACGGCCCGCCTATCGTGGTGGTCCACGGCGGCCCCGACTTCGACCACACCTACCTGCTGCCGGAGCTCGACCGGCTCGGGGAGTCGTTCCGCCTCATCTACTACGACCAGCGCGGCCGCGGCCGGTCGGCAGGCGGCGTCCGGCCCGACGACCTCAGCCTTGCCTCGGAGATCGACGACGTCGAGCGCGTCCGGAGCCGGTTCGGGCTGGAGTCGACGGCCGTGCTAGGGCACTCGTGGGGAGGCCTTCTCGCGATGGAGTACGCGATCCGGCATCCAGACCGCGTCTCGCAGCTGATCCTGCTCGACTCGGCGCCGGCGTCCCCAGGAGATTGGCAGATCTTTCGGGACGAGCTCGCCCGCGGCCGGCCGGCGGGCGAGCTCGAGGAGATGCAGGCGATCGCGGCCACCGACGCGTACCGCCGAGGTGAGCTCGACGCCGAGGCCGCGTACTACCGGATCCACTTCCAGTCGACGCTGCGGCGGCCGGACCTGCTCGAGCTGCTCGTGCCGCGTCTGCGGAAGTACTTCACCGCAGAAGGCGTCCTGCTCGCGCGAGCGATCGAGGACAGGCTCTACCACGACACGTCGGGGTCGCCGGACTGGGACCTGTTCCCGGCGCTGGCGAAGCTCGACGTGCCGACTCTGGTGCTGCACGGGGAGCACGACTTCGTCCCCCTCGAGCTCGTCGCGCGGATCGCCGCTGCCGTCCCGGGAGCGCAACTCTCGGTGCTGCCGGAGTGCGGGCACTTCACCTACCTCGAGGCGCCGGAGCTCGTCCTCGACGAAGTTTCCCGATTCTTCCGCGCGGCCTAGACGGACCAGCGCGTCTCGAACTCGAGCTGCTTCGCCGTCGGCTCGCCCAGCGAGAGGCCGAGGGTGGCGAGCTTCGTCCGGGCGATCTCGCGGTCGAGTTCGTCCGGGAAGCGGTGCAGCCCGGGGGCGAGGCCGCCGTGTGCGAGCAGGTGCGCCGAGAGCGCCTGCACGGAGAAGGAGAGATCCATGATCTCGACGGGATGGCCGTCGCCGCCCGCGACGTTCGTCTGGCGGCCGTCCGCGAGGACGTACGCGTAGCCGCCTCGGGGAAGCGCGTGCTCGGTCACTCCCGGCCTGACCTCTTCGCCCGGGCCGAGGCCGTCGATTGCGACCTCGCGCTCGTGGTGGCCGCCGTTCGCGATCAGGACGCCGTCCTTGAGGTGGACGAGCGCCTCCGCCGGGACGCAGTCGATCGCCCCCGTCGCGGCGATCAGCACGTCGGCGGCGGCAAGCCCCTCCTCCAGCGTCACCACCCGATGACCGTCCACGTGCGCCTCGAGAGCGGCGACGGGGTCGATCTCGACGACGGTGACCCGGCC
>Ga0126307_10003394_pt1 | contig 10888 bp, 9 predicted proteins | sample Plot28_FD_89955 | JGI IMG/M metagenome (GOLD analysis project Ga0126307, IMG submission 89955) | Serpentine soil microbial communities from UC McLaughlin Reserve, CA, USA - Plot28 | ecosystem: Environmental > Terrestrial > Soil > Grasslands | place: USA: UC McLaughlin Reserve, Lake County...
AGCGGATCAGGTAGATCGTGGCGAAGAGCCCGACCCACACGACGTCGACGAAGTGCCAGTAGTAGGAGACCACGATGGCCGAGGTCGCCTGGGCCGGTGTGAACCGGCCCATGGTGGATCTGATGAGCAAGAAGACGAAGGCGACGAGGCCGCCGATCACGTGCAGCGCGTGGAAGCCGGTCGTCAGGTAGAAGACCGATCCGTAGGTCGACGACGAGATCGACGTGCCGTGCTCGGTCACCAGGATCCGGTACTCGTTCGCCTGGCCCAGGACGAACAGCAGGCCCATGGCGAAGGTGATCGTGAACCAGCGCCGCAGTCCGTAGACGTTGCCCTGCTCGGCTGCGAAGACACCGAACTGACAGGTGAACGAGGACGCGACCAGGATGATCGTGAAGACCAGCGCGTACGGCAGGTTCAGTTCGGTCGGCTCCGGCGGCCACCCTTCGGTGGCCCGGGCTCGCGCGGTGAAGTACATGGCGAACAGACCGGCGAAGAACATCAGCTCGCTGGAGAGCCAGATGATCGTGCCGACGCTGACCATGTTCGGTCGGGTCAAGGAGTGCACCCGCGATGTGTCGAAGGTGCTGCTCGCGACGGGGGCCGTTGTCACGAGGGTCATCATGGCATCGGGTGGGGGTCGCGACGACCGCGGGTGCGATGGGCGTGGCGGCAAAGTGATCAGCTCTTTACCGTCGCCGCCGCCTACCGCGGAATCCGGTCGGGCAGCCACTAGGCTCGGCCGCGTGATCCCCGCCGCCGACACTGCCGTTCCGGCCAGCGTGCTTGTCTACAGCCACCGCTCCGAGATCCGTGACGCCGTGCGCACGGCGGTGGGTCGCCGTCCCGCCTCCGACGTCGGCCCGATCACCTGGATCGAGTGCGTCACGGGCGACGAGGTCGTGGCCACCGTCGACCGCGGGGGCATCGACCTGTGCATCCTCGACGGCGAGGCCCAGCCCATGGGCGGTCTCGCGGTGGCCCGTCAGCTGGAGGAGGAGGTCGCCGACCGCCCGGCGGTGTGCGTCCTCATCGCCCGGCAGCCCGACCGCTGGCTCGCGCACTGGTCGCGGGCCGAGGGCACGCTCCCGCTGCCGGTGGACCCGCTGACCGCCCCCGCCGTGGTGGCGGACCTGTTGCGCGAGTACGCGCGGCGCCCCGTCGTCCGTCGGTGAGCTCCCCAGGAGGCCGGCCGACCTGGCCGGGGCTGCTGACCCGGCTGCTGGGCGGCAACGACCTCACCTCCGCCGACACGTCCTGGGCGATGCGCGAGATCATGACCGGCGAGGCCACGCCGGTGCAGGTGGCGGCGTTCGCGGTTGCCCTCCGCGCGAAGGGGGAGTCGGCCGACGAGGTGGCCGGCATGGCGGCCGAGATGCTCGCCCAGGCCACCCCTGTGGACATCCCGTTGGACTGCGTCGACATCGTCGGCACCGGCGGCGACGGCGCGCACACCGTGAACATCTCGTCGATGGCGGCGGTCGTTGCGGCGGCGGCGGGGGTGCCGGTCGCCAAGCACGGCGGACGAGCCGCGTCGTCGTCCTCGGGGTCTGCCGACGTGCTCGAGGAGCTGGGCGTCGCGATCGACCTCCCGGCTCCCTCGGTGGCCCGCTGCGTGCAGGAGGCCGGCATCGGGTTCTTCTTCGCGCCGGTGTTCCACCCCGGCATGCGCTTCGCTGGGGGACCGCGGCGGGAGATGGGCATCCCGACGGTCTTCAACTTCCTGGGGCCGCTCACCAATCCCGCGCGACCGGTCGCCGCGGCCATCGGCTGCGCCGACCGCCGCATGGCGCCGGTCATGGCCGGGGTGCTGGCGTCCCGCGGCGGCCGCGCCCTGGTGTTCCGGGGGGACGACGGTCTGGACGAGCTGACCACCGCCACCACCTCGACGGTCTGGGTGGTCCGGGACGGCGAGGTCGCTCCCGACCGGCTGGACCCCGCGGCGCTGGGCATCCCGGCGTCGAGCGCCGACGACCTGCGGGGCGGATCTCCCGCGTTCAACGCGGACGTGTTCCGGCGGGTGCTCAGCGGCGAGAAGGGGCCGGTCCGCGACGCGGTGCTGCTCAACGCGGGGGCGGCGCTCGCGGCGTTCGACGAGCGGTCGGCCCGGCTGCACGACGCGGTCGGGGCCGGCATGGCGCGTGCAGCAGCCGCCGTGGACGACGGGCGGGCGGTCGCCCTCCTCGAGCGCTGGGTGCAGGTCAGCCAGGCTGCCCGGCCTTAGTCGGCGGACTCGAAGCCGATCGCGAAGGCTGCTTCCAGGTCGTGCTGGGAGTAGGCGCGGAAGGCGATGTGCGTCTCGGTCTCGAGCACGCCCGGCACCTTGTTGATCCGCCCGGCGATGACGTCGGCGACCTGCTCGAACTCCCGCACCCGGACGATCGCGATCAGGTCGACCTCGCCGGCAGTGGAGTAGACCTCGCTGACGCCGTCGAGGTCGGCGATGGCCGAGGCGACCTCGGGGATCGAATCGGTGGCGGCATCGATCATCACGATGGCGGTGATCACGACGGCGAGCCTAGCCGCGTGCGTCCCGCTGTGCCCGCACCCGCCGTCACCCGCTCCGGCCGGGCGCGGGTGCCCAGCGACCGGCCGTCGGCGAAGGGGTCGCGGTCGGTGCGGCCGGCCTCGACGCGCGCGAGGAACGAGCTGTAGGCACCGGTGCCCGGCGCCGAGCAGGCGAGCGTGCCGGTCAGCTCCACCAGGCGCGTGCCGGGCTTCTCCATCCAGCGCAGGATCAGTTCGGTCTCGTCGACCGAGGCCGCCAGTTCGTCGTCCGGACCGGTCGGGGTCTCCGCGGTCAGCAGCAGTCCGGCGAGCGTCGACCGCACCGACGTGGCCTGCGGCGCGCCGCCCGCGGCGACCAGCCGGCCCCGGCGGACGACGGACAGGTGCCATCCGCCCGCGCCGTCCGGCCGCGCGATGGCCAGCTCGGGGACGGCGGCGAGCGACTCCAGCCGCTGCCGGCGTCGCACCGCCCGCACGAGGACGGCGATCCGGTCGCGGAGCATCGCGGCGTCCTCGTAGCGCTCCTCGGCGGCCAGCCGGTCCACCCGCGCGAGCAGCGGAGCCACGAGCGCGGACGGGTCGTGGTCGACGGCGGCGCGGAAGACGGCGGCGATCGAGGCGTACTCGTCCACCGACTGCGCGCCGGTGCACGGCGCCCCGCAGCGGCCCATGCCGGCCAGGGCGCAGGCGCTGCCGAGCACGCGCAGCGACAGCCGCCCGGTGCACTGGCGGAGGGGGAGCGCCTCGTGCACGGCGGCGACCGCCGCGTCGGCCGCCCGCCGGTCGGGGAACGGGCCGAGGAACACCCCGGTGCCGGGCCGGACGCGGCGGACGACGGACAGCCGCGGGAAGGGCTCCTCGGTCAGCCGCACCCACAGCGCCCGTTCCGGAAAGCGGGAGCGGCGGTTGTACCGCGGCTTGTGCTCGGCGATCAGCCGGAGTTCGCGGACGGCGGCCTCGAGGTCGTGCGCGCACGGGATCGCGTCGACCCGTTGGGACAGCGCCACCATCTCGGTGATCCGGCTGCGCTGCTCCCCGGCGGAGAAGTAGCTGCGCACCCGGCTGCGCAGGTCGTTCGACGTGCCGACGTAGAGCGGCTCGTCGCGTGGCCCGCGGAAGAGGTAGACGCCCGGCCCCCGCGGCACGGCGTCGGCGAGGTGCCGCTTGCGCAGGCGGTCCGGATCGACCTGCCGGGTCAGCCCCGTCAGCTCCTCGAGGGTGGTGATGCCCAGCGGCCCGAGCCGCTCGAACAACCCGTGCAGGACGTCGACGGTCGCGCGGGCGTCGTCGAGCGCCCGGTGCGTCGGCGACGTCGTGGCCGAGAAGAACGGCGCCAACGTGGCCAGCTTGCAGTTGGGCACCTCGTCACGGGTCAGCAGACGCCGGGCGAGGACGGCGGTGTCGACGGATGCCGCCGGCGGCCAGGCGATGCCGGTCTCGGCGCAGGCGGCCTTGAGGAAGCCGAGGTCGAACGGGGCGTTGTGGGCGACCAGGACCGCGCCGCGGGCGAACTCCAGGAACGCCGGAAGCACGGTGCCGATGCGTGGCGCCGCGGCGACCATCATCGAGGTGATGCCGGTCAGGACGCTGATGTAGGGCGGGATCTCGCGGCCGGGGTCGACCAGGGTCTGGAACTCGCCGAGCACCTGCCCTCCGCGGATCTTCACCGCCCCGATCTCGGTGATCGCGCTGTCCTTGGGCGAGCCGCCCGTCGTCTCGAGGTCGACGACCACGAACGTCACGTCCGCCAGTCGGGTGCCGAGTTCCTCGATCGACACCTGTTGGTAGCGGTCGAGAGCAGTGGTGGCGGGCACGGGGCGGACGGTAGGTCGGGGTAATGACACTCTTGTGATGCCGCGCCGCGACCGGGCACCCCCCGGACGGGTACCTCCTGTCGCCCGGGCGTGTCACGGGAGCCGTTCACCTGGCGGTTCGGCCCCGGTCAGGACACCATCTGTGCCGGTGGGCCGTGCTTAGCCGAGGGCGCCCCGAACGCAGAGGTGGTCCGATGCTCCTGCGCTCTCCGCGGCGCACCCGAGGGACAGCCCTTCTCGTCACGGCGATCGCCGTGGCGGGAGTGCTCGCCGGGGCCGCTCCGGCAGCGGCCGACCCCAGCGACCAGCCCGGGGGGACCTCGGGCGTCCTCGACAGCCGGGCGCTGGACGAGCTGCAGAAGCGCGCGGCCGAGGTGCAGAGCGGTCTCCAGGCGCAGCAGGGCGAGGTGGTCGCTGCCCGTGACGCGCTCACGCAGGCCGAGCAGGGGGTGGCCGCGGCGCAACAGGTCGTCGACGACGCCGACGGCGTGCTCGCCGGCTACCAGGACGTCGTCGCCGGATACGCCTCGGCCCTCTACCGGGACGGCGGGGCACTGACGCCGCTGACCCTCCTGATGTCCAGCGGCGACCCGGGCGAGGTCCTGTCGGCCATGAGCTTCCTGGACGTGGTCGACGCGCACGCCGCCGAGGTGATCGGTGCCGCGGAGACGATGCGGCAGGCGGCCCTGGAGGAGAAGCGGCGGGCGGGCGAGGCGCTGGCGCAGGCGCAGGCGCGCAAGGACGAGGTGGCCTCCCGCGTGGCCGAGCTCGAGGCGGCAGCCGACGCGGTCACCGAGGAGCTCGACGCGGCCCTGGGCGACGTCGACAAGCAGCTGGCGCAGCTGCAGCGGGAACAGGTCGACGTGAACACCCGGACGGCGGCCAACTGGAAGGCCTACGCCGATCAGCTGACCGCGGCCGGCGTGGTGGCACCGCCGGCCGCTCAGCTGAAGAACGCCCCCGCCGGCCTGCCCCCGGGCATGGTCCCGGTGGCCGCCGCGGACGGGGGGGCGCAGCGGGGTGCGGCGCAGGTCCCGCGTCAGCCGACGTCCCTGCTCGTCCTACCGGCTGAGACCGTCGCCGCGGTGACCGCGGCGATGGGTGCTCTGGGTCTGCCCTACGCGCCCGGCACCGCGGGTCCGGAGTCGTGGGACTGCGGTTCGCTGGTGCAGTCGGTGTACGGCGCCGCCGGCATCGCGCTGCCCGGGACCCAGGCGGATCTCTTCGCCGTCACGACGCCGGTGCCCCTGGCCGACGTGCTGCCGGGCGACCTCGTGTTCCTGGGCAACGGCGAGTCCGGCCTCGGGCACGTGGGCATCGCGCTCGACCCGCAGACCATGCTCGCGGCCGACGCCCGGGCGGGCGCGGTCGTCGTCCGCACCCTGCCCGCGGACCAGGTCCTGGGCATCGGCCGGCCGAGCCTCGACCAGCGAGCGCCGGTGGCTGCGCCCGGGCCCACCGGGGGAGCGCTCCGGACCGAGTGCGGCAACACGGTCTACCCGCCGAGCTACGACGGCGCGCGCCAGTGGGGTGGCTATCCCAACGGGCTCATCCCGCCGAGCGCCATGTGTCCCCTCGGGGTGGCCGGCCACGTGCTCCGCTGCGACGCCGCGGCGGCCTACCGGGCCATGTCGGCGGCCTTCGCTGCGGCCTTCGGCTCGCCGATCTGCATCACCGACTCCTACCGCACCTATTCGAGCCAGGTGCGGCTGTACGGCCAGAAGCCGACGTTGGCCGCGGTCCCCGGCACGAGCAACCACGGGTGGGGGCTGGCGGTCGACCTCTGCGGCGGCATCGAGCACTACGGCACCGCGCCCTACACCTGGATGAAGGCGAACGCCGGCCGGTTCGGCTTCCTCCACCCCGACTGGGCCGAGCCCGGCAACGGGCGCGAGGAGCCGTGGCACTGGGAGTACGCAGGCACCTGACGCCGCTCGCGCCGGAATTGTCGGTGGCCGCTCCTACCGTGCGAACAACTCACGGAGGAGAGAATCCATGCTGATCGACTGCGACACCTGCACCGCGCGGGGCACGGGCTGCGCCGACTGCGTCGTCACCGTCCTGCTCGGCGCGCCGCCGGGCTGGCAGAGCGTCGACCCGGTGGTCGTCCCGATGACCGGCCGCGCGCGCACCGCCGTTCCGGAAGGGCACGTCCACTCGCACTCCGCCGCGGAGGACGTCGTCGTCCCACCGCCGGGCGTCGTGGTGGAGTTCGACGAGGTCGAACGGCGGGCCGTTCGCGCCCTCGCCGACGTCGGTCTCGTGCCCCCGCTGCGGCACCGGGAAGCGTCCGCGAAGGGCTCCGGAGGGGGCCGTCGGACCGGTTGAGGGGAGCGGACGGACCGGTCCGCTCTAGGTCACATTCTCATAACGACGGCTCGCTGACCTGCGGCGAGAGCAGTCAAAGAGAGCTTGGTCACACGCGTCCCACCCGCTTCCGTTTGTCACGGCAGCATCACGGTCGTAGGGTCGTCGCCGTTCGACCGAGTGGTCGTCGCCCGTTGAAGGGCGGCCTCGGACGAGCACCGCCGAATCGCTCGACGACGCCACGGGGGCGTCCGACGGCGAACCGGGGACCCACCGCAGTCCTGGGGTGAGTTCCCCTGTAGGGCCGGTTCGCCGGTGCGCAGGGGATAGGGCCAGTCTTCCCAGCCCGAACCCGTCAGCTAACTCGGTAGGCGGTTGCAGAGGAAGAAACGGAGAGCCGCCGCCCGTGGCGACCCCTCACACTGAGCTCAAGCACGCCCTCGAACTTTCTCCCGCCGTTTCGGTCGGTCGTCGCGCGCCTCGCGCCGTCGGTCGCATCCGCTCCGGTCTGCTGGTCGGTGCTGCTGCTGCCATGACTCTCACGGTGCTCCCCAGCACCGCCGCCGCGGCTCCGGGTGACGCTACGAGCGCCGCTCAGGCCGCTCAGATGGTCGCTGACGCCAACCACCAGTTGGAGGTCGTCACCGAGCAGGTCAACGAAGCCAAGGTCCAGCTCGAGAAGCAGCAGGCAGCCGTCGCGAGTGCCGACCAGGCTGCTGCGGACGCCCAGACCCGGCTGGACGCCCTGGACGGTCAGATCCGCCAGATCGCCCGCTCGGCCTACACGACCGAGGGGTTCTCCCGCCTGGACGTGCTGCTCACCAGCGATTCCGCCGAGGAGTTCGTCCACCAGATCGGCACCCTCGACGCCATCGCCGGCCACACCAACGAGCAGGTCGCCGAGATCGCGACCGCCGCCGACGCGGCGGAGCAGGCCCAGGCCACCGCCGACGAGGCCGCGGCGCAGGCGCAGAAGTCCTACGACGACATCGCCGCGCAGCAGAAGGACCTCCAGGCGAAGATCGCGGACTACCAGCGCCAGTACGACGCGCTGACCGCTCCGCAGCAGCAGCAGGTGCTCGCCGCCCACGGTGGTGACACCCAGGCGGTGCCCAGTGGGGTCATCGCCCCCAGCGCGGCCGCCCAGAAGGCCGTCGACACCGCGCTCGCCCAGGTCGGCGACCCGTACGTCTACGGCGCCGGGGGACCCGACGCCTTCGACTGCTCCGGCCTGACGCAGTACGCGTACTCCGCAGCTGGAGTGAGCCTGCCGCACTCGAGCAAGAGTCAGTCGCAGATGGGCATGGCCGTCTCCCGCGACGCGCTGCAGCCCGGTGACCTGGTGTTCTTCTACAGCCCGGTCAGCCACGTGGGCATGTACATCGGCAACGGCCAGATGGTGCACGCCTCGACCTCCGGCCAGCCGGTCAAGGTCGCCAGCCTCGACTCGATGGGCAGCTACAACAGCGCCCGCCGCATCGCCGGCTGATCCACACCGCACATCCGGCGAGGGCCGGTGACCCTGATCCAGGGTCACCGGCCCTCGCCGCGTCCGGAGGTCGCCCCCCGTGGCCCTCCTGCAGGGCCCCGCCGCGAGCTTGCGAGTGACGGGGGGCAGGGGGTCCTTCTTCTAGGATCGGCCCGGTGAGCGGCGCGCTCACGCAGGTCGGAGCGACGGCGAGGAGAACGGTGGGCGAGCGGGCGGGCTCACCGGTCAGCGGGGCCCGGCGCGCGGCGCTGATCACCGCGCTCGTCCTCGGAGTCGCGCTCGTCGTCGTCATCGCCGTCCGGACGCCGTGGACCGTGCTCCCGGAGCCGCCGGGCGGGTACACCCCCCTCGACCCGACGGCCGGCCTGTCCGCCGCCGAGGTCGACCGGGCCGAGTCGTTCGCCGCGCTGCTCCGCCCGACGTCGCTCGTCTCCCTCGCCCTCAGCCTCGCGGTCGCGGCGGTGCTGGGGCTGACCCGCCTGGGTTCCCGGATCGTGCGTGCCGTCGCCGCGCCGTTCGGGGGCGGCTGGGTCTGGCAGGTGCTGCTCGGCGTCCTGGCGCTCGCCGTGATCGGCCGCCTCGTCACGCTGCCGCTGGCGGCGTACGCCGAGGTGGTCCGCCACCGCTACGGGCTGTCCACGCGCGGATGGGGTCTCTGGCTGCGCGACGTCGCAGTCTCCACCGGGATCAACGCCGGTCTGACGGCTTTCGGCCTCCTGGTCCTGGTGTGGCTCGCCCGGCGGGCGACGCGGACCTGGTGGGCCTGGGCGGCCCTGGGGGCGGCCGCCCTCGTGGTGGTCGGGTCGTTCCTCTGGCCGGTCGTCATCGAGCCCGCCTTCAACCGCTTCGACTCCATGCCCGCCGGTGAGCTCCGCAGCGACCTGCTGGAGCTCGCCGAGCGCAACGGCACCCCGGTGCAGGACGTGCTGGTGTCCGACGCGAGCCGGCGGACCACGGCGCTGAACGCCTACGTGTCCGGCTTCGGGTCGACCCGGCGGATCGTCGTCTACGACACGGTGCTCGACCGGCTGCCGGACGACCAGATCGAGTCGATCGTGGCGCACGAGCTCGGCCACGTCGCGGCCGCCGACGTCCTGACCGGCACCCTGATGGGCGCCCTCGGGGCGGCGGCCGGCGTCGCGGCGCTCGGCTGGCTGCTGACGTTCGGGCCGCTGCGCCGACGGGCGGGGGCCGGCTCGCCCGGCGATCCCCGGATCGTCCCGCTCGTCCTCCTCCTCATGGCGATCGGCACCCTGGCGTCGACGCCCCTGCAGAACCTCGTCTCGCGGCACATCGAGGCCCGCGCCGACGTGCACGCCCTCGACCTGACCAGTGACCCGGACGCGTTCGTGGCGATGCAGCGCGGCCTGGCCACGACGAACCTGTCCGATCCTGACCCGCCCGCCGCCTGGCAGTGGTTCTTCGGGTCGCACCCGACGACGGCCGAACGGGTCGCCCTCGCGCAGGACTGGGAACGGCTGGACCGACCGTGAGGCGCACCCTCGTCGTCACCAACGACTTCCCGCCGCGGCAGGGCGGCATCCAGACCTTCGTGGCCGCGCTGCTGGCCCGCCGCCCGCCGGGGTCGGTCGTCGTCCTTGCCTCGGACTCCCCGGGGTCGGCGGAGTACGACGCCGCGTTGCCCTATCCGGTGGTGCGGCAGCCCACGGGCATGCTGCTGCCGACCCGGGCGACCGCCCGCGCCGCCGTCGATCTCGCCGGCCGGCACGGCTGCGACACCGCGTTGTTCGGTGCCGCCGCGCCGCTCGGGCTGATCGCCCCCGCGCTGCGCGCTGCCGGCGTCGGGCACCAGGTGGGCGTCACCCACGGGCACGAGACGGGCTGGGTGGCCCTGCCCGGTTCCCGGCAGGTGCTGCAGCGCATCGCCGGCGACCTCGACGTCCTGACCTACATCAGCCAGTACACCCGCCGGCGGCTCGAACCGGCCCTCGACGGCCGCACCCGGCTGGCGCAGCTCTCGCCCGGGGTGGACGTCGATCGCTTCACACCGCAGGCCGACGGCGCGGCCGTGCGGCGGCGGCACTCCCTGGGCACCGCCCCGGTGGTCGTCTGCGTGTCCCGGCTGGTCGCGCGCAAGGGGCAGGACGTCCTGGTGTCGGGGTGGCCGCGGGTCCTCGCCCGGCACCCAGAGGCCCGGCTGCTGCTCGTCGGGGGCGGCCCCGCGGAGAAGTCGCTGCGCCGGGCCGTGGCGCGGCTGGGGCTGGAGCGGTCCGTCGTCCTCACGGGGCCGGTGGCCGCCGACGAGCTGCCCGCGTACTACGCGGCCGGCGACGTGTTCGCCATGCCGTGCCGCACCCGACGTGCCGGTCTGGACGTCGAGGGCCTCGGCATGGTCTTCCTGGAGGCCGCTGCCTGCGGTCGGCCGGTGGTCGCGGGGACGTCGGGCGGCGCGCCGGAGGCCGTGCAGGAGGGCGTCACCGGCCACGTCGTCGACCCGAGGTCGCCGGACGCCGTCGCCGCCACCATCGCCGACCTCCTCGACGACCCGGCCCGCGCCCGGGCCATGGGCGCGGCCGGCCGGGCGTGGGTGGAGCAGCGCTGGTCGTGGACGACGATCGCCGCGACCTTCGCCGAGCTGCTGGAGGGCTGAGGCCCGGCTGCAGGACTCTTTCTGCTACCGGGCGTAGAGGGCCTCGACCTCGGAGTCGAACTCCTTCATGACGACGGCGCGCTTGAGCTTCAGGCTCGGCGTCAGCATGCCGTTGTCCTCGGTGAAGTCGGTGCCGAGGACCCGGAACTTCTTGATCGC
>Ga0126307_10003395_pt1 | contig 10885 bp, 8 predicted proteins | sample Plot28_FD_89955 | JGI IMG/M metagenome (GOLD analysis project Ga0126307, IMG submission 89955) | Serpentine soil microbial communities from UC McLaughlin Reserve, CA, USA - Plot28 | ecosystem: Environmental > Terrestrial > Soil > Grasslands | place: USA: UC McLaughlin Reserve, Lake County...
ACGGTGTTGGTCGAATCGGCGAGCAGGAAGCCCACCGAGACCGTCAGGTTGTAACCCTGACGCGCGAGCGACGCCAGGTTCGGGACGTAGTCGCTCGTCTGGCGGGACTCCACCGGGCGGCCCTTCACGCCCAGCGTCCTCTGCGCCCGCTTGAGCCCCTCGAGTGCGGACTGGTTGAACGAGCGGTCGTTGAAGCGACCGACGTCGCTCACGAGCCCGATGCGGACGGTGCCCTGCCCTGGAGCCGCATCGCTCGACCCGCTCGCCGCAAGAGCAGCGATCGCGGCGATCACTACAGCGGCGACCGCCACGATCCCGAGCGGGATCAGCCTGCGTACCTTCACTGAAACCTCCCTCAATTGCACTGGAAAGAGCGCGCACTGAAACGTGCGCGCCCGGGTCTTGGACGCGGAACTCTAACGCGCTTTTGTAAGGATTTACGGTGCGACGACGCGGGTTAGATCATTCTCGGTGACGAGCACCCGTCTCGGCTTCGATCCCTCGTAGCCGGAGATGATTCCGCGCCGTTCCAGCATGTCGATCAGGCGGCCTGCGCGCGTGTATCCGACCCGTAGGCGGCGCTGGATCAGCGATACGGACGCGGTCTGGGTGGTGACGACGATCTCGATCGCCTTGTCCAGCAGCGGGTCGGAATCGGGGTCGAAGTCGTCGTCCGCGCCCTCCCCCTCGGCGACGGGCGCTTCCGCGGGCTCGAGCAGGGTCTCGTCGAGCTCCTGCTCACGCTGGTCGCGGCACTGGTCGACGACGAGCGCGATCTCCTCCTCGCTGACGTAGGCGCCCTGGAGGCGTTGGAGGCGCGAGGTGCCGAGCGGCTTGAAGAGCATGTCGCCCTGGCCGAGCAGGCTCTCGGCGCCGGCCGCGTCGAGGATCACGCGGGAGTCGGTCTGGCTCGAGACGGCGAACGCGATCCGCGAGGGCACGTTCGCCTTGATCATGCCCGTGATGACGTCGACGGACGGCCGCTGCGTGGCGAGCACGAGGTGGATGCCGACGGCGCGCGACTTCTGTGCGAGCCGGATGACGGCGTCCTCGACCGCCTGTGGCGAGACCATCATCAGGTCGGCGAGCTCGTCGATCACGACGAGCAGGTACGGCAGGGTCTGCTCGCCACGGCTGCGGAAGCTGCGGTTCGCCTCGGGCAGGTTGCGCGCCCGCGCGCCGCTGAGGCGCTCGTAGCGGCGTTCCATCTCCGCGACGACGTTGGTGAGCACTGCCGACGCCTCCTTCGGGCTCGAGACGACCGGCGTCAGCAGGTGCGGGATGCGCTCGTAGTAGGAGAGCTCGATCCGCTTCGGGTCGATGAGAATCAGGCGGACGTCGTCGGGCGTCGAGCGCAGCAGGATCGACGTCAGCATCGTGTTCACGCAGCCCGATTTGCCCGAGCCCGTCGTGCCGGCGATCAGGAGGTGCGGCATCCGCGCGAGGTCGGTCCAGACGGCGTTGCCCGAGATGTCCTTGCCGAGCCAGACCGATAGCGGGCTCGCGCTTCCGGGCAGGTCGTCGAAGACGTCTCCGAGCGTCACGAGGTTCGGGCTCAGGTTCGGCACCTCGACGCCGACCGCCTGCTTCCCCGGGATCGGCGCCAGGATCCGGATCTCCGTGGTGGCCAGCGCGTACGAGAGATCGTCTTTGAGCGCAGCGACCTTCGACATCTTCGTCCCGGGCGCAAGCTTCAGCTCGTAGCGCGTGACGCGGGGTCCTGCGATCTCGCCGACGACCGTCGCGTCGATTCCGAAGTGCGCGAGCGCCTGGACAAGCGCGTCCGCCACCTGGGCGCCGCCCTTGGGCTGGGTGACGCCCGGTCGCGGCGAGGCCCGGAGGAGGGTGCGATCGGGAAGTCGGTAGGCGCCAGCGACCGGCGGCTCGCGCTCGAAGAGCTGCTCCTGCGAAGGCTCGTCCTCCGGCTCGGGGACGAGAGGCGGGGCGCTCGCGCCGACCACGTCGGGGAATTCCGAAACCGCGTCCACCGGCGGGCCGTGCGGCTCGGCGAGACTCGGGACCGGCGGGACGACGTTCAGGGCGGGGCGCCGCCGCACGGGCCGCTCCTGGCGGTCGAGCGACCGGCGTGCGACGGTGCCTGCCCTGCGGACAGCGCTACCCGAGTGCCGCAGCAGCGCGCCGAGCGAGGCGCCCGTGACGAGCAGGGCGCCGAAGACGAGGGCCGTGGCGCCGAGGATGAGCGCGCCCGTGTCGCCGAGTAGGCGTGCCACGACGGTCTGGAGACCTTGACCGACGAAACCGCCCCACTCCTCCCCGAGGACGAGCAGCAGGCCGGTCGAGGCGACGGCGACGCCGGTCCTGAAGGGCCGTAGGTCGACGAGGGCGCTCCGCCCGACCATCAGGCCGCCGATCGCGATCGCCGCGACGGGAAGCACGTAGGCCGCATAGCCGACGAGGTCGCGCAGCCCGTCCGCGATCCACCCGCCCACCTGCCCGCCGTCCCAACCGAGGTAGAGCACGACGGCAAGGAAGATCCCGACGGCGACGAGCCCGAGCCCGACCAGCTCGGGGTGATGGTGTCTGCGCGACTGCTTCCGCTTCTTCGTGCGCGCGGGGGTACGTGGGCGCAGGGTCCGTCGCTTGCGGCGCTTGGCCATGCGCGTCCGTTCGACGTGCGGGCGCCTACACCTCTCGCACGAGATCTACGGCGCGCTCGAAGACGCCTGGCGTCACGGCTCCCTCCGGCATCGCGGTCTCGGGCGGGTAGTACACGATCAGCTCGTCGAAGCCTGCCGCCCGCCAGCGCTCGACGACATCCCGAAACGCGTCCTGCGAGCGCCACGGCGTCTCCCGGACGAACGGGTAGCCCAGCAGGATCGAGCGGGTGAGCGTCGTCGGATCGCGGCCCGCTCGTTCACAGAGGATCGTGAGCCGCTCGTTTCGCTCACGGGCTCTGGTGAGCGCGGCTTCACGCTCGAGGCCGCTGCCGCCGTAGCTGTTCCAGCGGTCCGCATGCCGCGCCGCGAGCTCGAGCGGTTCGTCGCCGTGACCGCCGATCGTGAGCGGGATCCGCTCCTGCACCGGCCGCGGTTGCAGGGATTCGTCGGCGAGCAGCTCGACGGTTCGCTCGACGAGCTCGGTGAACGAGGCTTCGGGCCTGCCCGCGAGCTCGGCGTCGCGCCCGGAGCCGCCGGCGCCGAGAGCGAGCTCGGCCCGCCCGCCCGTGATGTGGTCGAGCGTGACAGCACCCTTGACGAGCGTCGCCGGCTTGCGCAGTGTCAGCGAGCTGACGAGGGCGCCGACGTGCGCGCGCTCGGTCTCCAGTGCGAGCGCTGGCAGCAGCGTCCAGCCGTCGAGCCAAGGCCGCTCGGGCCGAAGCGGATTCGCGAGGTGGTCGGCGACCCAGAGCGAGTCGAGGCCGAGCTCGTCGAGCCGGCGCCAGCTCTCCCGCAGCTCGGGCCACGGGCGGTTCTGGAGCGTGACCGCCCCGAGCCTCATCCCAACGAGGAGATCCGCTCGATCAGGATGCGGATGAAGCGCTCGCCGTCGACGGCCACGGCGACGTGGGCGTTCGGGTCGTTGACCGTTCGCCGCCACAGGTCCACGACGGTGCGGCCCCGGCAAAGCTGTGACTCGCAATCGATCGCCACGTGGCGGTCGCGAAGCTCGAGCAGGGTCGGATCGAAGACGTGCGCCAGCGCAAGCGCGTCGTGGATCGGCGAGCCGGGCAGCCCGTACGTCCTCTGATGGAAGCCGTGGTAGAAATCGAACAGCTCTGCCACGAGCTTGCCCGCCCGGCCGGCGCCGCGCAGCTCGTCGGCGTGCGCAGGCGTCATCAGAGCCCTGTGGGTGACGTCGAGGCCGACCATCGTCACGTCGATCCCGCTCGCGAACACGCGCGCGGCCGCCTCGGGGTCGGCCCAGATGTTGAACTCGGCGGCGGGCGTGATGTTCCCCTCGGCGACGGCGCCGCCCATCAGCACGATTCGCTCGGGCCGCGCTTCCGGCCTGAGCGCGAGCAACAGCGCCACGTTCGTGAGCGGCCCGATTGCAACCAGGGTGGTGCCGCGGACGTGCTCCGCGAGGAAGTCGACCGCGTGCCGCTCGACGGGCGAGCGGGTCGGCGGCGGCAGGTCCGGCCCGTCGAGCCCGGTCTCGCCGTGGACGTGCGCGGCGACGAACGGCTCGCGGATCAGCGGGCGGTCGGCGCCGGCCGCCACCGGGATCTCGGTGCGCTCGACGTGGTCGAGCACGCGGATCGCGTTCGCCGTCGTTTTCTCGAGCGTCTGGTTCCCGGCCACGGTGGTGACGCCGACGAGCTCGAGCTCGGGGCTCGCCAGCGCGAGCAGCAGCGCGATCGCGTCGTCGTGTCCGGGATCGCAGTCGAGCAGGACGCGGGTCACAGCGCGTCGACGTCCTCGGCGGTGGGCAGCGACGGCTGCGCTCCCGGCCTCGAGGCCGCCAGCGCCCCGGCCTTGCACGCTCGTGTGAGCGCCTCCTCGCGCGACCGGCCCTCGAGCAGCGAGACGACGAGGCAGGCGGTGAAGGCGTCGCCGGCCGCGGTGCCGTCGACGGCGTCGACGCGCGGCGGCGCCGCGCGAGCGACCTCCTCGCCCTGTTCGAGCAACACGGCACCTTCGTCGCCGAGCGTCAGCGCCGTCAGACGCGGCGTCTCGGGGAGAGCCTCGAGCTCATAGCGGTTCACGACCACGAGGTCGGCCCGCCGGACGAGGCCCACCGCCACCGGCTTCGCAGGCGCGGCGTTGAGACAGAAGAACGACGCTTTGCTCGCGGCCGTCTCCACGGCCGGGAGTGGAATCTCCAGCTGACACAGCACAGCGCCCTCCGGCTCCGCGGGCTCCACCAGCCCGTTGGCGCCGGGAGCGACGACGATGGTGTTCTCACCCGAGCCGTCGACGTAGATGACTGCGACGCCCGTCGGCGTGTCGACCTCCACGACGTCGAGGTCGCAGCCCGCCTCACGAAGTCCGGAGAGCGCCTCCTCCGCGAACGAGTCGCGGCCCACCGCGCCGACGAAGCGCACACGGGCGCCGAGACGCGCGGCGCCCACCGCCTGGTTCGCGCCCTTGCCTCCGGGCGCGGTGAAGAACTCCGCGTCGGTCAGCGTCTCCCCCGGTCTCGGCAGGCGTTCCACGCGCGCCACGAGATCGAGGTTCGCGGAGCCGACGACCGTAAGCGCGACTTCAGGCGGCAAGCGCGCGCAGGTCCTCGACCGCGCGCCCGAGCAGGTTTTCGCGCAGGTCGAAGAGCCCGGCCCAGAGCGACGAGCGGTCGGGAGCCGAGCGCATCCGGGCGGCCGTCGAGAGACCCTCGAGCGCTCGCACGAGAACGGCCAGCTCGAGATAGGCCTGCGCCACCCGCACCTCGGAGACGCGCACGCCCGCCCTTGCGAGCACCGGGCTCCAGTCCAGGAGCTCGGCGGTGCTCGGCTCTCCGTACCACGAGCGGCCCTCGGCATGCTCGGGCTGGAGCTCGAGAAGGTAGCGCGAGAGCGGGCGCTCCAAGCCGGCGAGTGCCGTCTCCGCTCGCTCGGCCGCGCGGCGGAACGCCGCCTGGCGCCGCCCGGCGGTGCACGGCTCCGCCTCTCCCCTACCCCAGCGCTCCAGCAGCCGGCAGAAGGCGAGCGCCGCGACCTCGCACGCCGTCAGCTGCGCGATGAGGCGTGCCGCGGTGTTCTCCTCGGCGGCGTGTTCGGCGAGGACGTCGGGCCAACGTGGTTGCACGCGTATGGTGCTCACGCTGCTCGGACTCCTGACGCGCTCCTGGGCGTGCGACGCCGGAGGGGATAGTGCTCGGCACAGACCCGGAGAGCGGCGTGCGACCAGGTGCGCGAGGCGGCGGCGGAGGCGGGCTTTGCCCGGCGGGAGCCGGCGCCGGTCAGGTGTTCGAGGCTCATACTTCCACTATGACTGGCAGGATCATCGGGCGCCTCCCCGTTCTGTCGTAGATCACCTGACCGAGCGTGTCGTGTAGGTGCTCCTGGAGGAGCTTGATCTCCGTCACTCCCTGGCGCGCGAGGTCAGCCAGGAGCTGCTGTGCCTTCGTTCGGACCTCGTCGAGCAGCGGCCCGGGCTCCGCCAGGCCGCGCGCGATCAGCTCCGGCGGCCCCGGGGCCGCGCCGTTCGTGGTCGCCAGGGTGGCGACGATGATCAGCACGCCGTCCTCGGACAGGTGACGGCGGTCGCGAAGCGCCACGTCGCGAACGTCGCCGACGCCGAGCCCGTCGACGAACGTGACGCCGGCCTCGATCCGGTCGACGACGCGCACGCCGGCGCGAGAGAGCTCGACCACGAAGCCGTTCTCGGCCATCACGATCGATCCTGCGGGGATGCCGGCGTCGCGGCCGAGCTGCGCGTGCGCGGCCAGCATCCGGAATTCGCCGTGGATGGGCATCAGCGCCTTGGGGCGCACCAGGGAGATCAGCGTGCGGATCTCCTCGGCACACGCATGGCCGGAGACGTGGACGGGCGCGATCTCCTGGTGCAGGACCTCGGCCCCGGCGCGAGCGAGGTTGTTGATCGCGTCGTGCACCTTGAGCTCGTTGCCCGGCACCGGCTTGGCGGAGATGATCACCGTGTCGCCACGCTCGACCGAGACGGCCGGGTGGTCGTGGTAAGCGATCCGCGTCAGGGCCGACATCGGCTCGCCCTGGCTGCCCGTGCAGAGGATCAGCACCTCGTGCGGCTGGAACTCCTCCAGCCGGGCGGGCCGGATCAGCGTCTCCTCGGGAACCTCGATGTACCCGAGGTTGCGCGCGATGTTGAGGTTCTTGCGCATCGAGCGGCCGACGACGCAGACCTTGCGCCCGACCTGCACCGCGACGTCGATCGCCTGCTGCATCCGGTGCACGTTCGACGCGAAGCAGGCGACGAGGACGCGGCCACGGCGCTGCGGAATGATCTGCCGGAAGGCCTCCCCGACGAGCCGTTCGGAGCCGGTCACGCCCGGTCGCTCCGCGTTGGTCGAGTCCGAGAGGAGGAGGTCGATTCCGCGGTTCCCGAGCTCGGCCAGGGCGCCGACGTCGGTCTTGAGGCCGTCGACGGGCGTGTGGTCGAGCTTCCAGTCGGCGGAGATCAGCACGCGGCCCGCCGGCGACTCGAGCATCGCGGCAACGGTGTCGGGGATCGAGTGCGCCATGCGGACGAACTCGACGTCGAACGGCCCGATGCGCGCCCGCTCCCCGGGGTCGGCCTCCTTCAGCTCGGCCGTCCCGAGCAGCCCGTGCTCGTCGAGCTTCGACTGGATGAGCCCGAGCGTCAGCCGCGTGGCCCAGACCTCCGGCACGCGCACCTCGCGCAGGAGGTACGGCAGCGCGCCGACGTGATCCTCGTGCCCGTGCGTGAGGACGACTGCGCGGACGCGCTCGGCGTTGTCCCGTAGGTAACCCATGTCGGGCAGGATCAGATCGACGCCGAGGTGCTCGTCACGCGGAAAGGCGAGGCCCGCGTCGACGACGACGATTTCGCCGTCGAGCTCGAAGACGGTCATGTTCTTGCCGACCTCTCCGAGGCCGCCGAGCGGGATGATCCGAAGCACGCCGTCGGGCATCCGCGAAGTGTAATCGGGTGACCCCCGACCCTTGAGGAAACGGGTCTTCCGGCCGATGCAACGACCGTGCGCGCCACCGCTTCGGTCGTGCTCGCTGCGGTCCTCGGCGTCCTCGTCGTGGTCGCTTCGGCGCTGACGATCCCCGCCGCCGGCGGGGTGGCCGTCGCGTTCCTGGCGGCGGTCGTGGGCGCCGAAGTCGTTGCAGCCGCGCGCGACGACGACCTGACCGATCCCGTCGACGCCGAGCCGTTCCGGATCTCGACTCCCGTTCATCTGGCGGCGACGGTCGTCGCGGGGCCCTGGGTGGCAGCGCTCGCCGGCGTCGTCGCGGTGCTCGCCTCGCGGCTCACGGCGCCGCTCCCGTGGCGCGATCTGCTCACGCGCGAGGTCACTTTCGCCGTCGCGGGGCTCGCCGGCGGCTACGCGTACGTGCTCGCCGGCAGCGAGACCGGCACGGTCGTCCTTCCCGACGACGTCCTCGGCGTCTGCGTCGTCGTGGCCGCGTACGCCGCCGTTCGGACGATCGTGCACGGGCTCGCGGCCGGGCTGGGCCTCTTCCCGCCGGACGTGCGGACGCTCGCGGGCGAGGGCGCGATCGCCCTGGTGCTGGCGCTCGCGGCCGACTCCGACGCCTGGCTCCTCCTCGCCGCCGTGCCGACGATGCTGCTGCTCGAGCACGCACACCATCGCCTGGGCGTGATGCGGGGCGAGGTCGCGGTCGCCCTCGAGACCTTCGCCAACATCGTCGACGACCGGGACCCGTCGACGCACCGGCACTCGGTTCGCGTGGCCGGCTACGTCGAGGAGCTCGCGCAGGCGCTCGGACTGCCGCCGCTGGAGGTCGCTCGCCTCCGCTGGGCGGGGCGGCTGCACGACCTCGGCAAGGTTGCCGTCGACGCGGCCGTCCTGCGCAAGCGCGGCCTGCTCTCCCCGAGCGAGTGGGCGGCGGTCAGGCGCTCACCCCGCCTCTCCGCTCGCTTGCTCCAACGCTTCCGCTTCGCCGCGCGGCAGGCACAGGCCGTCGAGTACCACCACGAGCGGCTCGACGGGTCCGGTTACTACGGCGTCGAGGGCGACGCGATCCCGCTCGCGTCCCACTTTCTGATCCTCGCCGACAGCTTCGACGCGATGACGACCGATCGTCCGTTCCGTCCGGCGATGCGGCGCGACGCCGCGCTCACGGAGATCGAGCGGAACACTGGCAGCCAGTTCCACCCCACGCTCGCCCGCGCCTTCGTCGCCGTCCAGAACGGACAGCCGGTCTCCGACGTGCTCGCGCCCGAGGAGCTCCGCGCGATTCGCGATGCCTCCACGGATTCGCGACCGCCGTCGGTGGGATCGCTCGGCTCGCGGATCTTCGCGCCGGCTCCGGTCGGCGTGATCGGCACCCTGACCGCCCTCGTCGCCCTCAGCGCCGGCATGCTCGAGGTCGCCGCGCTCGGCGCTGCCGCCGCCCTGCTCGGCGCGGGCTCCGCCGCCTTGCACGAGCTCCGGGCGCGGCGGCTCTCGGCGGCGCTCGCCCGTGCCCTCGCCGACGACTGGGCCGAGCCGGAACGCGTCTTCGAGGGCGTCGTGGACGGCCTGACGCGCGGCGGCGCGTCGTGGGTCGGGCTCGTCGCCTGGAACGCCGACGGCCTCGGAGGGTCACTCGTTCGCTCTCATGGCGGGGAGAGCCCGGACGAGGCCGCCCTGATCAGCTGGCTCGTCCGCCATGGCGACTCGAAGGAGGGCGTCTTCTCGGCCGGCATCTTCGACCTCGGCTCGCCGGTCGCGCACCTCGCCGTCCCGCTCCGGCGCGAGACGGCGGAGCTCGCCGGCTTCCTCGTGATCGCGTCGCCGCGCCTTCCGGCGGCGCACGTCGTCCAGTCGCTGCGCGCCAACCTGCACGCCCTAGGTCTAGCGCTCTCGCCGCGGCCGCTATACGGCGACGGGCTGAAGCAAACCTAGCCGCTCGAGGCAGCCGCGGATCGCCGCGCGCTCGGCCTCGTCGGCCTCCACGAGCGGCAGGCGAACCCCGCCGACATCGTGGCCGAGCAGGTTCAGCGCCGCCTTGATCGCGATCGGGTTGGTCACGACGCGCAGGATCTCGATCGCGGCCGCCGTTTCCTCCTCGAGCCGCTTGGCTCCCTCGGCGTCGCCCTCGCGGAAGCGGCGGATCAGCTCCTTGACCTGCGGGCCGACGACGTGTGTATGCACGCAGACGCCGCCTGTGCCGCCGAGCTCGAGGAACGGCAGGATCAGGTCGTCGTCGCCGGCGTAGAGGTCGAGATCGGTCTCGGCGAGGATCGTGCGAGCCTGGTCGAGGTCGGCGTTCGCCTGCTTCACCGCCGTGACGTTCGGGATGTCCGCGAGCTCGCACATCGTCTCCGGCTCGATGTTGATCACCACCCGAGCGGGGATGTTGTAGACGACGACCGGCTTCTCCGTGGACCCCGCGATCGCCTTGAAGTGCTCGACGATCCCGCGCGGCGTCGGCTTGCTGTAGTACGGCGTGATGACGAGGAAGCCGTCCGCGCCGATCGTGTCGGCGCGCTGCGTGAGGTGGATCGAGTGCGCGGTGTCGTACGTGCCCGTTCCGGCAATCACGGTCGCCCGGTCCCCGATCTCGGCCACGGCCGCCTCGTAGAGCTGGAAGCGCTCGTCGTCGGTGAGCGTCGGCGACTCACCGGTCGTCCCCGTCACGACGACGCCGTCGGAACCGTTCTCGACCAGGTAGGCGGCGAGCTCCCGGAACTTCGCGATGTCGACGCGCCCGTCGTCGTCGAACGGCGTGACGATCGCGGTCAGGACCTCGCCGAGCACGACGCCACTCTACTCCAGCAGCGTGTCGAGTCCTACCGTCAGACCGGGCGGCAGCGCCCGCAGCCGGTCGAGCGCGAGCAGCACGCCGGGCACGTACGCCTCGCGTGAGGTCGCGTCGTGGCGGATCGTCAGCAGCTGACCTTGTCCGCCGAAGAGGACCTCCTGGTGGGCGACGAGCCCGGGCAGGCGCACCGAGTGGATCGCGGGCTTGCCCGGCAGGAGCTCGGCCGTCGCCTTGGCCGTGCTCGACGGCGCGTCCACCTTCGTCTCGTGGTGGAGCTCGACGATCTCCGCGCGTGGAAGCCACTGCCCCGCCTGTGCGGCGAGCCGCATCATCACGACTGCTCCGACTGCGAAGTTCGGCGCGATGAAGAGCGGCAGCGATCGCTCCTTGGCGGCCTCGTCGAGATGCTCGAGCTCCTCGCGCCCGAGCCCGGTGGTGCCGATGATCGACGGCACGTCTTGCTCGAGGCAGAGGCGGACCGTCGTGTACACCGCGTCGGGCCTCGTGAAGTTGATCGCCACGTCGACGCCGTCGAGCTCGATCCGGTCC
>Ga0126307_10003396_pt1 | contig 10877 bp, 8 predicted proteins | sample Plot28_FD_89955 | JGI IMG/M metagenome (GOLD analysis project Ga0126307, IMG submission 89955) | Serpentine soil microbial communities from UC McLaughlin Reserve, CA, USA - Plot28 | ecosystem: Environmental > Terrestrial > Soil > Grasslands | place: USA: UC McLaughlin Reserve, Lake County...
CACAACGGCTCCGCGCTGATCGAGATCTACCAGAACTGCAACGTCTTCAACGACGGCGCCTTCGACGCCGTCCGCGCCAAGGGCAAGGAGGCGAACCAGATCCGCCTGGAGCACGGCCAGCCCATCCGCTTCGGAGTCGACCGCGAGCGCGGCGTCGTTCGCGGCGCAAACGGAGCGTTGAGCATCGCGGACGTCTCCGACGTGGGCGAGGACGCGCTCCTGGTCCACGACGCTCACGAGCCAAATCCGAGCCAGGCGTTCGCCCTCGCCCATCTGGCCGCAAGGCCGAGCGAGCCGACGCCCATCGGCGTCTTCCGCGCGGTCGAGCGCCCCGTCTACGGCGAGGCGATGACCGGCGAGCTCGAGGCCGCCCGCGAGGGGCTTGGAGCGCAGGAGCTGAACGAGCTCCTGCGCTCCGGCGATACCTGGACCGTCGCCTAGGCGGGCGCTAGCCGGCCTCGCCCTCGCCCGTCGCGGCGCGTCCGGGTATGGAGGGCTTGACCCGCAGGAGCCGGGCCGGCATGCTCGGCAGGATCCAGTTCCAGCGCCCGAACAGGGACACCGCTGCGGGTACGAGCAGCGCCCTGATAATCGTCGCGTCGATGAGGATCCCGGCGGCCAGGGCGGTGGCGAACATCTTCAGGTCCGTTCCCGGTCCGGAGGCCAGGGCGACGAAAGCCAGGAACAGGATCAGCGCGGCGCTCGTGACCAGCCGGCCCGTTCGGCCGATCCCGCGGACCACCGCGGTGCGGGTATCACCCGTGGCGTCGTATTCCTCCCGCATCCGGCTCAGGATGAAAACCTCGTAGTCCATCGAGAGCCCGAAGAGGAACGCGAACACCATCAACGGGATCCACGCAGGCACCGACCCGGTGGCTTCGATACCCCACAGCAGGTCGGAGCCGTAGCCGTGCTGCCACATCAGGGCCAGCACTCCCCAAGCGGCCGCGACGCTCGCCACATTCAGCACCACAGCCTTCAGCGGCAGCAGCAGCGAGCGGAACGCGCGGGCCAGCAGGATGAACGTGACGATGGCGATCAACGCGATCATCAGCGGGAAATTGCCGTAGACGGCGTCGATGAAGTCGTCGTTCTGCGCCGGCAGTCCGCCGACCTGAACGTCGGGCCCGGCCGCGTGGGCTGCGGTCCGCACGTGGTCGAGGGTGTCCTTTCCAGCCTGGGTGGAATCGTCGGCCGTCGGGATGGCCAGCACCTCGGCCACGCCCCCGGTTCGCCACTGCGGAGAGTCGGGTGCGACCGCACCGTGAACCCCGGCGACGCCGCGCACGTCGGCCGCGACCCGGTCGGGATTCGTCCCCTCGGTGAGGATCTCGTACGGCAGCAGCGCCCCCGAGCCGATGCCCGAGTCCTCGAGTGCCGTCAGCCCCTCCTTCGCGTCGCCCTGCTGGGCGATCGTGTCGGGATTTGCGTTGCCGAGGGTGAGGCCCGTCGCGGCGATCACGAGCGCGGCGAGGATCGCGGTGGCGACGCCGGCTGCGATCACGCGATGGCGCACCACCCACTCGGCCCACCGTGTCCACGAGCGGCTCGCCCGGTCGTCGGTGCGCCGGTGCGGCCAATCCAGGCGGTGTCCGACCTTCGACAGCACGACCGGCAACAGGGTGATGGCGACCAGGGTGCTGACCAGGGGGATCAGGAGCCCGCCGATGCCCATGCTCCGCAGGAACGGAACCGGGAGCGCGACCAACGCCAGCAGGCCGATCGCCACGGTGGTGCCGCTGAAGACCACCGCCCGTCCGGCGGTCTCCATCGCCTTTTGAACCGCCTCGTCGCCGCTCTTGCCATGAGCGCGCTCCTCGCGCCAGCGGGAGACGATGATCAGCGAGTAGTCGATCGCGATCCCGAGCCCCACCAGCGCGATGAGGAACTGGACGACAGGCGAGACGTCGGTGAACGTGGTCAGCCCCCATACCAGGAGGAACGTGGTCATGATCGAGACGATCGCCATGGCCATCGGGACGAGCGCCAGGAGCGAAGCGAAGACGAACGCCAGGACGATGAGAGCCCCGGTGCCGCCGAGCACAGACTCCAACAACACGCCGGTGCCGCTGTCGCCGCCCGATTCGTTCTGGAGCGCGTCGAAGCCGCTGACGTGGATGGGCGCGCCTGTGACCGTCGTGCCCTTCATCGCCGCACGGGCATCCTTGGCCGCGTCCGGGTTCTCGCCGAACGCCGAGTCGGGGTCCGGCTGGGGATAGACGATCGCAAACGTCGTCCGTCCATCCGGTGAGACAAAGGTGCGATTGCTCGTCGAGGCGTAGGACGCGATCCTCGCCCCCGGGAGTGCCTGCGCCAGTCGCTTGTCCATCTGCGCGAGCTGGGAATCGACGCCGGGCGAATCGATGGTCTTGCCCTCGGGGAGGGTCACCACCGGCACGATCGGAGCCACGTCGCCCCCCGTGCCGTGAAAGTGCTCGCTGATCGCCACGTTCGTCTCCCAGCCCTCCTTGCCGGGCACCGAGAACTTCTGGTCGAGAGCCTTGGTCGCGGAGTTGACCGAGGCGATGCCCACGACGGTGAGCACGACCCAGAAAAGAACGACGATGCGCTTGTGGGCGAGAACCCAGCGAGTGATGGCGGACACGGCTACCTCCGAGGCTCGTTGAGAGATTGAACTTTATGTATCACAAATGATCCGGGCGGCGTAGGATGATTCTTCAATGCGTGCGCAGACTCACACGCTCGTCGCCCACACCACCTTTGACCTCGGGGCGGCCAAAAAGTAATCGGCTGCCTCTCCCCGGCACATGCGTTTCGATCGACCCCCGCCAGAGCCGCTTGCCAGCGCGCCGGGTTTTCTGTTGTCCTGGAACGGCCGCCGGACCGCTCAGATGTTCGCAGGGGCCCTCGAGCCGCTCGGGCTGCGTCCCCCCCACTTCGGCGTGATGACCCTGATCGCCAGCGACCCGGGCTTGACCCAGCAAGACCTGGCCGGGCGCTCGCTGATCGATCCCAGCTCGATGGTCGCCGTCGTCGACGAGCTCGAGGAGCTCGGATACGCCGAGCGCCAAACCCACCCGGGCGACCGCCGCAAGCACGCGGTGCACCTCACCGCGGATGGCAAGCGGACTCTCGAGCGCGCCCGAGGCGCTGCCATGGAAACGGCCAAGGAGATCCTCGCGCCGCTGGACGCGACCGAGGTCGAGACGCTTCGCCGCCTGCTGCGAAAGCTCGCAGGCGTCGAAAACCCTTAATTACCTGCCGTCACCTGGCGGGGATTCGTGACGGGGCGGAGCTTCGCCTTGATCTCAGGACGCAGGTGCTCGATGAACGGCGGGAGCGACAGCGTCTCGCCGAGGTGCTCCACGGGCTCGTCAATCGCGAAGCCTGGTCCGCCGAGCGTCGCGAGCTCGAAGAGGACGCCGCTGGGCTCGCGGAAGTACACCGAGCGGAAGTAGAAGCGGTCGATCACCGGCGTCGCGTGCATCCCGGCCGCCACGACCCGATCCCGCCAGGCCTCGTGCTCCTCAGGCGGGGAGGCCCACGCGACGTGGTGCACCGACCCGGCGCCCTGGACGCCCACGGGCCCCGGGGCCTCGTCGTACGAGTACAGAGAGCCGTGGCTCTCGCCGCGCGACTCCCATAGGAGCTCGCCGCGGGGCTCGAAGCCCAGCGTCTCCTCGAGCAGCGAGCGGCTCGCATCGGGATCGGATGCGTACGCATGGACCCCGTGGAAGCCCTGAAGCGCATGCTCGGCCGGGATCTCGGGATGCTCCGCGGTCAGCGGCTCGTCGTCGACATCCGGCACGAGGAGCTCGTGCTCGAGTCCCTCGGGATCGGAGAACCGCAGGCGATCGCCGCCGGCCTCCTGCGTCGCGACCCCGTGGTCCTCCAGCCGGCGGGCCCAGAACTCGAGCGCGTCGGTGGAACCGACGCGCCACACGACGCGGTGGACCATCCCGTCGCCGGCGCGGCCCGGGCCGATGCCGGGAAACTCGAAGAAGGTGATGTCCGAGCCCGGATCGCCCTTCTCGTCCGCGTAGAACAGGTGGTAGACGGTGGGGTCGTCCTGGTTGACCGTCTTCTTCACCATGCGGAGCCCGAGGACACCCGCGTAGAAGTCGACGTTCGGCTGCGCGTCGCCGGTGATGGCGGTGACGTGGTGAATGCCCTCGAGCCTCACGGTGACTTGTTCCGGGCGGCGACCTTTGTCGCCGCAGCAGCATGTGTCGTCAGGCGGCGAAGCCGCCGCACTTGTTGACGATAGCGACAGTCCGCAACGGCGAATGGCTCGCGACCGGCTTTGCCGAAGCCGCGCGCCCATCGGCGCTAGGCTCGCAAACGCGTTAGCAGCCGACCTAGAGAGGGATCCATGACCGTCGACACCACCACCGGCGCCGCAAAGACCATCGACCGGGCTCGAATCGCGGAGCTCACCGAGGCCGAGAACGCGAAGTTCGCCGAGCGAACCGGCGCCTCCAAGGAGCTCTACGAGCGCGCGGTCAAGGTGATGCCGGGCGGCGTCCCCTCCTCCTTCCAGCAGAACGATCCGTGGCCCACCTACATCGAGCGGGGCGACGGTGCCCGCGTCTGGGACGTCGACGGCAACGAGTATGCGGACTTCCACAACGGCTTCGGCGTCATGTGCATCGGTCACGCGAACCCCCAGGTGGGCGCGGCCGTGAAGGCTCGCGTGGACCTGGGAACGCACTTCGCCGCCCCGACCGACGGCTCGATCGTCGTCGCCGAGGAGCTGACGCGCCGCTTCGGCCTTCCCCAGTGGCGGTTCACGAACTCCGGCACGGAGTCGACCATGGACGCCGTTCACCTTGCCCGAGGCGCGACCGGACGGGACATGATCCTGAAGATCGAGGGCTCCTACCACGGCCACCACGACGCCGTGATGGTGTCGGTGTACCCGCCGCTCGAGGACCTCGGCGATCGCGACGATCCCCGCTCGGTTCCCTACGGGGCCGGATATCCGCGGGCCATCACCGAGCTCACCCGCGCCGTCCCCTTCAACGACGCGGACGCCCTGGAGTCGGTGCTCGGCAAGCTGGAAAGCAAGGTCGCCGGGCTGATCATGGAGCCGGCGATGATGAACATCAACATCATCCCGCCCGTCGAGGGCTACCTCGGGCGGGTCCGTGAGCTCACCTCTAAGCACGGCGTGAAGCTGATCTTCGACGAGGTGAAGACCGGAGCCACGATCTCCTACGGCGGCGCGACGAAGCGCTTCGGGGTCACGCCCGATCTGATCACCCTGGCCAAGGCGGTATGCGGCGGATATCCCGGCGGCGCCATCGGGATGACCGACGACATGGCCGAGCTCGTGACGAGCGGCGCCGTGCACCAGTACGGCACGTTCAACGGCAACCCCCTCGTGATGGCGGCTGCCGAGGCGGCCCTGACCGAGGTGTTGACCGAGGACGCCTACCCCAAGCTCGAGGCGACCAACGAGCGGCTGAAGGCCGCCTGCCAGGAGATCGTGGACCGCTATGGCCTACCCGCGTACACGGAGGGCATGGGGGCAAAGGGCTGCGTGATCTTCTCGCCGGAGCCGCTGCGCGAGTACCGCGACTACCTCACCAAGGTCGACGGCGAGCTCGCGACGCTGGCGTGGCTCTACCACATGAACCACGGCATCTTCATGACACCGGGAGTCGAGGAGGAGTGGACCCTGTCCATCGCCCACTCCGAGGACGACATCCAGCGCTACGTGAACGCGCTCGAGACCTTCGCGCGCGACGTCACCGCCGCCTGATCAACCTGCGGCGGCTTCGCCGCCAGACGTCACATGCTGGTGCGGCGACAAAGTCGCCGCAATTCACATCTAGCCGTGGAGCATCCGCCGGAGCCGGTGGCGGAACTTCCTCACGTCCGATCGCAGCCAGTCGGTGTGATCGTTTCGCCAGCCCTCGAGGTCCTTGAAGTACGGGCTGTCGTTCGCCATCGCGTGGCCGATGATGTTCCGCATCTTGATCCCGAGCCGCTGCTTGAGCCAGCCGGTGAGGCGCAGGGCGCGGTGGATCTGGGGCTCGCGACGCAGGATCTGGCGATCCGCCCAGTGGGAGCCTGACCCGGCTTCCTGGACCATCTCGATCCCGACCGCCGTGTAGTTGAGGCCGATGGCGTGTCGGCAGCGGATCGTCCGCGGAACCGTTCTGTGAATTCGACCGCCCTTCCCGATGATGAAGTGCGAGCACACGCCGGGAAGCTCCCCCCTGTTCGGAGCGTTGGAGGCGAACGCTTGCCACGCGGAGCCATAGCTTGGCCCGGCGGTGTAGTGGAGGACGATCACCTTCGGATTGCGAAGGCGCCACTCGCGCTGGCCGTAGTGCCGCTTCGAGTAGCCCGCCATCTGACGCTTGCGCTTGTGCCCGTACGGGATCGGATCACGGTGGATCGGCGGCCGTTTCAGCTTCGCCCGGCGGGCGCTCGCCCGCTCGGCGCCGGCCCTCGCCACAGAGGACGAGCGCGCCCGGGCCTCTTGCCGTCCGGGCCCGCTCCTGGCGACCTTCACCGAGGCGCGAGCGTGGCGGCGGGCCTGATCGTCGGGAAGCTCGCCACCGCGCAGCTCGACCACGAACGCACGGCCGGGGAGCTTGTGGTTCTGCCAGCTCGTCGCGGTGCCGTGCAGGTGCTGTCCCCGACACCGCTCGGTCGGGAACCGCGCGATGCGCGCGTATCGCTTCTGCACTCTGGCGGGGCCGTGACAGGGAAGGAGCACGCTCCCCCACGGCTGGTGGTACCAGACGGTCACGTTCGGCTCGATTCGCTTCGCGAAGCGTCGGACGGCGCGGCTCTCGGGTTCCGAGAAAGGATGCGGTCCGGGGTAGTAGTCGCTCGATGGAGAGACGCCTCCTTGCCACCGGTAGGAGAAGTTGCGATTCAGATCGACCCCGTGGGCGTTCTTGCGCGTGTTGGCGGCGACGCCGTCGGGGTTGACGGTCTTGACGACCCAGAGGTTGACCCCGCGGGCGTCGCGATAACGATGCCGCAGGATGTGCACGATTTCGTGACCCTCGGTCTCGTCGCCGTGGATCGAGCCCACGACCAGGCCGGTGCGCCTTCCATTCGGATCGCCCACCTGCACGGCCACGAGCTTGGTTCCGTGCACGGAGTGCCCGAATTTCACGTGGCGGCCAGCGGCGCCGGCCTCTGGGGCGAGCGAGCCGGCGAGCAACACCAGCGCCAGGGCGACCGTCGCGGGCAGCAGTGCGCGTGAAGGCTTCATCGGCCGATCTACACACCTAGTCGAGGGCTGCGCGGGCGCTGTCCAGATCGTCGGTGGCGATGACGAGCTTGATGCCGCCGAACGTGGTGTAGGCGAGCTCGATGTTCACGTTCGTCTCGCCCAGGGCGCGCGCCAAGCCGCCCAGGCTTCCGGGTCCATCCACGACGTCGATCACGAGCACCTCGCGATCGTCGGCTATCCCCATGCCCGCATCCTCCAACGCACGCCGCGCAGTGGGAGCGGCGTCGTCTTCGAAGAGGAGGTGGATGACCCCTCGGCCCTCCCCGGTCAGCGCACACATCCCCTGGATGCTTACTCCCGAGCGGCCGGTCGCCTCCCCGATCCGGGCCAGCTCGCCCGGTCGGTCCTGAAGCACCACGGTGAGGTTCCTCGACATCCTCGCTCCTCGCCGAGGGGTATATCAGTGGGCGCGTCCGCCCGCCACGTCCGGGACTTACGGCCTATTGGCCTCGTGCCGATAACGAGGTCGATGGCTGCAAGCTGGAGGCGACCGGGCACCAGCGGCGAACGGGCCGCGGGCCCGGCGGAGAAGGCCCCGGTCGCGGTTCCTCCCCGCTTCGCCCGACATCTCGAGGGCGCCGCCCGCCGGCGGCGCGGCAACGAGACCCCCTGGGTCGCCGTGGTGCGGGTCGACGGAGTCGACGCGATCCGAGGGGAATGGGGAGACCCGGCCGCCGAGGAGTTCCTGCGATCCACGGCGAGCGCGCTGCGGGCATCGCTGCGGGAGTCGGACAAGCTCTCACCCGTGGGTCGCGCCGAGTACGGGATCATTCTCGACGCGCCCAGTGGCGAGGCTGCCGTGGCCGGCCTCGAGCGACTGGTCCGCAACGTTGCCGAGCTGACCGGGCGGGACCACCGCTGGAGCGCGGGATCGCTGTGCGTCGGCGTGACACCGCTCGACACCCATCAGGCCGCCGCGGTCCTCGATCGTGCTCGACGCGCGCTGGAGCGTGGCGAGCGGCACGGCGGCGGACCGGTCACCATGACCGCCGAGTAGCGCTGAGTCGTTCGATTCCGACTCGGCGGGGTAGCCTAAATCCATGGCCAACCGCCTCATCGGCGAGACCAGTCCGTACCTCCTTCAACACAAGGACAACCCGGTCGACTGGTATCCGTGGGGCCCCGAGGCGCTCGAGCGCTCGCGTCAGGCGGACCGGCCGATCCTCCTGTCCGTCGGGTACTCCGCCTGCCACTGGTGCCACGTCATGGAGCGCGAGTCGTTCGAGGATCCCGAGATCGCGACCTATATGAACGAGCACTTCGTCCCGATCAAGGTGGATCGGGAGGAGCGTCCCGACGTGGACTCGATCTACATGGAGGCGGTCCAGGGGATGACGGGGCACGGCGGCTGGCCGCTCACCGCCTTCCTCGACCCCGATGGAGTCCCGTTCTACGGCGGCACCTACTTCCCGCCGGAGCCGCGCCACGGGATGCCGAGCTTCCGCATGGTCATGGAGGCGGTCGTGGAGTCGTGGAGCACGCAGCGCGAGCGGATCCGGGCCTCAGCGGACCGCATCAGGGGCCAGCTCGGGGCGATCGGGCGGATCGAGCCCACGGACGACACCCTGAGCCCCGAGATCGTCGATGCTGCGACGCGAAAGCTGCGCATGCTGGCCGACATGCAGCACGGCGGCTTCGGATCGGCCCCCAAGTTTCCCCCGGCTTCCGCGCTCGAGCTGTTGCTAGCTCGCGACGCGACCGATGTCGTCGAGGTGACGCTCGACGCCATGGCGCACGGCGGCATCTACGACCAGGTTGGGGGCGGCTTCGCCCGTTACTCCGTCGACGACGTCTGGCTCGTACCGCACTTCGAGAAGATGCTGTACGACAACGCCCTCCTCGCCCGCGCGTATCTGCACGGATGGCAGGCGCTTGGCCACGAGCGCTACCGCAGGGTCTGCGAGGAGACGCTGGTCTGGGCGCTGCGAGAGATGCGTGGTCCCGAGGGTGGCTTTCATTCGGCACTCGACGCCGACTCCGAAGGCCAGGAAGGCCGGTTCTACGTCTGGACGCCGGATGAAATCCGCGAGGCGCTGAAGGGAGTCGGGTCGCCCGGGCTCGCCGAGGAGGTGATCGCCTACTACGGGGTGAGCGACCAGGGCAACTTCGAGGGACGCAACATCCTTCATGTTCCGGGCGACGCCGCGGCCGAGCCACCTTCGCAGCTGGACGAGGCTCGCCGGGCTCTGTACACCTACCGCTCGCGCCGCGTCTGGCCGGGCAAGGATGACAAGCGGCTCTGCTCCTGGAACGCGCTGATGATCGGCGCGCTGGCGGAAGCGGGCGCCGCGATCCCGTGCGGGGACTACCTCGACGCAGCGATCGCATGCGCCGAGTTCGTGTGGCGGGACCTTCGAGACGACCGGGGCCGGCTCCTTCGGACCTACAAGGACGGCCGGGCGCACCTCGCGGCATACCTCGAGGACTACGCGTACCTCGTCGAGGCCCTTCTGACGCTGTACGAGGCGACCTTCGACGTCCGCTGGTTCGACGCCGCGCGCGAGACGGCGGACCAGATGATCGAGCTGTTCGCCGACGACGAACGAGGCGGGTTCTTCACGACTGCTCACGACCACGAGGAGCTGGTCGTCCGCCGGAAGGACATCGACGATCACCCGATTCCGTCGGGGAACTCGGCCGCGGCATACGGGCTCCTGCGGCTGGCGGCCCTGACCGGCGAGCACGAGTACGAGCGCCTGGCCGTCGGTGTCTTCCGCCTGCTGCAACGCGCCGCCGGCGGGCATCCGCAGGCGCTCGCCCATTTGCTCCGCGCGATCGACTTCCACTTCGCCTCGGTCAAGGAGGTGGCGCTCGTGGGCCCGGCCTCGGGCGACGGGTTGGGTCAACTTGCGTCGGTGGTGCGATCCACATTCCGACCGCACGTGGTCGTCGCCGGAGGCCCCGAGGGCACCGACCGTCCCGAGCTCATGCGAGAGCGCGGCGCGGTCGACGGACGCCCATCCGCCTACGTCTGCGAGAACTTCGCCTGCCAGCGCCCGGTGACGGACCCGGAGGAGCTGTCGGCGAGCCTCACCGACTGACGGGCTGACCGCAGAGCCCAGTCGCGAAGCCCGACGCACCTCGTTCCGCCGCGGCCGGCCCGTGGCCACCGCTACACGTGCGCCGTGCATAACAGCTCCGACGCACTCTCGCCACAAACCGGTGTTGAGAGGGCAATAAGGGCAGCCCACCATTGCCCACATGTCCGGGTCAACGCAATCCGCATCCGGAAAGCGGATGCCGATTGCGTTGAAGCGGGTGTTGCGCCTGGCCGAGCGGCAATGGGGAGTTGTCGCCCGCTGGCAGTTAGAGCAGCACGGGCTCAGCGCGGCAGCGATCTCCCGTTGGGCGGCTTCAGGCCGGTTGCATCGAATTTATCCCGGTGCCTACGCAGTCGGCCACCGGGCGATCTGCGCCGAGGGCCGGCTGCTCGCAGCGATCCTCTACGCGGGCCCGGGAGCCGCATTGAGCCACGCGAGCGCGGCGAGCTGGTGGCAACTCATCCCCTACTTGCCCGACACCACCCACGTCTTGAGCCCGATCCGACGCCGGTCGCTCAAAGGCGTCCGCGTCCACCACATCAAGCACATCGACCGCGTCATGCGCCGAGGGCTCCCGGTAACCCCCGTCGCCAAGACCCTGCTCGACTTCGCCACGG
>Ga0126307_10003397_pt1 | contig 10876 bp, 11 predicted proteins | sample Plot28_FD_89955 | JGI IMG/M metagenome (GOLD analysis project Ga0126307, IMG submission 89955) | Serpentine soil microbial communities from UC McLaughlin Reserve, CA, USA - Plot28 | ecosystem: Environmental > Terrestrial > Soil > Grasslands | place: USA: UC McLaughlin Reserve, Lake County...
AAGGGGGTGACGTGGTCGAGTACGTGCGGTCGCTCTACCGGGGCGACCGCTACCGGCTGGTGACCGAGCTGCGACCGGCACTGCGCTGAGAGACAAGCGCCGGCCGCCGATCGGATCGGCGGCCGGCGGACTGCAACGCACGTCAGCGTCGCCCGCTGCGAACGGACGACGCCTCAAATCATCCCATCCATGCGGGTGGGCGACGAGGAGGAGAGCGATGAAGGGGCTGAGATGGCTCGCCGCAGGCGCCCTGGCAGGCGCACTGGCGGTGGCCGGATGCGGAGGGTCCGACGACGACGAGGGCACTGGGGCCAAGGCCGGCGGCAAGGTGTCCGGCACGGTCACGACCTGGATCATGGATCCGGGCTCGCCCAAGCTGCAGGAGGTGTTCAAGGGCTACGCCAAGGACTTCGAGGCCAAGCATGCGGGCACCGACGTGAAGATCGAGTTCGTGCCGTGGGCGCAGGCGCACGACAAGTTCACGACCGCGATCGCCGGCGGCAAGGTGCCCGACGTGGCGGAGATGGGAACGACGTGGACGCCGGAGTTCGCCGACCAGGGCGCCTTCGAGGCCGTCCCGTCGAGCGGCTCGGGCGAGTACGTCTCCTCGCTCGTCGACGCGGCGACGCTCGACGACAAGGTGTGGGGCAAGCCCTGGTACGCCGGCGCCCGCGCCCTGATCTACCGCAAGGACGTGTTCAAGAAGGCGGGCATCGCCGAGCCGCCGAAGACCTGGGACGAGCTCAAGGCGGCGGCCGCGGCGATCAAGCAGAAGGGCGGCGGGATCTACCCGATCGCGCTCAACGGCCTGACCGAGCACTACTACCTGCCGACGATCTGGCAGGCCGGCGGTGAGATCGCGACGCAGGACGGCGACTCGTGGAAGGCGGCGGTCGACTCGCCCGAGGCGGTGCAGGCGATCGACTACTACACGAGCTTCTACAAGCAGGGCTACACGCCGAAGGCGGCGATCGGCTGGGAGGAGCCGGACGCCCAGGAGGCGTTCATCAACGGCGACATCGCGATGCTGATCGCGGGCGGCTGGACCTACAACTCGATCATCCAGACGAAGCCGGAGCTGAAGTCGAAGATCGGCACGGCGCTCGCGCCGGCCGGTCCGAGCGGCAAGGACACCGCGTTCGCCGGCGGCAGCCACCTCGTCGTGTTCAAGGAGTCCAAGAACACCGAGGCCGCCAACGCGTTCGTCGACTTCATGCTCGAGCCCGCGAACCTGAACAAGTTCACGAGCGAGATCGGCTTCCTGCCCGGGACGGTCGCGGGCATCAAGGCGTCGGGCTACCTCGACGACCCGGTGCGCAAGCCGTTCGCCGAGCAGCTGCTCGACCACTCGGCGGTGTACCCGCCGTCGCCGCGCTGGGGCGCGCTCGAGGGCGCGAACATCTTCGACGGCGTCATCCAGAACGTCATGAAGGGCAAGGAGACGCCGGAGCAGGCCGCCCAGAGCCTGTCGGAGAAGATGGACCAGGAGTTCGCAGGATGAGTCACGGGGCCGCCACCGAAGCCCCCGCGGGACGGATCGGCGGCCCCGCCATCGACGCGGTCGGGCGCGCGCTCGCGCGCCTGACCCTGCCGGTGCTCCTGCTGCTGCCGGCGCTGATCATCATCGTCGGCCTGGTCGGCTACCCGCTGGCCAAGACGATCTGGCTGTCGTTCACCGAGACGCGGCTCGGCGACCTGATCGACGGCTCGGGCGAGTGGGTCGGGCTGGAGAACTACAAGGAGGTGTTCACCGACGACCACCTGCGCACCTCGCTGGTCAACACGGTCGTGTTCGGCACGGCGTGCGTCGTCGGGACGATGGTGTTCGGCTTCGCCGTCGCGCTGCTGCTGAACCAGCGGCTGCGCGGCAACGTGCTGTTCAGCGTCGCCGTGCTGCTGCCGTGGGCGGTGCCGGCGCTCGCGGCCAGCGCGATCTGGCGCTGGCTGTTCGACGACCGCTACGGGTTCGTCAACTGGGCGCTCGTGAACATCGGCTTCTCGTCGTTCCGGGACTACGCCTGGTTCGCCGACCGCGAGTCGGCCTACGTGGCGATCTTCGTGACGGTCGTGTGGCAGTCGTTCCCGTTCGTCGCGCTCAGCCTGCTCGCCGGCCTGCAGACGCTGCCGCGGGAGACGCTGCACGCCGCCGCGGTCGACGGCGCGTCGGCGTGGCAGCGCTTCCGGCTCGTGACGCTGCCGCTGCTGCGGCCGATCGTCGCGGTGCTCGTCGTGTTCTCGACGATCTGGGACTTCAAGATCTTCGACCAGATCTACGTGATGGCGACCGGCGTGCCGGAGCGCGCCGCCGACACCGCCGCGGTGACCGCGTACCGCGAGTCGTTCGCGCTCGGTCACTACGGCGTCGGCGCCGCCGTCGCCGTCGTGCTTTTCGCGGTGCTGCTGGTGTTCTCGATCGTTTACGTGCGGATGATCGGCCGGGAGGCGCGGGCATGAGGCTGCTGCGGCGCGGCTGGATGTACGCGGCGATGCTCGCGGTGTCGGCGTTCGCCCTGTTCCCCGTCTACTGGGTCGCGATCACCTCGCTCAAGCCGCGCTCGGAGATCTACACGCGCACGCCCGACCTGTGGCCGAGCGACCCGCAGTGGCACCAGTACCCGCGCGTGCTCGGGGAGGGTCACGTCGCGCGCGCGCTGCTGAACTCGCTGATCGTCGCCGGGGCGACGACGGTCGTCTGCCTGATCGTCGGCGCGATGGCGGCGTACGCGCTGACGCGCTTCGAGATCCCGTTCAAGCGCGTGCTGATGATGCTCGTGCTGATGACGCAGATGTTCCCGCTCGTCGTGCTGGTGATCCCGCTGTTCGTGATCATGCGCAACGCCCAGCTGCTCGGAACGTACGCCGGGCTCGTCGTCACCTACCTCGCGTTCACCGTGCCGCTGGCGATCTGGGTGATGCGCGGCTTCCTGGTCGGGATCCCGGACGAGCTCGAGCACGCCGCGCGCACCGACGGCGCCACACGGCTGGGAGCGATGTGGCGCGTCATCCTGCCGCTGGCGGCCCCGGGCCTGGCGACGACGGCCGTGCTGTGCTTCCTCGAGGGCTGGAAGGAGTTCATGCTCGCGCTGACGTTCATGAACGAGGAGACGCGCAAGACCCTCCCCGTCGTGCTGCAGAGCTTCGTCGGGCGCGGCGACACGGACTGGGGCGCGATCATGGCCGCGAGCGTCATCTACACGCTCCCCGTCGTCGTCGTGTTCATCGTGCTGCGCAAGCACCTGATGACCGGCACGACCGCCGGGGCGGTGAAGGGATGAGGCTTGGCGTGCACGCCGCGCTGGTCGACGGCCGGCTCGTGCCCGGCGACGTCGAGGTCGCGGGCGGCACCGTCGCCGGCGTCGGGCTACGCGGCGGCGGCCGCGGCGTCGCCGCGCCCGGCTTCGTCGACCTGCAGGTCAACGGCTTCGCCGGCGTCGACTTCATGCACACCGACGGCGACGGCTACGTGCGCGCGGGCGACGCGATGCTCGCGACCGGCACGACCGCCTACCAGCCGACGTTCATCACCGCCGCTGAGGAGCACCTGGTCGCGGCGCTGCGCGCGATGCCGATCGGCCGCCCGGGCGGCGGGCCGTGCGTGATCGGCGCGCACGTCGAGGGCCCGTTCGTGTCACCGCGCCGGCTCGGCGTGCATCCGCCGACGTGGCAGCGCGCGCCCGACCCGGCGCTGCTCGCGCGCCTGCTCGACGCCGGCAGCGTGAGCCAGGTGACGCTCGCGCCGGAGCTGCCGGGGGCGTTCGAGCTGATCGACCTGCTGCTCGAGCGCGACGTCGTCGTCTCGGCCGGCCACACCGACGCGGGCGCCGCCGAGGCGCATCTCGCGTTCGACCGCGGCGTGCGCACCGTGACCCACCTGTTCAACGCGATGCGCCCGCTGGTGCCGCGCGATCCGGGCATCGCGCTCGCCGCGCTGGCGCGCGCCGACGTCACCGTGCAGCTGATCGCCGACGGGCATCACGTGGCCGGCGACACCCTGCTCGTCGCGTGGCAGGCGGCGCGCGGGCGGCTGGCGCTCGTGACCGACGCGGTCGCGGCGACCGCGATGGCCGACGGCGACTTCGCGCTCGCCGGCCGCCGGCTCGTCAGCTCGGAGGGCGTCGTGCGCGGGCCCGAGGGCCAGCTCGCCGGCAGCGTCCTGACGATGATCGACGCGGTGCGCAACGTTCACGCGCTCGGCGTGCCGCTCGAGGAGGCGCTGACGGCGGCATCCGCGGTGCCGGCGCGGATCGCCGGCCGCCCCGACCTCGGCCGGCTCGCGCCCGGCGCGCCGGCTGACATCGTCGTCCTGGACGACAACCTGGAGATCGCCCGAGTGCTCGTGCAGGGAGGTGAACGTGTCGCTCGTCCGTGACGAGATCGCCGAGCAGCCCGCCGCCGTCGCGCGCGTGATCGAGGACGCCGACGGCGCGATCGCCGCCGTGGCGCTCGAGATCGCGCGGCGGCGCCCGCGCTACGCGGTGATCGCGGCGCGCGGCTCGTCCGACAACGCCGCGCGCTACGCGCAGCACGTGCTCGGCCGCCTGTGCGGGCTGCCGGTCGCGCTCGCGGCTCCGTCGCTGCACACGGTCTACGACGCGCCGATGCGCTACGACGACGGCGTCGTGCTCGGGATCTCGCAGTCGGGCTCCTCGCCGGACGTCGTCGCCGTGCTCGCGGCGGCGCGCGAGCAGGGCTGCGTGACGGTCGCGATCACGAACGCGACCGAGTCGCCGATGGCGGAGGCCGCGACGCACGTGATCCCGCTCCAGGCCGGCGTCGAGGCGTCGGTCGCGGCGACCAAGACCTACACGACTTCGCTGGCGGCGGTCGCGGGGCTCGCCGCCGCGCTGTGTGCCGAGCCGGCCAGGCAGCGCGAGCTCGCCGGCGCGCCCGCCGCGCTCGCACGTCAGCTCGCGCGCACCGAAGGGCTCGACGCCGCGTCCGCGGCGGCCGCCGGCTGGCAGCGGCTCGCGGTGATCGGGCGCGGCGCCAACTACGCGACGGCGTTCGAGGCCGCGCTGAAGATCAAGGAGCTCGCCGGCGTCGCCGCCGAGCCGGCGTCGCCCGCCGACTTCCTGCACGGCCCGGTCGCGATGCTCGACCCCGGCTTCCCTGTGCTGGCGATCCTCCCGAGCGCCCCGGCGGGCGCGGCGGTGCGCGACGTGCTGGCCGCGGCGCACGGCCGCGACGCCGACATCACCGTGATCGCGGGCGCGGACTACGCGGCCGGCGCGGGCGAGCGCGTCCTGCCGGTCGAGCCCGGCCCGGAGTGGCTGAGCCCGCTGTGCGCCGTGATCCCCGCCCAGCTGCTCGCCGTCGGCGCCGCCGAGCGCCGCGGCCTCGACGTCGACCGACCCGTTGGCCTCCAGAAGGTCACGCGCACCACATAGGAGACCGATGCCGCCGATTCGCATCCAGGGGCTGACCAAGACCTACAAGGACGGGCCGCTCGCGGTCGATCACGTCGACCTCGAGGTCCGCGACGGCGAGTTCATGGTGCTCGTCGGCCCGTCGGGCTGCGGCAAGTCGACGCTGCTGCAGATGCTAGCCGGGATCGTCGAGGTCTCCGAGGGCAGCATCCGGATCGGCGACCAGGACGTCACGCGGCTCGACCCGCGCAAGCGCGACATCGCGATGGTGTTCCAGAGCTACGCGCTGTACCCGCACCTGACCGTGCGGGGCAACCTCGGCTTCGGGCTCAAGCTGCGCGGCGCCGGCAAGGACGAGATAGCGGGCCGCGTCGACGAGGTGGCGCGGATCCTCGGGCTGGAGGAGCTGCTCGACCGCAAGCCCGGCGCGCTCTCGGGCGGGCAGCGCCAGCGCGTGGCGATGGGCCGCGCGATCGTGCGCGAGCCGCGCGCGTTCCTCATGGACGAGCCGCTCTCGAACCTCGACGCGAAGCTGCGCGTCTCGATGCGCGCCCAGCTCAGCCGGCTGCACGAGCGGCTCGGGATCACGACGGTCTACGTGACGCACGACCAGGTCGAGGCGATGACGCTCGGCGACCGCGTAGCCGTCCTGCGCCGCGGCGTGCTGCAGCAGTGCGACACGCCGCAGGCGCTGTTCGAGCGGCCGGCGAACCTGTTCGTCGCCGCCTTCATCGGCTCGCCCGCGATGAACCTCGTCGAGGCGGACGTGCGCGGCGGCGAGGCGCGCTTCGGCGCCTGCCGGCTCGCGCTCGGCTCCGGCGCGGGCCTGGACGGCCGCGTGATCCTCGGGCTGCGGCCGCACGACCTCGACCTGGCCGGACCCGGCAGCGATCCCGCGTGGCCGCGGATCGCGGGGCGCGTCGAGGTCGTCGAGGAGCTCGGCACCGAGACGCAGCTCGTCGTCGGCATCGACGCGCCGCGGTTGCGCGCCGAGGCGGTTCGCGACGCGCTCGACGCCGCGCCGGGCGACGACGTGCTGCTGGCCGACGAGGATCGCGCGACGCTGACGGCCGTCGTCGAGCCGCGCACGCGGCTCGCGAGCGGCGCCACCGTCGAGCTGGCGATCGACCCGGCGCGGCTGCACGCGTTCGACCCGAGCACCGGCGCGGCCCTCGCGCGCGACGGTGCGCCGGCGACCGAGCACGCGCTGGCGTGATCATCCCGGCGCCGGCGCGGCTCGCGCCCGGCGAGCCGCTCGGGGAGGAGGGCTACCGGCTCGATGTCCGCGGCGGGCACGCGCGCGTCGACGCCGAGACGGACGCGGGCCGCTTCTACGCCGAGCAGACGCTGCGCCGGCTGTCGGATGGCGGCACGCCGCCGGACGGCGCGATCGCCGACCGGCCGCGGTTCGCCTGGCGCGGCTGCATGCTCGACGTCGCGCGCCACTTCTTCGGCGTCGCGGACGTCTGCCGCCTGATCGACCACCTCGCCTCCTACAAGCTCAACGTGCTGCACCTGCACCTGTCCGACGACCAGGGCTGGCGGCTGGCTGTCGAGTCGTGGCCGCGGCTGGCCGAGCACGGCGGCAGCAGCGCCGCCGGCGGCGGCCCCGGCGGCTTCTACACGCACGACGACCTGCGCGCGATCGTGCGCTACGCCGCCGACCGCCACGTCACCGTCGTGCCCGAGATCGACACGCCCGGCCACGTGCAGGCGGCGCTCGCCGCGTACCCGGAGCTCGGCGCCCCCGGCTCGTCGCGCGAGCTCTACACCGGCGTCCAGGTCGGCTTCTCGTCGCTCGACGTGCACTCGGCGCTGACCTACCGCTTCCTCGACGACGTCTTCGGCGAGCTGGCCGCGCTGACGCCGGGCGACTTCCTGCACATCGGCGGCGACGAGGCCCACAGCACGTCGCGCGACGACTACCTGGCGTTCATGGCGCGCGTGCAGCCGGTCGTCGGCGCGCACGGCAAGCGGCTCGCCGGCTGGGAGGAGATCGCCGCGGCGCCGCTTCCGGACGGCGCCGTCGTGCAGTACTGGAACACCGCCGGCCCGCGCGGTCAGGACCTCGCCCGTGCGGCCGCGGCGCAGGGAGCGCGGCTGGTGCTGTCGCCCGCCGACCGCGTCTACCTCGACATGCGCTACGACGCGGGCACGCCGCTCGGCCAGGACTGGGCCGGCCACGTCGAGCTGCGTGACAGCTACGACTGGGACCCGGCGGCGCTCGTCGACGGCGTCGCCGAGGACGCGATCCTAGGCGTAGAGGCCGCGCTCTGGACCGAGACGCTCGCGACGCTGCACGACGTCGAGACGATGCTGCTACCGCGACTGTGCGCCGTCGCCGAGGTCGCGTGGTCGCCGCAGGAGCGACGCGAGTGGGGCGACTTCCGCGCCCGCGTGGCGCGCGAGGGCGCGCGCTGGGACGCCGCCGGCGTCGCCTACCACCGCTCGCCGCAGGTCGACTGGGCCGGCTGACGGCTTCATCCACCGCTCATCCGCGGCGTGGGACGCTTAGCGGGTGCGCGTGCTGATCGTCGAGGACGAGGTCAAGCTCGCCGGGATCGTCCGGCGCGGGATGCGCGAGCGCGGGCTGCGCGCCGACGTAGCGACGAGCGGCGAGGACGCGCTGTGGATGGCGGGCGCGACCGAGTACGGCGCGATCGTGCTCGACGTGATGCTGCCGGGCATCGACGGCTTCGAGACGTGCCGCAGGCTGCGTGCCGGCGGCGTCTGGGCGCCGGTGCTGATGGTCACCGCGCGCGATGCGGTCGCGGACCGTATCGCCGGGCTCGACGGGGGCGCCGACGACTACCTCGTCAAGCCCTTCGCGTTCGACGAGCTCCTCGCGCGGCTGCGTGCGCTCACGCGCCGCACGCCCGCGGAGCGCCCGCCGGTGCTGGCGGTCGCCGACCTGCGCCTGGATCCCGCGGCGCGCCGCGTCTGGCGCGGGGAGGAGGAGATCGAGCTGACGCCGACGGAGTTCGCGCTGCTGGAGGCGTTCATGCGCAACCCGGGCATCGCGCTGTCGCGCTTCCAGCTGCTCGAGCAGGCGTGGGACGCCGAGTACGAGAACCGCTCCAACATCGTCGACGTGTGCGTGAAGGCGCTGCGCGACCGGATCGACCGGCCGTTCGGCGCCGACTCGATCGAGACCGTGCGGGGCGTCGGCTACCGGATCCGCTCGCCGTGAGCCGGCTGCCGATCCGCCGGCAGGTCACGCTCGCGTTCGCGGCCGCGCTCGCGGTCGTGCTGCTTGCGGTCGGCGCGTTCGTGTACCTGCGCTTCGAGGACGAGCTGATGCGCTCCGTCGACCGCGGGCTGCGCTCGCGCGCGGCGGAGGTGACCGCGCTGCAGCGGTCCGGCGCGAGCCTCGCCGCCACGCGCTCGCCGCGACTGGTCGAGGACGAGGAGAGCTTCGCGCAGGTGCTGTCGAGCGCCGGTGACGTCGTCGACGCGACGGCCGGCGCGCCGGCGGCGCGGCTCTCCGGCGCCGAGCTGCGGCGCGCGCGGGCGGGACCGGTGTTTCTCGATCGCCCGCACCGCGCGGCGGACGGCGAGCCGGCGCGGCTGCTCGCGGCGCCGGTCGGGACGCGCGGCGAGATCGTCGTCGTCGGCGCGGCGCTCGACGACCAGCGCGAGGCGCTCTCGACGCTGCTCGCGCTTGGCGGCCTCGGCCTGCTCGCGGCGCTGCTGCTCGCCTCGGCGGCCGGCTACTGGGTCGCCGGGCTCGCGCTCCGCCCGGTCGACGCGATGCGCGCGGAGGCGGACGCGATCAGCGCCGCGCCCGACCGGCGGCTGCCGGTGCCGCCGGTCGACGACGAGATCGGCCGCCTGGGCGCGACGCTCAACGCGATGCTGGAGCGGCTCGAGCGCTCGCGCGCCGCCGAGCAGAAGGCGGTTGCGAACGAGCGCCGGTTCATCGCGGACGCGAGCCACGAGCTGCGCACGCCGCTGACCATCCTCAAGTCGGAGATCGAGGTCGCGCTCCAGGAGCGGCGCAGCGCCGACGAGCTGCGCGCGGCGCTCGCGTCGAGCGGCGAGGAGGCCGACCGGCTGGTGCGGCTCGCCGAGGACCTGCTCGTGCTCGCGCGCGCCGACGAGGGCCGGCTGCCGATCGCGCCCGAGCGCGTCGACGTGCGCGAGCTGCTGGATGGGATCGCCGGTCGGGCAGGCAAGTTCGCGCCGGACGCGATCGTGGTCGACGCGCCGCCGGGCCTCACCGTGACCGCCGACCGCCAGCGGCTGCGCCAGGCCGTCGGCAACCTGCTCGACAACGCGCTGCGCCACGGCCGCGAGCCGATCGAGCTGCAAGCGGCGGCCGTCGACGGCGACGTCCGGATCGGCGTCCGCGATGCCGGCCCGGGCTTCCCGCCCGGCTTCGCCGCGCGCGCGTTCGAGCGCTTCGCCCGCCCGGACGACGGCCGCAGCGGCGGCGGCTCCGGGCTCGGCCTCGCGATCGTCGACGCGATCGCGCGTGCGCACGGCGGTCGCGCCGTGACGCTGCCCGTGGAGCGGGGCGCGGCGGTCGAGATCGTGCTGCCCTCATCGTCCGCTCATCGCGCCGCGCCATGCTGACCGCGCAAGCGACCGATGGAAGGATGGAAGCGATGCAGCGCACACGCAGGGGCCTCGTCGTCGGTGGCGTCGTGGCCGCGCTCGCGGCGGGCGGCGCCGGCACGGCGATCGCGCTCTCGGGCGGCGGCGACGACCGCGGCGACGACGGCGACGTGCAGGTCACCGGCTCGGCCGCCGACCGGGCGCGCGAGGCGGCGCTGGCGATCACCAGCGGCGGCCGCGCCAACTCGGTCGAGCGAGACTCCGAGAACGGGGCGACGTGGGAGGTCGAGGTCACGCGGCCCGACGGCAAGACGGTCGACGTGCGGCTCGACGAGCGCTTCAGGCTCGTCGCGGTCGAGGGGGACTCCCCGCGGGAGTGAGCGATGCGCAGCGCGTTCGCCGGCTGCCGCTGAGCCGCCCCTCGTGCCCGGGGGTTGACCCGCGGGACGCCGATCCGACACGCTAGGAGCCCAGCGAACCTCGACCGCGCCCCGAGCGCGGCGCGCAAGCGAGGCGATCGGCCGGCTGGGGCCCGCGGCGCGCGGTGGTGCTGGCGCTCGCGCTCGCCGGCCTGGCGGCGGTGTTGGTGCTCGCGCTGCGCGGCGGCGGTGACGACGGGTCGCCGGCGGCGGGCGGTGCGACGACCGCCGCCGAGCGCGAGCTGCTCGCGGTGATCCCGCTCGCCATCCGGTCCGATTGCGAGCCGGTCGACCGCGGACCCGTGTCGGCGCGGGCCAGCGTGTCCTGCGGCGCGCCGCGGACCTCCGAGGTGAACGTCTGGAAGGGCACGGGGCAGGCGGCTGGGGAGAGCATGCTCCGGCAGTGGCGCTGCTGCATGCAGCTCGAGCCTGGTCAGAGCGTCGGCTGAAGGGGCTCAGGCGCTGCGGGCGCCGAGATACGCGAGCACCGCCAGCACGCGGCGGTGGCCCGAGTGGCCGGCCGGCAGCTCGAGC
>Ga0126307_10003398_pt1 | contig 10876 bp, 13 predicted proteins | sample Plot28_FD_89955 | JGI IMG/M metagenome (GOLD analysis project Ga0126307, IMG submission 89955) | Serpentine soil microbial communities from UC McLaughlin Reserve, CA, USA - Plot28 | ecosystem: Environmental > Terrestrial > Soil > Grasslands | place: USA: UC McLaughlin Reserve, Lake County...
ATGGCGCCGTCGTGCGTCCCGGCCAGCGCGCTGGAGTCGCCGCGCGGCGCGCTCGGCCCCGCCGAGATGGCGGCGATCCTGCGTCACGAGCGCGCGATCGGCGTGGCCGAGGTGATGGACTTCCCGTCGGTCATCGCCGGCGACCCGGCCGTGCTCGAGAAGGTCGCCCTGCACGGGCACGTCGACGGCCACGCGCCGGGCGTGACCGGCCCGCCGCTCGACGCCTACGCCGCGGCGGGGATCCGCTCCGACCACGAGGCGACGACGTGGGAGGAGGCGCTCGAGAAGCGCCGCCGCGGCCTGTGGGTGCTGCTGCGCGAGGCGTCCAACGCGCGCAACCTCGTCGCGCTGCTCGAGCTGGTGCGGCGCCACGGGCCGGAGCGGTGCGCGTTCTGCACCGACGACCGCGAGCCCGACATGCTCGTGCGCGAGGGCCACATCGACGCGATGTGCCGCCAGGCGGTCGTCGAGGGGATCGCACCGGAGGACGCGCTGCTGATGGCGACGCTGCACCCGGCGCTCTGCCACGGGCTCGCCGAGCTGGGCGCGATCGCGCCGGGCTTCCATGCCGACATGGTCGTGCTGGAGGACCTCGAGTCGTTCCGCGCGGCGGTCGTGATCGCGGGCGGCGCCGTCGCGGCGCGCGACGGCCGCGCGCTGCCGTTCGACGCCCCGCCCGTGCCGGAGTGGGTCCGCGACAGCGTCAACGCGGCGCCGGTGGCGCCCGACGCGTTCGACCTAGGCGGCGCGAGCGAGCGCGTGCGCGTGATCGAGATCGTCCCCGGTCAGCTGATCACGGGCGCCGGGCACGAGCGGCCGACGCTGCGCGATGGGCGCGTCGTGGCCGACGCCGGGCGCGACCTCGCCAAGCTCGCCGTGGTCGAGCGCCACCACGCGACCGGCCGCGTCGGCGCCGGGCTCGTGCGCGGGTTCGGGCTGCGCAGCGGCGCGTTCGCCTCGACGGTCGCCCACGACGCGCACAACATCGTCGCCGTCGGCGCCGACGACGCGAGCATGACGGCGTGCGTGCGGCGGCTCGTCGAGCTGGGCGGCGGGATCGCCGTCGCGGACGGCGGCGAGCTGCGCGGCGAGCTGGCGCTCCCGGTCGCCGGGCTGCTGTCGGAGGAGCCGGCCGAGGCCGTGGTCGAGCGCCTCGACGAGCTGGTGGCGCTGCTGCGCGAGCAGGGCGTCCGGATCGACGCGCCGTTCATGACGCTCAGCTTCCTCGCGCTCAGCGTGATCCCGGACCTCAAGCTGACCGACCGCGGCCTCGTCGACGTCGCGGCGGCGCGCGTCGTCACGCTGGCCGTGTGATGGCGCTGGCGTGCGTCCACGACTGCGACCCGGGGCATGACGACGCGGTCGCGATGCTGCTCGCGGCCGCGCATCCGGCGCTCGACCTGCGCGCGATCACGACCGTCGGCGGCAACGCCCCGCTCGAGCGGGTCACGCTCAACGCGCGCCGCGTCTGCACGCTCGCCGGCATCCGCGACGTGCCGATCGCGGCCGGCGCCGAGGGGCCGGCGGGCGGCGTGCTCGAGCCCGCCGCCGACGTGCACGGCGAGAGCGGCCTGGACGGTCCGGAGCTGCCGGCGCCCGAGGTGCCGCTCGATGCGCGCCGCGCGGTCGAACTGATCGCCGACGTCGCCGCGGCCGAGCCCGTGACCGTGTTCGCGACCGGCCCGCTGACGAACGTCGCGGCGGCGCTCGAGCGCGTCGAGCGCGAGCGGATCCGGGAGATCGTCTGGATGGGCGGGTCGACCGAGCGCGGCAACCGAACGCCGTACGCGGAGTTCAACGCCTGGGTCGATCCCGACGCGGCCGCGGCGGTGCTCGCGAGCGGTGTTCCGTTCACGATGGTGGGCCTCAACCTGACCCACCAGGCGCGCGCGACCGCGGCGGTGCTCGCGCGCATGCGCGCGCTCGCGACGCCGCTCGGCGACACGGTGGCCGGCTGGTTCGAGTTCTTCGGCGCGACCTACCGCTCGCTGTTCGGCGACGACGCGCCGCCGGTGCACGACCCGTGCGCGGTTGCGCTCGTCGCCGAGCCGGGCGTCGTCCGCTGCGTCGACGCGTTCCTCGCGATCGAGACCGAGGGCCGCTGGACGCGCGGCGCCACCGTCGTCGACCTGCGCGGACGGCTGGGCCGCGAGCCGAACGCGCGGATCGCGCTCGAGCTCGACGTCGCGCGCTTCTGGGACGTGGTCGTCGCGGCCGTAGAGCGGCTCGGGCGGCGGGCGGTCGGCGGCGGCTGACGACGCCGCCCTGCACGGGTGGACCGCCCGCCGCTCGTCGTGCACAATCGGGCGCGTGAGCGGAGACGTCGTACGTGAGGAAGAGCTGCAGGCGGCGCTGGAGGCGCGCAAGGAGCTCGGCCCCGAGATGGAGCCGGCGCTGATCGACGCCTTCGTCGAGCGGATCGAGCGGCGGCTCGCGGACCGCGCCGACGAGGGCGAACGGGCGCTGAAGCTCAAGCGCGACCACCAGAAGGAGATGGTGCTCGGCGCGATGGGGATCTCAGTCCCGCTGCTGGCGATCGCCGCCATCTTCACCGGCCTGCCCGGCGTCGTCGCGGTCTGCGTGGCGCTGGCCGTGATCGCGATCGTCACGGCACGGCAGTAGCGCACGGCTCCCTCGTCGCGTTCGTCCGCAGGGGGCGGGACCTAGACTGGTACGCGTGACGCTCCACCGCCGCTGGGACGGCTCCGATCCGCTCGAGCACCTCGCCGATGCCTACGAGCATCGCCACGCCGCGCGTGCCGGGCGACTCGCGACCGGGACGCTCGCGTGCGCGAGCTGTGACGCGCCGGTCGCTCCCGCGGCGGCTTCGATGTCGCTGCGCGACCCACTCGGGTGCCCGTTCTGCGGCCGGACCGGGACGGTGCGCGACTTTCTCTCGCTCGTGGTCCCGTCACGGCCGGCGCGCGTCGACGTGCGCGTCGTCGCGCGACGCGCTCGATAGCCTCGGGCGATCATCGCGATCGACGCAGTAGACCGCCTTGACCGCGAGGAGTTCGTGGCGCGCTTCGGCGGCGTGTTCGAGGCGTCGCCGTGGATCGCTCGGGAAGCGTGGGAGGACCGTCCGTTCGGGAGCGTCGAGCGGCTGCACGCGGCGATGCTGTGGGTGGTCGAGCATGCGCCGCGCTCCGCGCGGCTCGAGCTGATCCGGGCGCATCCCGACCTCGCCGGCGAGGCGGCGATCGCCGGAGCGCTGACGCCGGAGTCCACGCACGAGCAGGCCGCGGCCGGACTCGCCCGGCTCACGCCGCAGCAGCACGAGCGCCTCACCGGCCTGACCGTCGCCTATCGCGAGCGCTTCGGCTTCCCGTTCGTCGTATGCGCGCGCGAGCACACGGCCGACTCGATCATCGCCGCCGCGGCAAGCCGGCTGGAGGCCGATCCCGCGAAGGAGGAGCAGACGGCGCTCGCCGAGATCGCCAAGATCGCGCGCCTGCGCCTGGACGACATCGTCGAGGAGTCACGGGATGACGGCCGGAGCCGCCGCCGGCGCGGCGGCTCCGGCCCGTGATCAGGAGAGCTTCTCCTTCATCTTGCCGGCGATGCCACGGGGGTCGTTCGCGACGACGCCGGTGGGCTCCTTGCCCATCCCGGCCGCCTCGCGGAGCCGCGTGGCGACCTCCGCGACGTCCTCGGGCGAGTAGTCCGGGGCGAACACGGCCGGCTGCGCCGGAAGGTCCATCGGGGGGAAGCCCTCGGGCATCTGCTCCTCGACGGTGAGCGGCTCACCCGTCTCCGGATGCGGCCCGTTGAACACCGCGGCGAGCTCCAGGTAGTCGCGCGGCGAGAAGCGGTAGAGCTTGAGGTGCAGCTTGCGCTCGATGTGAGGCGTGCACTCCGGGATCTTCTCCGTAGGGATGTTCGGCGACGGGAACAGCTTCGTGAGGTCGGCTCCCGTGAGGCGCTCCAGCGCGCGCGCGTACGCGACCTGGTGAACGCCGCCGCGCACGAGCAGGTAGCCGGTCAGCGCCCGCGCCGCCGGATGCTCGACCATCTCGTAGACGCGCAGCTTCCCGCTGCGCGCTCCCGTCTCGAGGAAGTAGTTGTGCGTCAGGTCCTCGATCAGGTCGCCCGACGAGAAGACGTTCTCGCCCGTCCACGGCTTGCCCTGCGAGTCGAACGGCAGCGCGCCCTGGCCGCCGAGCAGGTAGTGCTGGCTCATGCGCGCGCCCTTGACGCCGGCCAGCGACGCCGTCGGCGCCTTGCCGTCGTCGGCCGGCGAGGCGCCGGTGAGCATCGTGTTGATCGTCGCTGCGACGAGCTCGATGTGGCCGAACTCCTCCGCCGCGATGTTGGCGATGAGGTCGTAGAACGGGCGCGCGCGCTGGCGCCCGCGGAAGTTGAACGACTGGAACGTGTAGTTCATGAACGTCGACATCTCGCCGAACTTGCCGCCCATGAGCTCCTGCACCGCGGCGGCGCCGTCGGGATCGGGCTCGCTCGGCGGCGGGAGCTCTACGCCAAGCCGGTCGATGCGCTGGATCATGCGGGCCTCCGGTAGGTCGGGGGGAAGCGATTTCCATCCCGGTACCCGCCGCCCCGGCCGACGCAGGACCGCCAGGTCGTAACCGTGACCCAGGCCGGATCCAGGCTCAGTCGAGCACGCCGACCGGGTCGCCGACGCGCACGCGGCCGGGCTCGGCGACCGCGCACCACAGCCCGAACGTGACGTCGCGCTTGCCGCGCAGCGCCGCGAGCGCCTTCAGCACGGGGGCGTCCGTCTCACCGCGCTCCGGGTCGCGCGTCGTCACCACGCAGCGCGGCACGGGGTCGATCCCGCGCAGCAGCGCAGCGCCGACCGCGATCTCGCGCCCGCCCCAGCCGTGCTCCTCCCACGCCGCCACGCCGTCGATCGCGATCGTCATGCGGAAGCGGCGGGCGTCCGGGACGGTGCCGTCGAGCGCCGGCGCGAGCGCCGCCAGCGAAGCGCGCGACATCAGCGTGACCGGGGCGTCGTCGGCGCCGCGCTGGTCCGCCTCGCGCGCGAGCAGCAGCACGGGGCGGCCCAGATGCGCAGAGACCGCCTCGGCGAACGGCCCGCCGACGAGGCGCCCGTGGATCGGGCGCCCCTCGTAGTTCGCGGTGCTGGCGCGCTGCCCGAGCTCCGGCGCGGCGCTGACCTCGCTCCCGTCCGGGAACCGCAGCGTGAGGACGCCCGCCTCCCAGCGCGGCGCGATCGCCAGCAGCTGCGGCGTGCGCGAGGAGAGCAGCAGCCTGTGCTCCCGATCGATGACGAGGAACCCGCGATCCGCCGTTGCTCCGGTGCCACCGAGCGTGAGCTCGCGCACCGGCGTGACCTGCATGCCCTTCACCGGCGCGATCGACAGCTCCGTGACGGTGGCGGTCATGCGTGCGCGGCGAGTCGGGCCCGCAGGTTCGATCTCACGGCCGGCCACTCCTCCGGCACGATCGAGTACATCACCGTGTCGCGCAGGCTGCCGTCGCGCCGGAGGTACTGGTGGCGCAGCACGCCCTCGCGCACGGCTCCGATCCGGGCGATCGCCGCCTGCGAGCGCTCGTTGCGGATGTCCGTCTTGATCGCGACGCGGTTGGCGCCGAGCGTCTCGAACGCGTGGCCGAGGAACAGCAGCTTGGCCTCCGTGTTGATCGCGCCGCGCCACCATGGCCGTCCGATCCAGGTGCCGCCGATCTCGAGCGTGCGGTTGCGCTCGTCGATGTCGCGGTAGGTGGTGATGCCGACCGCCCGGCCGCTCGCGGCCTCGACCTGCGCGAACGGGAGCGCGATCGCGCGCTCGCCGTCGATCATCGCTGCGACGTCGTCCTCGGTCCGCGGCCGCGGCCACGGCAGCCACGCCCAGACGAGCTCGTCCTGGGCGGCCGCGAGCAGGTCGGCGAAGTGGCGCCTCTCCACCGGCTCGAGCGTCACGTGCTCACCCTGCAGCCTGACCGGCTCGATCCACGCCATCCGATCAGCGCCGGTCCCAGCGGTCGCGCATCGAGCGGCCGAGCCGCTTCGCGCGCCGGACGCTCCTCGCGTTGCGCATCCGGTCCGCGACGGCCGACCCCTGCTCCGGCAGGGTGCGCGCCTCCGCGGCGGTGATGGTCAGGATGACGGCGCGCTCGAAGATCCGCGCGACCTCCGGCGCGTCGACGAAGCGGCGCCCCTCCGGCGTGTCGATCACGATCCCGTCGAAGATGTGCTCGCGCGCGTTGTCGAGCACCCGCCGGACCGTGCCGACCTGCACGCCGTCCGAGGTCCGCACGGGAGTTCCGCGCGCCAGGACCTTGTATCCGATGGCGTGACCGTCGTCGTCTGCCACGTCCCGAAGGTTGGCAGGTGGCGCGGACCGGGTGGCCCGCGCCGCCGTGCCTCAGGCCGCCGGGGTCACCGGGGGCGCCGACGCGCCGTTGGCGCCGGTGGACGAGCTGTCCGCGCCCGAGCGCTTGCGACGCAGATCGGAGATCTTGTCCCGGTTCTTCAGCGCCATGCCCGCCGCCGCGGCGGCGAGCGCCAGGCCGCCGGCCTTTCCCTTCTTCGAGCTGGGCGCCGCCTTCTTGGCGGCCGCCGTGGGCAGCACGGCGCCCATGAGCTTCTTGAGCCCGCTCGGCTGTGGCTGCCGGCGCCGGCGCAGCCCCTGCGAAGGGCTGATCCGGCGCGGCGTCGACGTCGACCGCGCGTAGCGGCCCTGACCCGCGCGGGAGGCGCGGCCGGTCCTCGTTCCGGTCGCCATCAGTGCGTGCGGTAGGTCGAGGTTCCCGAGCCGCCGGACGTCCCGGCTGCCTCCGGCCTGACGTCCTGTGCGGACTGCTGCGCGCTCTCCTTGACCTCTTGGGCGTGCTTCTGGCCGCTCTGCTTCGCGGTCTCCTGCGCGCTCTGGGCGGCTTCCTGCGCGACCTGCTTCCCGTGCTCGAGCGCCTCCTGGCCGGTCTCGCGGACCTTGTCCTTCACGTCGTCGGCGATCGGGCCGATCTTCTCGTCCTCGACGCGCGTGGAGGGGATCAGCATGCCGGCGAGGAACCCGACGGCGACGGAGCCGATGGCGAGGCCGATCGGGTTCTCCTGCGCCACGCCCTTGGCCTGCCGCGCCTTCTGCTTGACCTCACCTGAGTCCGGCGTGGCACCGACGACCCTGTCCTTGACGCCCACGAGGCTCTCCTTCGCCGATTCCTTCTTCTCCTGCAGGTTCTCCTTCGCGCGCGTCTTGACGTCGGCCTTGTAGCCGAGCGCGTCCACGGTCTCCGTCATCTCCGCGCGCGTCTGCTCTATCTCTGCACGGATCCGGTCGGGTTCTTCGCCCACTGGATGTCCTCCTTCACGGTTTCCACTGTCTGAGGTGCCGGCGGGGTGGCGCGCTTGAGCGCGCTCTGGCCGGCCTTGGCAAGCGCGGCGGCGACGATCGCCCACAGCGCCATCGCGATCAGCGCGGCGACCCAGGTCGCCATCGCGTCGTCGAGCAGCGTGATCAGCGCAGCGGTCAGCGCGCCGAGGGCCAGCAGGCCCGCGGCCGCGGCGCCGCCCAGCATGCCGGCGCCCTTGCCCGCGGTCTTGCCCTTCTGCTGCAGCTCCGCCTGGGCCAGCTGGATCTCCTTGCGCACCAGCGTCGACGTCTGCTGCGAGAGGTCCCGCACGAGCTCGCTGATCGGGCGCTCGCGCAGGTCGCCGGTGCCGCCGTCGGGGGCGTGGGCCATGGCTCAGTGGCTCCCCTCGAACGGCGACTGCCCCGGCGCCGGTGGTACGGCCGGGCCGGTGGTCACCGGCTCGGTGTAGATGCCCGAGGCGGTCGGCGGCGTGTCGTAGGTGCGCACCGGGAGCTCGCCGTAGCTCTCCCTGCGCTGCTCGTAGCGCCTGCTCGACGACGCCTTGAGGAAGCGCGACGCCATCAGCCCGAGCGCGACGCCGCCGCCGATCACGGCCCACGGCTGGCGCCGGCCGAAGTCCTCGACGTCCTGCAAGATGCGGTCGGCGTCGCTGCCCTTCAGGTAGTCGCCGAGCCGTTCGGCGCGGTCGGCCGCCTGGTCCGCGAGCTTCGCCGGCTGGTCCTTGCCCTGCTGGCGCAGCTGGTCGCCGACGGTGCGCACGTCGGACGCGAAGCCGCCGACCCGCTCTCCGGCTTCGGTCGAGCGCTGGTCGACCTGGGAGCGCAGTGCGCCCTTTGCCTGGCCGGTCGCCTGCTGGGCCTGCTGCTTGGCCTTCTCCTTCGCCTGCTCCGTCGTGGAGCCGCTTTCGGCCGCCGTCGGGCCGTTGCCCGTTTGGGTGCTGTAGGTCTGCAACACGTCCTCCTGCTGGTCTGAGGAAAAGCTCTCCAGCGGGGACTGCCCTAGGAACCGCCCATCCGATGCGCGGCGGTCAACGATGTGACCTCAGCCCGGTCCGCGTCCGGACGCCCCGACGAGTCGGAGTATCAGCTGAAGCGATCCGGGCGGCCCGGGCCAGTGCTCGGCGACGACGTGCACGCCCGCGCCGCGGATCACGGCGCGCAGCACGAGCGCGAGCAGCACCGCGTCGTCGAGCTGCCCGGCGACCGGGACGAAGTCGGGCACGATGTCGAACGGGAGCAGCAGGTAGGCGACCATCGCGGCGAGCGCCAGCCTGCGCGCGCGCGGAACGCGAGGGTCGCGCAGCAGCCGGCGGCAGAGGATCGCGCAGTCGGGGACGAATCCGGCGAGCGCGCGCGCCTGCTCCCGGCGCCCGAGCACCAGCAGCGCGAGCACGAAGGCGGCGTAGAGGGCGAGCGGGATGAGCAGGGCGAGCCAGGCCCAGCGGGGCATCCCCGCCGAGGCTAGAGGCCCGGCGGGTGGCGGACGGCGTAGCCCGTCGAGGAACGCGGGCGCGACTGCCAGCGCGAGCCGCTCTCGTCGCGGCCCGTCGTGTCGAAGCGGCGCCCGTTGACGACCATGTAGACGTGTCCGGGGTTGGCGTAGATCGTGACCCAGCGGCCCTTGCCGGGCGTGCCCCATGACATGAAGTCGCCCGACGTCAGCGCGCTCGCGAGCAGCCCCGCGCCGTGCAGCGCGTAGGAGACGGAGCCGGAGCAGTCGTAGCCGCTGTCGCGCCAGCGCCCGTGGCCGCCGCCGTACTTGTAGGGCTTGCCGGCGATCCGCGTGCCAGCGGCGATGATCCGCCGCACCTGCTGCGGCAGGCCGGAGCGCGCGCGCCACGGACGATCGCGCTTGAGCACGCTCCGCGCGCCGGCGTCGCCGAGCGCGGCCCACGTGGCGGGCCCGACGACGCCGTCGGCGGCGAGCCGGTGCGCCCGCTGGAAGCGCTCGACCGCCGCCTGCGTGGCGGGCCCGAAGACGCCGTCTGCCGCGATCCCGAGCGCCCGCTGCACGCGGCGCACGGCGTCGCCGCGCGAGCGCACGGGCGCTCCCGACGCGCGTCGGTGCGCCGCGTCGTGAGCGCGCCGCAGCGCTGCCCAGGTCGCCGGCCCGACGACGCCGTCGGCGTGCAGCCCGTGGAGCCGCTGCCAGCGCTTGACCGCCGCCTTCGTCGCGCGGCCGAAGACGCCGTCCGGCGTCGCGCCGAGCCAGCGCTGGACCTTCGCCACGTTGCCGCCGCGCGACCCCGTGTGAAGCTCCGCGGCGGCCGAGCCGGCGAGCAGCACGCCCAGCAGGAGCGCGGTGGTGACTAGGAGTGCGGGGAGCCGAGCCATCGTCTGTGTCGCCTACGAGGTGAGCTGACGGGCTCGCGCCATGCGCTACACCGCGCTGCGCGCGGCGATTCGCCCCGGCGGCCACGGTGGCCGCAGTTGGTTCCCCCGTTCGGCGGGCTCGGAGGCACGCCGATTCGGCGGCCGTCGTTCTACCAGCGCGATCTCCTGCTCGTGCAGGATCTTTTGCAGCGGGTGTTCTGACGTCAGGCCGCGGGCAGCGGCGCGGCGTCGGGATCGACGTTCGCGACGTCGCCCTTGCGCACCGCCAGCATCAGCAGCACGGCGCCGAACGCGACGAGGATCGCGGCGGCCGTGAACGCGACGTGGAAGCCGTCGAGCAGCGCGTCGACACGCTCGACCGGGCTCGGCCGGTGCCCGAGCCCGGACAGCACGCTCGCCGACTTGTCCGCTGCGAGCGTCGACAGCACCGCCAGGCCGAGCGCGCCGCCGACCTGCTGAGCGGTGTTGAAGAGACCCGATGCCAGCCCGGCGTCCTCCTCGGCGACGTTCGTCGTCGCGATCAACGTGATCGGCACGAAGAACAGGCCCATCCCGATCGACTGCGGAATCACCGCGGGCAGCACGTCGCTCAGGTACGTGCCGTCGACCGCGACGCCCGAGAACAGGTAGAGCCCGAACGCGGCGATCAGCATGCCGAGCCCCGCGGTCGTGCGGACGCCGATGCGCTTGACGAGCTGCTGAGCGATGGCCGCTCCGATGCCGATGCCGGCGGTCACCGGCAGGAACGCCAGGCCGGCCTCGAGCGGCGAGTAGCCGAGGATCTTCTGGACGTAGAGCGAGGCGAAGAAGAAGAAGGCGAACAGGCCGCCGACGACCAGCGCCAGCACCGAGTTCGCGCCCGCCAGCGAGCGCACGCGGAAGATGCCGAGCCGGATGAGCGGCGCCCGCGCGCGGCGCTCGATCACGACGAACGCCGCGAGCAGCGCGAGGGCGATCGCAGCGAGCCCGAGCGTCTTGCCCGAGCCCCAGCCGAAGTCCTCGGCCTTGACGATCGCGTAGACGAGCACGACGAGGCCGGCCGTCACGCTGACCGCTCCCGGCAGGTCGACGCCGCGTGTGCGCAGCGCCGCCTTCGACTCAGGCACGTAGCGGATCGCGAGCAGCGCTGTGGCGATGCCGATCGGCACGTTGACGAAGAAGATCCACTCCCAGCTGAGCAGGTCGGTGAGGATGCCGCCGAGCAGCAGGCCGAACGCGCCGCCGCCGGCGGCGATCGCGCTCCA
>Ga0126307_10003399_pt1 | contig 10875 bp, 7 predicted proteins | sample Plot28_FD_89955 | JGI IMG/M metagenome (GOLD analysis project Ga0126307, IMG submission 89955) | Serpentine soil microbial communities from UC McLaughlin Reserve, CA, USA - Plot28 | ecosystem: Environmental > Terrestrial > Soil > Grasslands | place: USA: UC McLaughlin Reserve, Lake County...
CAGGCCCACCACGGCGCCTGCCGAGCCTGCGCGGCGAACTCGGCCGGCAGGCCGACGACCTGCGTCATGAAGAACTCGACGGCGTCGCCGCGACGGTCCTCGGCGACGAGCTTCCGGTAGATCGCCGCAGTGTCGGCCGGCGGCCTCGGCCGGCTCCCCTCGACCATGTACGGCGGCTCCCACAGCGCCAGGCTGCTGGCGGGCGCCCCGGCGGCCGCCGCCTCGAGCGCAAGGGCCGCGCCGGAGGAGCTGCCGTAGACGCCGGCCGAGCCTCCGGTCGCCTCGATCACCGCGGTCAGGTCCTCGATCTCGCGGGCGACCGCGTACGGCTGGGTGTCGCCGCTCGGGCCACGGCCGCGGCGGTCGTAGTTGTAGACGGTGAAGTGCGGAGCGAGCAGCTCGGCCAGCGGGGCGTTCGAGGCGCGGTCGACCGAGCCGCCGCTCACCAGGACGACGGGCGGACCGTCGCCGAGCCGGTCGTACGCGATCCGGGTGCCGTCGGCGGAGACCACGGTGTCCATCGGCGTTCCTTCCTCCGGTCCGAGGCTCCCCGCCTCGAGACTGCCCTCACCCTCCTACCGACGGTCCTTCCTGTCAAGACAAGAAATGTGTTCGGTCAGGGGAGCAGCTCAGCAGGACCTTGCCGACGTGGTCGCCCGCCTCGACGATCCGGTGCGCCTCGGCCGCGTTGGGCAGCGGCACCACCCGGTCGATCACGGGGCGGACCTCGCCCTCGGCCACCCACGGCCAGACCCGCTCGCGGACCGCGGCGACGATCGCCGCCTTCTCGCCCGGAGGGCGGCCTCGCAGGGTCGTGGCGAGGATGGTTCCGCGCTTGCGCAGCAGCCGCCCGAGGTTCAGCTCGGCGCGGACGCCGCCCTGCGTGCCGATGATCGCCAGCCGGCCGTTCGGGGCGAGCACCTCGACGTTGCGGGCCAGGTACTCGGCGCCGATGATGTCGAGCACAACATCGACGCCTCGCCCGCCGGTGTCCTGCAAGGCCCGGGCGACGAAGTCCTCGCCGCGGTAGTCGATCGCCACGTCCGCGCCGAGCTCGACGCAGCGCTCCCGCTTCACGGCCGTGCCCGCCGTGCAGAGCACCCGTGCGCCCAGCCGCTTGGCGACCTGGATCGCGTGCGTGCCGATGCCGGAGGCGCCTCCGTGCACGAGGAAGGTCTCGCCCTCGCGGAGGTGGGCCAGCTGGGCCACGTTGGACCAGACCGTGCACGCGGCCTCCGGCAGCGCGGCCGCCTGCAGCAGGGACAGCCCGGCCGGGACGGGCAGCAGCTGCCCGGCCGGCACGGCGACCAGCTCCGCGTACCCGCCGCCGGACAGCACCGCGCACACCTGGTCGCCGACGTGCCAGCCGGCGACGCCGGGCCCGAGCGCGACGATCCGCCCGCTGCACTCGAGCCCCGGGTACGGCGGCGCCCCGGGCGGCGGCGGGTATTGGCCCTCCCGCTGCATCAGGTCCGCCCGGTTGACCGCGCTCGCCGCCACTTCGACCAGCACCTCGCCGGCCGCCGGCTCCGGGTCGGGCACCTCGTCCCAGCTGAGCACCTCGGGCCCGCCGGGCTGCCGGATCGTGATCGCATGCACCCGGTCACCGTACGGGTGTTCGCGCGGCCGCCGTGGTGTGCCGGTCAGTAGGAGCGAGGCAGGCCGAGGGTGTGCGAGGCGACGAAGTTCAGCACCATCTCGCGGCTGATCGGCGCGGTGCGTGCGAGCCGGGCAGCGCCCCAGAGGGTGGCGAGGCCGTACTCGGTCGCGAGCCCGTTGCCGCCGTGCACCTGGATCGCCTGGTCGAGGGCGAGCAGGGCCGCCTCGGCCGCCGCGTACTTCGCCATGTTGGCGGCCTCGCCCGCGTCCGCGCCGGTGTCGTAGAGCCAGCCGGCCTTCTGCGTCATCAGCCTGGCCAGCTCGACCTGGATCGCGGCATGCGCCAGCGGATGGGCCAGGCCCTGGTGGGTGCCGATCGGCACGCCCCAGACCTGCCGCTGCGTCGCGTACGCGGCCGCCTTCGCCAGCGCGTACCGGCCGAGACCGTTGGCGACGGCCGCCCCGGTGATGCGCTCCGGGTTCAGCCCAGCGAACAGCGCCGCGATCGCTGCCTCCGGCGTCTCGCCGACCAGCGCGTCGGCGGGCAGCCGCACGTCGTCGAAGAAGAGCGCGAACTGCTTCTCCGGGCCGGTGATCTCGACCGGGATGAGCGTCCGCTCGAAGCCCGGGGCGTCCGTCGGCACGACCACGAGGGCGGGGCGCAGGGTGCCGGTCCGGGCGTCCTCCGAGCGCGCCACCACCAGCACGGCGTCCGACTCGTCGACTCCGGAGATGTACGTCTTTCGTCCACTGAGGACCCAGTTCCCGCCGTCGCGCCGGGCGATTGTGGAGATCCGGTGCGAGTTGGAGCCCGCGTCCGGCTCGGTGATGGCGAAGGCCATCGTCAGCTCGCCGGTGGCCAGCCCCGGCAGCCAGCGGCGGCGCTGCTCGTCCGTGCCGGAGCGGGCGATCACAGTGGCGCAGATGGCGGGGGAGACGACGACCAGCAGCAGCGGGCAGCCGGCCGCGGCGAGCTCCTCGCAGACGATCGCCAGCTCGCTGATCCCGCGCCCGCCGCCGCCGTACTCCTCCGGCACGCCGACGCCGAGATAGCCGAGCTCGCCGATCTGCTGCCACAGCTCCGTCGACTTTCCACCGCTGCGCGCCTTGTCCAGGTAGTACGCGTGGCCGTAGCGGGCCGCGACCTGGGCCACCGACCGGCGCAGCAGGGCCTGCTCGTCGGTCTCCGCGAAGTTCATGCCGGCGTCCTGGCGGTCATTGGTCCTCCAGCGGCTGCACTACGGCGAGCACCGCACCGCCGTCCACCTGCGACCCGGCGCTCACGCGCAGCTCGGCAAGGGTGCCGTCCGCGGTTGCGGTGACCGTGTGTTCCATCTTCATCGCCTCCAGCGTCAGCACCCGCTGGCCGGCGCGCAGCCGGTCGCCGGTGGCGGCGTGCACGGCCAGCACCAGGCCGGGCATCGGGGCGGTGAGCGACCCGGGCGGCAGGACGCGCTCCGGGACCGGGAGGGGGTCCACCTCCGAGAGCTCGACCGACCAGCCCGGGCCGTCCACATAGGACACGGATCCGACGCGGTCGATCTCGTACGTGCGGCGGATCCGGTCCCGCTCCAGCACGACTTCCCGAGGCGTCGCGGAGATCACTACGCATGGCGGCGGCCGATAGACAACCTCGACCTGATCGCCGCCGGCCGTCCGGTACGTCGCCGTCGCCGGCTGGGAGGGGTTGTTCCGCCAGCCGGCGGGCAGCGTGCGTAGCACCGGCGCCGCCTCCCGGCGTTGCGCCGCGGCGGCGAGCGCGGCGGCGAGCGCGGCGTCCGCGACCTCCGCCGGCCCGGCGAGCGGCGCCGCCACTTCCGGATGGGCGTCGAGAAAGCCGGTGTCCGTGTGCCCGGACGCGAAGTCCGGATCGCGCAGCACCCGGACGAGGAGGTCCCGGTTCGTTCGAACGCCGTGCACCTCGGCGCCGGCGAGCGCGGTGGCCAGCCGGCGGACGGCGTCCCCGCGTTCCGGCGCCCAGGCGATGACCTTGGCCAGCAGCGGGTCGTAGTGCGGGCCCACCTCGTCGCCGGCCTCGACCGCCGAGTCCAGCCGCAGCCCGCGGCCGGCGAACGCGGTCTCGACGCCGGGGACCCCGAGCCGGTGCACCGGGCCGGTCGACGGCCGCCATCCCGCCGACGGGTCCTCGGCGTAGAGGCGGGCCTCCACGGCGTGCCCCCGCACCGGCGGCACCTCCGGCAGCGGGAGGCCCTCGGCGACCGCGATCTGCCAGGCGACGAGGTCGATGTCCAGGACTGCCTCGGTCACCGGGTGCTCGACCTGCAGCCGCGTGTTGACCTCGAGGAACGCCGGCTCGCCGGCCCGGGTGACCAGGAACTCCACGGTGCCGGCGCCGACGTACCCGATCGACCCCGCCGCGGCGACGGCCGCCTCGGCGAGTTGCGCCCGCAGGTCCGGGGCGAGTCCGGGCGCGGGTGCCTCCTCGACGATCTTCTGGTGCCGGCGCTGGATCGAGCAGTCCCGCTCGCCGAGCGCGACCACCGAGCCGTGGGCGTCGGCGAAGACCTGCACCTCGACGTGCCGTGGCCGCCAGACGTACGGCTCGACGAAGACTGTCCCGTCCCCGAATGCCGCCTCGGCCTCCCGCCGCGCCGCCAGCACCGCACGGTCGAGCTCGAACCGGTCCGGCACTACCCGCATGCCCCGCCCGCCGCCGCCGGAGGATGCCTTGACCAGCAGCGGGTACGGCGCGTCGGCCGGCACCTCCTCCCACCACCAGGTCGGCAGCACGGGCACGCCGGCCGCCGCGACCAGCTTCTTCGCGTCCACCTTGGACCCCATGGCGGCGATCGCCTCCGGCGGCGGCCCGACCCAGACCAGCCCGGCGGCGAGCACGGCGCGGGCGAAGCCGGCGTCCTCGGACAGGAAGCCGTAGCCCGGATGAACGGCGTCAGCGCCGGTCCGCAGCGCTGCGTCCACGAGCAGGTCGGCGCGCAGGTAGGTGTCCGCGGGCGCCGCGCCGGGCAGCCGCACCGCGAGGTCGGCCTCCCGCACCTGGGCGGCCCCGGCGTCCACGTCGGAGTGCGCCACGACCGGCGAGATGCCGAGCGCTCGGCAAGTGCGGATCACCCGGCGGGCGATCTCGCCCCGGTTTGCCACCAGCAGCCGGCGAATCTGGGTCCGCTCCTCGGGCCGCCCGCCAACGGCAGGCGCCTGCGGCCCCGTACTCCTCGCTCCCCGCTCGCTGTGCGAGCCCTCGCGCTCGCTCATACCCGGAAGACGCCGTAGCCGCGGGTGCCCTGCCAGGGCGAGGAGTGCACGGCGGACAGGCACATGCCGAGCACGGTCCGGGTGTCCCGAGGGTCGATCACCCCGTCGTCGTAGAGCCGCCCGGTGATCGCGAACGCCAGCGACTGCTCCTCCACCTGCATCTCCACTGAGTCCCGGAGGGTCCGGTCGGCCTCCTCGTCGTACTCCTGCCCGCGCGCGGCCGCCGCCTGGCGCGCCACGATCGACAGCACCCCGGCCAGCTGGGCCGGACCCATCACCGCGGACTTCGCGCCGGGCCAGCTGAAGAGGAAGCGCGGGTCGTACGCCCGGCCGCACATGCCGTAGTTGCCCGCCCCGTACGACGCTCCCATCACGACGGTCAGATGTGGCACGCGCGAGTTGGCCACGGCGTTGATCATCAGGGCGCCGTGCCTGACGATGCCGGCCTGCTCGTACGCCGCGCCAACCATGTAGCCGGTGGTGTTCTGCAGGAAGACCAGCGGGACGTCGCTCTGGTTGGCCAGCTGGATGAACTGCGCCGCCTTCTGCGACTCCTCGCTGAAGAGCACACCGCGCGCGTTGGCGAGCACGCCGACCGGGTAGCCGTGGATGGACGCCCATCCGGTCACCAGCGAGGGCCCGTACGCCGGCTTGTGCTCGTCGAAGCGGGACCCGTCGACGACGCGGGCGAGCACCTCTCGCGGGTCGAAGGGCACCCGCAGATCGGCGCTGACGACGCCGAGCAGCTCGTCCGCGTCGTGCACCGGCTCGTCGGCCGGCAGCGACGGTTGCGGGCCGAGCTTGCGCCAGCACAGCCGGGACACGATCCGGCGGCCGAGTCGCAGCGCGTCCCGCTCGTCCTCGGCCAGGTGGTCGGCCAGCCCACTGACCCGGGCGTGCATCTCGGCGCCGCCGAGCGACTCGTCGTCGGCCTCCTCGCCGGTCGCCATCTTCACCAGCGGCGGCCCAGCTAGGAAGACCTTCGCCCGCTCGCGAACCATCACCACGTGGTCGCTCATGCCGGGCACGTACGCGCCCCCCGCGGTGGAGTTGCCGAAGACCAGGGCGACGGTGGGGATGCCGGCGGCTGACAGCCGGGTGAGGTCGCGGAAGAGCCGGCCGCCGGGGATGAAGATCTCCGCCTGGCTGGGCAGGTCGGCGCCGCCGGACTCGACGAGGCTGATCAGAGGCAGCCGGTTCTCCCGGGCGATGTCGTCCGCGCGGAAGGCCTTCTTCACCGTCCACGGATTGCTCGCCCCGCCGCGGACGGTCGGGTCGTTGGCGCTGAGGACGCACTCGACGCCGGACACCACGCCGATGCCGGTGACGAGCGAGGCGCCGACCGGGTAGTCGCTTCCCCAGGCGGCGAGCGGCGACAGCTCCAGGAACGGCGAATCCCGGTCGAGCAGCAGCTCGATCCGCTCCCGCGGCAGCAGCTTGCCGCGGGCATGGTGCCGCTCGACGTACTTGGGCCCGCCACCCGCGCGCGCCTGGGCCAGCGCGGCGTCCAGCTCGGCGAGCCGGGCGAGCGACGACTCCCGGTTGGCCCGGTACCCGGCGCTCCTGGTGTCCACTGTGGACGTCAAGGTAACCATCTAGAGCAGCACCTCGGGGACGTCGACGTGGCGGGAGCGCAGCCACTCGCCGAGCGCCTTGGCCTGCGGGTCGAAGCGGGTGCCCGCCGCGACGCCCGCGCCGAGCAGGCCGTCGATCACGAAGTTCGCGGCACGCAGGCTGGGGAGCAGATAGCGGACGGTCGGGTACGCCGCGGTCTCCGGGAGCAGCGCGTGCAGCCGCTGCACCGTGAGGTAGCGGACCAGCCAGCCGTACGCCTCCCGCGACCGGACCCAGACGCCGAGGTTCGCGGTGCCGCCCTTGTCGCCGGAGCGGGCCCCGGCGATCGCGCCGAGCGGCACCCGGCGGGTCGGGCCGAGGTCGACGGGGTTCGCGGCCTCCCGGGCGTCCGACGGTGACACCTCTCGGGTGGCCGGCGGCGGCGGGACCGGCACCCGCGGCCCGTCGGGCAGCACCGCGACCTGCTCGACGTTCCCCTGCGGCAGCGTGACCGCGGTGAAGACCCCGTACGGGCGGGCGTCGCCGGGCGGCGCGGTCAGGTGGAAGCCGGGGTACGAGGCGAGTGCGAGCTCGACCGGCACGGCCGAGAAGGTCCGCCCGACCTTGGCCGGATCGGCGTCGTGCGCGACGAGGTGCAGCAGTGCGCTCGCCGCCTCCTCGGTGTCCGCGTCGGCGTGGTCGGTCCGGGCGAGCGTCCATTCCAGACTGTCCGGACGGGTGTCGCCGAGGGCGTCCTCGACCTGGGCCCGGACGAGCTCCGCCTTGGCCTCGATGTCGAGTCCGGTGAGGACGAAGGTCGCCTCGTTCCGGTGGCCGCCGAGCCGACTGATCCCGACCTTCAGCGTGGGCGGGGGCGGCTTGCCGCGGACGGGCGCGATGCGGACCCGGTCGGGGCCGTCGTCCGACAGCAGGACCGTGTCGAAGCGGGCCACCACATCCGGTCCCGCGTACGCCGGACCGCCGATCTCGTAGAGCAGCTGCGCGGTGACGGTGTCCCGGGTGACCGCACCGCCGGTGCCCGGATGCTTGGTGATCACGCTCGACCCGTCGGCGTGCACCTCGGCGAGGGGGAAGCCGGGCCGGCGCGGGTCGGCGAGCTCGCCGACGAAGCTGTAGTTGCCGCCGGTCGCCTGCGGTCCGCACTCCAGCACGTGCCCGGCGACGGTGGCGCCGGCGAGCGCGTCCCAGTCGTCGCGCGCCCAGCCGTGGTGCCAGGCCGCGGGCCCGACGACGAGTGAGGCGTCGGTTACCCGGCCGGTCACCACGACGTCCGCTTCCGCCCGCAGGCACTCGACGATTCCCCAGCAGCCCAGGTACGCGTTCGCGGCGAGCGGCTCACCGTCCACCCGCGATCGCACGTCGTCACCCTCGACGTGGCCTATGCGCACGCGCAGCCCGAGGCGATGGGCCAGCCCACGCACCGCATCGGCAAGGCCCGCCGGGTTGAGGCCGCCGGCGTTGACGACGATGCGCACACCGCGGTCGAGCGCCGTTCCCAGGGTGTCCTCGAGCTGTCGCAGGAACGTCCGCGCATATCCCAGCGAAGCGTCCTTGGCGCGGTCGCGGGCGAGGATCAGCATGGTCAGCTCGGCGAGGTAGTCGCCGGTGAGCACGTCGACCGGTCCACCGTCGAGCATCTCCCGCAGCGCGGCCGCCCGGTCGCCGTAGAAGCCGCTCACGTTCCCGACGACGAGCGGCTCCCGTGCGGTCACGGCACCGCCGCCTGGTAAGCCGCCGGGGCAGCGAGCGCCGCGCGGAGCTGGCGAGTCCACTCGGCGAGGAGTCGCTCCCGGCGGGCCGAATCGTCGCTCAGCAGGCTGGCCACGCCGAGCCCGCGCATGAGATCGAGCGTCGCCTGCACCGATTCCCGCACACCCGGGCGCGACTCGTCGGCCCCGAGCAGCTCGCTGGTCAGCCGGTGCACCTGCCGGCCGAAGCGGCTCTCTACGGTGAGCAGCGCCGCCCGCAGCGTCGGGTCGGTCCGCGCCGCGACCCACACCTCGATCGCCGCGGCGAACAGCGGCCCGGTGAAGAGGGTGGCGAGCAGGTCGACGGTGCGGGCGACCCGGTCGCCGCTCGGCGGCAGCGCGGCCGCCTCGGCGCGCAGCTCGTCGCCACGCCGCCGGGCGAGGTGTTCGACCGCCGCCACGACGAGCGCGGACTTGGTCCGGTAGTGGTGCAGCTGGGCCCCCCGGGACACCCCGGCCCGCTCGGCGACCAGAGTCGTGGTTGTCCCGGACCAGCCGCGCTCGACCAGGCAGTCGACGGTGGCCTCCAGCACGCGCAGCCGGGTGGAGCGGCTGCGCTGCTGCTGCCGTCCCGGGGAGCGGGCCGGCGCGGCGACGGTCACCCGGCCACCTTCCCGGTCCGCCGAGAAACAGTCAACCGTGCTTGTTTTCCGCTGCCCGCCCGGCCGGCGGGTGCTCGTAAGGAGCCAAACGGGTGAACTGCGTACCGACGTCTGCGAAAGGCCGCGGGCGTGCCCTACGCTTCAGCCCTCCGGTTCCGATCCCCCCACGGTGCCGGGGACCCCACCAGAGGGCGGGGGACGCCTCACCGCGTTCCCCGCCCTCTCCCCTCTTTCGCGGGTCGGGTCGTCCGCCGGGAGCCGCACCTCGGCACGGAGCCCCGGCCCGGCATCCGCCAGCGTGACGGTGCCGCCGTGCGCCCGGACCAGCTCACGGACGATCGCCAGCCCCAGCCCCGCGCCGCCCTCCTCCCGCCCGCGGCCGGCATCCAGCCTGGTGAAACGGTCGAAGACCCGCTCCCGGTCGGCCGCCGCGATGCCGGGGCCGTCATCGGTCACCGCGACCGTCGCCGTGCCGTCGCGCTGCTCGACCGACAGGCACACCGACCGGTCCGCGTGCCGGACGGCGTTGTCGACGAGGTTGGCGAGCACCCGGCGCAGCGCGACCGGATCGCCGAGCACGGTCGCGGCGTCGGCCGAGACCGTCACCGGCACCCGTGCCGCCGCGTAGCGGGAGGCCACCTCATTGGCCAATGTGCCCAGACCGACAGGCTCCCGGCGGCGTACGGGGGCCTCGTCCGCTCGGGCGAGCAGAAGCAGGTCGTCGACGAGCCGGGACAGCCGGTCCACGTCGGCGAGCACGTCGGCGGCGAGCTCGCCGGTCGGGGTGCCGGCGTCCACCCGCGAGGCCACCTCGAGCTGGGCCCCGGCGCTCGCCAGCGGGCTGCGCAGCTCGTGCGCGGCGTCGGAGACGAAGGCCCGCTGCCGCTCGCGGGCGGCCTCCAACCGAGCAAGCATGTCGTTGAGCGTCACCGCCAGCCGGCGGATCTCGTCCCGCGGGCCCGGCACCGGCAGCCGGCCCGATCCGCCGCCCGCCGCTCCGGTGATCTCCTCGGCGCCGCGCCGGAGTGCCTCGACCGGCCGAAGTGTCCGCCCGACGACCTCCCAGGTGGCGAGAGCCACCACGCCGAGCAGCAGGGGAGCTCCGATCGCGAGCCCGAGGGCGAGCAGGCGACCTCCCGACCGCACGCCGCCGAAGTCGACCGCAACGATCACCGTCCGTGGATCGCCGGCCGCCCCGGCGGGCACTCCGACGACGCGGAGCGGGCCGTCCAGGCCGAGGCGAGCGCCGTCCACCACCAGCCGGTCCCCGGAGCGCACCGCGGCGGTCTCGTCCGGCCGCAGCACCGGCACCAGGCGGTCGACGCCCGCCGACGCCGCCCGCACCCGACCCTGAGCGTCGACGACCTGGATCGCCGCGGTGCCCTCGCCGCCCACCGGCACGGGGTCGGGCAGCTGTCCGGAGTCGACCAGCGCGGCGACCTCGCGCGCGCTCTGCAGGGCGCCGGAATCGATCGCCTCCCGGAGTGTCCGGGTCACCGTGGTGGCCAGCAGCGCGGCGCCGGCGGCGATGCCGAGGCCGAGCAGCAGCGTGGCCACGACGGTCAGCCGGGTCCGCAGACTCCAGCCGGAGCGCATGCGGCGTCCCTCAGCCGCCGTCGGCGGCGAGCCGGTAGCCCGCGCCGCGCACCGTCTGCACCGACCGCCGGCCGAACGGGGCGTCGATCTTGCGTCGGAGGTAGCCGACGTACACCTCGACCACGTTGAGGTCGCCCTCGTGGTGCGGGTCCCACACGTTGCGCAGGATTTCGGTCTTCGGCACGACCTCGCCGGCCCGGCGCAGCAGGTACTCGAGCAGGGAGAACTCGCGCGGCGTCAGCTCGACCTCGGTCTCGCCACGGGTGACCAGGTGCTTGGCCGGATCGAGGACGAGGTCGCCGGCGGTGAGCGCGGCAGGGCGGGGCGGTGCGCCGCGGCGCAGCAGGGCGCGCAGCCGGGCGACCAGCACCACGTACGAGAAGGGCTTGGTCAGGTAGTCGTCCGCTCCGACGTCGAGGCCGTCGGCCTCGTCGTACTCGCCGTCCTTGGCCGACAGCATGAGCACCGGCACCCAGTTGCCCTCGGCCCGCAGCCGCTCGCAGATCCGGTAGCCGGACAGCCGC
>Ga0126307_10003400_pt1 | contig 10872 bp, 8 predicted proteins | sample Plot28_FD_89955 | JGI IMG/M metagenome (GOLD analysis project Ga0126307, IMG submission 89955) | Serpentine soil microbial communities from UC McLaughlin Reserve, CA, USA - Plot28 | ecosystem: Environmental > Terrestrial > Soil > Grasslands | place: USA: UC McLaughlin Reserve, Lake County...
CCCGTGAAAAGGTCGGCGAAGTCCGAACGTCGGGATTCAGCTGGCATTTCGCGGTCGGCCTGGGCAATTTCGAAACGCGTCTGTCCCTCGATTGCCGCGTCCGCAATCCCAGCCGTGAGCAGTCTGACCGCGCGGATAGCGTCGTCGTTTGCAGGGATGAGGAAGTCCGCATCGTCTGGGTCGCAGTTCGTGTCGGTGACGGCAATGACGGGGATGCTGAGGCGACGCGCCTCGTGCACTGCTAGCTGTTCGCGCTTGGGATCGATGATAAAAATCCCCGCGGGGAGCTGGGTCATGTCCCGCATGCCACCGAGCGTCCGTTCCAGCCGCTCGAGCTCAGCCATCTTGCCCGCAGCTTCCTGCTTCGGAAGCTGGTCGAACGCACCCCGTGCGGATTCCGCTTGGAGCTGCTTCATGTAGCGGAGCCGGTTGCGGATGGTGACGAAATTTGTCAGGGTCCCGCCGAGCCAACGGCGATTGACATAGTATTGCCCGGACCGCCTCGCTTCGCGTTCAACGACGTCTTGCGCCTGCTTCTTGGTGCCAACAAAGAGAATCTTGCCGCCCCGAGACGTTGCGTCGACCACAAAGTCGTGCGCGGCCGCGAGGAGGGGAACGGTTTGTTGCAGATCGATGATATGGATGCCGTTGCGCTCAGCGAAGATGTATGGCTTCATCTTCGGGTTCCAGCGCTTTGCTTGGTGCCCGAAATGCACGCCCGCCTCAAGCAGGGCTTTGAGAGTCACCCTGGGTGATTGCCCATGAATGCTCGTAGTCATAGTGTCCATAGAACCTCCTGCGTGCTGTTAAACATCCGCGTCCTTCTTCCTGATACGGAACTCACACGCGGTGAGCACAGCCGCTACAGTCCAGACGCGTGACACGTTGTGGCGCGGCCCTAGGGCCGCGCCACTTGGAAGTATACCAGCCTAACCGCGGCTAATTGAGAGGACTCATCTCGCCAGGATCTACGCGGGGGCCGGTTTCAAATACTGTTCTATGACGAAGCCTGCCTGTCCGGTGTCAACCACCGTCACTGGCCACCAGTCGCATTGGCCCGCCTCTTGGAACTCGCCCGTGACTTGCAGGCGAGTGCCCTCGGGTAAAACAACGACGGGTGCGCTATCCGTCGACGGTCCTTCGCGAAGATTGAGCTCGGCAGTTGTTTGGACCATGGCTCCAACCGGATAGACCGGCAGACTCGCGCAGGGATTCGCGGCATCAGCGGCAGCCGCGGCCGGTGTTGGCGTCACCGCCTGAGTCGTCGCCACGGCAGGAGCCGCCGTAGCAGTTGGAGCTGGAGGTGGTCCTGGCGTGGGAGCGATGACGACTGCCGTCGCAGTTGGCGGCGCCGGGGTAGCCTCATTGACACGCGTAATAACGGCGGCCGTCTCTGGCGTCGGCGGTGGCTGACTACCGCCGTCTCCGATCAACGCCGAGGCCCAGTACCACAGGAGCCCAATCAGCAGCAGGAGCCCGATGACGGGCAGCGCGATCCGGAGGTAGTCGGTCCAGTAGCGCTCTTCGGGCTGGTAGCTCACCGTGCGCTCCTCACTCGATCCAGCCCGGCCCTCTCCGTCGGCCATGGTCTCACCTCCAGAGCGCCCTGATTTCTTACCGAGCTCCTGGGCTGAGGTGTCTGGGTGAGCTCGATACGCGGCGGTGCGTTGGCGGGGAATGGCTTCCTGCGCGTCTGCGGGCTCCCAGAGACCCTTCGCCGCGGCGTTCTCGCAATCCAGCGTCCCAGCATCAACCGGGTGGCTTTCTTGAGGTCCATAGAGCCGCGCGTTTCGGCACCATCCCTGGCGCCAGATTGCGGACGGCTCATAGAACCGGCACGTGCCGCACGCCCGCGACACCAGCGGCCGCTCGCCATCCGAAGCGTACCGCGCCGGCATCTGCGCCTCGAATTGAGAGCGACCAAGACAGGAGGGGATTGTACACCTCGTGGCTGCGCGCTTGACGACCGAGGCTAGCCGGCTGGATCGTCAACCTCGGATGCTTGGTCCGCCGGACCGCTTTTGTTGGTCCCTTCTCCTGATTCCCATGGCGCTTCAGGACTCCCCAGACGCCGGATATATGTCGTGCCGTTTCCCGGCTGGCGCTCATCTGCTCCCAGGTCGCCGCTGCTCGGGGCGATGGATGTCCGGGCCCGAAGAGGCCGTAGCGAGGAAAGCTCTATACCTGCCATCTCAAGCTGTCCCTCGTAGATTGCTCCCTCCTGGATCACGAGTGAACCGGTGGCAACGTTTGCGCGCACTTTGCCACTGGGCAAGATCTGAAGGCGGCCGCGACAATGAATCTCGCCAGTTAGCTCTCCAGCCACAGTGATGTGTTCTGCTTCCACAATCGCGGCGATCGTTGCACCCTCGGAGACAAACAGGGTGCCCTCGCAGGTCACGTTTCCTTTTAGTTCGCCTTCGACCCTGAGGTCGCGCTGTGATCGAAAATCGCCATCAAACGTCGAATGGCGGTCGACCAAACTTGCCGTGTCAAAGGAGGAGATTGGATCATCGGTCCAATCAGGATCAGCCATGGAAAGGTCTCGCATTTCGTATCTCCATGCCCGTGCAGTCGCCGCAACACCAGTCGCTCCCGATGCCCGAAAAGCGAGGCACCAGCTGATCAGTCAATCCCCGCCGCGGGCCACTCGTAGAGGCGGCGCCGCCTGGGTCCTGACGTCATTTGATGGGGCCATCGATATGACGCCGGCGACTATTGCGCCGTCATGGATTGCAATGGCTGGTGCGTGAATGTCGCCAGCCACTTTGCCTTGAGGTAAGACCTCGAACCGCTCGGCACAGTGAACTGAACCGCGTACGTTGCCGGCAATAGTCACATTGGCGGCACGAATGACCGCGTCGACATCGGCCTCCTCCGCAATGAAGATGGTGTCTCGAGCAGTCAGCGACCCTTCGACCCGACCATGAATGTGTAGCGAGCCACTCGACTCGAGATCACCGCTCCACGCCGTTGAATGAGCGATAACGCTCGTGTGCATGTCAATTGCCGGAATCGGCGGGGGCACCGTGTCAGGCAGTCTTGAGTCCATAGAATTGGCAAGCCCCCGGGCGGCACCGGCACGCTCGGACCCGATCGAGGCGAATTCCGGGTACTCAGAGAGATAAGAACTCTCTCGTTCACTGGAACGTAGCCGATCGCGATCCGGCATCACGTCGTCCTCAGCGTCGCCTCCAAGTTGATGACGCAAGGCGCTGATCTGGCGCTGAAATGCATCAACCTTACTGTCCCTGCGAAAGACCACGCGGAACCCTCCTTGCGCCCTGACGATCGGCGAGGGCGTCGGTTCGGCCTGAACCGGACAACGGGGGGTATGCGGCAACCGCTGCAGGGACGGGTCGCGGGGAGAACAGCCGCGCGGCCTCCAGCAACGTCGTTGGGTGGTCGGAAAGACACTCCGAGCCGCCGCGCCTGGAGGCGTACGTACAGGATACCACGCGCTCGCCGACTATTCGCTGATCTTGCACAAAGAGGGCACTACGGCGGATGCGGATGATTGCCGTGTGGTACGCCCGAGAGGACTCGAACCTCTGGCCTCTTGCTCCGGAGGCAAGCGCTCTATCCGCTGAGCTACGGGCGCAGATCTACTGGAGGCAATTGTACCTTAGTTCACGGATCGGCATTTCCATCGAGGTTGGAAACCAAATAAGCGGCGGCTTGAAGTGGCAATCGCCGCCGCGAAGCGGCTACTATTGGTAAGTTATCTCGACTACAAGCGCCGCTGCTTGCTCATTGGAGGATTGATGTCGTCTCGGGATCGAGTGCCCGAGCCGGGCCGAGTCCGGCTCAACGAAGAAGACGTAGCCTACGTAATGAATCTCCTTCGCAACGCTGCCCAGCCGGTAAACACCCAACAGCTCATCGATGTCCTCAGGAAGCACCCAGGTCAATTTCAGACTGACCCCGGATCCGAGGCGAGTTCCACTGGTGAATCGGTAGTTTAGCCGCGCTCGGCGTCGTAATCGACACGGGCCGCCGGCCTGAGTCGTGGCACCGCTACGAAAGATTTTTACTCGAACCTGAATTCAAGGGGAAGGGCGCACATTGGTCGAGCAACAGGTAAAACCTGCCCTGCAATTCGCTGGCAGCAAACGCGAGCAAGCGCTCGCGGAAAAAATCATGGGACTCGTTTCGGCGCGGGGCATGTTTATGTCCTCGAACGCGCCGATCAAGATCGCGCTCGGCTCCCTCGCCGAGTTTCTCGATGCCCAGGGCGAGAAAGACTCACGAGCGCAAATCGACGCCGTGGTAGCGGCGAACCCGTCCATTTTCGCGGTTGAAGATCTCAACGGTGAGCAGTACCTGATCACGACGCGAGAAGGACGCGCGCCGGGCGTCCAACCGATCGAAGGCCGCCACACGTTTGCATCCCGCTTTCATACACCGCTTCCAAAGCCGGAGGGAGCCACGCCGCGGCCGCGGCCGCGCCAAGAGGTGGCCCTAGTTGACGTTCTGGCGGAAATGTCCGAACTCGAGATCGAGGAAACGTCTATAACGCAGGAAATCCAACCGGAAGTCGAACCTCAGCCTGCAGACGAGGCGCCGGCGGTTGTCGCGCGCACCATCACCACCCAAGCTACTAAACCGACTGACGTCACCGAGGTCGATGATATCAATCTCGCCGTTGCGCTGAGGGAACGGCTCGCCGCTGATCCACGGGTCGCAAACTTCGGCGAGCAGTGGCTCATGGAGGACCGGGTTCCTCGATTCAGCCGCGGAGACCTGCGGCGACTTCGTGACTACATGCAGGAAAAGGAACAGCCCATCACAGATGAGGATCTCGCGCAGGACGTGCTCGGCGTGCGCCCGGGGTCTCCAGATTTTGAGCTTGTGCGATTTGCCCTGAACTACCGGCTCTCAAACGAGCATCGGGAATTCGAATTCGTGGGCACGGCGAATCAGCGTTTTTGGAGCACCAGTGGGCTTCCCCAGATCGGGACGACTCGCAGGAAACTCACCGAAATAGGCAGTGATTACCGTTACCTGCTCGACGAAGGGCCCGAGGCACCGGCATACCGTTCACGCGAATCGGTCGATCATACGCTGAGCTTCTACGAATACGTTCACGGTCTGCTCCCGTACGACGCCGAGATGCAAGCACTTTTACCGGGACCGATGACCTCCAACCAGAAATCGGCGGTGCTGACGTTTGAATGCCCGCAGTCATTCACGACTTACCTGGTTGAATTGCGCTACCCAACTCCGAATCGCGGTGGATTTATCCTGGGTCTCGATGACTTCTACAGCGAGAATCTGGTTCCGGGGGCGGTCATCTCGATCCAGCGCTCTGATAACGATGGACACTACCGGGTTGAGTTTCTCGCCGAGAAGGCGCGCAGTGATCAGCTTCTCGAGTTGGATGAACGCCGGGCCACGCGATACGTCTTCAGACCAACGACATTTGCCTGCGGTGTAGAAGATGCCCAGCTCCTGAGCGAATCTCGATTTGGTGGACTGGCAAACGAGAAACCGCTGGACGAAAAGGTGCGCCGGCGCCCAGAAGCGACGGTCGCCGCGACGTTCGAGCGAATCGGCCTCGAACGGGATGGAAACTATTCGGCGGACTTCGAAACCCTGCTCGCCGCGGTCAATGTCGAGCGACCCATATCAGGAACGCTTTTGCGCTCGATTCTTGAACACGACGATACCGGAGCGTTTTCGCGAGATCCTGAAGCGTCAGACTCCTACACCTACGTGCCTGGAACGACCCCATAGGGAGCCGTTTCGGTGGACCAGAGCCAAGAGCAATCTGAACTGCCTCGGTCGAAGCTCACTGAGGCGATTTCAGCGATTCGGGACGGCGACCTGTCGCAAACGCAGGTCGCGCGTCTTTCGGATCTTTCTCGGACTAACGCGCGGGCGCTCGCCGCAGCCTGGGAGTCGATTCCGGAAGCCAATCGCATCGATCTGGTCCGCCGCTTCGACGAGCTATCTGAAGAGAGAGTGGAGCTGAGTTTCGGACGCGTCCTCAGAGTTGCTCTCAACGACCGGTCGGCCGTCGTCCGCCAGCTCGCCGTCGCGGGTCTATGGGAAGATGAATCGAGTGAAATGTTCGACCGTCTCCGAGACATCTTCCTTAATGACAAGTCTCCGGACGTCCGCGCACAAGCGGCGGCTGCACTTGAGCGGTTCTCGAGCAAAGCTGCAGTTGGATCACTCGATGAATCCATTGCGCGTGAGCTTCGGGATTCCCTGCGAAGGTCAGCACAGGACAGAAGTGCTCCGTACGCAGTACAGCGGCGAGCGTTGGAGTCTCTCGGTCCATATGCAGCTGACCCGGAGATTTCCACCCTGATCACGGAGGCCTTCAATTCTGGCGACCACGGGCTCCAATGCAGCGCGCTGTATGCCATGGGCCGAAGTCAAGACGGGCGCTGGTTGCCGACGATCTTGGTGGAACTCGAAAGCGATGATCCCGAGATCCGGTTTGAGGCCGCTCGAGCGGCTGGTTTGCTTGGCTCCACTGATGCTCTGCCGGTACTGCTGCAAGCAGCTCACGATGAAGACGCAGAAGTGAGGCACGTTGCAATCGGCGCGATTGCCCAGATTGGTGGCAGGGGGGCGGTTCGCGCGCTCGAACGACTGGCGGAGGACGCCGGTGAAGCGGATCTCGAGCTCATTCAATCGGCAATTGACGACGTGAATACCCTAATCGATCCGCTTCAGCCTGCTTCCTCGTGACCGGTACGATCACCCGAGCGAATCTGACCAACCACGTTGCCGTTCATCCATCGGAGTGGGACGCGTCGGTCCAGTCTTGCGGCGGGCATCTCCTTCAATCATGGCGCTGGGGCGAGTTCAAGAGCAGCTTCGGCTGGGACGTCGAGCGGATCGCGGTTCCGCGCGACCGACGTGTTGCCCTTGCCCAGTTGCTGTTCCGGACAAAAGCCGGTGTAAGCATTGGCTACATTCCGCGCGGTCCGGCTTGGCCCGATGACGATCCGGATGCAGTCGGCGAGCTCTGGGCTCGCATCGATGAAGTCGCGCGACGGCGCAGGGCTCTGGCCATCATTGTAGAACCGGACCGACCGCTACCTGATCAACCTGATTTGGGTCTCCGGCTAGGTCCAGGTCCGGAGCCGATCCAACCGGCTCGGTCGGTAAAGGTCGACCTCCTGGACGACCAGGCGCTCATCGATCAGATGCACCCAAAAACCCGCTACAACGTCCGCCTGGCGGTGCGGCGAGGAGTGACGACGCGCCTCGCCGCGTATCCGGAAGACTCCGTTGGTGAGTTCTACGACATGTTGCGGGACACGGCATCACGCAATGACTTCGTCGTTCACGCTCCCGAATACTATCGCCAGTTTCTGCGGGTTTTTGCAGATGATGCCTGTCTACTGTTCGCCGAGATTGAAGGAAAGCCGGTCGCGGGCGTCATCGCCGCGGTGTTCGGTGACGAAGGCATTTACATGTACGGAGCGTCGTCAACTCAGCAGCGGGCGCACGGAGCGGCGTTTCTCTTGCAACATGAAACGATGCGATGGGCGCGGTCTCGCGGTGCGGTCCGCTACGACCTGTGGGGCATTCCAGAATACGATCCGGATTCAACTGTGAGCGAGAGCGGCGATCGGCTCGCGGCGTCGACGGGTAACGACCGCCGCGGTCTCTATGAATTCAAGACGCGATTCGGCGGGCAAATTGTTCGCTATCCTCCGCCGTTGGAACGCGTCTACCACCCCTTGCTGGCAACGTTGGCCCGCAGGTTCTATGTGGCAGGGGGCCAGGGGTGACTACTCGTGCCTCAACAGTGTGCGCGCTGGCTGCGGCAATTCCAGGGGCGCGATTACACGGTTCAGGCGACATAACCGTATCTGGAGTCGTCTACGACTCCCGGCTTGTCCAGCCGGGCGACTTGTTCGCAGCTTTGAGAGGCGCCGACTTCGATGGGCATGAGTTTGTCCGGGACGCCGAGCAAGGAGGCGCCGTGGCGCTCCTGGTTGAATCGCTGGTGCCGACGGAGCTGCCGCAAATCGTCGTCGCCAACAGTCGTCGCGCGCTGGCTGCTTTAGCGGCGGAACATTACAAGCATCCTTCACAGCAATTAGGCGTCATTGGCATTACGGGTACGGACGGCAAAACCACGACTGCGTATTTGGTCGACCATGTCCTGCGATCTGCTGGCGCCAAGACTGGCATGGTGGGAACGGTGGCCATCCGCATCGGCGATCGCGAAGAACTTCATTCCTTTCGGCAGACGACCCCCGAGTCCAGCGACATCCAGCGGTACCTGCACCAAATGGTTGACGCCTCGGCGGCGTGGGCGATCCTGGAGGCGACGTCGCACGGACTTGCGATGCACCGGCTGGATCAAGTCCAGTTCGACATCGCGGCGGTGACCAACATTACCCGCGAGCACCTCGATTACCACGGGACAGTCGAGAACTACCAACGTGCCAAGGCGATTCTGCTCGAGCGGGTGGCTGCGGACTCGGGCGTGGTGGTTGTCAACGCCGACGACGTTGGATCGCGAGCAGTGGAGCACTTTGCTACAGGAGCAACCATCATCCGCTACAGTGCAACGGGCGGCGATGCTGACTTGCGGGCGCTCAAAGTTCATTCCACCAAAGCTGGCAGCGAGTTCATTCTAGACGCAGGCACGGGTGGTCGTGACGAATGCGCGCTGCCGCTGATCGGGGCATTCAATGTCGCGAACGCCCTCTGCGCGGCTGGCATCGCACTCGCGGCGGGTGTGACGCTGAACGCGATCGCCGCAGCATTGGCGAGCGCGCCACACGTCCCGGGCAGAATGGCACGTATCGAGGCGGGGCAGCCATTCAGCGTCGTTGTCGATTACGCCCATACACCCGATGCCATTGAAAAAGTGCTGACTCTGTTGCGCGCTCTTCATCCGTCTGGGCGAGTGATTGCGGTGTTCGGAAGCGCCGGTGAGCGCGACGTCGAGAAGCGGCCGCTGCAAGGGAAGATCGCTGCCCAGCTCGCGGATATCAGCGTAATTACGAGCGAGGACCCACGATTCGAAGACGCGGACGCCATCATCGCGCAGGTTGCGGCTGGGGCCGAGGCCGCAGGGGCGGTGGCAGGGAAGTCGCTGTTTTGCCGCACTGACAGGCGGGAGGCCATTCAGCTTGCGCTCGACCTAGCGCACCCAGGCGACTGCGTGCTCCTGGCGGGCAAGGGCCACGAGCGGAGCATCATCTGGGGCCGAGAAAAACTACCTTGGGACGAGGCTGCTGTGGCTCGTGAGCTCTTGCGCACGAGGCGGCTCGAGGAGCTCCGGGGCGAATGATGATTCAGGAGTCGTCGCGGTTGGCATCCCACAGTCGGACTGACCGATCTTCTGCGACTGATAACCCCAGATCCTCCATCTGATCCAAACCCACCCCGTCTGGCGCCTCGAACATGAGGTCCAGGCCGCGCTGACTCTTCGGAAAGGCGATAACCTCGCGGATGTTCTCCTCGTTGGCAATGAGCATGAGAAATCGGTCAATCCCCATGGCAATGCCGCCGTGGGGCGGGGCCCCATATTCCAGTGCGTCGAGCAGCGCCCCGAACCGCGCGGCCCTATCGGCGGGCGAATACCCCATCAATTCGAATAGTCGCGCCTGATCAGCCCGGCGATGGTTGCGCACGCTTCCGCCACCGAGCTCATTGCCATTGCCGACGAGATCGTACTGCTTGGCTCGAACGTCACCTGGACGCGTGTCCAGTAGGGCTCGATCCACTTCCAAGAATCCGGAGAAGGGGTTATGGGTGGCCTCCCACCGACTCTCCTCAGCACTCCATTCCAGTAGCGGAAACTCATAGACCCAGCAAAACGCGAGCACATTCGGATTGGCCAGACCAAGTCGCTGTCCGAGGTCATCGCGAACCGCCGAGAGCGCTTTTGCCACGACCGGCGGCATGTCGGCGACAGCGAGTACCAAATCACCTGGCTGAGCCCCAATGTTCGTCGTGGTTGCGGCAATCTCCGATTCGCTCAGGAACTTGGCGATTGGCGAGCGAATGCCGTCCGCGTCAACTGCAAAGGTGGCAAGTCCTTTCGCCCCGGATCGAGTAGCAATCTCCGTAAGCGCATCGATCTCGCGGCGCGAGTATCCAGCACTACCCGGCACAATGATCGCCTTGACTTGCCCGCCTGTTGCAAGCGTCTGGGCGAACGCGCGAAATTCCGTTTCACGAAAAGCGTCTGACACGTCGCGTAGCTCAAGACCGAAGCGAAGATCAGGCCGGTCACTCCCGAACCGCTCCATAGCATCGCTGTATGTCAGCCGCGGGAACGGAGTTTCCAGAATGCGCTTTTCGCTGAAGCGCTCGGTCAACCCAACATAGAGCTCTTCAATCAGCGCCATGACGTCCGGTTCTTCGACAAAAGTCATTTCAACGTCGAGCTGGGTGAACTCGGGCTGCCGGTCGGCACGTTGCGCTTCGTCCCGGAAGCAACGGGCGATCTGGAAGTAACGGTCAAGTCCAGCCACCATCAGCAGTTGCTTCATCTGCTGCGGCGACTGGGGCAGGGCGTAAAAGTTCCCGGGGAAGCTGCTGCTCGGCACGAGAAAGTCGCGAGCCCCCTCGGGGGTGCTCTTGATCAGCAGCGGAGTTTCAACCTCGACAAAACCGCGGTCGGAGAGGTACTCACGCATCTCCCGAATGACCGCGTGCCGGAGCACCATGTTCGACTGCAACCGAGTGCGGCGAAGGTCGAGGTAGCGGTGCCGAAGCCGGACCGACTCGTCAATCTCCGCGGTTTGAGTAATCTCGAATGGAGGCGTCTTGGAAGCGTTGAGCACGTCGACTCGATGGGCCTCGATTTCGACGTCGCCTGTTGATAAGTTGGGGTTGCGTGTGCCCTCCGGCCGCTCGCGGACGATGCCTTGCACTTCGAGGACG
>Ga0126307_10003401_pt1 | contig 10871 bp, 10 predicted proteins | sample Plot28_FD_89955 | JGI IMG/M metagenome (GOLD analysis project Ga0126307, IMG submission 89955) | Serpentine soil microbial communities from UC McLaughlin Reserve, CA, USA - Plot28 | ecosystem: Environmental > Terrestrial > Soil > Grasslands | place: USA: UC McLaughlin Reserve, Lake County...
GCGGCTGCTGCCGCCGCGCCGATGCCCATGGCGAACTTCCTGGTTCGTGTCATGCGTCCGACCGTAGGAACGACGACCCGCCGCGAACACCGTGCCGACCGGCATCTGCGCGGGGGTGCAGTCCCCCGTCAGGCGGTGTGCCACATGGCGTCGTCGCGCTCGTGCCAGAGCTGCTCGACGAGGTCAGCGTCGAGGTGCTCCTTGTGCACGTACGCCAGCGCGCCGGACGTCGCCGCCCCCCGCGGCAGGTCCTCCACCTCGTACGTCGAGACCAGCACGGCGACGACGTCCGGGTGCAGCTCGCGGAGCCGGCGCGTCGCCTCGACACCGCTCATCCCCGGGAGGTTGATGTCCATCAGCACGAGGTCCGGCGAAAGCGCCGCGGCCGCCGCCAGCGCCTCCTCGCCGGAGGTGGCCTCGCCGACCACGTCGAAGTCGTCGAGCAGGTCGAACACGAGACGGGCGGCCTCCCGGAACGGGGGCTGGTCGTCGACGATGACGACGCGCACGGTCATGTCGCCGGCTCCCCGAGACGTCCTGAGTCGGCCAGGTACAGCAACACGGCCTTCACCCGCCGGTGCCCGTCGGTCTCGGGACCGAGGTCCAACTTCGTGAAGACGGCGTTGATGTGCTTCTCGACGGCACGGTCGCTCAGCACGAGGGCCTCGCCGATGGCGGCGTTGGTCTTGCCCTGCGCCATCTCGGCCAGCGTCTCCCGCTCGCGCGGCGTCAGGCTGGCGAGCGGCGAGCGCCCGGCCAGGCGGGCCGCCATGAGGGCGTCCACCACCTTCGGGTCGATGACGGAGCCTCCCCGTGCCACCTCGCGGATGGCGCTGGCCAGCTGCCCCATGTTGGACAGCCGCTCCTTGAGGAGGTAGCCCCGGCCGGCGGCACCCTCGGCGAACACGGCCAGCGCGTAGGCGGGCTCCAGGTACTGGCTCAGGACGACCACCCCGATCTGCGGAGAGGTCTGGCGCAGCCGCCGCGCCGCCTGCACGCCCTCGTCGGTCCCGCTGGGAGGCATGCGGATGTCGGTGAGCACGACGTCCGGCTGCTCCTGCTCGACCAGCTGGAAGAGCCCGTCCAGGTCCTCGGCGACGCCCACGAGGTCCAGGTCCTCCTCGAGGCCGATGAGCGTGCGCGCGCCTTCCCGCACGAGCACGTTGTCCTCGGCCAGGACGAGGCGGATCGCCACAGGTGGAGCGTAGTGACGCGCTCCCGCGGCGGGAATGGGGCCTACCCCCGTCGCGAGGGTGGGGCTGGCCCCCTTCTGGCCGGGCGGGCGGAGGTCCATACTCCCGTGGTGGACATGACCGGGAGGACCCCCCGGGGCCCCCGGGCCTCGGCTCCGGCCGTCCTCAGCCGGCTCTTCGTCGTCCTCGTCCTCGCCGTGTGCATCGGGGGCGTCTACGTGCTCCTCCCCGTCGGGTTCGGCGCGTTGGTGGGATGGGGTCCGAACACGGTGTTGTCCGTGGCGGCCACTGCGCTGGTGGCCATCGGGTACGGGCCCGTCCGCAACCGCGTGTCGCGACGGGTCCGGCGCCTCGTGTACGGCGACCGTCCGACGCCCTACGAGGTCCTGGCCGAGCTGTCGGATCGCGTGTCCGGGGCCTCCACCTCACCGGACGTCCTTGCCCACGTGGCCCGCATCGTGGCGGAGGGCAGCGGCTTCCAGTCGGCCCGCGTGTGGCTGCGCATCGACGACGAGCTCAGCCCGGCGGCCTCGTGGCCCCCGCAGACCTCGACGCCCTCCCCGGCGATCCTCAGCGGGGACGCGCTCCCGCCCCTGCCGGACGCGCAACTGACGTTGCCGGTCCTCCACGGGGATGAGCTCGTCGGGGCCATCACGGTGCGCCAAGCACCGGGTGAGCCCTTCTCCGCCACGGATCTCCAGGTGCTCCACGACATCGCCGCACCCGCCGGGCTGGTGCTGCGGAACGTCCGCCTCACGACCGAGCTGGCCGGTCGCCTCGAGGCCATCTCGGCCCAGTCGGCGGAGATCCGGGCCTCGCGCGAGCGCATCGTGGCCACCCAGGACGCAGAGCGCCGTCGGCTCGAGCGCGACATACACGACGGCGCCCAGCAGCACCTCGTGGCCCTCATGGTGCAGCTGCGGGTGGCCCGGACGCTCGTGACCAGGAACCCGGAGCGGGCGGTGCAGGTCACCGCCGACCTGCGGCGGATCATCGCCGAGACCCTGACCACCCTGCAGGACCTGGCCCAGGGCATCCACCCACCAGTCCTGACCGCCCACGGCGTGGCCGCCGCCCTCCGCCACCTGCAGGCACACCTGGACATCGAGCTGACCGTCGACGACACCGGCGTGGCGCGCCACCCCGCCGAGGTCGAGGCGGCCGTGTACTTCGCCTGCCTCGAAGCGGTCATCAACGCGGCCAAGCACGCCCCCGGGTCCACGGTCGTCGTGCGCCTCGCCGAGGAGGGCCCGTTCCTCGTGTTCTCCGTGCGGGACGACGGTGCCGGCTTCGACCCGGCCCGGTGCCGGCCGGGGTCGGGCATGGGCAACATGGTCGACCGGGTCGGTGCGTTGGGTGGCTCGCTCGAGGTCCGCTCGGCGCCAGGCGAGGGCACCGAGGTGGCCGGTCAGGTCCCGTTGCCGGCCCGGGAGGCGGCGGCGTGAGCCGGCGCAGGGACGACCTCCTCGGGACCCTGTTCTGGATCGCCTTCGTCTCCTACGTCCTCGGCGTCGCTGTCTGGCTGCTCGTCGGGCTCCTTCCGTCACTGGCGCACGAGGTCGGCTCGCTGCACACCGAGCTCCACGACGAGGGCCGTGATGCGCTGCGCACCTCCGGCCGGGTCACCCTGGTGCTGCAGAACCACGGCGACGCGCCGCACGGGCTCGTGGTCCTCGACCCGCGTGGAGAGCGACTGCGGGACGTGCGGATCCCTGCTGTCGCACCCCACGGGTCCGACAGCGTCGAGTTCGAGCCACCGCCGCCGGGCGAGTACGACATCCGGTCCACCGCCGACCCCGAGGTCGGGGGCGAGCTGCGCATCGCCGACGACGGTCGCCGCTCGCTCACGTTCCGGATCAACGAGGGCGAGGACCGGGTGGTGGTGGTCGGCATCGGCGATTGGGCCGGCTTCGTCGGCCGCATCGCCGATGCATCTCACCACGCTTCCCACGGCGGACGGGTCGCGCTGGAGGCGCTCTTCACGGTGCTCAACCTCGGCCTCGGCGTGCTGCTCGTGGTCCGTCGTCCCCGGGACACCACGGCCCGTCTCCTGGCCGTGGGGATGGTCGGTACCGCGGCGACCTTCAACCACCAGAGCCACGTGGTGCTGCACGAGTTCCTGCTCGGGGACTGGTGGACGCCGCACCTGCTCTTCCACCTCGGCTCGGGCCTGGCCTACCTGTTCGCCGTCGTCGTGTTCCCCGACGGCCGCCTCCTGCCGTTCACCCGGACGGCGCCGCAGCGGATGGCCGTGCGGGCCGCCTACGGCGCCGCCGCGGTGGTGCTGGCGGGGTTCGTCTACATCTCGACCGCGGATTCACATCCCGGCCAGACGTTCTTCACGGTGCTGTTCGGGGTGACCATCCCCATCGTGGGCGTGGCGGCCCAGAGCTACCGCCTGCGGCACGTCTCGGACCCCGAGCGCCGGCAGCAGTCCCGCCTGCTGCGCTGGGCCCTCCTGCCGATGCTGACGTTCGGCGCCCTCTACTTCCTGACCACCGTGGTCGGCGGCACGGAGGCCACGGAGTCGGGCTCGTGGGTGTCCGACCTCGGGCTGTCCGTCTTCCCCGCCCTGTTCGCCCTCGTCCCGCTGGCGCTCGTCATGGGGATCCTGCGCTACCGGCTGTGGGAGATCGACGTCCTCGTCAGCAAGACGTTGCTGTCGGTCGGCCTCGTGGCGTTCATCGGGGCGGTGTACGTCGGCGTGGTCGTGGTCCTCGGCCGCGCCCTGGGGCCCGGGGACTCGGCCGTCATCAAGATCGTGGCGACCGCCATCGCCGCCGTCGCCTTCGAGCCCGTGCGCGAGCGCCTCGAGCGGCTGGCCAACCGCCTCGTGTACGGGCGGCGGGCCACGCCCTACGAGGTGATGGCCGCCTTCGCCGACCGCTTGTCCGGGGTCATCTCCGTCGACGAGGTCCTCCCCCGCACGGCCGAGGCCGTCGCCCTGGGGGTGGGCGCCGCCGCCGTCCGCGTCACGACGTTCCACCACGGGGGCGGGACCCGCACCGTCCGCTGGCCGCCCGACGACGAGACCCGCTCCTTCACGAAGGTGGTCGTCGTGCTCCACCGCGGCGTCCCGGTGGGTGAGATCGCGGTGGCCAAGCCGCCCGGGGAGAAGCTCACGGCGACGGAGCACCGCCTGCTCGGCTCGCTCGTCGCGCAGGCCGGTGTGGCGTTCAACAACGCCGGTCTCACGGTCGAGCTCGAGGACCGGTTGCAGCAGATGACCGAGCAGACGGCCGACCTACGGGCCTCTCGACAGCGCATCGTCACCGCCCGCCAGGGGGCACGCCAACGGTTCGTCGGGCTCATCCACGAACAGGTCGAGACCCACCTCGAGCAGGTCGACGCCGGCCTCGAGCACGTGCAGACCCTCCTCCCGGCGCGCGGGGAGGAGGCACTCGCGCACTTCGACCGGCTCCTGGGCGAGGGGCAGGCGGGTCTCGACGCCCTGCGCGACCTGGCCCGGGGCATCTTCCCCCCCGTCCTCGCCGACCAGGGCGTCCTCCCCGCACTCCAGGCCTACGTGCTCCAGGCCCAGCTGCCCGTGGACGTGGAGCTGCGGGGCGAGCACAACCGCTACGAGGCCAGCGCCGAGGCCTCCACCTACTTCTGCGTCGTCCAGGCCTTGAACAACACCGGCACCTATGCCGCGGGGAGCACCGTCACCGTCACGCTCGAGTTCGATGACGACCGGCTCGAGTTCTCCGTGACGGACGACGGTCCCGGTGTCGACGAGCGCCGGCTGACCGCGGGGGCCGACATCCAGAACATGCGCGACCGCGTCGAGGCGGTGGGTGGCCACTTCGACGCCGTCTCGGTCATCGGCCGCGGTACGGCGGTGGCCGGGTGGGTGCCCGTGTCGCCGCCGGTCGACGCCCGAGCGACCAACGCGACCGTCGAGCACCGCTGATGGGCGGCACCGGCCGGCGCATCAGCGTCCTGCTCGCCGACGACAACCTGCTCGTGCGCGAGGGGGTCCGCTCGCTCCTCACCCTCGAGCCCGACTTCGAGGTGGTGGGGGTCGCCGCTGACTACGACGAGCTGGTGGCCGGGGCCGAGACCGCCCGGCCGCAGGTCGTGTTCACCGACATCCGGATGCCACCCTCGTTCCAGGAGGAGGGCATCGAGGCGGCCCGGGAGATCCGCAAGCGCCACCCGGGCACGGGCATCGTGATCCTCTCCCAGTACCGGGAGCCCGAGTACGCCATCGCCCTGTTCCGCGACGGGGCCGCCGGCTACGCCTACCTCCTGAAGGACCGCGTGAACGACGGCGACCACCTGGCCCAGGCGGTGCGGGAGGTGGCGACGGGCGGTTCGATGCTCGACCCGGAGGTCGTCCAGGCCCTGACCTCGCCCGTGCACAGCGAGGGCGAGCTGTCGCCGGCCGAGGAGGGCCTGCTGCGGCAGGTGGCCGAAGGGCGCCCAGTCAAGGCCATCGCCGCCGCCGCGGGGACGACGGCCGAGGCGGTCAACGGCGCCGTGGAAGCGTTGTTCCTCACCCTCGCCAGGGGTGCCGGCGCCGGACGCCAGGGCGCCCTCCGTCGGCTGCGGTTGCTGCAGAAGGCGATCGTCGATCGGGAGGAGCAGGGCGAGAGCCTCAGCCGCCTGCTGCCGGGCGGCCTGGCCGAGCGCCTCCGGCTGGACCGGGCTTCCGTCGAGCGCACCGAGCGGCTCGTGGTGACGGTGCTGATGTCGGACGTGCGGGGGTACTCGGGGATCGCCGAGCGCACGGATCCGACCACGCTGGCGGCCCAGCTCAACGCCCACCGGGCCCAGATGAACGCCGCCATCCTCCAGGAGGCCGGCACGGTGATGCAGTACATCGGCGACGCCGTCCTCGCCATCTTCGGCGCTCCCATCCCCCACCCGGACCACGCCGATCGCGGCTTGCGGGCGGCAGAGGCCATGCACCGCCGCCAGCGGGCCGTGGACGAGCGCTGGGCCCCGGAGGGCCTGGAGCCCTTCGGCCTGGGGATCGGGCTGTCGACCGGCGAGGTCGCGGCCGCCCTGCTGGGGAGCGAGGAGCGCCTGGAGTACACCGTGGTGGGCGATGTGGTGAACCTGGCCCAGCGGCTCCAGGACCTGGCCCGCCCGGCGGGCGTCACGGTCGTGAGCGAGGCCACCGCGACGGCCCTCACCGACCCGCCCGCCCTGGTGCCCATGCCCCCGCAGACGGTGCGAGGTCGAGACACCCCCATCGTGGTCTACCGCCTCGAGCCCACCTGAGACCGTCGGGCTCAGTCGTCGTCGGCGGCCTTGAGGGCGGCGCCCACCTCCGGGTCGACGGTCCACCGGGCCGGCGGCAGGTGGTGCTCCCGGGCCCAGGTGCGGGTCAGGGGGTCGCTGCCGGCGGCGGCCAGCAGGTCCGCCCCGAGGACGTCGTGACGCAGGTAGCGCCCCATCCTGCCGGGGCGGTGGGACAGGCGCTCCCGCCCGAGGGCGCCGCCCAGCAGCGTGGCGCCCACCCGGGCGAAGGTGCCCAGGCCGGCCTCGACCTTGCCCACGTCGTGGAGGAGGGCGGCGGCCACCACCGGGCGGGTGGCCTGCGCCCCCAGCGCCGCCTCGGTGCGGCGAGCCACCGCCACGGCGTGGCGCCGGTCGGGGCCGGACATGCGAGCCCACAGGGGCCGCTCCCCCGCCAGCAGGACATCCCGGGCCCACGCCTCGTCAGCCGGCGGCGGACCGCCCGGCTTGAGCGATCCGAGGAAGCGGCGGACCAGGTGGCCCGCCTTCGTCATCGGCCCGCGTGGTCGATGCAGAAGCGGGTGGCGGGCATGGCCTCGAGCCGCGGCTCGGCGATGTCCTTGCCGCAGACCTCGCACTGCCCGTAGGTGCCCTCGTCCATCTTGGCCAGGGCCCGCTCGACCTCGGCCAGGTTCTCCCCCAGCTGCCCGGACAGGGCCCGGTTGGCCCCCTGTTGGCCGGCCACCTGCGCGGAGTCGGCGAAGTTCTCGTCGTACGAGAGGTCGCTGTCCTCGTCGAGCTCCCCGAGCTGGGCCTGCAACTGGCCCCGCTCCTCCTCCAGGGAGGCGCGCAGCGTTTGGGTGAGCTCCGCGCTCGGCACGGGGGAAGGCTAGCGAGCCCGGGCTCGCGGGTGCGCCGACTCGTAGACCTGCCGCAACCGGCCCTGCGAGACGGCGGTGTACACCTGGGTGGTCGACAGCGAGGCGTGGCCCAGCAGCTCCTGGACGACCCGGATGTCGGCCCCGTGGTCGAGCAGGTGGGTGGCGCAGCTGTGGCGCAGCACGTGGGGGGTCAGGCGCTCCCCCAGCCCCACCCGGTCGCCGTGGTGGCGCACCACCCCCCAGGCCCCCTGGCGGCTCAGCCGGCCGCCCCGGGCGTTGAGGAACACCGCTTCGGCGTCGCCCCGCCGGGCCCAGCGCGTCGGCTCGAGGGCGTCCCGGCCCCCGGGCCCGAGCCAGGCGTCCATGGCCACCGCCGCCTGCCCCAGGAGGGGCACCACCCGCTCGCGGCTGCCCTTGCCGAAGGCCCGCAACGTGCCCCCGGGCACGTCGACGTCGCCGAGCGACAGGCCGACCGCCTCGGAGATGCGCAGGCCGGTGCCGTACAGCAGCTCGAGCAGGGCCCGGTCCCGACGGGCCCGGCCGTCGTCGCCCACCACCGCGGCGATGAGGCTCGCCACCTCGTCCTCCCGCAGGGGCTTGGGCAGCCCCCGGGGCACGGACGGCACCTCGAGCGCAGCGGCCGGGTCGGCACCCGTCTGTCCCTCCTCCGCCAGGAAGCGGTGGAGGGAGCGCACCGCCACCAGCGCCCGGGCGACCGTGGCCGGCGCTCGGCCGGCGCGGCGCAGCGCGCCGACGTACGACTCGACGGTGGCCGCCTCGACGTCCGAGAGGGCCACCCCTCGCCGCCGCAGCCAGCGCACGTAGGCGCGGAGGTCGCGCCGGTAGGCCCCGAGGGTGGCCGGCGAACGGCCCCGCTCGGCCGAGAGCCAGGCCAGGAACTCCTCGACCTCGAGCGGGAGCTCGGGGGCGTCGAGGGCGGCGTCTATGGCCGCAGGCGGTCGCGGGCGAGGAGCAGGCCCACGACGGTCTTGGCGTCGGTGATGGTCCCGTCGGCGATCAACCGGCCGGCGTCGGCCAGCGAGACGTGCTCGACCACCATGTGCTCCTCCTCCACGCCGTGGGGCGTCGGGTCACCGGCCTGGAGCTCGCAGGCGAGGAAGACGACGACCCGCTCGTCCGAGAACCCCGGCGAGTTGTGGATCACGCACAGCCGCTCCATCCGGCCGGCGCGGTAGCCCACCTCCTCCTCGAGCTCGCGGGCCGCGGTGACCTCCGCCGCCTCCCCCTCGACGTCACACTTCCCGGCGGGCACCTCGAGCACGAGGTCGTCGAGGGCGGAGCGGTACTGCCGCACGAGGACCACGGTCACGCCGTCGTCGAGCACGGGCACCACCGCGACCGCGCCGGGATGGTGCACGACCTCCCGCTCGTAGGTGCCGCCGTCGGGGGCGCGCACCGTGGTGCGGGTCACCCGCACGACCGGCCCCTGGTGGACCGTCTCCTCGCCGACGGCGCCGAACACCGACCTACCTGCCGGCGACGGGAACCGGGGCTTCCTCCAGGTGGAGCAGGCGGGGCCGGCGACCCTCGGCCCGGTCGAGCGCCGCCCGCAGGAAGTCCCGGAAGAGCGGCGCCGGGCGGTCCGGCCGGCTCTTGAACTCGGGGTGGGCCTGGGTGCCGACCCAGTACGGGTGGCCCTCCAGCTCGACGAACTCGACCAGGCGACCGTCGGGCGAGCTCCCGGAGGAGCGGAGCCCGGCCGCCTCCAACCGCCGCCGGTAGGCGGGGTTCACCTCGTAGCGGTGCCGGTGGCGCTCGGACACGACCCGCTCGCCGTAGGCCTCGGCCACCTTGGACCCACCCTCCAGCACGGCGACGTAGGCGCCGAGGCGCATGGTGCCGCCCTTGTCGACCACGTCCCGCTGGGTGTCGAGCAGGTCGATGACGGGATGGGGCGTGCCCGGGTCGACCTCACTGGAGTTGGCCCGCTCGAGCCCGCACAGGTTGCGGGCCACGTCGACGGTCATGACGTGGAGCCCGAGGCACAGGCCGAGGCAGGGCACGCCGTGCTCGCGCGACCAGCCGGCGGCGGCCACCTTCCCCTCGACGCCCCGCTCGCCGAAGCCGCCGGGGATGACGATGCCGTCGAGGTCCCGCAGGCGCCCGTCGGCCAGCAGCCCCTCGACCTCCTCGGCCGAGATCCAGTCGATCTCCACCTTGGCGCCGTGGTGGAACCCGGAGTGGCGCAGCGCCTCGACCACCGAGAGGTAGGCGTCGGGAAGACCCACGTACTTGCCCACCACGCCGATGCGCACCGAGCGCTCGCACGACTCGATGCGCCGCACGAGGCCCTGCCACGTCGACAGGTCCACGGGCGCGTCCTCGAAGCGCAGGAGCGAGCAGAGGACGCCGTCGAGGCCCTCCTCGTGGAGCACGAGGGGCAGCTCGTAGATGTTGGCCGTGTCGGCGGCGTTGACGACGGCCTCGACGGGCACGTCGCACAGGTTGGAGATCTTGCGCCGGAGCGACTCGGTGAGGGGGGCCTCGCTGCGGCAGACGATGGCGTCGGGCTGCACGCCCCGGCTGCGCAGCTCCGTGACCGAGTGCTGCGTGGGCTTCGTCTTCTGCTCGCCCGAGGGGCCGATGAACGGCACCAGGGTGACGTGCACGTAGCAGACCGAGTCCCGCCCCACCTCCAGGCGGAACTGGCGGATGGCCTCGAGGAACGGGAGGATCTCGATGTCGCCGACGGTGCCGCCCACCTCCGTGATGACGACGTCCACGTCGTCGGTGGCGAGGCGCTTGATGCGGCGCTTGATCTCGTCGGTGATGTGGGGGATGACCTGGACGGTCTTGCCGAGGTACTCGCCCCGGCGCTCGGCCGCCAGCACCGCGGAGTAGATCGAGCCGGTGGTGGCGTTCGAGTCCCGGCCGAGGTTCTCGTCGACGAAGCGCTCGTAGTGCCCGAGGTCGAGGTCGGTCTCGCCGCCGTCGTCGGTGACGAAGACCTCGCCGTGCTCGAACGGGTTCATCGTCCCGGGGTCGACGTTGATGTACGGGTCGAGCTTCTGCATGGTGACCCGGAGGCCCCGGGCCTTGAGCAGCCGGCCGATCGATGATGCCGTGAGCCCCTTCCCGAGAGAGGAGGCCACCCCCCCGGTCACGAAGATGTGCTTGGTCACGGGCTTCCAGGGTACCGCTGCCGGCCGCCGGACCCGTGGGATGTGCTTGGGGGCCGAGGGAACCGCAGCGAGCGGGCCGTCGTGGGTAGCGTCGTGCCCGCCGTGGCCACCACGTCGTCGCCCCCCTCGGCTCCGGCGACCGCCGCCGCCCGAGCCTCGCACTGGGGCGTGGCGGCGCTCGTCCTGGCCGCCGCCACGGTGGTGCTGCGCCTCCCGGCGTACCTGTCGGACCGCCACCTGACCGTCGACGACGGCGTCTTCGGGGCGTCGGCTCTGGCCATGCGGACCGGCGCGCTCCCCTACCGCGAGGTCTTCTCGAGCCAAGGGCCCCTGTTCCTGCCGCTCGTGTGGGTGTTCGACCTGGTCGGGTTCCGGACCCTCGACGCGCCGCGGCTGCTGGCCCTGGCCTCGGGTGTGGGCCTGGTCCTGGCCGTGTACGCCGCCGCCCTCGAGCTGACGGACCGGCC
>Ga0126307_10003402_pt1 | contig 10871 bp, 9 predicted proteins | sample Plot28_FD_89955 | JGI IMG/M metagenome (GOLD analysis project Ga0126307, IMG submission 89955) | Serpentine soil microbial communities from UC McLaughlin Reserve, CA, USA - Plot28 | ecosystem: Environmental > Terrestrial > Soil > Grasslands | place: USA: UC McLaughlin Reserve, Lake County...
CATTACGCCGAGAGTCATGCCCACGTTCACAAGGATCTGGAACATGAGCATGGCGACGATGCCGCCCGCGATCAGGGTCCCGAACAAGTTCTTGGAGAGCGCCAGGATGCGCAGGATTCTCCAGATAAGCAGGGCGTATAGGGATAGTACGAATGCTGCCCCCATGAATCCGAAGCGCTCCCCGATCACGGCGAAGACGAAGTCCGTGTGCCGCTCGGGGAGGAAGAGGAGCTTGGTCTGAGTCGAGTTGTCGCCGCGTCCGGTCTTCTCGCCGGACCCGATTGCGGTGACGCTCTGGTTGACCTGATAGCTCGCATCGCTCGGATCGTTCGAGGGATGCAGGAATGCGGTTAGCCGGTCCTGCTGGTAGCCGTGCAGCGGGCTGGGCAGGCCGGCTGCCGGGGCGATGATCAGGACGAAGCTGACGGCCGCAGCCGCCAGACCGCCGATCACCGCGAAGTGCCTCCAGGGCACCCCGGCGAGGAAAAGAATTGCGATGGTGATGACTCCCAGCACGATGCCCGTGCCGAGGTCCGGTTGCAGGAAGACGAGTCCGGCCGGGACCAGGCCGAGCGCCAGGATGCGGAAGGTCTGGCGCAGCGGGGTCCCACGGCGGGTGCGCTCGATCACGAACGCTGCGACGGCGACGATGAGCAGCAGCTTGGCGAGCTCCGAGGGCTGGAAGCGGAAGTAGGGAAGCTCGATCCAGCGGCGGGAGCCGCGCGCGGCGGCCCCGAACATGAGGACGAGACAGATCGAGGCGATCATCAGCGAGTAGATGCCGACCCGGATCTCGCGGAAGCGTGAGCAGTCGACCTTGGCCACGGCCAGCATCAGGACTACCCCGACCGCGGCGTAGAGGGTCTGGCGGAGCGCGAAGTAGAGCGGCTGGCCCTGGACGGCGTCCGGGGTGGCCACCGCGAGGGTGAAGATGCTGAACGCAATCAGCCCGAAGGCGGCGGCGAGCAGCCAGCCGTCGAAATAGGCGACGCCGAGACGCTCGACGATGCGAGTACGCCTGGGTGTGAGCGTGAGGGGTGCAGCTTCCATCGTTAGTGGGCCCGCCTCGGACGAGGGTGGGATTTCCAGAGGGTAAAGGTCCGCTGGGATCCCGCCGCCATCACTCCTGCGTCTGGCCGGCCGTGCTTGCGGACGCGGCGGGCGTGATCGGCACGTGGAAGTAGCGTTCGAGCATTCTGGCGGCCACCGGGGCGGCGGTGTCGACGCCGAAGCCGCCTCGCTCGATCGTCACGGCCACCACGATCTGCGGATTCTTCGCCGGCGCGAGGACGATGTACCAGGACTGGTCCGCCTGGTTCGGCCGTTGGGCGGTTCCGGTCTTCCCGGCGACCGCGAACGGGAAGTTCCCGAAGACCGGATATGAGGTCCCGCCGGGCTCCATGGCCGCGCGAGTCAGCCCGGTCATGATCGTGTTCTGAGTGGCGGGCGAGATGTCAATTTGCCGCCGGGGCGCCGGCTGGATCTCCTCGAGGACCCTGCCGGTGACACTCTCGACGTCGTCGGCGAGGTGCGGCCGCAGCACCGTGCCGCCGTTGCCGAGGGCGGCGTAGGCAACGGCCATCTGCAGCGGGTCCGCCGTCAGGTCGCCCTGCCCGATCGCCAGGTTGACGTTGTCGCCTGCGCTCCATGGCCGGTCGGTCAGCTTCTCGGCATAGAGCCGGTTGCGCCAAGCCGGCGTCGGGATCAGCCCCTCGACCTCCGCGGGGATGTCGATCCCAGTCTTCTCCCCGAGCCCGAACTTGCGCGCCCAGTCCTGAATCTGGCCATGCCCCTTCGATGCCTTGGCCTTGAGGCCGAGGTTGTAGAAGTAGATGTCCGAGGACACCTTGAGGGCGTCGCTCATGTCGATCGGCCCGTAGACGGCCTTGCCGGCGTTGTGCAGAGTGAGGTTGTCGTCGAGCTTGAGCGAGCCGGTGTCGTTGAAGATCGTGTTGGCCCCGATCAGGCGATGCTCGAGCGCCGCGGTCGCGGTGATCGGCTTGAACGTGGAGCCGGTCGGATAGAGGCCCTGGATCGCGCGGTTGGCGAGCGGTGCGTCGGTCTTTTCCGAGGTGAGCTGTCGGTACTCGCCCTGGGTAATCGGATGAGTGAAGATGGAGGGGTCGAAGGTGGGCGCCGAGCCCATCGCGAGGATGTCGCCGTTCTGCGCGTTCATGGCGACGAACGCGCCAGGCAGGCCGAAGGACTGCAGCGCACCGTCGCCGACCGCCTGCATGTTCGAGTCGATGGTGAGCCGGACGTCATCCCCCGGCTCGGGCGGGAGGCTGCGCAGCTGTCCGGTGGGACGACCGAGAGCGTCGACCTGCACCCGGTCCATGCCCGGCCTGCCGCGCAGGTAGCGGTCGTACTCGTACTCGATCCCGGACTGGCCGACCTGGTCTCCGGGGTGGAGCCCGGCATAGCGAGGCTGCTTGAGCTGCTCGGCGGTCACCTCGCCGACGTTTCCGAAGAGGTGGGCGGCTATGGCTCCCTGGCGGTACTCGCGCGTGAACACACGCTCGACGCTCACGCCGGGGAAGCTGGACTGGTTCTCGCGCAGGTAATAGACCTTGTCGACGCCAAGGCCTTTCTTCAGGATCACCGGGCCACCCGGCGCGGCGCGGCTGCCGCCCTTGAGCGTCTTGCGGATCTCCTTCATGGTCATCCCGGTGACGGTCGCGAGCTGCTTCAGCTCGCGCGAGCGTTCGGGACCCGGCGGAGGCAGGTCCTGCGGCGTGACCTGGATCGCGAGCTCGGTGCGGTTGGCGACCAGGACCTTGCCGTTGCGGTCGAGGATGTCGCCGCGCGGCGCCTGCACCCGGATCTCTCGGATCCGGTTGTCGTTGGCCTGGGTGCGGTACTTGTCGCCGGAGAGCACCTGCACGTACCAGAGCCGCAGGAAGAGGACCGAAAAGATCGCGATGGCAAGGCCGGTGAGGATCGAGATCCTGAGCGCCAGCGGCGAGGTTCGCCTCTCGGGCTCTACTTCATCTCGACGCAGGTACATCTAGCCACTCTCCACGGGTCGCGGTGCCGCCGTGCGGCGCGCCGCTCTGCGCTCGTCCACCAGTGCCGAACAGACCACCAGTCTGACGACCCAGAGGACGGGAATCGCGATCAGCGCCCCGATCAGGCTCTTGATGAGCGCATCGCGCACGACCAGGAAGCTGACATTCGCGTCGATCCCCGTGCCGATCTGGATCGCCGCGATCACGACGGCCCCGAGCAGGGTCAGCGAGCCGCCGAGCAGCACCACGGCCGCGCGCGTGGGACGGCCGACCGTCTCGCGATAACGGCCGGCGACGTAGCCGACCGTGAGCATGGTAAGGGCAAAGGCCCCGAGCGTCTCGAGCAGCAGGCAGTCGATCAGCAGCCCGATCGAAAAGCCGGTGACGGCGCCCGTCAGGCTGCCGCCCAGCATCCCAACCGAGATCACGACAAGCAGCGCGACGTCGGGACTGCTCCCGAAGATGTCCATCTTCGAGAAGCAGACGACCTGCGCGACCGCGGCCAGCGCCCCGAGCGCGGCGAGCCTGGCGATGACTCCGCGGGTCAGGATCATCCCTTGCTCCGCCCTCCGGAGTGAGTCGTCAGGACCTTGACGAAATCCATGTCGCGCAGGTCCGCGAACGGCTCCAGGTGGACACGTTGGTAGGCCTGTTGCTCCTCCACGGATGCCTCGGTGATCTCCCCGATGGGGATACCGGGCGGGAAGATCGATCCGAGGTCACCGGTTGAGAACCCGGCCGTCACCACCATCTGCCCCTCGGCGATCTGCGTCCCACGCTCGAGATAGTCGAGCTGCAGGTCGCTGGGGTCACCGACGTCGGGCTCGACGACTCCGGTCGCGCCGCTGGGGGTGACCCGGGCGGTCACCGCGCTGTCGGCGTCGGTGATCAGGGTCACCTGGGCGGTGCTGGGGGTCGTCTGGGTGACCTTGCCCGCGAGCCCCTGCGCGGCCACCACCGGGTCGTTGACGCGGACGCCGTCGCTCGAGCCCGCGTTGATCGTCACGGTCGAATACCAGACCGTCGGCGAGCGGCCGACCACTCGCGCCGTCACCGGGTCCGTGCCGTCCGGGACGATTCCGCCGCTGGTCAGCTCGTTGAGCGCGGAGAGCTCCTTGGCCTCCCGCTGCTGGGTCTGTTCCCTCGCCAGCCGGTCGCGCAGCTCCGCCACCTGATCCTCGAGCCTCGAGCGGTCTCCGCGGGCGTCGAAAGTCTCGCCGAACCAGTTGACCAGGTCGCGCACGGGCTTCAGCGCCCTGTCGGCACCCGACTCGATCGGGCTGAACACCGTCGAGACGACGTCCTGGGCGCCGTGGAGTGGTCCCCCGTTGCCCTCTCGGTAGTAGAGGCTGAGCAGTGTCAGCGAGGCGGCGACGAGCAGCAACAGCACCGCCCGTCGACGGCGCACCTGCTTGCGGTACATGTCTTCCTAGCCCTCACAGCTCAAAGTCGATTCAGCTCTCGGTCGATTCGGCCCCGGCCAGCGCGGTGCCCGAGAGTAGCGCCTTGCCTCAATAGGACCTGAAAGTCTGCGCGCGTGACTGTGCGTGGATCGCCTGCAGCACCCCGAGCGCCAGGAACGTCCCGAGAACCGAGGAGCCGCCGTAGCTGATCAGCGGCAGGGTGATACCCGTGACGGGCATCAGACCCAGGTTCATGCCGACGTTGATGATCGCCTGAAAGGCGAGCATCGCGACGATGCCCCCGGCGATCATCACCCCGTAGTAGCTAGTGGCGATCCGCATCACCCGGATCGCGCGCCAGAAGAGCAGCGCGTAGAGGAAGACCACGAACGCGGAACCGAGGAAGCCGAAGCGCTCGCCGATCACCGCGAAGATGAAGTCGGTGTGGCGCTCCGGGAGGAAGAGCAGCTCGGTCTGCGTCGCGTTATCACCCCGGCCCGACTGCTCCCCCGAGCCCACGGCGATGATCGCCTGGTTCACCTGGTAGCTCTCGTCGCTCGGGTCGTCGCTCGGGTGCAGGAACGAGGTCAGCCTGTCCTGCTGGTACCCCTCGAGAACGTGGATGCCCACGGCCGACCCGCCGAGGTACGCGCCGCCGGCGAGCAAGGCGGCCGCGGCGCCGATAGCGGCGAAGTGCTGCCAGGGGATCCCGGCGACGAACAGGATCGTCACGGCGATCGCCACCAGGACGATCCCGGTACCGAGGTCCGGCTGCAGGAAGACCAGCCCCGCGGGGACCAGGCCCAGGCCGAGCAGGGTGAGCGTCGCACGGAGTCCGAACGGGCGCCTGACTCGCTCGTAGACGAAGGCGGCGAGCGATACGCAGAGCAGCACCTTGGCGAGCTCGGACGGCTGGAACTGGAAGAGCGGAAGATCGATCCAGCGGTTGGAGCCGCGAACCGCCGTACCTATCAGCAACACGAAGGCGATCGAGCCGACCATCAGCGCGTAGATGCTCACCCTCAGCTCCCGCAAGCGCGTGTAGTCAATGTGGCTGACGGCGATCATCAGGGCGACGCCGAACACGCCATAGAGCGACTGCCGAACGACGAAGTAGTTGGGATCCGCCGCGATCTCGTGCCGGCTGGCCGAGTCGAGCGTGAAGATGCTGAAGGCGATCAGCCCGACCGAGGCGGCGAGCATGACGCCGTCGAGGTTGCGGAGGTTGAGCAGCTCGAGGATCCGCGAGCGCTGCGGGGCGATCGTGAGTGAGGGCTTGGCGGCTTCCATCACTCCGCCCCCGACGTCTGCGCCGCCTCGGCGCCGCTGGCGCCACCCGCATTCAGGTTGAAGTAGTGCTCGAGGATCGTCCGCGCGATCGGGGCGGCTGACTCGACGCCGAAGCCGCCTTGCTCGACGGTGACGGTCACCACGATCTGCGGGTCGTCGTAGGGCGCGATGACGCTGTACCAGGACTGGTCCTCCCGGCCCGGACCGCGCTCCGCGGTCCCCGTCTTGCCCGCGACCGCGAACGGGAATCCGCCCATCACCGAGTAGGAGGTCCCGCCGGGCTCCATCGCCGCCCGCTCGAGGCCATCGAGGATCACGTTCCGCGTCTCATCGGAGATGCGCAGATGCCTCTGGGGCGGCGGCTTGATGCGCTCGACGGTCCTGCCGTTGACGTTGACGATCTTGCCGCCGATGTGCGGCGTCACCAGCGCGCCGCCGTTGGCGAGCGCGGCGTAAGCCCGCGCCAGCTGCAGCGGCGTGACCATCACGTCGCCCTGGCCGACCGCGAGGTTGACGTTGTCGCCCTGGTTCCAGGGCCGGTCGATGTACGGGTTCTTGTCGCTGCGGTAGACGCGGTTACGCCATTCCGGCGTTGGGATCAGCCCGGCGCTCGCGTTGGGGATGTCGATGTGGGGCTTCTGGCCAAGGCCGAACTTGAAAGCCCAGTCCTGGATCTGGCCGCCGTTGCCGCTGGCCTCGGCGCGCAGCCCGAGGCTGAAGAAGTAGACGTCCGAGGAGACCTGGAGGGCGGTGCTCATGTCGATCGGGCCGTTGGCGGCGCCGCCCGCGTTGTGAACCACGAGCCCGCCGATGTCCAGCGACCCGGTGTCGTTGAAGATCGTGCCGGGCGAAATCAGGCCCTCCTCCAGGGCCGCGGTGGCGGTGATCGGCTTGAACGTGGATCCGGTCGGATAGCCGCCCTGATCGGCGCGATCCACCAGCGGGTCCCCGGCCCTGTTGCCGAACGCGTCGTACTCCGCCTTCGTGTGCGGCTCTGTGTAGAAGGACGGATCGTAGGTCGGGTAGGAGCCCATTCCGAGGACCGCGCCGCTGTGGACGTCCATCGCGACGAAGGCGCCGGGCAGCCCCCTGTCGCGCAGCGCCGTCTCGCCGGTCTCCTGCAGGCCCGCGTCGAGGGTGAGCCGCAGGTTGTCGCCGGCCCGGGCCGGTCGGTTGCCCAGGGTCCCGCGCGGGCGACCGAGGGCGTCCACCTGGATCCGCTGGCTGCCCGCGGTGCCGCGCAGGAACTTGTCGTAGGTGTACTCGACCCCCGCCTGGCCGATGATGTCGCCGGGCTGCACGCCGTCATTGCGCGCCTGCTTCAGCTGCCGCGGGCTGACCTGCCCGATGAGTCCGAGCACGTGGGCGGCGAGGGGGCCGTCCGGGTACTTGCGGACGTACGTCCGTTCGACGCTGACCCCGGGAAAGCTCTCCTTGTTCTCGAGCAGGTAGAAGAGCAGCCGCCGATCGAGACCCTGCTTGAGCACGACCGGATAACCGGCGTACTGCGGGGTGGCGCGCACCCGGCGGCGGATCTCCCGCTGCGAGAGCCCGAGCAGGTCGCCCAGCTTGGCGAGCTCGCGGCGGCGCTCCACCCGGTCGCCCGGCAGGTCGGAGGGCCGGAGCTGGAGGGTCATCACGGTCCGGTTCTCGACCAGGACCTTGCCGTTGCGGTCGAGGACCTCGCCGCGCGGCGGGTGGACCCGGACATCGAGGATGCCGTGGTCCTTGGCGAGGGCGCGGTAGTGCTCGCCGTCGAGAATCTGCAGAGACCAGAGCCGCAGGAGCACCGTCGCGATCGCCGCGACGAGGACCGCCCCGAGGATCGCGATGCGCAGGTTGAGCCGATTGGTCAGCCGCGGCGGGATGTCCTCGGGACGATCAAGGAGGTACATGGCCGGGTCTCCCTCTCAGCCCCCGGCGATCAGTAACGCCTCCGGACGCGGGAGTTCTTCAGCGCCCTCTTGATCGCCTCGAACTCCTCCAGGGCCTGTCCTGATCCCGTCGCCACACAGGTGAGTGGGGATTCGGCGAGCCGCGCCGGCATCTGACACTCGTCGCTCATCCGCTCGGCGAAGCCCTGCAGCAGCGCGCCGCCGCCGGCGAGGGTCATGCCGCGCTCCATCAGGTCGCCAGCGAGCTCGGGCGGCGTGCGGTCGAGCGTGTCCCTGACCGCCGCGATGATCTGCTGGATCGGATCGTCCAGGGACTGACGTATGTCCGCCGAGTTGAGCTTCACGGCGCGCGGCAGACCGGAGCCGAGATCCCGCCCGCGGATCTCGACTTCGACCTCGTGTCCGAGCGGCGCCGCTGAGCCGGCCTCGTGCTTGATGTCCTCCGCCGTCTGATGGCCGATCAGGAGCTGGTGCTCGCGCTTGCAGAAGTTCGTGATCGCCTCGTCCATCTCGTCGCCACCGACACGGACCGACTGCGACACGACGATGTCTCCCAGGGAGATCACAGCAACCTCGGTCGTGCCGCCGCCGATGTCGACGACCAGGCTGCCGGTCGGCTCGCTGACCGGAAGGCCGGAGCCGATCGCCGCCGCCATCGGCTCCTCGATCAGGTAGGCCTCGCGGGCGCCCGCCCCGAGGCACGCCTCCTCGACGGCTCGCTTCTCGACGCCGGTCACTCCGGAAGGAACGCACACCACGACCCGGGGATGGGTGAAGCGGCTGTGGTTGGCCCGCTTGATGAAGTAGCGGAGCATCGACTCGGTGACCTCGAAGTCCGCGATCACCCCGTCCTTCAGGGGCCGCATCGCGTTGATCGTCGATGGGGTGCGGCCGAGCATCTGCTTCGCCTCGGCTCCGACGGCGTGGACCTCGCCGGTCGCGGTGTCGACGGCGACCACCGAAGGCTCGGAGACGACGATGCCGCGCCCCCGAACGTAAACGAGGGTGTTGGCCGTGCCGAGGTCGACGGCCATGTCGCGGGCGGGGCTGATTGTGCTGAGAAGGCTCATGGAGGGGGACGATTAGCGAATGCTCAAAGAGTGAGACGGAAAGCGAAAGTTCGTCGGAGCCTAGCGGCTCGCCTTAAAACCCCCAAAGTCCGCAAGTTGCGGCTTCCCGACGACTTGCAGTTCGGAAGTTGCCGGAGCGGTCAGCGCCTACCGATTCGCCAGCAGCTCCGGGGCCAGCCGGAGCAGGAGGCCGACCGGCAGGCCGATGACATTGGAGACGTCGCCGCGGACGATGTCCACCAGCGCGGAGCCCAGGCCTTGGATCGCGTAGGAGCCCGCCCGGCCACGCCACTCCCCTGAGGCGAGGTAGACGTCGAGGAGGATCTCGTCGAGCTCCCTGAATGCCACCGTCGAGACGTCGACGCCGGTCCGGGGCTGCTGATCATCGGGACCGAGCAGCGCCAAGCCACCGAGTACGTGGTGCTCGGATCCGGAGAGGCGCTGCAGATGGGCGCGGGCCTCGTTCTCGCTCTCCGGTTGCCCCAGCACCTCGCCGTCGATCACGACCTCCGTGTCCCCCGCGATCACGAGCGTGTCGGACCGGCCCGCCGCGACCGCCTCGGCCTTGCGCAGCGCGTTCCGTACCACGAGATCCCGCGGCTCGCCGCCAGTCTCCTCCTCCACCTTCGGGACCAGGACCTCGAAGTCGAGGCCGAGGGTGGCGAGCAGCGCGCGCCGCTGGGGGGACTTCGATGCGAGAACGATCAAGGGGTTGGACACGCCGCCGAGAGTACGGCGGCGGGCATCAAGCCGTGGCCCGTCGACCTACAGCTCGGGGAACCAGAGCTCGATCTCGCGCGGTGCCGACTCGGGCGAGTCGGACCCGTGCACCAGGTTGAAGGTGACCGCGGTGGCGAACTCGCCGCGGATCGAGCCGGCATCGGCCTCGAGCGGGTTCGTCGCGCCGATCAGCTGGCGGGCCGCCGCGACCGCGCTCTCGCCTTCCAGCACCATCGCGACGAGCGGGCCGCGGGTGATGAAGGAGACCAGCTCGCCGAAGAACGGCTTGTCGGTGTGCTCCGCGTAATGGGTATTGGCGAGCTCCTCGTCCGCCTGCATCTGCTTCAGCGCGACGAGCTTCAGCCCCTTGCGCTCAAAGCGGGCGATGACCTCGCCCGTCAGCCCGCGCTCGAATGCGTCGGGCTTGACGAGACTGAGCGTGCGTTCGGTCGCCATCGGCGCGGGAACCTACACGTATCGGGCGGGAGGGGTGGCGCCAGGACGAAAACCGGCGATGAAGGGGTGGGACAGGCGGAGGTGGCAAGCATGGGGGCGAAATCCGGGCGTTTGTCGCCTTTGTTCCGCTATGCGGAGCAAACGCGACAAATCTCGTCGGGACGCTGCCATTTCCCGGCTTGCCACCAGCCAACACGGTGTCGTCACCACGGCCCAGCTGGTCAATGCCGGTTTGTCCAGAGGACGGATCTCGGAACGCGCAGCCGCCGGTCGCCTCCACCCTATTCATCGTGGTGTTTATGCAGTCGGCCACCCGAGACTCAGCGAGAGAGGCCGTTGGATGGCGGCCGTCCTTGCCTGCGGCGATGGGGCTGTACTCAGTCACCTGAGCGCGGCCGAGCTCTGGGGAATTCATCGCCCCGTTCGCCGGCCATCGGAGGTCGGGAGACGCGGCGAGGTTCCTGACGTTCACGTCACTGTCCCGAGCACGGCCGGTATCCGGAAGCGCGCCGGAATCGTCCTCCACCGCTCCTCCGCCCCATTGCCCGTCACTGCACCCGACACGACGGCATCCCGGTCACGACTCCCACCCGCACACTCGCTGACCTCCGCCCCCTCCTTTCCCCAGCCCGGTTTTCCGCGGCACTCCGTGAAGCGGAGTTCCTCAGACTCCGGATCGACGCGGATTTCGACGCAGACTGCGCCCGCACCGATCTGGAGCAGGCCATGCTCGCCCTCTGCCGCCGACACCGCCTACCCCGGCCCGAGGTGAACGTGAAAGTCGATCGGTTCGAGGTGGACTTTCTTTGGCGCGAACAGCAGCTCGTCGTCGAGGTGGACGGCTGGGAGGCGCACCGCAGCCGATCGGCATTCGAGGAGGACCGCGCTCGCGACGCGCGGCTCGCGGTTCTCGGCTACGAGGTTGTCCGGTTCACCTGGCGCCAGGTCACGCGCGACGGTGCGACGGTCGCCAAAACAATCCGCGCGCTTCTCAGGGCGAGAGCGGCCTAGCGGCTCGAACGGCTCGAG
>Ga0126307_10003403_pt1 | contig 10870 bp, 10 predicted proteins | sample Plot28_FD_89955 | JGI IMG/M metagenome (GOLD analysis project Ga0126307, IMG submission 89955) | Serpentine soil microbial communities from UC McLaughlin Reserve, CA, USA - Plot28 | ecosystem: Environmental > Terrestrial > Soil > Grasslands | place: USA: UC McLaughlin Reserve, Lake County...
ACGCGCTCCTGCTGCAGATGACCACGAACCTCGTGCACAACGCGATCGTCCACAACCTGCCCGAACAGGGCACCGTGTGGGTCACCACCAGCGCGCACCCCAAGACCGTGGCGCTCACCGTCGAGAACACCGGCGAGAAGCTCACCTCACAACTGGTCGCCACACTTGCCGAGCCATTTCAGCGCGGCAGCGGACGCAGACGCAACGGCCACGCAGGCGTCGGCCTCGGCCTGGCGATCGTCAAGAGCATCGTCCAAGCGCACGACGGAATCCTCACCCTCACCCCCCGGGCCGGTGACGGGCTCTGCGCCACGGTGCAACTACCCGCCGCGCCCCCGCACACCGGCAGATGACCATGCCCGAGTCGGCGGGCGCCGAAGGCGCAGCGATCGTTGCGATCGGTCCCGAAAGGGACCAGTCGCCGATCGCGACTCCACACTCAGAGCGCCCAGCGCGGCGACCGCTCCGGCGGCCTGTTGAACGTCGGCAAGGAGAAGACGCCGGGCGACCGGCGAGCTGTCGTGGGCGGGCCGCGGCGCGGCTTCCCGGGGCACTCAGACGCGAGCGCGAGCGAGCGGCGCCCCGGGAGGGCGTGACCGCGGACCGACCCCAGCCACGCCCGCCGGCGGGCCGCGGCTACTCCGGCGGTGGGCCGGTCGACTCGCGGAGGACGAGATCGACGGGCAGGATCGTGCGCTCGTCGTGCGGCTCGCCGGCGATGAGCGCCGCGAGCGTCGCGAACGCGGCGGCGCCCAGCGCCGGCCCGTCGATGCGGACGGTCGTCAGAGGTGGGGCGAGCACGCGGGCGAACGGGAGGTCATCGAAGCCGACGACGGACACGTCGCCCGGGATCGCGAGGCCGCGCTCGCGCGCCGCGAGGTACGCGCCGCCGGCGAGGATGTCGTCGTCGCAGATCAGCGCCGTGGGCCGCGGCCCGTCGAGCAGCGCTCCCGCCGCGCGGGCCGCGGCTTCGAAATCGAAGTCAGAGGCCGCGCGGGCGTCGCCGGCGTCCCAGCGCGCGGCGCGGCGGTGGAACGTCTGGGCGGGGATGGCGGACGTCAGATGGCCGATGCGCGAGTGCCCGAGCCCCCGTAGGTGCTCGAGCGCCGCGTCGACCCCCGCCTCGACGTCGAAGCGCACCGACGGCATGCCCTCCGGCTCCACCTCGATGGCCACCGACGGCAGGCCCGGCTCCGGCGGCGGGTCGACGGTGAAGAAGAGCATGCCGTCGACCGCGCCGGCGCGCAGCGCCTCGACCGAGGCGATCTCCAGCTCGGGGTCGTAGGTGACGTCGACCAGCACGACCGCCAGCCCGGCCTCGCGCGCCGCGGCCGCCGCGCCGCGCATGACCGCGCCGAAGAACGGGTGCGTGATGTCGGGCACAGCGAGCCCCACGGTGCGCGCGGCGCCCGTCCGCAGCGCGCGCGCCGCCTCGTTCGGGCGATAGCCCAGCGCCTCGGCCGCCTCCCGGACGGTGGCCTCGGTCGCCGTCGAGACGCGCCCGCGCCCCTTGCCCGAGAGCACGAGCGACACCGTCGACTGCGACACGCCGGCGCGCCGCGCCACGTCGATGCTGGTGACTCGGGGGTCCCGGGGAGCGATCCCGGGATACAACCACGCACATGGCCGCTGAGCTCGTCGAGGAGGTCGTGGCCCTCGCCGGCCGCGAGCTGCGCGTGCTCCGCCCGCGCGACGCCGAGACGCTGCTCGACGAGCACGCGTTCGAGCAGGAGGAGTACCTGCCGTACTGGGCGGAGCTGTGGCCGAGCGGCGTCGCGCTCGCCCGCGCGCTCGCCGGCCGGGCGCTGCGCGGCCGCCGCGTGCTCGAGCTGGGCTGCGGACTCGGCCTGCCCAGCATGGCCGCCGCCCTGGCCGGAGGGCACGTGCTCGCGACCGACTGGTCGCACGAGGCCGTGGCCGCGACCGCGCACAACGCGGAGCGCAACGGCGTCGCGCTCGAGACGCTCGTCGCCTCGTGGTACAAGCCCGCCCCGCTGCTCACAAGCGCGCCATGGGACCTCGTGCTCGCGGCCGACGTGCTCTACGAGGCGCGCAACGCCGACGTCCTGCTCGCCCTGCTGCCCCGCCTCGGCCGCGAGGTGCTGCTCGCCGACCCCGGGCGCAAGCCGGCCGAGCGCTTCCTGGCCGCGGCGCGCCCCGACTGGACGATCACGTCCTCACGCCCGGCCGAGCTGCCGAGCGGCGCCATCCACCGCCTCCGTCAGGCGCGCGCGGCGACGTAGAGCGCCCGCGTGGCGGGCCCGCCCGTGCGCCGCAGCCGGTGCGGCGCCGCACCGTCGAAGTAGACGGCGTCGCCGGCCTCGAGCTGATGCAGCGAGCCGTCGACGTCGACCTCCACGCCGCCCTGAACGACGAACACCATCGCGCGGCCCGCCGCCGTCCACGCCGGGCCGCTCCATGCGCGGGCGCCGCCCGTCCACTCGCGCACCACCAGCGGCTCGCTCGTCGAGAGCGTACGCAGCGCCCCGGGCGCCGCCTCGTCGGCGTGCCCGTCCACGAGCCCGCCGTTCCCGCGCACGACCTGGGCGCGCGTGGCGGGCGGCGCGACCCACAGCTCGCTCACCTCGACGTCGAGCGCGCGCGCGATCCGCTCGAGCGACCCGATGCTCGGGCGCGCCAGCCCGCGCTCGAGCTGGCTGAGGAACGGATGCGACAGATCGGAGGCGCGGCCGAGCGCCTTGAGCGTCATCCCGCGCGCTCGCCGCAGCGCCCGCACCCGCCCCCCGAGGGAGCTGCGGCGGTCTTCTGCGGGCGGCGTGGCGAGCATCTCCACGACTAACGCTCGCCCGCGACGTTCCTTGCGCAAAAAGACGAGGTCTCCGTGGGACCCGCCCCTGGCGGGCGAGACGGGTCCCACGGCGACCTCGCCGGAGTCCTGAGCGTACGGTTGTTGCGTGGCGTCCGATACTGCCCGATCGGCTAGGTCGCAGGCCGCGGCGCTGGCCGCGCTCGACCCGTCCGCGCTCGTCCGCGACGCCGCAGCGGCGCTGCGCATCCCGAGCGTGACCGGCGATGAGCGCGCCGTGCTGGAGCACCTCGCCGCGCTCGCCGAGCGCGCCGGCCTGCGGGCCGACCTGCACGCGCACGACCTGGAGGCGCTCCGCGCGCAGCCGGACCACCCCGGCGAGGAGGCGGCCCGCGACGAGCTGCTCGGCCTGACCGTCACGCTGCCGGGCTCCCACCGCGGGCGCATCTGCCTCAACGGGCACGTCGACGTCGTCGGGACCGGCGCGCAGCCCTGGCGCCACGGCCCGTGGTCGGGCGCGATCGAGGACGGCCGGCTGCACGGGCGCGGCGCGGTCGACATGAAGGCGGCGGTCGTGGCCATGCTGCATGCGCTCGGCGCGGTCGCGGCCGCCGGGGCGCAGGCGCCCGAGGTCGTCGCGCAATGCGTCGCCTCCGAGGAGGACGGCGGCCTCGGCACGTTCGCCGCGCTGGAGCGCGACGACGCCTTCGACGCCGCCCTGATCCCCGAGCCGACGGGCTGGGACGTCGTCTGCGCGCAGGCGGGCGCGCTCACGTTCTCGGGCGTGGTCACCGGCCGGGCCGCCCACGCCGCGGAGCGCCTCAGCGGCCGCTCGGCGCTCGACCGCTACGTCGAGGTCCACCTCGCGCTGCGCGAGCACGAGGCACGCGTCAACGCCGGCGTCGAGCACCCGCTCATGCGCGCGCTGGAGCTGCCCTACCCGCTGCTCGTCGGGCGCCTGAGCGCCGGCGAGTGGTCGAGCTCGGTGCCCGACCGCGCCGCGTTCGAGGGCCGCCTGGGCGTCCGCATCGGGGAGGAGCCGGCGGCGGCGCGCGCGGCGCTCGAGGCCGCGGTGACCGCCGCGCTCGCGCGTGACGGCGAGCCGCCGCCGCGGATCGCCTGGACGGGCGGCGCGTTCCACCCCGCCGAGACGCCCGCCGACCATCCGTGGGTGCAGCTCGTCAGGACCGCGGCGGAGGCCGAACTCGGCCGCGAGGTCCGCCCGGCCGGCGTGCCGTGGGGCTCGGACATGCGCCTGTTCGGGGCGCGCGGGATCCCGGTGACCATGATCGGGACCACGGGCATCGAGCGCGCCCACGCGGTCGACGAGTGGGTCGCGCTGGACGAGCTTGAGGCGCTCGCGCGCACGCTGATCCGAGTGGTGACGGGCGCGGGCGTCCGGCCCTAAGCTGCCCGCGTGGACTACCAGCGCCTGTACGAGTACCGGTTCCGCGACGTCGACCAGGACGCGCGGGCCGCGGTCTGGGTGGAGATCGCCCGCCACGTCCACGGCGTCCTCGGGCGGCCCGGCCGGGTGCTCGACTCGGCCGCGGGCCGCGGGGAGTTCGTCAACTCCGTGCCCGCCGCCGAGCGCTGGGCCGTGGATCAGGTCGCCTACGAGGAGGGCACGTTCACGCCCGGCACCAAGATGATCGTCGCCGACATCTCGGTGCGCGAGGTGGTCACCGTGACGCTCGACACGTTCGTCCCCTGGGGCGCGCCGGTGCAGGCCGTGCCGCCGCCGGCCCCGTTCCGCGAGACCGCCCGGCGCAAGGTCCAGCACCTGACCGTCACCGAGTACGAGGCGCCGCGCCCCGTCGTCGTCACCCCGCGATCCCTCAGCGGCACCGGCGTCAACGCCGCGCTGCCGTTCCTCGAGCCCGCTTGCTGACCTCGCGGATGCGGGGCGTGCGGTATCTGGCTCTCGCGCTCGCGGCGCTCGTCGCGGGCTGCGGCGGCGACTCGGCCGCGAGCGGGGACGGCTCGGCCGGCTCAGGGCCCGCCGTGCCCTGGGTGGACCCCGGCGGCAGTACCCCGTACATCGGCGCCCTGAGCGTCAACCCCGCCGACGGCGCGCTGTTCATGGCCTCGAACACCGGCCTGTTCCGCGTGCCCAAGGGCCGCGGCGAGCCGGAGAAGATCGTCGGCACGCTGCAGACGCCCGACGGGTCGGGCGAGCTGTCGGAGGCGCTCGTCGTCCGCTTCACCGGCCCGGACGAGCTGCTCGGCTCCGGGCACCCGCCGAGCGGCTCGGCGCTGCCGCCGGCGCTGGGCCTCATCCGCTCCGAGGACGCGGGCCGCTCGTGGGAGGCCGTGTCCGAGCTCGGCACGGCGGACTTCCACGCGCTGCGGCCCTCGGGCAACCGGCTCGCCGCGGCGCTGTACGGCGAGGCGCAGGTGCTCGTCAGCGGCGACGGAGGCCGCGGCTGGGAGACGCGCGTGACGCCCCTGCCGCTGGTCGACCTCGACGTCGACCCGGGTGACCCCGCCCGCTGGATCGGCACCTCCGAGGGCGGGACCTTCGTCTCCACCGACGAGGGGCGGACGTGGCGCCAGCGCGACTCGGCGCCGAACGTGCACGTCGCCTGGGCGAAGCCGGACGCGCTCTACCGCGTGGAGAGCGACGGCGCGGTGAAGGTGAGCGGCGACGGCGGCGGGAGCTGGAAGGACCTGGGCATGACGGGCAGCGAGCCGCAGGCGATCACCGTGGCGCCCGACGGGACGGTCTACGTCGCGCTCATAGACGGGACGCTGAAGCAGTCGCGCGACGGCGGCCGCACGTTCACCGATCGGTTGAAGGGCGGCTAGATCCGGCCGCTCTCGCGGGCCGCCGCCTCGGCGGACTCGAGCTGGCGCTCGACGATGTCCAGCCCGCGGTCCCAAAAGCCCGGGTCCGCGAGGTCGACGCCGACGATGCTCCCCAGCTCCTCCGGGCTGCGGGACCCGCCGGCCGACAGCAGCTCGAGGTACGCGGGCACGAAGCGGTCGCCCAGCTCCTCGTAGCGCCCGTACACCGCGAGCGCGAGCAGCTGGCCGTAGGCGTAGGCATAGACGTAGCCCGGCGTCGAGATGAAGTGCGGCACGTAGGACCACCAGGCGCGGTAGCCGTCGGTGACCTCGACGGCGTCGCCGAGCAGCTCCTCCTGCGACGCGGCCCACAGCTCGCCGATGCGCTCGACGGCGAGCTCGCCTCGCTCGCGCCGCTCGGTGTGGGCGAGGTGCTCGAAGCGGTTCATGGCGATCTGCCGGAAGACCGTGGCGATCGAGCCCTCGATGCTCTCCGCCAGCAGCGAGAGCCGCGACTCGGGCGTCTCGGCCTGCTCGAGCAGCCGCCCGAACACGAGCGTCTCGCCGAACACGCTCGCCGTCTCGGCCATGGTCAGCGGCGTGGCCATGTGGAAGACGCCCTGCCGCGCGCCGAGCGCGGCGTGCACGCCGTGCCCGAGCTCGTGCGCGAGCGTCAGCACGTCGCGGCGCTTGTACGTGTAGTTCAGGAGCACGTACGGGTGCGCGGAGGGCACGGTGTAGGCGCAGAACGCGCCGCCGCGCTTGTTCGGGCGCACCGGCGCGTCGATCCACGCCTCGTCGAAGAAACGCCGCGCGAGGTCGCCGAGCTCGCCCGAGAACGCCCCGTAGGACTCGAGGACCATGCCGCGCGCCCTCGGCCACTCCACGCGCTCGTCCTCCTGCGTCACGGCCGCCATCCGGTCATAGTCGGCGAGCCGGTCGAGCCCGAGCAGCCGCGCCTTCAGCCGGTACCAGCGGCGCGGGAGCTCGTAGCGGTCGCGCACGGCCTGCACGAGCGCCTCGACCGACTCGTCGGACGCCTCGTTGGCGAGGTTGCGGCTCGCCAGCCAGTGCGGGTAGTGGCGCAGCCGGTCGTCGACCATCTTGTCCGCCAGGAGCGTGTTGAGCACGAACGCGCGCGTGCGCAGGCCCGGCTGGAGCGCGGCGGTGACGCGCTCGGCGGCGTGCCGGCGGATCTCGCGGTCGGGCGCGAACAGGCGCGACAGCGCCACCTCGAGCGAGATCGGCTCGGCGCCGTCGTCGAGCTCGACGGTGATCGCCGACGCCTGTTCCTCGAACAGCCGGGTCCAGGCGCTGCGGCCGGTGAGCGCCTTCTCGGCGAGCACCTTCTCCTCCGGCTCGGAGAGCAGGTGCGGGCGATAGCGGCGCGCCGTGCGCAGGTGGTGGCGCGCGAAGTCGAGCTCGGGGGTGGCGAGCAGCTCCTCCACGTGCTCGTCCTCGAGCGCGGCCCACTCGAGCTCGAAGAACAGCAGTGCGGTCTCGATCGCCGTGCCGCCCTCCTGGACGCGCTGGAGCAGCGCCCCGCGCGCCGGGTCGGCGGTGTTCTCGGAGAAGCCGAGCATCGCATAGGAGCCGGCGCGGCCGACCGTCTCCTGGATCTCGCCCAGCTCGCGCATGGCCTCGACCAGTCCGGGCCCGTCGAGCCCCGACACGCGTCCTCCGTGCCGGTCGGCGAACGCCTCGGACCGCCGCAGCGCGTCGGCGAGCAGGCGCTCCACCGCGGCGGCGGGCTCCTCGTCACCGGCCCCGTCCAGGAGCGGCCGCAGGTCCCACGCGACGGACTCGAGCTCCTTGTCGGCGACGTCGGGCGCGCTCATGGCGCCCAGACTAGATCACGAGCCCGGCAGCCTGGAGGTGGCGCTGTCGGCGCGCAGGCCGTCGAGCACGATCGAGAGGTGCCGGCGCCACGACTCCGGCGACGGGTGCGGCTTGACCGTCGCGCTGCCGATGCCGCACATGAGCATCGGGATGTCGGCGACCATCACGTCGGCGCGGAGCCTGCCGGCCTCCTGCGCGCGCCGGATGACCTCGCCGACACGCTCTTGGAGGACGGCGTCGACCGCGGGCGGCGCGGCGCGCTCGGCCTGCATGACCTCGGTGAGGGCGCGGTCGCCGGCCATGATCTCGCCGCCGCGCCAGAGCAGCTGCTCGAACGCGTCCCACGCGTCGTCGTTCTCGAGCGCGCAGGCGGCCTCGTCGGCCACGCGCGTGAGCGCGTCCTCCACCAGCGCGCCGATCAGCGCCTCCTTGGTGGGGAAGTGGCGGTAGACCGTGCCGATCCCGACATCGGCTCTGCGCGCCACGTCGTCGATCTGCGCCTCGCGCCCCTGCTCGGCGAACACGGCCCGCGCGGCGTCGAGGATCTTGGCGCGGTTCCGGCGCGCATCGGCGCGCTGCGGGCGATCGGTGGCGGAGGCGGACACGTAGTCGAGAGTAGGGCTTGACAAGCGGAACGTCAATTCCGTATCGTCTCGTTGGAACCGGAACTCCGCCTCCGTATCAAACCGAACCAACGGAGTGAAGCTAACCGCCTTATCGGCGGAGCCGCGATTCCGGATCCTTGGTCAAGCCCCGTCTCACACCGCTTCAGGAGCTCTTTCAACCAATGCCAGCCTCATTTCTCGAGTCTTCGCGCCGCCGCTGGATCGCCATGGCGCTCCTGGCGGCCGCGCAGTTCGTCGTCGTCCTCGACGCCGCGATCGTCAACGTCGCGCTGCCGTCGATCGGCACCGACCTGGACTTCTCCCAGGAGAACCTCTCCTGGGTCGTCAACGCCTACACCCTGACCTTCGGCGGCTTCCTGCTGCTGGGCGGCCGCATGGCCGACCTGCTCGGCCGCCGGCGCCTGTTCATGGGCGGCCTGGTCCTCTTCGCGATCGCCTCCCTCGCGGGTGGCCTCGCCACCACCGACACCCAGCTGATCATCGCCCGCGCCGTGCAGGGCCTCGGCGCCGCGCTCGTCTCACCCGCGGCCCTGTCGCTCGTCACGGTGCTGTTCGCCGAGGGCGCGGAGCGCAACAAGGCGCTGGGCGTCTGGGGCGCGGTGGCCGGCTCCGGCGGCGCCGTCGGCGTCCTCCTCGGCGGCGTGCTCACCGAGTTCGCCGGCTGGGAGTGGGTCCTGTTCGTCAACGTGCCGGTCGGCATCGTCGCCGCGCTCCTCGCGCCGCGGCTGCTGCCCGAGTCGCGCAACGGCGGCACCCGCCACTTCGACATCGCCGGCGCAATCTCGATCACCGCGGGCGTGTCGCTGCTGGTCTACACGCTCGTCGACGCCGCCGACGCGGGTTGGGCGTCCGCGCAGACGCTCGGCCTCGGCGCCGCGGCGCTGGCGCTGATCGCCGGCTTCGTCGCCATCGAGCGGCGCACAAAGGCCCCGCTCGTGCCGTTCCCGGGCATCTTCCGGATCCGCACGATCTCGGGCATCAACGTCGCGGCTGACCTGGTCGCGGCCGCGCTGTTCGCGATGTTCTTCTTCGTCTCGCTGTACATGCAGCAGGTGCTCGGCTACGACGCGCTCAAGGCCGGCATCTCCTACCTGCCGCTGGCCGTCGGGATCATCGTGTCGGCGGGCGTGGCCTCGCAGCTGACGACCCGCTTCGGCTTCAAGCCGACGCTGATCGCCGGCCTCATCGTCACGGCCGCCGGACTCATCTGGTTCGCGCAGGTGTCGCCGAACGGCTCCTACCTGAGCGACATCCTGTTCCCGTCGCTGCTGGCCGCGATCGGCCTCGGCCTGGCCTTCGTCTCGATGACCGTAGCCGCGGTGAGCGGCGTCGAGCCCCACGAGACCGGCCTGGCGTCCGGGCTCATCAACACGAGCCAGCAGGTCGGCGGCGCCCTCGGCCTCGCCATCCTGGCCAGCGTCGCCAACGGCACCACCGGCGACGCGGTCGCCACGGGCACGCCGATGCCGGTCGCCCTCACGCAGGGCTTCCAGGACGCGTTCCTGGTCGGCGCAGGCTTCGCGATCCTCGGCGCGATCCTCGCCGCTGTGCTGGTCTCGAGCCGCAGCTCCCGCGAGCACGCCGAGGCGGCGCAGCGCGGGGACGTGCAGCCCGTCCCCGTCGCCGCCTAGCGGAGACGCACGTCCCACACGGCGCCGCGGCGGTCCTCCGGGACCGCCGCGGCATTGCTCGTTCGACGGCCCCTAGGACTTGCGCGCGGCCTTCGCCCGGCCGGCGGCCTCGGCGAGGCGCTTGGCCTCGTCGCTCGCCGTGAGCGCCTCCTCGCGCTTCTCGATCGCGTCGGCCTCCTCCTCGAGCTGCTCCAGGCGGGCGCGCTTGGCGCGGTCCTCGATCGCCTCCTCGACCTGCTCGGAGGCCTGCGCGTTCGCCTCCTTGCGCTCGCGCTCGGCGCGCTGCTGCTCGCGCTTGCGGGCGTCGCGCTCCTTGCGGGCCTGCTCGCGGCGGCGCTCGGCGGCCTGCTCGGTCTGCGCGCGCAGGCGCTCGGCGCGCTCCTGCTCCTCGGCCATCTCGGCGTCGGCCTCGGCGCTGCGCTGCTCGGCGGCGCCGCGCAGGCGCTGGGCCTTCTGGCGCTCGTCGGCGGCGGTGCCGCGGCGGCTCGCGTCGCGCTTGAGCTCGTCGTCGCCGAGCACCTCGCCGGCGACGCCGCGCGCCGTCGCGTCCGCCTGGTCGACGACGACCTCGGCGTCGGAACGCCCGGTGGCGCGCAGCGCGCGGTCGACCGGCCAGCGCAGCGCCTTCAGGTAGCCCTTGACCGCGGTCCGCGGGACTGTCCGCAGGTTCATCTTCAGCGCTCCTCGGGGTCGATGGCCTCGGCGCGCGCCTCGGCGCGACGCGCCTCCTGCTCGAGCCGCGCGACCTGGGCGGCGTCCTGGGCGCGCTCGGCGGCGGCGCGCTGCTCGGCGATGTCGGCCGCGGCGTCTCCGGCCTGCTCCTGGCTCGCGGCCGCGGCCTCCTCACGGCGGGCCTTCGCCTCGGCCTCGGCCTCGGCCTGGAGGCGCTGCTGCTCGATCTCCGCCTCGCGGTCGCTCGCGGCCACCTCGTTGCGCAGGCGCTCGCGCTCGACGTCGTTCTCCGTCTTCGCGGCCTCCGTCTCGGCCTCGGCCTCGCGCTGCCGGGCCTCGGCGGCCTCGCGGCGGGCCTCGTCCTCGGCCTCGGACCGGCTCTCCTGGAGGCGGCCCTCGCGGGCGAGGTCGTCGTTCCCGGTCAGGTTCCCGGCAGCGGTCTTCACCTTGCCGGCGACCTTGCCGAGGAGGCCGCCGGTCGTTTCCTCTTGGTTGCTCATGCTCGGCACATACCCGCCGTCAGCGCCCCCGGATCGCCACCTTGTGGA
>Ga0126307_10003404_pt1 | contig 10869 bp, 9 predicted proteins | sample Plot28_FD_89955 | JGI IMG/M metagenome (GOLD analysis project Ga0126307, IMG submission 89955) | Serpentine soil microbial communities from UC McLaughlin Reserve, CA, USA - Plot28 | ecosystem: Environmental > Terrestrial > Soil > Grasslands | place: USA: UC McLaughlin Reserve, Lake County...
GCCGGACCTCGCCGGCCCGGTGGCCGCGCTGGCCGACCGGCTGGCCGACCCGGACGACCCGCTGGCGATGCGCTTCCAGCAGACCTCCGGCGCGGTGATGGCCAAGGGCGTGGAGGACACCGCGTACTACCGGTTCACCCGCTTCCTCGCGCTCAACGAGGTCGGCGGCGACCCGGACCGGTTCGGGCTGCCGCTGCCGGAGTTCCACCAGGCGCTGGCCCGGCGGCAGCAGCGGCACCCGGCCGGGATGACCACGCTGTCCACTCACGACACCAAGCGGTCCGCGGACGTCCGGGCCCGGCTGGCGGTGCTGGCCGAGCTGCCGGAGGAGTGGGCTGCGGCGGTGCGCCGGTGGTGGGCCGCGGCGCCCGCGCCGGACGGGGCCCTCGGCCACCTGCTCTGGCAGACCGTGGTCGGCGCCTGGCCGATCTCCGGCCCGCGGCTGCACGGCTACCTGGAGAAGGCGATGCGGGAGGCGCGCACCCGCACGAGCTGGAACGACCCGGACGAGGCCTTCGAAGCAGCGATGCACGCGGTCGCCGACGCCGCGCTCGGGCCGCTGGCCGGCGACGTCGCCGGCTTCGCCGCCCGGATCGAGCCGGCCGGCCGGTCCAACGCGCTGACCGCCGCGCTGGTCCAGCTGACCATGCCGGGCGTGCCGGACACGTACCAGGGCACCGAGCTGTGGGACCTGTCGCTGGTCGACCCGGACAACCGGCGGCCGGTCGACTACCGCACCCGCCGCTCGCTGCTGGACCGGCTCGACGCCGGCTGGCAGCCGCCGGTCGACTCCTCCGGCGCGGCGAAGCTGCTGGTCGTGTCCCGGGCGCTGCGGTTGCGCCGGGACCGGCCGGAGCTGTTCACCGGGTACGAGCCGCTGGTCGCGACCGGGCTGGCCGGCGAGCACGCGGTGGCCTTCTCCCGCGGCGGGGTGGTCGCGGTCGGCACCCGGCTGCCCGTCCGGCTGACCCGGGACGGCGGCTGGCGGGACACCGAGCTGCCGCTGCCGGCCGGCGACTGGGTCGACGTGCTCACCGGTCGCGCCGTCACCGGCGGCACCGGCGGCACGGTGGCGGAGCTGCTCGACACCTACCCGGTCGCGCTGCTCGCCCGCTGACCGCCCGGCGGGGTGCTCTGCGAGCGGGTGCGGCCTCACCCGCTGACCGCCCGGGCGGGTCCCGTGCGATCGGGTGCGGCCGGTCGGGCTCCACCCGCAGCTTGGGGAAGCCGTGCCGCACCGCCGCGCTCCCGCAGACCCTGGGTCAGTGTCCCGGGCAGTCACCCGGGACACTGGTGGCCGCGAAGGGTAGAGGCATGCAGACGCGGCCGAACGGCCCAGCGAGGAGATGCCGGATGACGACGTTCGAGGTGTGGGCGCCCGACCTGCAGCGGGTGAGGCTGCGCGCGCTCGACTCGGACCACGAGATGGCGCCGACCGACGACGGGGTCTGGCGGGTCACCGTGACGGACGCCGGCCGGGGCACCGACTACGCGTTCCTGCTCGGCGACGACGACACGCCGCTGCCCGACCCCCGGTCCCGCTGGCAGCCGGACGGCGTCCACGGCCCCAGCCGGCTCTACGACCCGGCGGCGTACGACTGGAAGGACGACGCCTGGACCGGCCGGCAGCTGGCCGGGTCGGTGCTCTACGAGCTGCACATCGGCACCTTCACCCGGCAAGGGACCTTCGCCGCGGCGGTGGACCGGCTGGACCACCTCGCCGGGCTCGGCGTCGACCTGATCGAGGTGATGCCGGTCAACGCGGTCGACGGCGCCCACAACTGGGGGTACGACGGCGTCGCCTGGTACGCGGTGCACGAGCCGTACGGCGGTCCGGACGGGTTCAAGCAGTTCGTGGACGCCTGCCACCAGCGCGGCATCGGCGTGGTGCTGGACGTGGTCTACAACCACCTCGGGCCGTCCGGGGCGTACCTGCCGCGGTTCGGCCCGTACCTCAAGGCCGGTCGCAACACCTGGGGCGACCTGCTCAACCTGGACGGCCCCCGGTCGCCCCGGGTGCGCCGGTTCGTCCTGGACAACGCGCTGATGTGGCTGCGCGAGTTCCACGTCGACGGGCTGCGGCTGGACGCCGTGCACGCGCTGGTCGACCTGGGCGCCATCCACCTGCTGGAGGAGCTAGCCACCGAGGTCGACGCGCTGTCCGCGCACGTCCGCCGGCCGCTGGCGCTGATCGCCGAGTCCGACCAGAACGACCCCCGGCTGGTGCGCAGCCGGGACGCCGGCGGCTACGGGCTGACCGCGCAGTGGGACGACGACGTGCACCACTCGCTGCACGCGCTGCTCACCGGCGAACGGCACGGGTACTACGCCGACTTCGGCTCGCTGGCCACGCTGGCCGCCGCCTTCACCGGCGCCTTCGTGCACGCCGGGACGTTCTCCACGTTCCGCGGCCGGGTGCACGGGCGGCCGGTGGACCCGGCCGCGACCCCCGCGTACCGGTTCGTCGCCTTCCTCCAGGACCACGACCAGGTCGGCAACCGCGCGGTCGGCGACCGGCTCTCGGGCGAGCCGGGTGCACTGTCCCCGGCGCTGCTCAAGGTCGGTGCCGGGCTGCTGCTGACCTCCCCGTTCACCCCGATGCTTTGGATGGGAGAGGAGTGGGGCGCTGCCACGCCGTGGCAGTTCTTCACCTCCCACCCCGAGCCCGAGCTGGGCGCGTCCATCGCCGCCGGGCGCCGGGAGGAGTTCGCCGAGCACGGCTGGGCCGACGTCGAGGTGCCGGACCCGCAGGACCCGGAGACCTTCCGCCGGTCCAAGCTGGACTGGTCCGAAGTGGACGGCGAGCCGCATGCGGAGCTGCTGGACTGGTACCGGCGGCTGATCGCGCTGCGCCGGCAGCGGCCGGAGCTCAGCGACCCGCGGCTCGACCTGGTCGAGGTGGCGTACGACGAGGACGCGCGCTGGCTGGTGGTCACCCGCTGCGGCCTGCGGGTGGCGGTGAACCTGGCCGGCGAGCGGCAGGCGCTGCCACTGGACGGCTCGCCGATCGGGGTGCTGGTGGCCTCGGCGCCGGGCTTCGTCTACCGGGACGGGTCGATCGAGCTGGAGGCCGAGTCGCTGGCCGTGGTCGAGCTGGCGCCGCGCGCCGCCAGCAGCGCCGCGGCCGGGTGAACAGTCCCGGCGGCGGCTGAGCAGCCCCACCGCCGGCCGAGCAGTCGCTGGCGGCTGAGCAGCCCACCGCCGGCCGAGCAGCCCCACCGCCGGGGTGAGCAGTTGCGCCGGCTCAGCTGGCGGCGAAGTCGCAGTCGCCGCCGCCGCCGCCCGATGGCGGCGGGTCAGCGGCGGCGGGTCAGCGGAGGCGGGGTCAGCGCAGGCGGAGCGGCGGGAGCGTCAGCGGCCCCTCCGGCGGCAGGCCGAGCCGGGCCGCGGCGTCGGCGAGCGGGCCCCACCCAGCCCAGAGGCTCGCCGCCGCGGCGGCGCGGTCCTCGCTGGACTTCGGTGGCGAGAGCCGGTCAGCCGGGCGCACCGGCGGCCACCGGCGCAGCTCGGCGTCGGCCGGCAGGCCGGCCTTCTGCCGGGCCAGCTCGGCCGCCCGGTGCAGCCCGCCGAGCTCGTCGACCAGGCCGTGCTCGCAGGCGTCGGCGCCGGTCCACACGCGACCGCGGGCCAGCTCGTGCGCGCGCTCGGGGGGCAGCCGCCGGGCGGCGGCGACCTTGCCGACGAAGTCGGCGTACACCCGGTCCAGCCACTCCTCCAGCCGCCGCCACTGGTCGTCGTCGAACCCGACCCGCGGCGAGAACATCCGCGCCTGCCGGCCCTCGGCCACCGCGTCGGTGCCGACGCCGAGCCGGTCCAGCAGCCCGGTGGTGACCACCTTGCCGCTGAAGACGCCGATCGAGCCGGTGATGGTGCCCGGCTGGGCGACGATCGCGTCCGCGGCCATCGCCACGAAGTAGCCGCCGGATGCCGCCACGTCCCCCATCGACGCGACCACCGGCTTGCCCAGCCGGCTCACCTCGCGCCAGATCACGTCCGAGGCCACGTACGACCCGCCCGGGCTGTCTACCCGCAGCACGACGGCGCCGACCGAGTCGTCCCGCGCGGCGCTGCGCAGCGCGGCGGCGACGGTGTCCGAGCCGGCTGCCGGGACGGGCCGGAGCGGACCGCGCCGGCTGCGCCCTTGCAGGATCGCGCCGACGACGGTGACCAGGGCGACCACCGGGCGGCCGCGGCGGCGGACCGCGCCGACCAGCCGGGCCGGACCGGCCGACCGGCGGTAGCGGGCGAGGTAGCGCAGCTCGGGGTCGCCGAGCCGGCCGCGGAGGTCGGCGTAGACCTCGTCGCGGTAACCGACCCGGTCCACCAGGCCGGCCTCCCGCGCCTCGGCCGCGGTCAGCGGCGCCCGGTCGACCAGTTCGCGCACCCGCTCCGGGGTGAGACCGCGGGCTTCCGCGACCGCGGCGACGACCTGCTCCATGGCCGACGCGGCGAGCCGGGCGGCGGCCTCCCGGTAGGCGTCGGTGAAGCCGTACCGGGTCAGCTGGTCGACCGCGTTCTTGTACTCGTGCCGCTGCGCGAGCTGCGGCTCCAGCCTGAGCTTGTCCAGCGCGCCGCGGAGGAAGACGGCCTCGACCGCGAGCCCGGTCAGCCCGAGGTCGCCGGAGGGCTGCAGCCACACCTCGCCGAAGCCGGTGGCCAGCAGGTACGGCAGCGTGCCGGGGCCGCCCTCCCCGAACGTCTCCGCCCAGGCCACCGCCGGCTTGCCGGCCGCGGCGAACGCGCGCACCGCCTCGCGCAGCTCCTGGGTGCGGGCCAGCGGCAGCGCGCCGCCGACCCGGGCGACCAGCCCGGCGACCCGGTCGTCTCCGGCCGCGTCCCGCAGCGCCTCGACGACCCCGCGCAGCGTCGGCCGCCGGCGGGCCTGCAGGTAGCCGACCGGGTCGGCCGGCGGCGCCTCCAGCGGCGGCTCGGTGAGGTCCAGCTCCAGCAGCATCCGGCTCCCCGTCACCTCCGCCAGCCTAGTCAGCCGGGGGCCGCCGCCGCGTCGGCAGCACCTCCCCCTCCCCCAGCAGCTCGCCCAGGTTCCGCCCCAGCGCCCCGGCCAGCTTCCGGTACGCCAGCCGGCTCGCGGCGTGCTCGCCGCGCTCGATCGACCCGAGCGTCACCCGGGACACCCCCGAGACCCGGGCCAGCTTCCCCCTCGACGAGTGTCTCCCGACGGCCGCGGCCGTCGTGCTGCGGACGCGGGCCACGATGCGCGGCAGGTCGCCGAGCTGGGCCTCTGCGGTGCGGCCGACCGCGCGGTGATGGCCGCCGCGGCGGCCGAGCAGCGGATCCTGCTCTCCGCGGACACCGACTTCGGTGAGCTGCTCGCCACCAGCAAGGACGAGACACCGACCGTCGTCCTCTTCCGTGACCGCGCCACGCCGGCGGACCGTCTCCAGGTGCTGCTGGACAACCTGGAGCTGACCTCCGACGACCTGCTGACCGGAGCGATGGTCGTCATCGGCAAGGAGCGCATCCGGGTGCGGCGGCTGCCGATCGGCTGACCGCTTCCCCTACTATGACAGGTGCCATAGCAGGGAGGTGGGCCCATGGTGGAGCGGAGTCCCCGCGAGCGGATCGTCTACAGCTGCGCGCAGCTGATCCGCGAGCGCGGGGTGACCGGGACCGGCGTGCGCGACGTGGTGGCGCGGGCTCAAGCGCCGCGGGGCTCGCTGCAGCACTACTTCCCCGGCGGCAAGGAGCAGATCGTCCACGAGGCGCTGGAGTGGAGCGCGGAGTTCGCCGCGTCGCGCGTGCGCGAGTACGTCGAGGGCACGCCGGCACCGACACCCGGCGGCCTGTTCGCGGCGCTGGCCGGCCAGTGGCAGGCTGACCTCGCCGCACGGGGCTTCGCCGCGGGCTGCCCGCTGGTGGCGGCGGCGGCCGACATCGCCGCGTCCAGCGACGCGCTCCGGGAGACCATCCGGGACGGCTTCGAGACCTGGCTGGCGCCGTTGCGCGCCGCGCTGCACCGGATGGGCCTCCCGGTGGACCGGGCCGCGCCGCTGGCAGTCCTGATGATCAGCTCACTCGAGGGCGCGATCGTACTGGCCCGCAGCCAGCGGGATCCGGCCCCGCTGGCCGCCGTGGCCGGCGAGCTGCGGCCGCTCCTCGACGCCGCGGCGAGCTGAGCGGGGGCGGCATGGCGGTCGGCTTCCTCGGCCTCGGCGTGATGGGCCAGCCCATGGCGGTGAACCTGGCCCACGCCGGCGTCCCGCTGGTGGTCTGGTACCGGACCCCCGCCCGAACCGCGCCGGTGACCGCGGCCGGGGCCCGGGTCGCGGCGAGCGCGGCCGAGGTCTTCGCCCGGGCCGAGGTGGTCCTGCTCATGCTGGCCGACGAGGCGGCGGCCGACGCCGTGCTGGGCCGCGGGACGCCGGACTTCACGGCGCAGGTGGCCGGCCGGACGGTCGTGCAGATGGGCACCACGTCGCCGGAGTGGTCCCGCGGCCTCGCGGCCGAGGTCGCCGCAGCGGGCGGCCGGTACGCCGAGGCGCCGGTGTCCGGCTCCCGGAAGCCCGCCGAGGACGGTCAACTGGTGGCGATGCTGGCCGGCGAGGAGGCCACGGTGGCCGCGGTGCGCCCGCTGCTGGGCCCGATGTGCCGGCAGGTTGTCCCCTGCGGGCCGGTGCCGGGCGCTCTGCTGATGAAGCTCGCGGTGAACCTCTACCTCATCACCATGGTCACCGGGCTGGCCGAGGCGGTCCACTTCGCCGACCGGCACGGGCTGGACCTGCACCGGCTGCTCGCCGTGCTGGACGCCGGCCCGATGGCCAGCGCCGTGTCCCGGGGCAAGGCGGCCAAGCTGGTCGGCCGGGACTTCGCCGTCCAGGCCTCGATCACCGACGTGCTGACGAACAACCGGCTCATCGCCGAGGCCGCCCGCCGGGCCGGGCTGGCCTCCCCGCTGCTCGACGTCTGCCACACCCTCTACGGCGAGACGGCCGGCCGCGGCCACGGCGGCGCGGACATGGCCGCGGTGATCCGGGCAATCGAAGCCCGCACCGACGCCGGCACGTGTGGTCCGGCCGAGCCTGACCGGCGCGCGCCGGCTGGACTGCCCACGGCCGCCGCCGGGCTCGCTCAGCGGGGGTCGGTGATCCGGGCGAGGAAGTAGAGCGAACCGGTCGGGCGGTGCCGGATCAGCAGCAGGAACGGGCGGTCCACCGTGACCCGGACCGGGCGCGGCGGGCTGACCACGGCCGACAGCCGGGCCATCGTCACCGCGGTCGCCGCGGCACCCTCCAGGCCGGACTCGTCGAGGGTCACCACCGCCTTGTGCACCACGGCGTCCACGGCCAGCCGCTCCGCGCCGTCGGTTACCCCGGACAGGTCCGCCTCCGGGGTGAACAGCAGCCGCACGCCCAGCGCGGCGAGTGGTGCCGCCAGCGAGGCCTGCCCGCGCACGCGCACGCGCGGCAGTTCCAGCGCCACCTCGGTCGGCCTGGTGGCGGCCAGTAGCGCCTCGAGCCGGCCGGCGTCCAGCGCGGGCTCGGCGGCGGACAGGTCGCCGTCGGGCAGCAGCACGTCGGCCAGCACGCCCTCGCCGGCCGGCAGGGACACCACCTGCCAGCCGTCGCGGGCCGCGTACGGCAGCTGGCGGGTGGTCCGCATGGTCGGCACCTCGACCTCGCCGCCGGGCGCGCGGAACGGCCGCGGCCGGGTCTGGGCCGGCTCGAACGGCTTGGTCCAGGACGCCCGCAACCAGAGCGCGTTCACGATCACCGCACCGGTGTCGCGGCTGATCGTGCCCGGCTCCAGCAGGTCGGTGACCAGGCCCCGGGTGCTCCGCTCGACGTCTGCGTTGATGTCCTCCCGCGCCTGCTCGTACCGGCCCTGGAAGTCGGCGCCCCGCGCCGAGCCACCGGGCCAGGACTTGACCAGGTCCCGGTACGCCGGGGACAGCGGCAGGGTGAGGTCGGTCCACAGCGTGTTCGCCACCGCGAGCTGGGCGGTCGGGCCATGGCCGGCGCCGGCGCCGGCGGCCGAGCCGAGCGTGGCGCCGGCAGCCAGCGCAGCGGCCAGCCGGTCGAGGTCGCCATCCGGGACGAGCACGCCCACCAGCTCCTCCCGGGTCCGGCCGCGGGCGCCGGCGGCGGTGAGGCCGAGCGCGGCGGCCACCGAGTACGGCGACCAGGCGAAGCCGGCCGGCCGGTCACCGGAGACCCGGGCGTGCAGGGCGAGCGCGAAGCGCAGATCCGGGGCGGTCACCCGCCCCACTCTGCCAGCACCGGGGATCTGCCGCCCGCGGCAACTATGCCGTCCCGTCGCACGTCTCCCATGGATGGAACGGGCCACCGGCACCGCCGGTGGCCCACCGGCGGTCCCGGCCGGTGGCAGCGCGCCGGTCGGGTCGTCGTGTTGCCCCGCCGGCGGCGCGGCGGGGCGGCGGGGCGGCGGGGCGGCGGGGCGGCGGAGCGGCGGGGCCCGAGGAGACGGGCGCCGTGGTGGGATGCCCGGGTGCGCCAGCTGCTGCCCACCCCGTCCGGCGAGCTCACCGACGACGACCTGCTGGCCGCGTACGCGGTGCCGGCCGGACCGGGCCCGCACGTCCGGGTCAACTTCGTGGCCAGCGCCGACGGGGCGGCCTGGCTGAACGGCCGGTCCGGCGGGCTGTCCTCCCCCGCCGACAAGCGGGTCTTCGCGCTGCTGCGCGACCTGGCGGACGTGGTTCTGGTCGGTGCCGGCACCGTCCGCACCGAGGGCTACTCGTACCCCGGGTTCTCCGACGAGCGCCGCGCCCGCCGCCGCGCGCTCGGCCTGGCCGAGCTGCCGACGTTCGCGGTCGTCTCCGGCTCTCTCGACCTCGACCCGACATCGAGACTGTTCACCGGCGCGCCGGTCCGCACGGTCGTCCTCACCAGCGCGCAGGCGCCACCGTACCGGCGCGCCGCGCTCGACCCGGTCGCCGACGTCATCGCCGCGGGCGAGGAGCGCGTCGACCTCGCCCTGGGCGTTGACGCCCTGGTCGCCCGCGGGCTGACCCGGATCCTGTCCGAGGGTGGCCCGGTGCTGCTCGGCGGCCTCGTCGCCGCCGGGGCGCTGGACGAGCTCTGCCTCACCGTGGCGCCGCTGCTGGCCGGCCCGGGCGCCGGCCGCATCGTCGCCGGACCGGCCCGCCTTCCCGTCGGCCTCCGGGTCCTTCGGCTGCTCAGTGAGGATGGCTCGCTGTTCGCCCGGTACTCCGTCGACCGGACTCCAGGAGGAGACTGACGCCGTGGACCTGCCCGTGATGCCGCCGGTGGCGCCGATGCTCGCCAAGCCCGTCAAAGAGGTCCCGGACGGACCCGGCTACCTCTACGAGCCGAAGTGGGACGGCTTCCGCTGCATCGTCTTCCGGGACGGCGACGAGGTGGAGCTGGGCAGCCGCAACGAGCGGCCGATGACCCGCTACTTCCCCGAGGTCCTCGAGGCGGTGAAGGCCCAGCTGCCGGAGCGCTGCGTGGTCGACGGCGAGATCGTCATCGCCCGCGGCGACCGGCTGGACTTCGAGGCGCTGCTGCAGCGGATCCACCCGGCCGAGTCCCGGGTCCGGCTGCTCGCCGAGCAGACCCCGGCCAGCCTGGTCGCCTTCGACCTGCTCGCGCTCGGCGACGAGTCGCTCATGGACACCCCGCTGGGCGAGCGCCGTCGCCGGCTGGACGAGGTGCTCGCGGGCGTGCAGGCGCCCGTGCACCGCACCTCGGTCACCGACGACCCGGCGGTGGCGCGGGAGTGGTTCGGCACGTTCGAGGGGGCGGGGCTGGACGGCGTCGTCGCCAAGCCGGTCGAGGGGGCGTACGAGCCGGACCGGCGGGTGCTGCTCAAGGTCAAGCACGAGCGGACCGCGGACTGCGTCGTGGCCGGCTTCCGCTGGCACAAGACCAGCACGCCGGAAACGCCGCTGCTCGGCTCGCTGCTGCTCGGGCTGTTCAACGACGAGGGGTCGCTGCAGCACGTCGGCGTGGTCGCCTCCTTCCCGATGGCCCGGCGGGCGGAGCTGGTCGAGGAGCTGGCGCCGTGGCGGGAGAACGCGCTGGACGGCCACCCGTGGCGGGACTGGGCCGAGGCTGCTTCCATTCCTACGGAGGGGGCCACAGGCCGAGGCCGGATGCCCGGCGCCCAGTCCCGGTGGAACGCCAAGAAGGACCTGTCCTGGCAGCCGCTGCGGCCCGAGCGGGTGGTCGAGGTGCGCTACGACCACATGGAGGGCACCCGGTTCCGGCACACCACCCAGTTCGTCCGGTGGCGGGACGACCGCGACCCGCGGTCCTGCACGTACGAGCAGCTGGAGGTGCCGGTGCGCTACGACCTGGCCACGCTGCTGAGCTGACCGCGACGCCCAGGCCGCCTGCGGCGGCCGGCGCCCAGGGCCGCGCGGCAGCCGACGGCAGGAGCCGCCTCCGCCGGCGTCGGCTACGGTCAGCGGATGCGCCGCATCCGTGGCCTCCCGGTGCTGCTGGCGACCGCGCTCGTGCTGGCCGGCTGCACGACCACCGACGGCAGGGGCCGCTACGGCGGCGACCCGATCCCCGGGGCGCCGTCCCCGAGCAAGGCTGCCCCGTCGACGCCGACCATCTCACCGCTGACCTTCGACGACTGCACCGCCGGGATCGCGCCGCAGCTGCGCGGTCAGCCCGGCGGGGACCGGCCGCTGCGGTTCTTCTGCGGCCGGCTGCAGGCGCCACTGGACTACCGGGCGCCGGCGACCAAGGCGATCGACCTCTTCCTGATCCGGGTCCGGCTGGCCGGCCAGCAGGAGCGGATCGGTTCGCTGGTGGTCAACCCGGGCGGTCCCGGCGGCTCCGGGGTGGACGCCGCGGTCGGGCTGGCGCTGACACTGCCGGCGGACCTGCTGCGCCGCTTCGACGTGGTCGGCTTCGA
>Ga0126307_10003405_pt1 | contig 10869 bp, 11 predicted proteins | sample Plot28_FD_89955 | JGI IMG/M metagenome (GOLD analysis project Ga0126307, IMG submission 89955) | Serpentine soil microbial communities from UC McLaughlin Reserve, CA, USA - Plot28 | ecosystem: Environmental > Terrestrial > Soil > Grasslands | place: USA: UC McLaughlin Reserve, Lake County...
GAAAGGGTGACGATGGCGGCGGGGATACACCTCTTCCCATTCCGAACAGAGAAGTTAAGCCCGCCAGCGCCGATGGTACTGCGGGGTAGACTCCGTGGGAGAGTAGGTCGTCGCCCATTTTCTCTGCGTTAGTTTCGGGGTTGGCGCCCGTGATGCGATGACACTGGCGCGAAGCTAGACTAGTATCGCCGGGCCGAGGGAGAGGGCGGTAGATACAGGGGGCTGAACGCGGGGTGCTTCGTCTGGCCCTAAGGTACGCTGGCATCACCTCGCTTTCCGAGATGCCGGATGTCTCCCCGTACTCCGAGGACTTTCTCGAGTACGGCACGGTGCCCGGGGTCGAGTACATTTACAATGAGTTACAGGCCAACCTGCCCTCCAACGGGTGGAGACGACCATCGTGCTGCCTCCGGAGCAGATCATGTCGGACCTCGAGCGGAGCACCAGGGAAGCCAGCGCAAGGCCAATTCCTTGTAGAGAGCGAGCAACTGGTCATCCGCTTCCAGAGGATGGTGCTCTCGGCACTCTCCTGACGTCAGACCGGCCGCGCGACGATTATCGACGACCACATGATCGCCGGAGGTCCAGGAGAAAGTGTAATTCCGGCGGGCTTCGATCGGGCAAGCCTTGCTCGCAGGGTAGCGGCGCTTGGGTACTGCTGGGCAAACTCCTGGATGGATAGCCTGTCGCACCTCTTCGTGCCGTTTTGGAGTACACTCCTCGCGTGCGAATCCCATGCGACGAATTTTCTCTATCCGACGTCCAGTGGGAGGCCGTGCCTCTCTCGGCCCCCCTATCCGGGGCAGAAGCATCAGTGGGTATCGACCGAACCTGGAGTCCCATCAGCGTTCCCGGGCATTGGCAGCTCGAGGATGCTTTTCGTGGGTATGAGGGGTACGTTTTGTATCGGGCCAGGTTCGAGGCGCCGGCTAGCAGCGCGGGTGTGTTCTCGTGGTTGAAGTTCGGCAGTGTCTACTACGCGGCGCGCGTCTGGCTCAACGGGGTGTATCTCGGGGCGCACGAGGGATACTTTTCGGCCTTCGAGTTCGATTGCACAGGGAGCCTCATCGAGGGGGAGAACGAGTTGCTGGTCGAGGTCTACAGCCCGGAGGAGCGGGAGGAAAATACCAGGGAGACCATAGGCGGCGTATGGGCACGCTGGGATGGGATGGACCCTCGCATAAATCCGGGTGGGATCTTCCGCGACGTCATCCTGGTTCGTGGCGGACCGATCCGCCTATGTTCGGTGGGCGTGGATGCGAGTACTTCCGGTGATGGCCGGGTCGAGATCGAGCTTCACGCGAGAAACGCGGCGGAGGTCGAGGTCTCGGGCGAGATCCGAGCGCTTGGTTTCGAAGCTCCTGGCGCGGTGTTTCGGACCGTGGCGCGGGTCGAGGCTGGTGAGAATCGGGTGGGGGCAAGCTTTCGGCTTCCGGAGCCTCGCCTGTGGTGGACCTGGGATAGGGGAGAGCAGAACCTGTACGAGCTCGTTCTGGAGTGCGCGGGCAACGAGGAGCTGGTGCGCTTTGGGGTCAAATCTGTGGAGTTACGTGACTGGCACGTGTATCTCAACGGAGACCGTTTGTTTATGCGTGGGATCAATTACCTCCCTACCGACGCTTATCCGGCGAGGTCCACAGCGGGACGGCTGCGGGCCGACGCCAGGCTTGTCAGGGACGCCAACATGAATTCTGTCAGGGTGCACGCCCACGTCGCCAGGGAGGAATTCTATCGGGCGTGCGACGAGTTGGGCGTGCTGGTCCTCCAGGACTTTCCGTTGCAATGGACGCACAAGCGCTCCGTCCTCGGGCCCGCCGTGGCGCAGGCCAGGGAGATGGCGCGGGATCTGCGCAATTATCCTTCCGTGAGCGTTTACCTGGCCCACGACGAGCCCTTCTACGTCGTTCCGCCCGAGAAGTGGAATACGCTCGCGCTGGGCCGCACGGTGGCCGAGGTCCTTTCGCCCCGCTGGTTTCTCTGGCAGAGGCGGGTTCTCGGTCCTGCCGTGGTTGGAGCGATCCACGAGGTGGACGATTCGCGGCCGGTGATCGAGGCCGCAGGACATCCGTTCACGACCAACCATCTCTACTTCGGATGGTACTACGGGCAGTTCAGGGACCTCGAGCGCGCGGTGAGGATATTTCCGGGTCTCTCCCGACTGCCCACCGAATATGGGGCCCAGGCTCTGCCCGACCCCGCGAGCCTGGAGGAGATCTGGCCAGAAGGGCAGCCCCCCGATTGGCAGACCCTCTCCGAAAACTACCGCCTGCAGTTCGGACGAATGGAGCGCTACGTTCCCTGGGAAGGGGACAGGCAGGCGTACATCGCTGACTCGCAGGCTTATCAGGCGGAGGTGCTCAAGCACGCTACGGAGCTGTTCAGGCGCCGCGAGTACAGGCCGACGGGCGGCACCTTCGCCTTCATGCTCAACGACCCCGCGCCGGCCATCTCTTGGTCCGTCGTCGACTGGAGGCGCAGGCCGAAGGCCGCGTACGGGGCACTCGCGGATGCGATGAGGCCGGTCCTGGCGTGCGCGAAGTACCCGGATGCAGGCTACGCGGAAGGCGCGACGTTCTCGCTACCGGTGTTCGTCGTGAACGATCTCGCGCGGGACCTGGGTCTGCTAGAGTGGACCTGGGAGGTCCACATCGACGGGCGAACGGTTGCGGGCGGTGCGGGCGAGACGGAGATACCAGCCGATTCCGTGACGCGGGTAGGGGAGGCCGAAACGAGGCTTGCCTACGCGGGGAATGGGACCTTGATCCTGGCGCTCTCTGGTGACAGCCTGAAGGAGAGGAACACTTACGACTTCGTGGTTACGAGTCGTGCCCGTCCAGGGCCATGAGCTCGGGCACGGTGACGAAGCGGTAGCCGTCTTCTTTCAGCGTTTCGACGATGCGCGGTACTGCGGCTATCGTGTGGGAGCGGTCGGCTTTGGGGTAGGCGTCCGTGTCCTGGCCGTCGTGAAGCAGGGTCACGCCGCCGGGGAAGGCTCCGTGCAGGATACGCCGCTCTATCGTGTCTGCGGGCGGTTTGTTCCAGTCCCAGGCCATCACGGACCAACCGATACAGTGCATTCCCAGCTCTCCTGCGCCCGAGATCACCTGCGGCCCGTACCATCCGTGCGGGACGCGGAAGATAGTGGGTACGGCGCCAGTTGCGTCGTGTATGGCCTCTTGACCACGCGAGAGCTCCTCCCTGACCGTGCTAGGCCGGCTCCACGTCAGATGCGGGTGGGTGAAGGTGTGGTTTCCCACGGCATGTTCCGAGGCGACCTCGGCAGCCAGATTGGGTTCGCGCACGACGTTGTTGCCGACCATGAAGAAGGTGGCCCGGATACCCTCCCGGGCGAAAAACTCCATGAGTTGTTCGGTGTGGGGGTGGCAGGGACCATCGTCGAAGGTGAGCGCGACGACGCGCTCCTCCGTCCTGGCGTGCCAGAAGACCGGGCCGTAGAGCCAGGAGCGCGGGGTCAGCCACTCGTAGACCATCAGCCCCGCGGCCGCGGCCCCGACGCCGGCGCTGGCCAGTGTGCCGGCGGAGCGTACCGGACGGCCCAGGGCGGTTCGGGCCCCTGCGAGTGCCATGCCACAGACAGCCAGACCCGCGACCGTCGGCCAGGCCCTTGCGCGTGGGTGCCTCAAGTCATGCGCTCCAGCAGCAGTTCGGCGGCGGTGCGTGCCGAGTTGGGACGATGGGCGGCTCGCGCCGAGTCCCGCATTCGGCGCCGATAGTTCGCGGAGGTAAGGATCTTCATCGTCGCTCCCAGGACGTCTTCGGTGCGATCCACCATCACGCCGGCGCCGTAACGGACCATCGCTGCCGCGTTGTCTTCCTCCTGGCCAGGGATGGGGTTGAACAGGACTTGCGGCAATCCCGAGGCCAGCGACTCCGTGCAACTCATGCCACCTGGCTTGGTTACCAGCACGTGCGAGGCCGCCATAAGGTCACGTACCCGGTCGGTAAACGAGAGGAAAGTTGCGGAGCGTCCGCGAGCCTGGGCGATGGCCTGCAGGCGTTCACGGTCACGCGTGTTCGAGCCGCACAGGACCACGAGGCGCATCGCGGCGCTCGCTTCCAGAAGTGACGTCACGACGTTCTCCAGGTGCCCGCCGCCGAGGCCGCCGCCCATCACTATAACCACAGGCAGATCGTCTTCGTCATCCTCAGGGAACCCCAGTACGTCCTTGCGTACACCCTGTACGTCAGCGGGCAGTTCGAAGGCGGGATCTATCGGTATACCAGTCGGTTGTATGCGGTCTGCCGGCACCCCGATTTTCTCGACGGTCTCCGCCGCCGCGTCGTCGGCGACGATGTAGAGGTCCAGGTTGTCAGGAACTCCCAGGGGGTGGGGCACGTAATCCGTCAATACGACGGAGGTAAAGGCGTCGGGGTACTGCTCCTTGTATCTGCCCAGGGCCGAGGCGCCATAGAAGTGCGGGGCTACCAGCACCCTCGCGCCTGTCTGTCCTATCAGGCGAGCCAGGGTCCTCATCGCCAGACGATCGCGACGTTGGGGTCGCGGCACCGGGGTTCCGCCCTCGGGTTGAGATGTATCGTAATTGGCCGCCCACTGTTCCGAGAACTGTTGCCACCTCTCGTAAAGTTCGGAGGTACGGCTCGGTGTGCTCTGCTGGGCAGCCCGCGTCTCCGACATGCGGTAAAGCTTGCCGTAGAGGTCGGGCATCAGCTTCAACGATTCCAGATAGGTGCGCCGGATCAGGTCCTCCACCGCCGGAGAGACCTCGTGAGGGAAGTCCACGATGGAGCACGTCCGGTCAGGATCTACCAACCCCACGCCCAATGCCAGTGCAGCGCTCGCGCGCATGTGCCCGCTGCCTATCGCGCTGGAAAGCACGAGAATGTCAGCCCTTGAATTAGATGCAATCATAAGTCAATTATAGGTGGATCGCCGCGCCAGAGTCCAGGAACGCCACTTTGGAGAGCCTCGCACACGATATCCGGAGATGTCCTACTCACAAGATGCGAGTTGCCGGGCATTGTAGGATGATACGCTTGTACGGCAAAACCCCGACAACGGGGAAGGAAGCGGTGTCCGAAGAGAACAAGGCCCTCGCTCGGCGATTCTTGGAAGCGCAGGCGAGGGGCGACACGGAAACGCTCGACGAGCTCATGGCCGAAGATTTCGTCGACCGCAGCCTCCTGCCTGGCCAGAAGCCGGGCCGCGAGGACTACAAGCGCTCGCTCGCCGACATGCTCTCCGTGTTCTCCAACACCGGCTTCACCGTCGAGGATCAGATCGCCGAGGGCGACATGGTGGCGAGCAGGTTCACTGGTACGAGCGTCCATCGTGGCAAGTACCTGGGCGCCGACCCGACCGGGCAGGAGACGCGTTATTCGGGGATCCACATCCATCGCATAGCCGACGGCAAGATTGCGGAGGAGTGGAGCGAGTCGGACAATCTGGAGGTGGTGCAACCCGCTCTCGAGCAGGAGGTGCGCAGGCGAAAGCGCATCGAGCAGGAGAAGATGGTCGCCCTGGGCAAGCTCTCCGCGGGTCTCGCCCACGAGTTGAACAACCCGGCCGCGGCGGCGCGGCGCGCGGCGGGGAGACTGCGCGAGCTGACCTCGAAGGTGCGTGTGCTCGCCCTGGAACACGCGGGAAGCCTCTCCCCTCAGCAACGGGGTGCGCTGACCAGAATGCTCGGCGACGTTAACATGGGCGGCACCGAGGCTCTCGATCCGCTCTCGCAGAGCGACCGGCAAGAGGAGATCGCCGCATGGTTGGAAGAGAGGGGAATTGCCGAAGCCTGGGACCTCGCGCCGACACTGGGTGCCATCGGCCTGGATACGGAGCGCCTGGAAGGGTTGGCCTCTGAGTGGGGAGGAGGCAAATCCTTCGGTGGGGTACTGGAGTGGCTCGCGGCGACGATCGAGTCGGCCGACCTCAGCGACCAAGTCGAGCGGAGTGTTGGCAGGATCTCCGAACTGGTCGACGCCATGAAGGCTTACACGTCTATGGATCGGGTGGCATACGCCGAAATCGACGTGCGGCAAGGACTGGAAAACACCCTTACCATCCTCGACCACAAGCTGAAGGGCGTGATCGTGGAGCGGGAGTATGATGATGACCTGCCGAAAATATGGGCGAACGACGGCGAACTCAACCAGGTGTGGACCAACCTCATAGACAACGCGGCCGATGCCCTGGAAGGTCGGGGCCGCTTAGTGGTGCGGGTGTTTCGAGACGCCGACGGAGTGACGGTTGAGATCGTCGACAGCGGTCCCGGCATAGAGCATGGGATCCGAAACCGCATCTTCGACCCGTTCTTCACGACCAAAGAGGTCGGCGAGAGAACGGGCCTGGGATTGGATATCGTCCGGCGCGTGGCGGCCGGGCACGGGGGCGTGGTGTCCGTAGCCTCAGAGCCTGGTGAAACCCGCTTCACAGTCAACTTACCGCAGGAACCGGCACGACGGCGCCATTAGCCCGGCTCGATACGAATCGACCTGGCATTCCCATGCCACTTATCGCCGGGCAAAGAGTGGACCGGCTTACGAGGGTCGACGATGGCTCGAAGGGGAAGAGGGTCACCCTGAGTCTACCTTCTACGAGTTTCGGTGAACAAGCGCTTTCGCGAGAAGTTCAGGAGCGCGGCGCTTGGGCGATCGAGAGGGTGTGGTCGTCCGGGTCTTTGAAGTAGGCGACCTTGGCGTCGCCCTCGAAGGTGGCGATGCCCTTCTCGTCGGTCTTCAACCCCGGTTCGTCGTACTGCTCGAAGGTGACGCCCCTCTTGGTGAGCTCATCTACAACTCTCTCGATGTCGTCGACGCCCCAACTAGCCAGGGTCTCCGTGGACTTGCCTGCATGCTCGGGGGACAGGTAGATATGCAGCACGCTATTCTCCGCGCAGCGATACTGCACGTTTTCGGCTGAGTCAATGCTCACCAAGAGACCAAGCTTGCCTTCGTAGAACTCCCTTGCTCTGTCCATGTCGGAAACCGCGAGCCCTGCGCCCACCTTGTAGTTGCTCAAGACCATTGGGGCCCCCTTCGAGTCCGTCCCCGACACCAGCACTCGTATACTGACTATCTCCGTGAGATGCTCTATTGCATCACCCAAACTCGGAGAATAGGCCTTCCCAGGTTGTATGAAAAGTCCCGAAGATAACCGAAGCTTACGAATTCTCTTTCCGCCAATCTCAGAGCGTCGAGGTTTGGCGGGCTGCTTGGAGAATCGACGTTGTTACGTGTAAGGTAACGGTGTGGTTTTGAACGTGAGATCTACGTACTGGAGGGACCGTGGCTAACGGCACGTTGGACCAGGAGTTTATCGACGATCAGAGGCAGCGGCTCATCGACCTCAGGGATGAGCTCACCAGGTTGCGTGACGGCCTGGATGAGGACGAGGTGGAGCTGCAGGGTGGGGGAGATGATTTCTCCGAGACCGACTCGGGTGACATGAGCCAGTCCATATTCGACCGCGAGATGGACGCCTCGGTAGGAGAGGGAATCGAACGCCGCCTCAGGGAGGTAGCGCGGGCCCTTGAGAAGATAGAAGAGGGGACCTACGGCGTCTGCGACGACACGGGCGAAGAGATCCCCAGGGGCCGGCTAGAGGCCGTCCCCGAAGCCATCAGGACCGTGGAGGCCCAGCAGAGCTTCGAGAGGGAACGTCGCCCACCGGCGTAAGGCAATCCACAAATACATGTGGGGACGGTTCGCGAGCCGCCCGAAAACAGACCGCTCCTTGCCGGCTGTCGGGAAAACGGGCGGTATAATCGGTGCATGGATTATCGTTCGGATTCCGAGGAGAAGAGTGAGCCCATCTTCCGCAGCGACCTAGAAGGGTCAAGACCGCAGCCGACGTATGAGCCCATGAAGCCGGAGGGTGCATGGAGCGTCATCAAGCGTTTTCTGGCGCCGCTCGCTGCGCTCGGGTTGCTTCTCGTGAAGTTCAAGGGGCTTGCGCTCCTCTTGCTCAAGGTCAAGTTTCTAGGCACGGCACTGACCATGCTGTTGAGCATCGGGGTGTATGCGCTGCTCTTTCCCGTGTGGTTCGCGGTGGGTATCGTGGTCCTGATCTGGGTCCACGAGATGGGTCACGTCCTGCAACTGAGACGAGAGGGCATCCCGGCTTCGGCCCCCATGTTCATCCCGTTGCTTGGTGCCTTCGTGGCGATGAAGCAGATGCCCAAAGACGCGCTGGCCGAGGCGCGGGTCGGGCTCGCCGGACCGGTGCTCGGAACGCTCGGCGGGCTCGCCACCCTCGGGCTGTACGCCGCCACGCGGGAGCCGTTGTTTTTGGGGCTCGCGTACTTCAACTCGATCATCAACCTCTTCAACCTGGCGCCGCTGTTGCCGCTAGATGGTGGCAGGGCAGTTGGGGCTATGTCGTTGGCCTTCCAGGTCGTCGGCCTCGTGGCGATGGTGGCGCTGTTTTTCGTGGCTCCGATCATGGCGTTTATCGCCCTGCTCGGCCTGCCCGAGTTGTGGAACCGGTGGAGGACGCGCAACACGCCCGAAGGCCGGGCCTACTACGACATCCCGTTGCGCGACCGTGTCGCGGTTGGGGCCGTGTACGTGGGCCTGATCGTGGTTCTCGGTCTCCTGACGGGGGCGACGTTCGTGGCCGACCCCGCGTCCCTGTTATAAGTTGCGCACGATCCTGTACACCGGAAAGGGCGGCGTGGGCAAGACGAGCGTGGCCGCTGCCACGGCTCTGAAGGCGTCGTGGGCCGGTAAGAAGGTGCTCGTGATGAGCACAGACCCGGCGCATTCGCTGGGCGACGCCTTTGACACGGAGATAGGACCCGACCCGAAAGAGATGGCGACGGGGTTGTGGGCGCAGGAGATGGATCACACGTCCATGATCGAGGACAACTGGTCCGAAATTCAGGACTACATGACCACCCTGTTCGAGTGGCAGGGCACCGACACGCTGGCCGCCGAAGAACTGGCCATGCTGCCAGGGATGGACGAGCTCTTCGGCCTCCTGAAGGTCAGGCAGCACAACCAGGAAGGTGTCTACGACGCCCTCATTCTCGACGCCGCGCCGACGGGCGAGACACTCAAGCTACTGAGCCTCCCCGACCACATGAGCTGGTACGTGGAGAAGATCTTCCCGTTGCAGCGTCGCGCCGCGAAGCTGGTCAGGCCATTCGCGAACAGGGCGAGGTCCCTGCCGCCGCTTCCGGAGGACAGCGTCTTCGCCGCCGGACAGAGGTTCTACGAGGCGATCGCGAGCGTGGAGGAGATCCTGACCGACCGCGAAGACGCCTCCGTGCGCCTGGTGGTGAACGCCGAGAAGATGGTGATCGCCGAAGCGCGGCGCGCTTACACCTATCTGAACCTCTACGACTACGGCGTTGACGCCGTAGTGGTAAATCGGCTATTACCCGACTCCGTCAGGGATCCCTACTTTGCGAGCTGGCGCGAGGCGCAGGTGAGGCACATGAAGACGATCGAAGAGTCCTTCGCCCCCATCCCCATCCTGACCGCGCGTCTCTACGACCGCGAGATGTTCGGCCTGGAGGCGCTCGGCGGCCTGGCTGAAGACGTCTTCGAAGACGCGGAACCGCTGGATGTATTGTTCAGGGGCGCCACCCACGACATAGTCAAGAACGGCGACGGCTACGACGTCGTCTTCCAGCTCCCGCTAGCGGAGAAGCGAAGTGTGGATCTCTCGAAGAAGGGGGCCGAGTTGTTGGTAAAGGTGGGTAATTACCGGCGCAACATACTCCTCCCCGACGCCCTGTCGCGGCTGTCGGCGGCGGGGGCGAGTTTCGAGGAAGGGGCGCTGAGGGTGAGGTTGAGGGATGGCTGAGGAGAGGCAACGCAAAGGCTCGCTGCTAGGAGTAGTCGCCTATGTGCTTGTGCCCGGCGAGCGACGGGCGCGAGCCGCGAGGCACTTCAGGAAAGCGGGATTCGAGACGCTCAAGGGTTTCGGAGAGCTGGTGAGGCCGGAAGGGCGACCGGACTCCACCGGCCCAGCGAACCGGGAGCGCATAGAGATAGAGTGATGGGCCGCCTCAGACGGCGCAAGAACTCCGGGGAAGACGGGGCGGGAAGGCGGGCGATCGAGAAGGTCAATGAGCTCGCCCGCAGCGAATTCACCCTGGCCCTCCCCGCAGCCAAACGGGCGGCTAGCCACGCCGCGCAGGCGTTCTTCAAGAAGTTCTCCGAGGAATACGCCAAGGAACGCAAGAAAAAGCACCGCAAATGAATTAGGAATTGGCCCCATTAACGAACCAACTCCTAATTCCCAATTCCCAACTCACTTGCGGTTTGGCTCACCGGGTCGCCGGTAGTAAGATATCCCTTACAAATTCTAGTAGATACCCACGGGAGCGTTACATGGCGGAGAACGGACAGTCAACAGGAACTTTCAGGGTCAAGAGCGGGATGGCCCAGATGCTCAAGGGCGGCGTCATCATGGACGTGGTCGACGCGGAGCAAGCCAGAATCGCCGAGGAGGCCGGGGCCGTCGCGGTCATGGCGCTGGAGCGGGTTCCCGCCGACATCAGGGCCGATGGCGGGGTTGCCAGAATGAGCGATCCGGAGAAGATCCTGGAGATCCAGGACGCCGTCACCATCCCCGTGATGGCGAAGGCGCGCATCGGGCACTTCGTGGAGGCCCAGATCCTGGAAGCCCTCGAAGTCGACTACATCGACGAGTCCGAAGTTCTCACGCCGGCCGACGAGAAGCATCACATAGACAAGGGGGTCTTCGAGGTGCCTTTCGTGTGCGGGGCCACGAACCTGGGGGAGGCGCTCAGGCGCATCGGCGAGGGCGCAGCCATGATCCGTTCCAAGGGAGAGGCGGGTACCGGCAACGTGGTCGAGGCCGTGCGCCACATGCGCGCCATCGTCGGCGGTATCCGTCGCCTCGGTGCGCTGGACCCCGAA
>Ga0126307_10003406_pt1 | contig 10866 bp, 7 predicted proteins | sample Plot28_FD_89955 | JGI IMG/M metagenome (GOLD analysis project Ga0126307, IMG submission 89955) | Serpentine soil microbial communities from UC McLaughlin Reserve, CA, USA - Plot28 | ecosystem: Environmental > Terrestrial > Soil > Grasslands | place: USA: UC McLaughlin Reserve, Lake County...
AGAACCTTGGTAGGGAAGATGCTCATAAAAGGTGTCCTCCTCGCTGGGCCCTCGCTCTGAGACTGCATGATGCCAGCTGCAATTACCCCGTGCGAACTTCGCAGAATTTCCCATAGACGACCTTCAGGCTCTGTGAAGTTGCACTCTTGGATCACCGTCCTCGGTCAGCAAGGCGCGGAACCTGACCTCCGTATGTATGCAGTTGTGCATCGATGCGAGCGCATCTGTGCCATTCTGCAAACGCGCCCCCAGGGCTCTTTATGCTCTAACCAATTCCAACCGCTCGGCTCCGTCTTCGGCCAGGAGGGCGTGGAACTGCAAACCGTTCAGTTTTTGTACTCGCGGGCCGAGGCACAGGCATCGTCAAAGACAGGCACATCCCCAAGCAACGCTTCCAGCTTGAGTTCTCGCTCCAGCGTGGGATCCTCAAGCTCGGCGTCACCCAGCAGAGTTTGCGCTGGGCCACCCGCCACTATGATCCGTAGCGTCGGGCCATAAGAAGCATAGAAACTTCGCGCCGGCGGCAGGAGTGCTTCCCTCTGGAGGACATCTCCTCTTAGTCCACCGTCCCAGTAGCAAGAGATACTTGATGCTTGTGCAGCCTGCGGGTGACCAACCCTTGAAGCTCTTCCTTGGTTGAGAATTCTTCTGTGTAGGCACCAGAGCTCCAGCCCCCGCACCTCCTCTATAAACTCGCGCTGTCGACCTTCCGGCAGAATATTTCGCTGCACGAAGGCCAACACAGGCTTTTGCTGTATGGCTTCCTCGTACACTTCATGTGTAGGAAACATCCCGGACTCCTGAGGTTCCCCGTAGCATTCTCCCATCAGCAGCACTACTGCGTCCGAATCGCGTACAGCGGCGAGACATTTTCGCTGCGGCGATTCGTAGGAGGCGCCGTAGTGTTCGGCGCGTAGCGCCTCATGACCCAATGCACGTATGCCACGCGCTGCCGCGCCACGGTAGCTTTCCATGCTTGTGGTCACTGAGCTAATGCATACCTTCATGTCCCTCCTCTATCAAGATTGGCCGCAGAGTCCTCGCGGTTTCCCTGCGGTATGCTGATACTGGTACAAGCGGGCCAGCGGCCGATATCCGAGCCGACACCATAAATGTACGAGGAGATGCTTTGATGAACAAGGAGACCTTAAGGAACGTGACGTTGGAGGCTTTCCGTAGAGCTCCCGAGACGCAGTTCGAGACGCTCAAGCGCGCTGTCGCCGAGTTGGCTGTCGAGCGTGGATTTCTGAACTCGGGAAGCTCAGGCGGATCGCGGGTCACCTATCACACGGAGCCGCAGCTACCCGTACAAGATCAGAATCTCCCTCACTACGTGGCGTGAAGCGTCAATGTCGAGCTTATGCGATATCGGTAGATTCCCGTAGTAATCGCTCAGGAAGGTCGGCACGGGCCTTGTGCGCCACAGTCGCGGACATCACGTTCGCATACGGCACAACCGCATAGCTGAAATCGCCGGAGACGCGGTCGCGGATCCACTCTATACCCTCCGTCAACGAGCGAAGCGGGTGCAGCCCGAGCGCATGAACGGCGTCGTCAGGAAGGGCGCTTTGGAGTGCCACGTCGGCTCTCCTCGTGAGCCTGCGCAGCATCAATGAGTTGTGGCCTCTAAGGTTGTAGTTCTCCCGGACAGCGTCGTTGAGTTCCTCATCTGAAAGGATCGAGCACCAGCGCAGGAACTCGGGGTGAATGCCGCGTGGGCACTCCGCGAGCCACAGGATAGCCCCGCCGGGGCGGACAATGTCCTGTACATTAAAGACGGCCTTGAGCGCCTGCATGAAGTTGTGGTCGTATGGATGGCCGCCCGCGCTCGTAATGAGGACATCCACGGGCTCGGTCACGGTTAGCCGGAACAAACGCGCCGCTTTCCTGCAGCCCTCCTCGTGGGCTGTTTCGAAGTCCCCCGCCACGGCAGCGATCACGCGGTGATCGGTATCCAGGAGCGTGTTAAGGGTGAAATCGGGGCCTACCATTCGTGTCCCCTCGAGCATGTCGAGATGAACCGGGTTGCCTTCAAGAAGGCACGGCCCAACACCCGGATGAATTCCGCGCTCCAGGTCGAGCGTCAGGCGGTGATTTGCGCGAATGGTTTGGAATCCGGCTACCCCCGGGATCAGCGCTTTTCGCCCACCGCCGAACCCCGCAAAATAGTGGGGCATGATCCTCCCGGTGAGTATTTTTACTTCGGCCTCGAGGACCCGCTGGTTGATCAATACCGGCGTCCCGAATGTTGTCCTCCCGACTTCGGAGAGCTCGCTCTCCGCAAAGCAATCGTGGGCCCGACACCGCACCCGCGAAGCGAGCTCCTCCCCGAGCAGGTCCACGACATCACTTACTCCGTGATGCTCGTGTGTGCCCGTCGCTAGAAAGACCTCGATGCTCTCGTCCGGTATGCCTGCACGATTCAGTTCGGCTACTAGCGCGGGCACATACTCCGCAGTGCCGGCCACGCGTTCCTTGCCGGGGATCAAGATGGCCGCGGACCGTTTGCCTCGTGCGATCTCCCGGAGCGGGGGCGAGCCATACGGTCGCTCGAGGCAACGACGCACGATTTCGCTGGGTGGACCTGCAGGTGGTGGTGTGTTCGGTTCGAGGCGAGCCACAGGCCGGCCTTGCTCCAGGGAGAACCCGAATTCCCGTGAACCGTACCGCAGTTGTTGCTCTACTAGCATATCACTCCTTGGTGTGCTTTCGGTGGTGTCCGTTTCTGCTGGTTGTTGAGCAGCATGTCTTTTGAGCCCACGCACTCAGGTCACGACCCCTCCCGGCCCCACGTGGGGCCGGGAGGGGTCTGAGGGCTGGCCCTGCAACAGCGCCTCGGCGTCTTTCACTTCTTAGATCTTCTTCGGCAGCTCGGCGACCGCGGGGCCCTGAAAGGTGCTGATCGGCTCGCCGGACGATAGGATCAAGCGTAGCTTGTTGTCCAGCAAGGCTCGCCTCGATGCGCCTTCGAGACCGGCCGGTAAATTGGAGCAACAGCCCCAGCAGACCCTCTATCTGATATGAAGTTGCGACGACGGGCGCATCCTGCGAGATAGGCACCATCAATTGCCGGATGGAGGACCGAAACGCGAGCGAAGCCGTTTGGAGGTACCTATTCATCAGCAGTGATCTCCAACGGTACTTGCATCGCATGCACATGATCACACAGATTGGCGCGCGTGACCATCACGCCCCTCGGCTCTCCCGTAGAGCCCGGCATGTAGATCACGTAGGCCAGATTCTCCACCGCAGCTCGGCCGACCGGAGGATTCTTCCGGTCCTTCGCACTACTTCCGCGTCCAGCCCCGGCTCCTCTGCAAGAACGCCGTTTACACTGACCGCGTGGTGAGCAAAGCGGTCCGCTCCGTCTACGAGGAGGGGATGTCCTTCAGACCCGTGAGCAGGAGGTTCGCCCGAGACTTCTGGGAGAAACGCAGCGGGGCGATGATCCGCGGGTGGCGCGGCCGCTACGCGCAGTGCCACCTTCTCGGGCTGAGCCTGCGCGAGTGCTGCGAGCGTCATGGCCAGACCGTTCGTGTTCATTCTCCCGCCTCAGCGGCGCCCGGCGAAACTCCGGGACGGGGAGAGCTCCGTCGCGCGCAACCTGAGAATGAAAGTGGAAAGAGTCGGTTCAGCCAAGACCGGTGGGCCCTCGGTTTGGCTGCCATGCCATAGGCCAACCACGGTGTTGAGCTGACCGACCTCGATCGTCCACGCGCGCGCAGGCCGCGAAGGAGAGCCGGCAGGCTCCACACGCGCACTCGCGATCCATTTGGGAACACCGCCCGGGCGTAGTGTGATAAACCGGAGCTCGCACGAGTCCGAGCTGACCTCCCGGTGCGGCGAGTGCCAGTCAGGTACCGGCACCAAGACGACGTTCTCTTGGCGTTCGATGAGTGGATGACTGCGTGGACTGTACTCGTCTTTCCACCGCGGATTTGCCGCCAACTCTGCGCGCAACCGGAGTCGCTCTTCGAAGCTCGTGTACTCCCAAAGGTGAACCACACGACTGGACTCACCCGACATTGCCGTCCAATACTCAAGGAGCTTGCCGTAGCGGTCACCGCGAATCGGTCGTGCCAGCGCCTGTTGAAGCTCGATGTACTCACGCAGCGCTCCCTGCGCCAGGGTGTATATGCGGAGTTCGTGAATCATGGGGACCTCTGCATCACGCGGGAGCTCCGTCGTCTAAGGATACACGCCTTCTTGGAGAAGGTTGTATATTGACAGAGAATCCATACCTTCGGTAGTACCCTAGGCAACCGTAGATGAGGGTTGAGTTGAAAGAGAGCGGGTTCAGCTGCACTTTTCGGGCCAGCAAGCCGGGTGTCGGTCAAACGTTCCATAAGGTCCGTGGAACTCTTACCGTATCAGTACCTGGAGACGACCCGCGAAAAGTACCTAAGCCCAGAACCATGACGACCGCAAGATCCTCTAGCTATCAACCAAAGGAGGTTCACTACCTACCTATGAGGGTAACGGTGTCTATGGACTGTGCCCTGCACAGCTCGAGAAATCGCCCCTGCTTTCTGGCTACGAGCGTATCTATATCCCCAGACTCGACCAACCGCCCTTGCTCCAGGACATAGATGACGTCCGCGCTTCTGGTAGTAAACAGCCTGTGGGTAATAATCAGTATAGTCATGCTCCCGTGGAGCTCTTCTATCGCGCTCTGGATGCGCCGCTCGTTCTCCGAGTCGAGGTTGCTGGTGGCCTCATCCAGGATCAACAGGGACGGCTTGCGCAGCAAGGCCCGGGCAAGCGCCAAGCGTTGCCTCTCTCCCCCGGACAGGCGCACGCCGCGGTCACCCAGAACCGTCTCCATGCCCTCAGGAAGCCTAAAGACGAAGTCCTCGGCGGCGGCCAGCCGCAGCGCTTCGCGCAGCTCTACATCGCTCGCGCCGGGACGTGCCCACAGCAGGTTCTCCCTTACTGTGTCGTGGAACAGGAATGTATCCTGAGGCACGTAGCCGATCTTGCTTCGCCAGGCTCGCCTCTGCTCGGCACGCAATGGCCTCTCGTCCACCACTACCCGCCCCTCGGTGGGTTGAATCAATCCCATAATCAGGTCAGCGATCGTGCTCTTGCCGGCTCCAGAGGGGCCGACGATCGCCGTCGTCTTCCCCGCCGGAATGATCAAGTCGAGATCGGAGATAACGAGAGGCTCGCCACTATGCTGGTAGGCGAACGAGACTCCTTCGAGCCGCGCGGCCTCTCGCAGCTCGAAGTCTTCGGAACGCGTCGGCTCCGGCTCGGCCGCCGCTTCACAGCGGGCCTCCATCTCTGTGACGGTAGTGAATGCTTGAGATTCGATTGCAAACTCGTGATGGTGGAATTGGACCCTAGAGAGCATCCGTGTGATCATGGCGAACAAGTAGAGCAAAAGGAGCAGCTGGCTGGCCGGGGTGGCAAGGAGCTCGATCGAGACATACACGATGAGGCTCAGAACCAATACCATGCCTATGTTGAGCCAGCGTGACGCCGCGGCCCCGTGACGGGATGCGTCGATGTACAACCGCGCTATGCGCTCGGTGAACCTGGAGAAGATGGCCACGTTGCGTTCCTCGGCGCCGAAGCTCTTGATGGTCTTCGTCCCGCTCAACTGCTCGTTGGCCGCCGCGTACAAGCCCTTGGTCGCTCGCGAAGCCTCCTTCATACCCGCCCGCGTTGCCTGCATTTTCCCGCGAAGCAGCAGCATCAACCCGGCAGCAGAGACGAAGGCCAAAGCGCTCACAGTCGGCGACAAGAATACCGCCACCAGGATATAGACCGCCGCTACCCCAACCTCGGATATCAGCGTTAGTAGTATACGGGTCGCTCTACCGACCCGGTCGAGCTCGCTGGTCAGGGCGTGCGTGAAGTCCGAGGACCTGCTTCGGGAGAAGAAGAGCCAGTCCGTGTTGACTATCGCCCGGTACAGCCGCTGCCGTAGGTGTACCTTGAATTCATGTGCGATGGCGGTGGCGACTACCCGTTGCCAGCTGCTCGCGAAGGATCGAGCGCTGATGACCACTACGTAGAGTCCGAGTATGAGGATCAGCGTGGGTTGTGCGCCCACGGCGTCGAAGATCGAAGTTGTGTACCCTCCAATTCGTCCTACCGCGCCGCCCCCCAGGTCGAGTCCCACCACTTGCAAAAGTGGCACCAACAACAACAATCCGACGCCCTCGGTGAGGGTGACGCAGATCGTCAACAGCGAGACAAAAACGAGCTTCCAGGGCGCCAGGTGGGCTAGGGCGCCGACGTAGCTCCTGATCGTGCTGCTGTCCGCGGGCGTCCTCGTGCCCTTTGTGGGAGTTATCGCGCTTAGCAGAGACCGTCTCGACAAGCGTATCCTCGACTGCCGATTATCAGGAACCGGCAAAGTATATAGCAAAGGAACGGAAGGAGACTGAAGGAGGGTAGGCGCAGAAGGTTCTGTAATACCCATGTTTGTACACTTTTTCAGAACCTTTGCGTGCACCCCGATAGAATTGGAGGCTATACATGCCCGGAAGGCCGGTGGTTGATTTGGTCACTCATACTCCGACGTTGCTTGCAGTGACGAGATCGTATCGATCGTGACTTGAGTGGATCGAAGGGTACAAGAGCAGCGGTCGGTACGTCGGCTTGACAAAACTCGAGCGCGAAACGCGAGGTCCTCGACAGGCCCGAAATCAGCACCGGTTGATCGCGGCCCAGAACCAGTTCTATCCTGGCCACTGCCGCCAGACGAGGTGCCAATCCTGGCCCTCGGCGGCCAGCGCAGCGGCATGATCTTGACCTGCCCCAAAGGTCCGAAGCATCCAGCGCTCGCACGTACGCCATGTGCCCGTGCGCTCGTCCAAAGTCGTCACCCGGTCATCCGAAGAAGATACGTCTATGCGCTCGAGAGGCAATGATACGCCCCGCCCGTCGGCTTTCATGTAAGCCTCTTTGCGAGTCCACAACCGAAAGAAAGCCATACGCTTGGTCTTGTCATCGAGGTGGGTTAGAGAATGCTTCTCCGGAACGGAGAAGACCGTTTCGGCGAGCTTCTCCACGGGGACATCCGGAGAGATGTGCTCGATATCCACGCCGACTTCGCGCCCCTGCGTGACCGCGAAAAGCGCCGTGCCCGAAGAGTGCGACACGTTGAGGCGGAGGTCGGAGTACCCCTCCCGCACAAGATGGGGTTTGCCGTGAGCCCCGTAGCGGAAGCTCAACTGATTAGGGAGCGTGTTCAGATAGAGCGAGAGTATCTCTCGAAGCAAACCCTTGGCGGCGATGAAGTAACTCCGGTCCCGGTCGAAGCGAAAGCGCGCGGCTCGCACCCTTTCATCCGCCGACAAGTGGTGCTCCAGGCGGCCCAGACGTGTCGCGTTCGCGTCGAGCGTGACGCGCCAAACGTGCACCGCGTCGGCGGGGAGCGCTAATTCGGCTGCGTCACGCGCCAACTGAAATGCGGTGCCACGTCTGCGAGGACGCCGGGCCTCTCCTCACGGCGAGCTTGATTGTGCCTGCTCCAGGCTAGCCTGGAGCAGGGCGGCCAGCACCTGGACGTGGGGTTCCCTGAACAGGCGATGATCGCCCGGCACCTCGTGCACATCTACACCTCCGCCAACGATGCTGCTCCAACCCAAGGAGGGATCACCGGATGGTCCCCAGAAGTCCGCGGAGCGGAAAAGCGTGACCCGTTCCGGGTAGGGCTGCGGTTCGTAGTTGGCAGCGGCCATCCGGTTGAGCCTGAAGTTCCGTTGTAAGGCATGCGGCAGGGGGTGCCCTGTCCAGAGCGACCACTTGTTGGCGAGTCTCCGGATCCTTCTCCTGATCACTACCCAGAAGGTTTCTTCGGCGTAACGAAGCGGTCCTTGACGTCGCAAGCTGCGCGCATGATAGTACAGCCGCGCCGACAACGGCCTCCTTCCGAAGCCTCTCGGACGGGCGGTGTCGAACAAGGCAAGCAGCGCCACGCTGTGATCCTGCGCGCGAAGCTGTCGGGCCATCTCGAAGGCCACGAGGCCACCGGACGAATAACCACCCAGATAATAAGGCCCCTCGGGCTGGAATTCGCGCAGCTCGCGCAGGTAAGACGCCGCCATGTCTTCGACCTTCAATGCGGCTTGTGTTTTGTCTAAGTCTTTGGCCTGGAAACCGTAGAACGGCTGATCCGGCTTCAGATACCTTGCCAAGGGATGATACAAGAGCACCTCGCCGCCCGCCCCGTGCACGCAGAAAAACGGCGGCCGTGAGCCGTGTGGTTGGAGCGCTACGAGGGACGTGTGCGGTTCTTCTTCGGTCTCCCGCCGCAAGATGGGGGCCAGCTGCCTGACCGTTGGCGCCCGGAACAGGGTCGCCAGAGGGAGCTGCCGGCCGAAGACCTTCTCGATCTGCACGAACAGGTTCACCGCCAGCAGGGAATGCCCTCCCAACTCGAAAAAGTCGTCGTTGACGCCCACGGCCGGCACGCCCAGCACCTGCTCCCAGATCCCGACCAGGCGCTTTTCGAGCTCGTCACGCGGCGCGAAGGGCTCGCTGTCCAGCTCAGGACGGTCCGCGCTCGGCACCGGCAGGGCGTCCCGGTCGATCTTGCCGTTAGGGGTCAGCGGCAGCGCTTCCAGCGCGACGAAAGTCGCCGGTATCATGTAGTCGGGGAGCCTCTGGCGCATGAACGCCCGCAGCTCGCTGTGCGGGGGCGCTGCACCGGCAGCGACGAGGTAGGCCGCAAGGCGCTTTTGCTCGGGTGTGTCCTCGCGCAGTAGAACGACGCTCTCGCGCACGGCGGCGTGGCTATTCAGCACGCTTTCGATCTCACCCAGCTCGATTCGGAAGCCGCGCAGCTTGACCTGCCCATCCAGCCTTCCCAGGAATTCGATGTCGCCGTTGGCCAGACGGCGTACTCGATCGCCCGTCCTATAGAGGCGCGCGTCGGGTTGTTCGCTGAACGGGTGGGGCACGAATCTCTCGTCCGTTAGTTGCCTTCGGTTCAGGTAGCCGCGCGCCACCCCAGGCCCGCCGACGTACAGTTCACCGGGCACGCCCGCAGGCACCAACTTCGAGCGCTCGTCGAGCACGTAGGCTTCGGTGTTCGCTATGGGACGGCCAATGGGAATCGTGGTCGCATCGTCCTCCACGTCCTCTACAAGGTGCCAAGTGGCGAAAGTCGTCGTCTCGGTCGGACCGTAGACGTGCAAGAGCCGCTCGGGCGGGCCTGCGGCCAGAACTTCGCGCACCCACTTCGTCTTTACCGCTTCACCGCCGAACAACAGGTGCCTGAGCGGGCGGAACGCCGCGGGGTTTTCGCGGGCCATCTGGTTGAACAGGGCCGTTGTCAGGAACAGGGCGCTGATCCGGCGCTGCTCGATGGCGGCGGCCAGGGCACGCGGCGAAAGCACCGTATCTTGCGGCAAGATGACAAGCCGCGCGCCGCCCAGCAACGCGCCCCATATCTCCCAGGTCGCCGCGTCGAAAGCGGCGTTCGAGGCCTGCCCCACAACGTCGGCGCTGGTGAGACGGGCATAGTCTGTATTGCTGACTAGGCGAATCACGGCCCGCTGTGGCACGCACACGCCCTTAGGTTTCCCCGTCGAACCAGAGGTGTAGATCACGTAGGCCAGACTCTCCGCTGAGGCTTTGTTGTCCGGATTCTGCACTTCTTCCTGTGCGATGACCTTCCGATCGGCGTCCACACAGACCACCCGTGCCGATGTCCTGGGCAGACTCTCTAGCAGGTGTCGCTGGCTCACCAGCACCGACGCTTGCGCGTCCTCCAGCATAAATGCCAGGCGCTCGGATGGGTATGACGGGTCCAACGGTACGTAGGCCCCGCCGGCCTTGAGGATTCCAAGCATCGCAACGACCATCTCCGGAGACCTCTCTACGCAGAGGCCGACTCTTACCTCGGGTCCCACGCCCAGTTTCTGCAGATGGCGTGCCAGTTGGTTGGCGCGCTCGTTCAGGGAGCGGTAGCTCAGCCGTCGCTCTTCGAAGAGGACCGCTACGGCGTCTGGGCTGCGCTCGGCCTGCTCCTCGAAGAGCTCATGGATGCACCGATGCTTGGGATATGGGGTCTGGGTGCCGTTCCACCCCACCAGTAGTTGGTCGCGTTCTGCTTCCGTCAACAACTCTAATTCGGAGATGCGCTGCTCGGGGTTGGCCACGACACCTTCGAGTAGGGCACGGAGATTGTCGAGCATCCGGGCGATGCTGGCAGCGTCGAACAGGTCGGTGTTGTACTCTAACGTTCCTCTCAACCCTTCGGGCTTCTCCCACATGATCAGTGTCAGATCGAACGTCGCCGTTTGGTTATCGACATCCATCCGGGCTGTGGTCAAGTCGGCCAACTGCCGCGGCGCTGTCGGGACGTTCTGTAGGGCGAACGCTACCTGAAACAGCGGCGACTGGCTTGGGTTCCGCGTCGGCTGCAACTCTTCCACCAGCCTCTCGAAGGGCAAATCCTGGTTGGCGTAAGCCCCCAATGCCACCTCACGTACCCGCCCCAGCAGCTCCTTGAAGCTCGGTTCGCCCGAGAGGTCGGTGCGCATGACCAAAGTGTTGACGAAGAAGCCTATGAGCCCCTCGGTCTCCGCCCTGTTGCGGTTGGCGATGGGCATGCCGATGGCGACGTCGTCCTGCCCGCTATAGCGCGAAAGCAGCACCTGGAAGGTCGCGAGCAGCACCATGAAAAGCGTCACACCTTCCTGTCGGCTAAGATCCTTTAGCCTCTCGGTCAACCACTCAGAGAGCTCGAGCTTCTGGCGCGCCCCCCGGTGCGTCTGAACCGGCGGGCGGGGGCGATCGGTGGGGAGCTCCAGGACGGGCAGCCCGGCCAGCTGCTCCTTCCAGTAGCCGAGCTGCTCCTCTAGTACCTCTCCTGTAAGCCACTGCCTCTGCCACAGCGCGTAGTCG
>Ga0126307_10003407_pt1 | contig 10865 bp, 9 predicted proteins | sample Plot28_FD_89955 | JGI IMG/M metagenome (GOLD analysis project Ga0126307, IMG submission 89955) | Serpentine soil microbial communities from UC McLaughlin Reserve, CA, USA - Plot28 | ecosystem: Environmental > Terrestrial > Soil > Grasslands | place: USA: UC McLaughlin Reserve, Lake County...
CTCACCGCCCCGGTCGGCGCATGACGCTCCGGCTGTCAGCGGCGGATCGCCCCCGCCCCGGTCCCGCCCCGGTCGCAGCGCACTCGGAGTTCGAGCCGGTCGCGACCGCCCGTCCGCTCCCGTGGTCCGCCGTCACGCTGGGTGGCGCGCCCGTGGGCAGCGGCCGCATCGAGGTGTCGCAGTCGGGGCGCTGGGAACGGTGGGCGGACGTCGACGGTGACCCGTCGTTCCCGCCGCCGGGGGCCCGCGCCGCCCAGGGGCCGCCAAGCGACGTGACGTGGCGCAAGGTGGTCGTTCCCGAGAACTACGGATACGACGAGGAGCTGTCGCGCCAGTTCGCGCCGGTCTGGTACCGGCGCACGTTCGCTGACCCGCGGCACGGCGGGCTGCCCGAGTCTCCCCCACGCATCCGGCTCCGCTTCGCGGCCGTCGACTACCTCGCCGACGTGTGGCTGAACGGCGAGCACCTCGGTCATCACGAGGGCGCCTTCGCGCCGTTCGGCTTCGACGTGACCAACCGGCTGGCGAAGAACAACACGCTTCTGGTTGCGGTGCAGGATCCGCTCGAGCCGGTGGACCCGTCGGCGCTGTTCTTCGACCACCGCAAGCGCGTCATCAAGGGCACGCTGAAGTACCACGACAGCCGCCCCGGTGGCCTGCCCGGCCGCATGGTCGGCCCGCTCGTCGAGGGCGGTAACCCGTGGGTGTGGACGCCCGAGTGGGGCCAGTCGATGACGACCGCGGGCATCGTGGGTCCCGTCACGCTCGAGCGCACCGGCAACGCGTCGCTCGACGCGCTGTTCGTGACTCCACTCGGTGAACGCACGGTTCAGGTGGCGGCGGTGGCGACGAACCACACCGACGTCGACGTCGAAGCCCGCCTCGACTTCGACGTGGCCGGCGAGCGCGCCCAGCTCGATGTGCGCGTTCCTCCCGGTCCCGGTCGCGTTGACGTGGTGATCGATCTCGACGGTGCGGACCTCGCGTCGTGGGAGCCCGCCGGCGCAGCGTCGGGTGGTGCGGCCGTGCACGAGCTCCGCGCCGCGCTGGCGACGCCGGACGGTCACGTGCTCGATCGGCGCCGGACGCGCTTCGGGCTGCGCACGGCCCGCATCGTGACGGACGATGCGGGGCATGCCCGACATCTCGAGGTGAACGACCGGTCGGTGTTCGTGAAGGCCGTGAACTACATCCCGTGGCAACACTTCGCCGAGGTCGGCCGCAGCTTCTACGACCGCGACATGCGTATGTTGCGCGAAGCGCACGGCAATTCGGTCGGCGTGCACGCGCACGTCCAGTCGCCGCACTGCTACGACGCCGCCGACGAAGCCGGCGTGCTCGTGTTCCAGGACTTCGCGTTGCAGTGGTGCTACGACTCGGGTACCGAGACCAACCCGGGTTTCGTCGACACCGCGTGCCGTCAGATCGCGGAGATGGCGTACCTGCTGCACAACCACCCGAGCGTCGTCTATTACGCGTGCCACAACGAGCCCGCCCGCATGTTCGACCCACGCCGGGGCGACGACGGGCCCGAGGCCGACCGGGGCGAGACACACCTCGACGCCGAGCTCGACGCCACGCTGCGCGCCGTCGACACGGGCCGGCACGTGCACCGGGCGTCTGGGATCGGCGACGACGTCCACAACTACGCGGGATCGCTCACCGGCGGGAGCCTCTACCGCGTCCGGGAGCGGCCGGCGTGGTTCGTCTCCGAGTACGGGTTCTGGACGGTCGGCGCGCAGGCCCACCGGTTCGGCGATCGCGGGTGGCCGCCCGATCCGGATCAGATGCGCGAGTGGGTCAGCCGCCTTTCGTTCATCGGCTCGACGTGCGGGTTCGCGGGGCTGCCGTCGCGGTACGAGTCGCGGGACGAGTGGGCCGACGCCACGCAGGCGTACGGCGCGGCACTGGCGAAGTATCAGACCGAATGGTTCCGTGCCCGCCGCGGCGATCCGTTCATGGGGTACCGCTGGCACTTCTGGGCCGACTGGTGGGGCTACGCGGGCGGCGGCCTGGTCGACGTCGAGCGCGTCCCGAAGGCGACGTACGACGCGTTCCGGGAGGCCAGCCGGCCCCGACTGCTCGTCGGCCTCCACGACAGGTCGGTCGTCCCACCCGGGGCCCGGGCCGTGCCCATCGTGGCGGTGAACGATGGGAGCGAGGCGTGGCGCGGCACGGCTTCGTGGGAGGTCGTCGAGGCCACGTCGGGCGTGTTCGCACCCGACTTCGACGGTGCCCGGATCGGCCTCCCGATGCCTCCCGACGCCGACGCCCGCGTCGCCGTGCCACATTCGCGCGGCGCCGCCGTCGCGCACGGCGAGATCACCTTCGACGCCGCGCCGTCTGATGCCACCCCGGTCGGCGAAGTGACCGTGGCGCTGGAGCCGGGCCAGGCGCGCACGCTGCTCGTGCGCTGGGCCGACCCGGATCTCGATCTGTCACGCGACCAGGAGAACTTCGTGCATTTCCACTGCCCGGCCGCCGATGAGGTGCACGGCCCGGGGCTCACCAAGCTGTAAGCGCCTGGCGCAACCTCGACACCGCGGCCGGGGTGCGTACGCCCCACCAGAACAGGTCACGACCGTCGAGGATGTGGACGGCCGCGTCGCCCACGGCAGCCTCGACCTCGTCGACGTGGCGAGCCTTGAACGGGTACGGCTCGTCGGGCAGCAGTACGAGGTCCGCGCGTCGCGCGGCGATCTTCTCGAGCACCACTTCCGGATAGCGCTCCTTCTCGTCGGCGAAGACGTTGTCCACGCCGAGCAGCTCCAAGAGGGAAGAGCCGTACGTGTCCGCGTTCGTCACCATCCACGGTCGTCGCCACACGAGCACGGCGGACCGACGACGCGGACTCGCCGTACCCGCGCGTTGCCCGGCCAGCCATCGGCCCCAACCGGGCGTCGAGAACACCGCCGGCACATCGGCACCGACGGCGTCACCCAATGCGGCGACGGCCGGACCGACGCCGGCGACCGACCGGGGTGACATCGAATGCAAGCGCAACCCGGCGTCGCCAAGCGCGTCGGCGTCCTCGACGCGGTTCTCCTCGTCGTTCACGACTACCAGATCGGGTGCGAGCCCGATGATCGCCTCGACGTCCGGGTTCTTCGTGCCGCCGACAGCCGGCAGGTCGGGTTGCTCGCAGAACCGCGTGCACGCCACCGGGTCCACGCCGACGGCGCGCAGCGTCTCGGTGACGGACGGGACGAGCGAGACGACGCGCAGAGCCGTGGCTACATCCGGTCGAGGAGCGCGGCCTTCTTGATCTCGAACTCCTCGACGGTGATGTGGCCCTTGTCGCGGAGGGCGGCGAGCTGCTCGATCTGATCGGGGATGTTGGCGCCGGCACCGGCCGGCGCCAACGGGGCCGACCAGCTGGCCGTCTCCTTGGCGTTGACCTCCATCTGGCGGTAGATCTCCTGCTGCACCCCGTCGGGATGGCGCACGTCCTCGAAGTGCGACTGGCCCTCACGGCCCGCCGACTCGATGTCGAGGTCGCCGGCACCGATCAGCCGCTCGAAGATCCGCTGGTCGAAGTTGATGTTGTTGATCCGCTCGAGAGGGATCTCGACGCCGTGCTTGGAGAGCATGCCGGTGCGGAAGATCACGCGGTCGTCGGTGACCACGAAGTGCGTGTACTGCCACTGGACGTACTTGATCGCGAGCCACACGGCCCAGATGACCGCGAGGATCGCCCAGGCCCACCCGGCGACCGCCTGCACGCTGCCCGACAGCGTGAGCACGCCGATGAGCGCGAGGAAGAGCGGGATCCCGGTGAGGATGTGCTTCGAGAAGTACCACCAGTGCGGATGCAGGTCGAGCGCGACCGTCTCGCCCTCGTTGATCAGGTGCCGCGGGTAAGGCATGGGGCGAGACTACGGGGACGCGACGGGGCCGAGCACGCGATCGAGGTACGGGTTCCGGAATCGACCGTCGGGGTCGAGCCGGGCGCGGACGGCCTGGAAGCGCGCCCACTCCGGGTACCGCGGCGCGAGCGTCTCGGCCCGCTGGTAATGCATTTTCCCCCAGTGCGGACGGCCGCCGACGTCGTCCATGATCGCCTCGACGCCCCGGAAGTACGGCTCGAACGGCGTTCCCGCCGACAGGTGCACCGCGAGGTAGCCCGTCTCACGTCCCTGTGCCGTACTCAGCGGGATGGCGTCGGGCGCCGCCACCCGGAGCTCGATCGGGAAGTTGACCGACAGCCCCTCGCCCTCGATGAGGTCGCGCACGCGCAGCAGCGCCTTGCCGAGCTCGGGCCGCGGGATGGCGTACTCCATCTCGACGAAACGCACGAGCCGCCGGCTGCACAGCACCCGGTGACTCACGTCGACGACCTCGGTCTTGCCGATCCCGCCGGCGACGAGGTTCATGAGCCTCGGGACCGCATCCGGGCGTCGCCGACCGAGCGCGGCCGCGGCGCCGAACGCGAAGTTGGCGAGCAGGATGTCGTCGCGCCACGCCTTCCACGACGACTTGGTGCGGAGCGGATCGTCGGTCCGGTTGGCGACCTTGACCGTGGCGACGTCGGTGTGCGGGAACCAGTAGCAGTCGATGTGCTCGTTGTGGTCGACGATGTCGTCGAGGTCGTCCACGAGCGAGTCGAGGGATCGGGGCTTCTCGACGGAGTGCAGACGGAACGAGGGCTCGCACTGGAGCGTCAACTTCGTGACCACGCCGAGGGCGCCGAGGCCGACGCGAGCACACGCGAACACCTCGGGCTCCTCGTCGCGCGAGCAACTCAACACCTCACCGTCGGCGGTGACGAGCTCGAGCCCGGTCACGAACGTGGCCAGGCCCCCGAAGCGCTTCCCGCCGCCGTGGGTAGCGGTCGCGATCGCGCCCGAGATGGATTGACGGTCGATGTCGCCCAGGTTGGCGAGCGCGAGGTCACGCGTCTCGAGCTCGTCGTTGAGTTGCCAGAGCGGCATGCCGCCTTCGACGGTGACCGTGCCTGCGTCGCGGTCCATCGCGACGATCCGGTTGAGCTCGCCCAGGCGCAACATACGGCCGTTGGTGCAGGCAATACCGGTGAAGGAGTGCCCGGCTCCGACGACCTTGACGGTCTGCCCCGCCCGCTTCGCCCGCTGGACGGCCTCGACGACCTCGAGCTCGCTGGTCGGGGTCTCGACGGCCGCAGGGCTGCACTGCTGGTTGCGACCCCAGTTGCGCCAGCGGGCCCCGTCGCGCATCGCGGTGAGCCTAGGCCCAGCCGAGCTCGCGGAGGCGGGCGTCGTCCATGCCGAAGTGGTGCCCGATCTCGTGGACGACGGTGATCCGGATCTGATGGGCGAGGTGCGCCTCGTCGCGTGATCGATCGCACAACGGTCCCCGGAAGATCGTGACGCGGTCCGGCATCACGCCTGCGTAGTTCAGCGGCGACCGGTCGGTGAGCTGAACGCCCTCGTACAGCCCGAGGAGCGTGCCGGCGCGGCCGCCGAGCTGCTCGCGGGTCGGCCAGTCCTCGACGAGAACGGCCACGTTGTCCATGTGCGCGGCCAGGTCGGGGGGAATGGAGTCGAGCGCGTCCGCGACGAGCTCCTCGAAGCGGTCGCGCGACACGTGCATCGAAGGAACGTACCCGAGGTCGCGCAGGCCCTTGACGGCGCGCGGACGCGGTCGTATGTTCCCTGGCACCGGTGACAAGGGCACGGCACTGGTGATGTCAGATAGGCAGCCGCCGGAATACGGGTCCGAGGAGTCGGTCGGTGACCGAACGTCGGAGTGATCCGGCGCCGGGGACCGGGACGCCGCCGAAGAGGCACCCCGCCCGCCGGGGAGCCCCCGAGGCAGTCGTCCGAACGGCGAGGCCCCGAGGAGATCGGAGCTGCGACGCAGCGAAGACTACTCGGGGCCTTTCCCGTTTCCGCCGTGGCAGGTCAGGGACGATCCGCGGTTGCTGTCGTACCGGGTCGGTATCGTCCACGAGTGGGCGATGACCAGCTGCTCGAGGATCAATTGCTCGAGGACCCGTTGCTCGAGGGCCTCGATGACGCGCAGCGAGAGGCCGTGACCACGCGCACAGTTCCGCTCGCGATCCTCGCCGGCGCGGGCGCGGGCAAGACGCGCGTCCTGACCCGTCGCATCGCCTGGCAGGCCCGGCACGCCCACATCGATCCGAAGCACACCCTCGCCGTCACCTTCACGCGCAAGGCCGCCGGCGAGCTCGGCGATCGGTTGACGCGGCTCGGAGTCAGGCGCCAGGTCGTCGCGGGCACGTTCCACGCCATCGCCCTCGCGCAGCTCCGGCGCCGCTGCGAGGACCACGACCGTCCGATGCCGAAGCTCCTCGACCGCAAGGCACGCCTCCTCGTGCCGATGCTGCCGGGCCGGGGCGGTGAGCGCGGTCTGCTCGCGGCCGAGGTCGCGGCCGAGATCGAATGGGCGAAGGCGCGGCTCATCGGAGCCGACGGCTACCAGGTCGCCGCCGAGGCCGCGCGCCGGGACCCACCCCGGCCCCCGGCCGAGATCGCCGTCCTGTTCGAGCGCTACGAACGCGAGCGTCGCCGCCGGGGGCTCGTCGATTTCGACGACCTCATCACCTGGTGCGCCCACGCGCTCGAGACCGACGCCGAGTTCCAGGCTGCGCAGCGGTGGCGGTTCCAGCACGTGTTCGTCGACGAGTTCCAGGACGCCAACCCCGCCCAGTTCCGCCTGGTGCGAGCCTGGCTCGGCGACCGCCCCGACCTGTGCGTCGTCGGCGACGGCGATCAGGCGATCTACGGGTTCGCGGGCGCCGATGCGTCGTATCTCACCGCGTTCGGCGACCACTTCAGAGGCGCGGCCGTCGTGCGCCTCGGGACGAACTACCGCTCTTCGCCGCAGGTCGTGTCGGCGGCGGCATCGGTGCTGACGACGAGCGGCGAGCGAGCTGCGATCCGCAGCTCGCGACCCGAGGGTCCGCTCCCCGTCGTCCGCTCCTACCCGAGCGACGAGGCCGAAGCCGAGGGTGTAGCCCGCGCCTTGCAGCGCGAGCACCCGCCGGGCACTCCGTGGTCGGCGGCGGCCGTGCTGTACCGGACGAACGCCCAGTCGGCGCTGTTCGAGGAAGCGCTGCGGCGCGAAGGCGTCCCGTTCCGGGTCCGTGGCGGCGGGCGGTTCCTCGACCGACCTGAGGTCCAGGTCGCGCTGGACACGCTCCGCGAGCGGACCCGCGCGCAGCCCGGTGTCCCGTTCGCCGCCCAGCTGGAGGCCCTGAGCGAGAGCACCGCCGACGCGTCCGAGGAACGCCGCGAGCACGTCGAGGCGATCGGGCGCCTGGGCCGCGACTACCTCGCCGCCGACGGCGGGAACGGATCACTCGCCGGGTTCCTCGAGTTCCTGCAGACCGCCTTGCGCGCCGGCGACGACACCGGGGCGTCGAGCGCCGACGCGGTGGAGCTGCTCAGCTTCCACCGAGCCAAGGGTCTCGAGTTCGACACCGTGTTCGTCGTCGGCTTGGAGACGGGGCTCGTGCCGATCGTGCACGCCGAGACGCCGTCCGAGAAGGCCGAGGAGCTGCGTCTCCTGTACGTGGCGTTGTCGCGCGCCGAGCGCAATCTCCGTGTGAGCTGGGCCCAGAAGCGCACCATGGGGATGCGCACGTACCGCCGTACGCCCAGCCCGTGGCTGACGCCGATCGAGGCGACGGTGGCGGCGGCACGCACGCCCGAGCGCGGCAGCGCGGCACGTGACCAGCAAGGTCGAGGGCTCGCCGCCGCCCGTGAGCGCGTGGCGGGAGCCAAGCGGCAGTCGGGGACCACGCGCGATCAGCTCGACGCCGCGGCCACCGAGCTCCTCGGCGCGCTCCTCGAATGGCGTCGCAACCTCGCACGTGCGTCCGGCGTGCCCGCCTACGTGATCTTCCACGACACGACCCTCGAGGCGGTCGCCCGCGACCGGCCGCGCTCCCGCGGCGACCTGCTGACGATCCCGGGCATCGGCCCCGTCAAGCTCCAGCGCCACGGCCAGGCTCTACTCGAGATGGTCGGCCAGCACCCCATCTGACCCACCGTTGACTGGCGGGGCTCGCTCGGCCACGATGCGGGACACGGCACCGGCAGCGGGAGTGACACGATGGCCTGGTCGAGCTTCCCGGTCTTCCCCACCGACGACGGCTGGCCGTACCCCGATCTCCCCCGCGGGTTCGACGATCCCGCCACCGACGACGAGGTCGACCTCGACGCCCTCGAGCTTCGTGTCGACCCGCATGCGTTCGAGTGCCTCGATACCACCGAGTACGAGCTCGTGGCTCGGCGTTTCGGCTTCAACGGCCCCGCCGCGTCGATGAAGGACCTCGCCCGCGAGTACGGCTGGTCGCACGCGCAGACGCGCGACGTTTTGGGCGGCGCCATCGACAAGCTCCGCACCCGGCTCACCGCCGACTCCTTCTAACCCCCAGTCAGCACTCGCTCCAGAGACCGCGGCCGGCGCGCTCGGCGTCGAGCTCCTCGCGCAACATCGTGCGAGCGTGGGCGTGATTCGGTTCGATGACGAGCAGCCGGGCGTAGCCGCGCCGGAGCAACTCGTCGTTGAACCGCTCGCCGTCGACGACGACGTACGCGAGGCGCCGGCCGTACCGATCACGTCCCTCGATGTCGTATTCGAGCTGCACCGACCGCCCCGCCAGGTGCTCGTCGGTGAAGGACGCGGCTTCTGGCCCGAAGCATTCGACGGGCTTGGTCGGGTGGTGCGTCTCCGGCGTGTCCACGCCCAACAGTCGGACCGTGTCGGTGTCGCGGCCGTCAACGCCGCGCTCCACTTCGATGGTGTCGCCGTCGACGACGTTCACCACGGTCCATTCGACGGTCGCGGCGCGGCGTGCTTGTCCGAGCCGCCAGCCCCCGAGTGAGGCGGCGGCGAGGATCGCCACGACCACGACCCGGGAGCGGGTCATGCGGGTGATCGTACCGAGCGGGTGTGACGACGTCCCGGGTCAGTACTGCGCGAAGTAGGGGTTCTCGGGGTCGCGCTTCTCGAGCAGGATGAACACGAGCCCGTGCGGATCGGCGAACCACTTTGTGCGCAGGCCGACGATCTCTGCCATCCCGCGGGTGAGGAACCACACCTTTGCCTTCCAGCTCGGCGCGCGTGGCGACGATGTCGTCGCACACCAGCCCGACGTGCGTGAACCCGTTGTCCACCACGGACGCGTCCGGTGGCCGGGGACGGCCGGGCGCCCGCGGGTACTCGATGACCTCGAGCACGCGGTCGCCACCGTCGGGGAACCCGAGGATGGCGGCCTTGACGGCCACGGGGCTCGGGACCAGCTCGCCCATGTCGCACTCGATGGCGTCGCCGTCGACGAGGTAAGGCGGCGAGAGGACCGTGAGACCGAGCACGGACTCGTACCACGCCGCCACGGCCTCGACGTCGGGGACGCGCACAGCCGTGTGAGCGACCCCGGTGATCATCCGACCGACCGTAGGGGATGAGCGATCGGCGGGGAGCCCGCCGCTAGCTTTCCCCGATGATGGCTCGTCGGATCCGGCGTCTCGCGGTCGTCCTCGTCATTTCCTTGGTGATCGGCGCGATCGCGCTCGTGCTCACCACCCGCCCGAAACTCGAAGACCGCCGAGGCGACGTCGACCGCGCCTGGACGCCAATTCGGGGACCGCTCGGAGAGCGGTACGCCCGGCTCGGTGAAGCGAACGCACAGCTCGCAGCGGCCGGCGGAAGTGAGCGGGACGTCGCCCGCGCCCTCGGCCTCAGGCTCGGGCGTTGGGGTGAGCTGCGCCGTGCCGGTGACCGCGACGCCGATCCCGACGCCGAGGCCCAGACCGCCGACCAGCTCGAGGGGCTCGCCACGAGGCTGCAGGCGGTCGTGTCGAGCTCCGATCGGCTGCGGGCGTCCGACCCCTTGAACCAGTCGATCGCCGCGTTCCAGGGCACGGTGCCGCCACCGCCGGTGGTGACGGCCTACAACCGCTCGGTCCGCGACTACGAGGACGAACGCAACGGTCTCCTCCGCAGTCCGGTCGCGAGCCTGTTCGGGTACGACCCGCGACCGCTGCTGGTGCTGGCTGGTTGAGCGTTATCGCGCCGCGCCGATGACGTTCTGGTTGGCCCGCTCGATCCGCGCCACCTCACCGACGGGCGCAACTCGCCAGAAGCTCCGCAGCGTCGCGTCCCAGTCGTCGAGCATCGCGGCCGCACGCGGCGACCCGGTGAGCTCTCGGTGCCGCTCGAGCAAGAACCGCAGCTCGGCGGCCTGCGGGTCGTCGAGCTTCGACGCTTCGACCAGCTGCGGGTTCAGCCGCGCCGCCAGCAGCCCGTCGGGATCGAACACGAAGGCCTGCCCGCCGGTCATGCCGGCGCCGAGGTTGTAGCCGAACGGGCCGAGGACGACGCACGTGCCGCCGGTCATGTACTCGCACGTGTGGTCGCCGGTGCCTTCCACGACCGCGGTCGCGCCGCTGTTGCGCACCATGAAACGCTCGCCGACCCGGCCGGCGACGAAGACCTGGCCGCCCGTCGCGCCGTACAGCACCGTGTTCCCGGCGAGAACGGCGTCGCCGGCGTCGCCCTCGGGCGGACGCACCGTGATGCGTCCGCCGCCCATGCCCTTGCCGAGATAGTCGTTCGCCTCGCCGACCAGTTCCAGCGCGACGCCGTCGGCGAGGAACGCGCCGAAGCTCTGCCCGGCCGAGCCGGTGAGACGTGCCGTGACCGACCCGGGCGGCAATCCCTCGCCCCACTCGAGCCCGATCGCGCCGCCGAGGGACGCGCCCACAGTGCGGTCGGCGTTGGTGATCTCGTACTCGAGCTCGAAGTCGGCGCCGCTCCACAGCGCGGCGTATGCATCAGTGAGGAGCCGCTCGTCCAGCACTGACCGCGGCCGTTGGATCGGCACGGTCGCCACGAAATGCCGCGGCCCGTCCTCCGAG
>Ga0126307_10003408_pt1 | contig 10863 bp, 9 predicted proteins | sample Plot28_FD_89955 | JGI IMG/M metagenome (GOLD analysis project Ga0126307, IMG submission 89955) | Serpentine soil microbial communities from UC McLaughlin Reserve, CA, USA - Plot28 | ecosystem: Environmental > Terrestrial > Soil > Grasslands | place: USA: UC McLaughlin Reserve, Lake County...
CGCCAGGTAGTAGGTCCACGGCGCCCCGACGCCGACGAGCAGGAGCCCGGCGACGGGCAGGAGGCGCGAGGGTTTCTTTGGCCTGCCGCCGATGCCGCCGCCGCGGGAGCGCATCGCCTCTACCGGGCTCACTCGTCCGGCTCGCAGGGACGGGTAGAGGGCGGCGAGGGTGGTGATGACGACGCCGACGACGACGGCGGCGATCAGGGCGAAGGAGGAGAGGACGACGGTCGAGATCTCGAACCGGAAAGCCCGCCCGAACAAGTACACCAGCCCCCGCGCCATCCCGTACCCGAACAGTATCCCGAGCGCCGACCCGAGCAGGCCCAGGATCGCGGCCTCCAAAACCACCGAGCGCGAGACCATGCCGCGCGTCGCCCCCAAAGCCCTGAGCATCCCGAGCTCCCGTGTTCGTTCGAGCACCGTCATCGAGAGCGCGTTGAACACCAAAAAGGCCCCGACGAAGAGCGCGGTTCCAGCGAAGAAGAGCAGCGCGATCTTGAACCCCTGGAACTGCGCGTCTATCTGCGCGGTGCGCGTCTCGCTCCTCTCGGCCTGGAAACCCTCCCCGAGTTGCTCCCCCAGCCTCTGCGCGAGGGGTTCCACCCCACCCTCGCTCGTTGCCTCGACGGCGATGCCGGTGATCTTGCCGGCCTTCTCGAAGACCTCCTGCGTGTGAGAGAGCGGCGCCAGCCCGAAGGCTATGCCTCCGAACGACCCGCCCGGTATCCGCAACAACCCGACCACCTCGAGCTTCTCCGGCCCCCGCGGCGTCCCCACCCTCACCGTGTCACCGATGCCGAGCCCCGCCGCTTCCGCCGAGTTGCCGTCGAGGGCGACCTCGGCCCCTGCTTTCGGGAACCTCCCCTTGTCCAACTCGAAACCCGTGGCGAGCGACGCGGTCGCTGGTTCGACCCCGAAGACGCGCATGCTCTTGACGTTCGGAATGCCGCGTTCGTCGCGTCCGCCCAGGATCAGGGACGCCGGCTGCGAGAGACGTGGCGCAGCCGACTCCACGTCCGGCACGCCGCGAACCTCCTCGACCACCCCCTCGTCGAACGGGCCGTTGCCGCCCGCGGCGGTCACGGTCAGATCGGCTGCGCCGTAGGCGCGCGAGAAGAGCTCCCGGAACGCGCCGGACATCGTGTCCGAGAGGGTCAGGACGCCGAATACTATCCCCACCCCGAGCACGATGCCGACCGCCGTCAGGAGCGTGCGCTGGGGGCGAGCGCCAAGGTTGCGCAGCGAAAGGTTCGAGAAACGGCGCAGCTTCACGCTGTCCTCCACCCCGGAGCCCGATTGTCCGGCGTGCGGGGCGGGCATAGACTCTGTGGAGCAGTCGGATAGGCAATCGCGTGGTTGGGAGAGAGGATGGAGCACGGTGGTCCGGTCAGGGTTGGCAGCGAGCGGGAGAACAGGCATTCGAGGATGGGCATAGCTTCGTTCGTGATCTCCATCCTCGCGACGGTGCTGGTCGTGACGCTTTTCATCATCGCGGCCGTGATAGGAGCCTCGGCTTTCGGCGACGTGCAGGACCCGCAGAGCATAGACCCCCAGAGGCTGCAGGACTCGCCGGCCCTGGCGGGGCTGGCGGCCGTGGGCCTGGGCATGCTGGCCAGCATCGCCTTCTACCTGCTCGGCCTCGTGCTCGGCGTAGCCGGCATCATCCAGCGGCGCCGCAAGAGGCTCTTCGCCGTGCTCGGCGCCGTCTTTAACGGGATCGTCCTGCTCCTCATCGTGGGCCTCGTCGCGTTCGGGTTTGCGGCGTCCCAAGGCGCTGCGTAGCCCCGAACGCTCAACCCGCCGACTCCAAAGTCTTTACGCGTTCGAGGATTTCGTCCGCGTCCGGGCCCCGCGCCTCGTCCACCACCCGGCCGTCGGCGAGGAACACGACCCTGTCGGCGACCGCCGCCGCCCGCGCGTCGTGGGTGACCATCACGACGGTCTGCCCGTAGCGCGCCGCCGACTCGCGCAGCAACTCCAGGACGCCCGCACCCGTTCTCGAGTCCAGGTTCCCGGTCGGTTCGTCCGCGAGGACGACGTCGGGGTGACGGACCAGGGCGCGCGCTATCGCCACCCTTTGCTGCTCCCCGCCGGATAGCTCGTCGGGCCGGTGCGTCCGGCGCCCTTCGAGCCCGACAAGCGACATCACCTCCTCCAGGCGCTGCTCGTACTTGTTCGCCTTATCGCCCGAGATCAAGACCGGCAGCATCACGTTCTCCTCCGCCGAGAGCGTGGGGATCAAATTGAAGAACTGGAACACGAACCCCATGCGCGTCCGCCTCAACAACGTCAACTCCCTGTCCGAGAGCCCCGAAAGGTCCTCCCCCCCGATGACCACCCGCCCCGAAGAAGGCTCCTCCAGCGCCCCCAGAACGTGCAGCAGCGTGCTCTTTCCGGACCCGCTGGGTCCCATGATCGCCGCGAACTCCCCCGCCACGAACCCGAGCGAGACCCCCTTTAACGCCTTGACCGCCGTTGCCCCCGACCCGTAAACCTTCTCCAGGTCCACGACCTGCACCGCTGTGTTTGACTCCCCGTTCACCCGCCGAGTATACCCCCGCCCGAATGGGGCAAGGTGAATGGGACGACACGAAGATCGGGGCCGGCGCGGCTCCTCCTGATGGGGACTACCGTGCTCGCCCGTTTCCGCTAAGATGTCCGCGGCGGGATCTGGCGGGCTTGGGGTGGTTCTCGTGGGACGAAGGCGGAGGGCCGGAGGGACGTGGAGGGGCTCACGCAGAAGGGCCGCTCGCGCGCGGGCGGCGCTGTACGCCGCTGTGCTCGCCGCCCTGGCCGCCCTGGTCCTGATCCCCGCCTCCTGCGGCCCCCAACAACCCGACGATCCTCGTGACCTCGCGGGACAGCAAACCGGGGAACGGGACGCCGCCAACGAGCCCGAAAACACCGGGGAGTCCTCGCAGAGGGCCACCCCGGAGCCGCAGGGCCTCCTCGTCCCAATAGCGCACCTGACTTCGCCCCGACAGAACGTGACCGTGGAGGAGCTTTCGCGGGTCGGGGAGCTTGCGGCCCCCGAGGACCTGGGCGGGGAGGTGGACGAGATGCTTGGCCGCTCCGCGGAGGAGCTGCGGGGCTTCGGTTCGGTTGCGGCGGTGATCGACCACGTGAGCCGGACGCCGGACGCGGTGGGCCTCGTGCCGTGGGACGCCGTGTCCCCGCGGGTCAAGGCGCTGGCGGTGAACGGGGAGGCGTTGCTCGGGCCGGGCGCGGTGGACCCGGAGAGCTATCCGTTGAAGGTCGGGGATGCGGTCGGACCGGACCGGGAGGGGCTGCGACGGATCGTGGTGGGCGGGGACATCGTGCTCGACCGCGGGCAGAGCTACATGGCGATCGACCAGGGCATGGGGCTGGACTTCGCGCTCGCGGGGGGCTACGCGGCGATCACGTCGCGCACGGCCGAGGAGAGCCAGTACTCGGAGTCCGGCATCATCCACCAGTTCACCGCCGAGCGCCAGACGGCGGGCGGCGAGGTGAGGGAATACCTGAGGAGCGCCGACCTCGCCCTGGCGAACTTCGAGAACCCGGTAATAAGGGACGCCGTCTACCACCCCGACGCGACGACCTTCACCGGCGACCTCCAACTCCTCCCCATCGTGACGAACGCCGGCATAGACGGCGTCACGCTGGGCAACAACCACATCCTGGACGCCGGGGCGGAGGGGCTCCAGGAGACGCTCGGTCACCTGGAGGACGCCGGCATACGCCACGCCGGGGCCGGGATGGACCTGGCCTCCGCCCGCGAACCCATGCTCTTCGACCTCGGCGGCGTGAGGGTCGGGGTGCTCTCGTACCAGGGCGTCCCCTCCTACGATTGGGCGTGGGCCACGCAAGAGGCCCCCGGCACGGCGCCGATGGAGGCCGAAGTGATCGCGGAAGACATAAAACGCCTGCGGCCCGAGGTGGACCTCCTCGTCGTGATGCCGCACTGGGGCAACGAGTACCTCGCGACCCCGGAGCCGGATCAAGTCGAGCTCGCCCACCGGATGATGGAGGTCGGCGCCGACCTCATCGTCGGCGACCACGCCCACTGGCCCAAGGGAATAGAGATGTACGAGGGCAAGCCCATCTTCTACGGCACCGGCAACTTCCTCTTCGACCAGTCCTGGTCCGAGGAGACCTCCACCGGCATCTTCGTCGAGGCCACGCTTTACGAGGACCGCGTCGTCCAGGCCCGCCCCGTCCCGTTCATCCTCCTCGACTACGCCCAGCCCAACTTCCTCGTCCCCGAAGCCGGCGGCAACAGGGCGCTAAAGAGGATCTTCTCAGCCTCCCTCGGCCCGGAATTCGAGGCATACAGGGCGGAATAGAAGAGATCGAGTCGTGCTTTTCCCGACTCCCGAGTCCCTTTAGGGAGCGAAGCGACCTTGTGGTAAACTCGTCGCGACAATCCGTACAGCCCCTGCTTTCCGGACGGAGCCATCCGTTTTGGGAAGCCGTTACAGACCGGAGGAGGCAAAGATAGACACCTACGAAGCCATGCTCATAGTGATACCCGAGCTCGACGAGGAGCAGGTCGAGAGCACCGTTGGGCGCTTTCAGACCATCATCGAGCGCACCGGCGGCGAGGTCGTTGGGGTGAACAACTGGGGCCGCAGGAAGCTAGCGTACGAGATCGACCACCGCCCCGACGGCTTTTACTACGTCGTCGAGTTCACCGCCGGCGAGCGGACTTTGACGGAGCTCAAGCGCATCCTGCGCGTCTCGGACGACGTGCTGCGGCACATGATCGTCAAGTTACCGCCGACCTACGCCCGCAAGCCGCTTCCGGAGCCCGCCGAGGTTTCGGCCGTGGCGAGTGAGGAGTAGGTAGACGGGAAGAACGACGATCGGCACCGGAACCAGAGAGGAGTCATCTATACATGGGACAGAGGCGTAGCAGGACTGGCGGTTCGCGTCGGGAGAGGCCGGTAAAGGCCAAACCGTGCGTGTTCTGCAAGGAGAACATAGCGTACGTGGACTACAAGGACTACAACACGCTGCGGCGGTTTACGTCGGATCGCGGCAAGATCCGGGCGCGCAGGGTTACGGGCCTTTGCCCCCAGCACCAGCGCGAGGCGGCCGTCGCCATCAAGCGCGCCCGCGAGATGGCGCTCCTGGCCTACGTGGCCGGACAGTAAGGGGGACGCCATGCAGGTCATACTCAAGCAGGACGTGGACAAGATCGGGCGTCGGGGCGACATCGTGGACGTGAGCCGCGGATACGTCAGGAACTTCCTGGTGCCGCGCAACCTCGCCGAGGTCGCCACCCCCGCGAAGATGGAAGAGGCGCAGCGCGAGATGGCCGAGACCGCCGAGCGCGACCGGCGCATGGCCGAGCGCGCCGGCGAGATCGCCGAGACCCTAAACAAATCGGTCATCACCATCGAGGCGCGCACCGGGGAGGACGAGCGCATCTTCGGCTCCATCACCCCCGCGAACATCGCCCAGGCCATCGAACGCGCCCGCGGCCTCCGCATCGACAGGCGCCGCATAAGGCTCGAAGAGCCGATAAGATCGCTCGGCACTCACCAGGTACCCGTCCAGGTCCACGGCGACGTAGAGGCTAGCGTAAAGGTCATCGTCGTCCCGAAGTTGTAAGAGAAGGCATAAAGCTGAGGCACAGCTTCAGCAGTAACCTCAACCAAAGCCTCAAGGACCCCGTCTTGTAACGGGGTCCCTTTTAGTTCATGCTTGGGCCATGGAGCGCGGGAGGGGCAGGATACGGTCCGTACCATCGGGGGCCGCCAGCGGAGCTGGCGCCGCCGACATCCGCGTGCCCCCGCACGATCTCGACGCCGAACGGGCCGTGATAGGCGCCATGCTCGTCTCCGAGCCGGCGGTGGCTGTTATCAGCGAAACGCTCGAGGCCGAGGACTTTTACTCCGAGACGCACCGCGTCCTCTACGGAGCAATGATGCGCCTCGCGGCCAAGGGCGAGCCCATAGACCAGCTCACGCTCTCCGACGAGCTCAGGAGCGTCGGAGAGTTCGACCGCGTCGGGGGGAGGCAGTACGTCTTCCGGCTCGTCGAGAGCGTCCCGACGGCGGCCAATGCCGGCCGTTACGCCGAGATCGTACGCTCCAAATCCCTCCTGCGCGCCGTCATAGACGCCGGGAGCCGCATCACCGAAGAAGCCTTCTCCGAACCCGACGACGTCACCCAGGCTCTCGACGCCGCCGAGCAGCTCATCTACGGCGTCTCCAACCGAAAGCTCAAGGAGCACCTCGCTCCCCTTTCCGAGCTTGCGCCGGGCGCCCTCGAAATGATTCAGCGCCTCTACGAGCAGGAAGGCGAGGTCACCGGCGTCGAGACCGGCTTCGAAGACCTCGACCGCCTCACCACCGGCTTCCACAAGAGCGACCTCGTCATCCTCGCCGCGAGACCGGCCATGGGAAAAACCGCCATGGCGTTGAATGCGTTATGGCACGCGGCCAGCACCAAGAAGGCGCCGGTGGCGATCTTCTCTTTGGAGATGAGCAAGGAGCAGTTGGTGCAGCGGCTCATCAGCCAGACCACGCGCATAAGGACGCAGGACTTGAGGAGCGGCAACGTCAAGGCCGAGGACTGGCCCAAGCTCGTGCGCGGTGTCGCCGAGGTGGGGCAGGCGCCGATCTGGATCGACGACACCGCCGGGATCACGCTCATGGAGATGCGCGCCAAGGTCAGGCGCCTGGCGTCGCGCCTCATAGCGCAGGGCGGCGCGCCGCTCTCGCTCGTCGTCGTGGATTACTTGCAGCTCATGATCGGCGGGCGCCAGGAAAATCGTCAGCAGGAGGTCGCCGAGATCAGCCGCGGCCTCAAGGTTCTCGCCCGCGACCTCGACGTCCCCGTCCTCGCCATAGCCCAGCTCTCTCGTGCCGTCGAGCAGCGCCACGACAAGCGCCCGCTGCTCAGCGACCTGAGGGACTCGGGCTCGATCGAGCAGGACGCGGACATGGTGATGTTCCTGTACCGCGACGAGTACTACAATCCCGACTCCGACGACAAGGGCATCGCCGAGGTCATCGTCGGCAAGCACCGCAACGGCCCCACCGGCAAGATCCAACTAGCCTGGCTGGAGCAGTACACCAAGTTCGCCTCCCTTGCCCGGCGTTAAAGCCTTTCGTCCCGCGTGCCGATAACTACCGCGTAACGTTCCGCCAGGACGGGAGCACCAATGCGCCGCGCGGTCATACTCGCCACCCTCGCCCTCCTCCTGCTGGCCGTCGCCGGCGTGACCGCCGCCCAGGAGGGCGCATTCGAGAGCGCCGAGCCCGGAGGGGGGTCACCGAAACCACCGTCCCGGAGAACATCGCCCTCGAGCCCACCGGCCCCGAACGGACGAGCCCCGAGACCACCGCCGCCGAGGAGACCACGCCTACCGACGAGGAGTCGCCCGAGGCCGAGGAATCCGGCGAGCCGCTCGGGAAGGACAAGGGTTCAGACAAGGCCGGTAAGGGCGGATAGCCCGAGAGCGCGGACAGGGCGGCGGACGAGGCCGGCCGGCGGAAGGTCACCGTCTGCCACAAGGGCGAGAAGACGCTAACGGTCGGCGCGCCCGCCGAGGGCGCCCACCTGCGACACGGCGACAGCCGCGGTACGTGCGGCGGCGAACGCCCCGAAGCCGAACAAGGCCGGGAGGAAGACGCGGGCAACCCCGGGGGCGCCGGGCAGGGACCGCCGGAAGGAGTGAGAGGACCCAGCGGGCAAGGCCCTCAGGGCGACGGGCTCGGTTAAAGGCTTCGTAGACACAGAACCCGGAAGGTTCGCGCGGGTTACCGGATCGGGGCGCCCATCGCATGGTAGCCGCCGTCCACGTGTATCAGCTCCCCGGTGGTCGCCGGCCACCAGTCCGAGAGCAGGCTAACGACGGCCCTGCCGACCGGCTCGGGACCCGTGGTGTTCCAGCCCAGGGGCGCCTGCCGCCCCCACTCGCCCTCTATGCTCTCGAAGCCCGAGATGCCTTTGGCCGCGAGCGTCCGCACCGGTCCGGCGGAGACGAGGTTGACCCTTATGCCCCTGTCGCCCAGATCCCGGGCCAGGTACCGAGACGTACTTTCGAGGGCGGCTTTGGCGACGCCCATCCAGTCGTAGGCGGGCCAAGCGACGCGGGCGTCGAAGTCCAGCCCGACGACCGAAGAGCCCGGGCGCATCAGGTCCGCCAGCCCTGCCGCGAGGGCCTTCAGGGAGTACGCCGAGGTCTGCACGGCCGTGGCGACGGAGGGCCATTCGGCGGTGAGGAAGTTGCCCCCTAGGGCGTCTTCGGGGGCGAAGGCCACCGCGTGGACGATGCCGTCGAGGTCGTCCCACCTTTCGCGGAGGTCCCGCGCCACCACCTCCACGTCCTCCGGCTTGTTCACGTCCAGTTCGAGGACGGGGGGCTCGGGGGCGAGGCGGCGGGCGGTGCGGTCGGTCAGGTTCTTCGCGCGCCCGAAGCCGGTCAGCGCGATCTCGGCGCCCTGCTCCTGGGCCAGACGGGCCGCCGAGTAGGCGATGGACCGCCGGTCCAGGACGCCCGTCACCAGGACCTTCTTCCCCTCCAAGAGCCCCGCCATCCGTCCTCCTCGCGATTCGCCTGCCCGCCGGTTGCCGGCACAGTCTAGGGAAAGCCTTTTCGCGTCGCCAGGCCTCGGGCGGGTTGCTACTCTTCCATCCCCCCGGTGGTCTCGCCGGGAGCCGCGAGCAGCTGTTGGCGCTCGTAGATGGCGTTCACCTTCGCGCTCCAAGCCAGCAACTCGTCGCGGCGGCGTTCTATCTCCTCGGAGGGCTGTTCGTCGATGATGTTCTGCTTCTCTTCCGGGTCCTCGACGAGGTCGAAGAACTCCTCGTCCTGGTTGTCGAAGTGGTAGACGTACTTCTCCGAGCCCTCGATGCTCGCCAGACACTTGCGGTCGTGGTAGCAGCTCACCATCACCGGCCGCCCGTCCGGCAGGGCGTAGAGCGGGCTGCCGGGGTAGGTGCCGCTGGTGATGTCGTAGCCCAGGAGGCCCGTCAGGGTGGGGAGGATGTCCAGCTGGTTCGCCGGGCCCTCGATGCGAACCCCGCCATCAAAGCGCTTGGGGTCGTGGATCAGCATGGGGACCTTGAGCCCTTCTTCGTAGATGGTGTCGTCGTGCTGGCGCCTGCCGTGCTCCCCGAATCCCTCGCCGTGGTCGCCCATGACCACGAAGATGGTGTCCTCGTAGAGCCCGAGATCCTTGTATTCCTGGAGGAGCTTCTCCAGGAACCGGTCCTGGTAGGCCACGGTGTTGAGGTAGCGGTTTAGCTCCTCGTCCTCCACGTACTTTTCCTCCTCGAACCCCTCGGGCACCACGTAGTCGTGGTGGGTCGTCACCGTGAGGTAGGAGACCATAAAGGGCCGGCCGGCCTCTTTCTGCTGCTCCAGCCAGTCCGCGCTCGGCTCGAGCATCACGTCGTCTTCGTAGCCGAAGTAGTTAGCCTCCGCGAAGCCCTCGCGGGGCAGCGCCTCCAGGGGGAAGAAGTTCTCATGCCCGAAGTTCGCGACCGCCATACGCCGCCGCTCGAAGGTCTCGGTCGCCGACTGGAAGAACGCCGTCGCGTAGCCCTGCTCTTTGAGGAGGTCCGGGACGCACTGGGCCGGGAGGATGTCCGGCTCTGCCTCGGTGTTCACGCTGTCCAGCGGCGGCGCGACCCCGCAATGGCCCGCTACCAGAGCCTTGGAGGTGTGGGGCACGACGGTGTAGGCGTTCTCCACGAGCAGGCTGTCTTTGGCGAGCTCAGCCAAGAACGGGGTCGTGTCGAGGTCGGCGTTGTACGGGGTGGTGGCGGAGGCGCGGGTGGATTCCAGGAACACCATCACGACGTTGCGTTTGGTCGTGGACTGCGTCCCGCGCAGGGCCGCGTCGGTGGGTAGGTCCTCGGCGGCGAGCTCGGTCGCTATCTCTGGGTTCGGCTCTTCGGGGCCACCCTCGGCGAGTTCGGTGACGATCATGTTCGCCAGCGGGGCGCGGGCGAAGGACTTGTTGGAGCCGGTGACGCTGGGCAGCAGGGAGAGCACGCCGAGCACCAGCGCCGCGGCGCACACGACCACGGGGAGACCGGCCCGGAAGCTCTCGTCGCCGGGGGTGGCGAGGGGGACGTGCATCCGTTCGCCGAGGAGACCCGTCAACATGGCGGGGCCCGCCACGGCGTAGAAGAGCACGGCCGAGAGGAGGAGCCAGTGGACCAGGGTGGTCTCGGTCATGACGACCGCCTGGATCTCGCGCCAGTTGGAGAGCGAGAGGGCGATGAGGTCGTAGTCGAGGACCGAGCCGGTCGATTCGTAGAAGAAGTGGGCGCTCGTCGTCACCGCCGCGACCGCTATGGCCGAGAGGTGGAAGAGCACGAGAGCGACGAGGCGGATGGCGCCGCGGCGCGCTACGGCGAAGAGGCCGATCCACAGGATCGCGTATCCCAGGTTGAAGAAGACCTCCGATCGGATCAGGTCCAGGAACTCGATCGACCCCGGGGTCCCGGGCAACGCGATGACGCGCACCATCTTCAGGACTAGGTCGTACAGGACGAGCGGGACGAGGAGGCTGAGAAGATAGATCCAATCCTCCCTCGTCAGAAGGGCACGCAAACCGTTAGCGGCCCTCAACGCTCTTCTTCTGACAACCATAAGGGCGGCATTTTAACAAACATTTCATGAACCACCGTGTAGACACCCCAGTTCTCCCGAACGATAACACCGCCCGCGCCGGCCCGGCCAGGAACGCGCCATCGTCGCGGCGAACCGGCTTTGCTTTGCGACTTTTTGGGGCTTCGGACGTAGTAGCGTGTAGTAAAATTACGCGTAAACACGAGACGGCTGACGGGAGGGTTTTACGTTGATACCGGGCGGATTCGGTGGTTATTTACTCATAATGGTGTTGGGCATTGCCC
>Ga0126307_10003409_pt1 | contig 10863 bp, 16 predicted proteins | sample Plot28_FD_89955 | JGI IMG/M metagenome (GOLD analysis project Ga0126307, IMG submission 89955) | Serpentine soil microbial communities from UC McLaughlin Reserve, CA, USA - Plot28 | ecosystem: Environmental > Terrestrial > Soil > Grasslands | place: USA: UC McLaughlin Reserve, Lake County...
CGAGTGGCGCCCTGATGAGCTGGGGCCAGAGGGGCCCCGGGCAGTGGATCACCGTCTACGCGCACGGCGGCCACGCCTACGTCGTCGTGGCCGGCTACCGCTTCGACACCTCGATGCGTGACCCGGACGCGCCCGGCCCCGCAACCGGCCCGCGCTGGAGCCGCACGCTCCGCCGCTCGGACGCCTTCGTGGCGCGTCACCCGGCCGGCTACTAGCGCCACTCCCTCACCCGGCTCTCATTCGAGCGCTGTGTGTCCGGCATGTTGAAGCTACTGCCGGTCCTTGCCGTCGCTGCCGCGCTCCCTCACGCGAGCGAGCCGGTCAACCTCGACCCCGCCGACTTCAGCCCGAAGATCGACAACCCCTACTGGCCCATGAAGCCGGGCAGCCGCTGGGCCTACCTCGGCGAGCAGACGACCGAGTAGGACAACCTCAAGCCTGTCTCCAGGGAGGGCTCCTTCGAGGCCGGGCTGGACGGGGCGCAGCCCGGCGTGACCATGCCCGCGCGGCCGCGGGCAGGGATGCGCTAGTTCTCTCGTGCCTCAGACGTCGACGACGGTCCACTTCCCGTCGACCTCGCCGACCCAGTGCAACACGAGGCCGGCCGGCGGATCGTGTTCGATGTCCAGTTCGCCGTGGACGGCGTCGTACATGGGCGTCCCGATTACTTCCGGGAAATCGGCCGTCCTTGATTGCCACCGCCGCGCTCCCTTCTAGCTGTCTGGAGCCGCGACAGTATTCTCCGTTGACTCGAGGGTCAACGACACCGGAGCAGCAGGCTGAATGGCAGTCGCAACCGCCTACACCGACAAGACCGACGAGCAGAAGGCCATCACCGAGATGGTCCGGCAATTCGTCGACAACGAGGTCATTCCCGTCGCCGGGGAGCACGACCACGAGGACTCGTTCCCGGACGCCGTGGTCGAACAGATGAAGGAGCTCGGGCTCTTCGGGGTGACGATTCCCGAGGAGTACGGGGGCATGGGGCTCGACCTCACCACCTACGCGATGATCGTCGAGGAGCTCTCGCGGGGCTGGATCTCCGTCTCGGGCATCGTCAACACGCACTTCATCGGCTCCTACCTGCTCATGAAGTTCGGGACCGACGAGCAGAAGCAGGAGCTGCTGCCGCGCATGGCGACCGGTGAGATCCGGGCTGCGTTCTCACTCTCGGAGCCCGAGGTGGGCTCGGACGTCCAGGGCATCAAGTCGACCGCGAAGAAGGCGGACGACGGTGCCTGGGAGCTGAACGGCCAGAAGATGTGGGTCACGAACGGCCTCCGCTCCGGGGTGGTCTTCGTTCTCATGAAAACGGACCCGAAGGCGGACCCGCCCCACCGCGGGATGACCTGTTTCATCACGGAGAAGGAGCCGGGGGCGGAGGAGAACGACGGCCTGCGCGTGCCGCCGAAGATCAAGAAGATGGGCTACAAGGGCGTCGAGTCCACGGAGCTCGTCTATGACGGCTACCGCTGCCCGCCTGAGCGGATCCTCGGCGGCGAGGAGAACGGGCTCGGCAAGGGCTTCGCGCAGATGATGGACGCGCTCGAGGTGGGCCGCGTGAACGTGGCGGCGCGCGGCGTCGGCATCGCCCAGCGCGCGCTGGAGCTGGCGCTGCGGTACTCGCAGGAGCGGAAGGCGTTCGGCAAGCCGATCGCGCAGCACCAGGCCATCCAGTTCAAGCTCGCCGACATGGCGACGAAGATCGAGGCGGCGCGGCTGCTCACCCTCAAGGCCGCGCGCATGAAGGACGCGGGCCAGCGCTCGGCCCTCGAGGCCGGCATGGCGAAGCTGTTCGCCTCCGAGACCGGCAAGGAGGTCGTCGAGGAGGCATTCCGCATCCACGGCGGCTACGGCTACTCGAAGGAGTACGAGATCGAGCGGCTCTACCGCGATGCGCCGCTATTGCTGATCGGCGAGGGCACGTCCGAGATCCAGCGCATGGTGATCGGGAAGAAGCTGCTCGAGCGGAACAAGATCTAGGCTTCGCCGGGTGGCCAGCGCAGACACCCGCACCCTGATCAAGCAGGCCGTCGAGAACCTCCACGGCGAGGTCCCGGCGCTGAAGCAGCTCAAGCTCGTGATTCGGCTCGAGCTGCGTGCCCGGGGCGATGTGCCGATCTGGCGCGTCGAGGTGCCCGGGCCGGTGATCTCGAAGGATCCCGCCGGCGACGCCCGCATCGACGTCTCCGTGGCCCGCTCGCACTTCAACGAGCTGGCCGCCGACGGCCGCCTGAAGGACTGGGTCGATGCCTACGACCGCGGGCACGTGCGCGTGAGCGGCGACGCCGCGGTCTCCAAGCTGATCGGCAATGTGATCCAGCGCCAGCTGGCGCGTGCGTAGCGCGCTGGCGCAGATCGAGAAGGCTTTCGCGGATGCGCCGCGCCCGCCGAACGAGGACCTGCTGCACGAGCAGTGCATGGACGACAACGACATCGTCCACCTCTACCCGGTCGAACTGCCGTGACATGCCGGACGACCTCGTCGAGAGCGAGTACGCGGCGCTGTCGTTCCCGAGTCCCGACGGCTTCCGCCACTTCATCCCCGCCTACATGGGCTTCGCGCTGCGCCGGCTGGACAGCGGCGCCGCCGCGGTCGACTCGACGATCTGGAGCCTCGCGCCCGTCTTCTACGAGGACGAGGCTCTCCAGGACTTCGCCGTCTCGAAGTTTCAACGCTCACGGACGAGGAGCGCGACGCGGTGATGGCCGTCCTGGAGGCGGCTACTGAACTCGCGACGAGTATGTGGCCAGCCACGCGGAGAAGGCGCTCGGCTGGTGGTGCGAGCGCGCCTAGGCGGATCCGACGTGCTCGTCGATCGCGGCTCGCAGGCGGCGCGCCGCCTCGGGAGCCGTCCGCTCTAGCGCCCATACGTCGCGCTTGAACAGCGAGATCACGCGTAGCGGAGTCAGGGCCACCACGGATGCCGTTCGACGGCCGGACGCGAGCACCGCCACCTCGCCCAGCATCTCGCCGGGCCCGAGTTCGCGAACGCGCGTGCCGTCGATGGAGACCTCCACGGTCCCGTCCTCGATGAGGAGCACGGAGTGGCCGAAGTCGCCCTCCGCCATGACGGTCTCGCCGGCCGCGAACTCGCGCTCGGACGCCACCGCGGCGACGGCGCCGAGCTCGTCCTCCGGCACGCCGGCCAGGAAGGTGCTCGCGGCTACCGGGTCTCGATCCATGAGCGCCACCTTACGAGCGCCGGCTGGGTCGCTTGCGAAGAAGTTGTGAAGCCGGCTAGGTGGGGTCGAGGATCAGTTGCGTGCAGGTGAAGAAGGCGGCGTTCCTGCCCTCCTTCAGGATCCGTACCTCCCACACCTGGGTGCGGCCGCCGACATGGAGCGGGCGGCCGATCGCGGTGAGCACGTCGCCAACGCGCCCGGCGGCGAAGACGTTCGCCTTCAGCTCGGCGGTGGTGAAGTCCCTCCCCTGGTCGAGGTGGCGGAAGGTGCCCCAGGCGGCCACAGTGTCCGCGAACGCCACCCAGACGCCGCCGTGGACGTAGCCCCCGGGGTGCAGGTGGCGGCTGTCGACCTCGAGGCGGCCCTCGACCTCGTCGTCCTCGATGCGCACCACCTCGATGCCGAGGTTGCCCGGGAAGCTCCCGGCGATTCCGTGCCGGAAGCGCTCGGGGGTGACGTCCGGGTTCGTCAGGCTGCCGGCTCCAGGACGGCGCCGCCGTCGTAGAGCTTGAGCACCTTCACGGTTCCCGGGGGCGAGGCGTCCAGGCACAGCCCGCACAGCACGCACTCGTCCAGGTTCTCCTCGACGATCTCGACGCCGCCCTCAGCGGCGGCGTAGATGTCCACCGGGCAGGCCTCCGCAAGCTTGCCCGCCAGGTCGACGTCGCCGGCCACCGAGTCGTCGACCTCGACGCCGATGAAGGTGCCATCGCGCCTCACGCCGCCACTCCCAGCCTTTCCTTGACGAGGTCCGGGATCTCGGCGATCTCCTCGGCGACCACGATGCCGGCCGACGCCAGCCGCTTGATCTTCTCGGCCGCAGTGTCCTCCTTGCCCTCGACGATCGTGCCGGCGTGCCCGAAGCTCATGCCGGGCATCTCGTCCATGAAGCGGCCCGCCATGAACGCCACGATCGGCAGCTTCCGGGTCGACTCCTCGGTCACGTAGCGAGCCAGCTCGGCCTCCATCCGCCCGCCCGGCTCCGTGTAGATCACGATCGCTTCCGTCTGCTCGTCCGCCTCGAACAGCGGCATCAGCTCGGCGTAGGAGGAGCCGATGATCGCGTCGCCGCCGATCGAGACGGCGGTGGACTGCCCGAGCCCGGCGGCCGTGAGCGTCGACGACATCTCCGTGGTCATCCCGCCGGAGCGTGAGATCACTCCGACCGGCCCGGGCGTGTAGGCCTTCGCCGCATCCCTGGCCGGGCCGCCGATCCCGCCCATCTTGATCACGTCGGGAACGATGATCCCGAGGCAGTTCGGCCCGATGATGCGCGAGCCGCGCGCGGCCGCGAGCTCGACCATCTGCGCCACGTCGCCGCGCGGAATCCGCTCGGTCACGATCACGATCAGCTCGATGCCGTTCTCGATCGCCTCGAAGACGGCGTCCTTGGTGAACGCGGGCGGGACCGTCACGACCGAGCCCTTGATCGGAGCGCCGTGGCGCTCAACAGCCTGCTGGACGGTGTCGAACACCTGCACGCCATGGACCTCGCGGCCGAGCCGGCCGGGGGTCACGCCGCCCACGACCTGCGCGCCGTTCCCGTAATCGAGGCACTCGCGGGTGAGGTTCACGGCCTCGCGGCCGGTGATCCCCTGGACGATGAAGGTCGTGTTCTCGTCGATGAGGATGGACATCACGCGGCCTCTCCTTGAGAGCGCGGGCTTTGCCCGCCCTTCTCAACGGCCCGTCTAGCCGCCTCGTGCATCGACACCGAGCGGTCGCAGTACTCCACGCCGTACCTCTCGAGGATCTTGAAGCCCTCCTCCTCCCAGGCGCCCGGGATGCGGAAGATCGCGATCTTCTCGGCCGGGTCGTAGCCCAGCTCGAGGCACGCCTTGATCATGGCCCGGGCGACGATGTCGACGCGCGTGTTCGAGACGATCGACATCATCACCGCGATCTTGTCCACGCCCGGCTTCTGGAGAACGAGCTTGGCGAGCCCAGCGGCCTTGCGGACCGAGGGGTTGCCGCCGATCTCGCAGTAATTGGCCGGCCGCCCGCCATGGGTTCGCACCGCGTCGAACAGTGTCAGCGAGCCGCCGCCCGCACCGATCACGAGGCCGAGATCGCCGTCGAACTCCGTGACGTTGCCCGCCACGCCGCGATGGTCCATCGAGTCGACCTCCTCGCCGGCCAGCTCGAACTCGGTCGGCTCACGCGCCTCGCGCGTCTCCTCGTCGCCCACGCCCAGCTCCTTCAAGAGCGCCTTCTGGCGCGGCCGTGCCTCGTTCTCCATGTCCATGTGGGCGTCGAGAGCCACGAACGAGCCGTCCTCGAGCTCTCCCAGCGGGTTGATCTCGGCGAGCGTCATGTCGTACTCGACGAACAGCTCGGCGAGCCGGGCGAGGATGGGGGTGACGCGGGTCAGCGCGCGGCCGGTCACCCCGGTCGAGGCGATGACCTCCTTCGCCATGTAGTCGCTGAATGGCTCGATCGTCGAGAAGTGGCGCCGGCCCACCTTGTCCGGCTGCTCCTCCGCGACCTGCTCGATGTCGATGCCGCCGACGGGGGAGAAGATCATCACGGGCCGCTTCTTGAGGCCGTCCCAGACCACGCCCGCGTAGTACTCCTGCTTGAGCTCGGCCTTGGGGTCGACGAGCACCCCGCGCGGCATGTGGCCGCCGATTTCGAGCGCCAGGATGTCCTTGGCGTATTCGGCCGCCTGGTCGGCGCTGTCGGCGAACTTCACGCCGCCGGCCTTCATGCGCCCGCCGGTCAGCACCTGCGACTTGATCACCGTGGGGCCGCCGATTCGATGCGCAATCTCGCGCGCCTCCTGGTCCGTAGTGGCGAAGCCGAAGTCGGTCACCGGGATTCCGGCCCGCTTCACGATCTCGCGGGCCTCGTACTCGAAGAAGCGCATGGCGGCGCGGAACCCTACCTCAGTCCGTGATGACGGCAATGAGGCACGAGACCGTGCTGGATAGGGTCCCTCTGCGGTGCCCTAAGCAGGACAGTTCCCCTTCGATGCCGTAGTTCGCGGCCCCGCGTGCTTACGCCCTGGCAGGCTCGACCTCGTACGCCTCCGCGAGCTCCGGGTCCTTGCGGGCCAGCATCTCGGCCAGGTCGACCATCACCTTGCACTGCTTCCAGGTGGCGTCGTCCTGCATCTTGCCGTCGATCATGTGCACGCCGCGGCCGTCGGGGATGGCCTCGATCACCTTCTTGGCGAACTTGACCTCGTCCGGGTCGGGCGAGAAGACCTTCTTCGCTATGTCGATCTGGGCCGGGTGCAGCGACCACGCTCCGACGCACCCGAGCAGGAACGCCGCGCGGAACTGGGTCTCGCAGCCGTCGACGTCCTTGATGTCGCCGTAGGGGCCGTAGAAGGGCAGGATCCCGGCGCCCGCGCAGGCATCGACCATGCGGGCGATCGAGTAGTGCCAGGGGTCCTGCTGGGCGGTCGCCCGTGGGGCGTCCGGGGTGTCCGGGTCGGGGTCCTCGATCACGCGGTAGCCGGGGTGGCCGCCGCCCACCCGGGTCGTCTTCATGCGCCGGTTCGCGGCCAGGTCCGCGGGACCGAAGCTCATGCCCTGCATGCGCGGGCTCGCGGTGGCGATCTCCTCCAGGTTCGTGACGCCCTGGGCGGTCTCGAGGATCGCGTGGATCAGGATCGGGCGCTCCAGGCCGGCCTTCGCCTCGAGCTGCGCAAGCAGGCGGTCCACGTAGTGGATGTCCCAGGCGCCCTCGACCTTCGGAACCATCACCACGTCGAGCCGGTCGCCGATCGCGGCCACGAGCTGGGTCAGGTCGTCCAGGACCCACGGGCTCTCGAGCGCGTTGCCGCGCGTCCAGAGCTGCGTCTCGCCGAGCTCCATCTCGGAGCCCACATGGATCAGACCCTCGCGCGCGGCCTCCTTGCGGTCGACCGGGATCGCGTCCTCGAGGTTTCCGAGCAGGATGTCCACCTGGGGCGCGATGTCGGCCGCCTTGGCGACCATCTTCTCGTTCGAGAAGTCGAGGAAGTGGATCATGCGCGAGGGCCGTACGGGCACATCGCGGAGCGGCTCCGGCGCGCCGATCGCGAGCGGCTTGAAGAAGTCCCTGGGATTGCGCATGCAGCGCGCAGGTTAGCCCCTGCGGGCATCCCCGCCCGCAGGTCTGATTTGGATGGCGCCTTCCAGGCGCCTTGGAAAGGTGACTACGATTGCGCGGCCCATGGGCGAGATCGAGACTCGAGGCATAGAGACGAATCAGGCCGACCGCGAGGCCTCGGGAGCGCGTCCGTACGGGCGCTACCTCGAGGACTTCGAGGTGGGCGCCGTGTACAAGCACTGGCCGGCCAAGACCGTGACCGAAGCGGACGACCACCTGTTCTGCCTGCTCACGATGAACCACCACCCGCTGCACATCAACGACGTCTACGCGGCGGAGTCGCAGCAGGGGCGCAATGTGGTGGTCGGCCCGCTCGTGTACTCGCTGGCGCTCGGGATGTCCGTGGCGGACGTGTCCGGCAAGGCGATCGCGAACCTGGCCACCGAGGAGCTCTCGCATCCCGCGCCGGTGTTCCACGGCGACACGCTGTTCGCGGAGTCCGAGGTGCTGGACGTCCGGCACTCGCAGTCGAAGGGCGACCGCGGCGTTGTGAAGGTTCACACGCGCGTCTACAAGCAGGACGGCACGCTGGTGGCGGAGTTCAAGCGGGCGGTGCTGGTGCCGCGCCGCGAGCCGGCCTAGCCCCGGGGCCGCCGGCGGCGCCGTGTTACTGAAGCTCCTCTACTGGCTCGCGGTGGTCGCGATCTCGCTGGCGCTGGTGGTGGGGCTGATCCTGTTCCTGGAGTCACGCGACCAGTCGTCGGTCGAGTCCGACTCGGCGCTCCCGGCCGGGGTCACCTGACCGTCGCCCGCTCCCGGCGCACCTGTCTGGCGAACACGATGACCCTCTGCGCAGCGCTGTAGAGCGGGTGGCACGCGCTCAGCATCAAACGCCGGTAGCCGGCCGGCTCGAGAACGGAGAGGTCCTGGTCGTCCACGATCCTGGTGCGCTGCACGCGGTACACGAAGCGCCCGTCGGGCATGTCGACGATGATCCGGTCGCCGCGGTCGAGCTCGTCGATATGGCGGAACGGCGCCCCGTAGGTGGTGCGGTGACCGGCGATCGCGGTGGTGCCGGCCGCGCCCGGCAGAGGCGTCTCCGGGTAATGGCCGGGCCCCTTTCTGAGGCTGTCGACGTCGGTGCCCTCGACCACGTACTCGGTCACGTCGATCGCCGGGATCTCGAGCCGGGCGATCGAATCGCCCTTCAGCGGCTGGCGCCGGATCACCCGGCGGGGAGGGTCGAAGAACGCCTTCTTCAGATTATCCTGGTGCTGGTTCGCGACCAACGCGGAGACCGGCTCCTGCCACAGCAGGGTCACCGCGGCGTCGGCGATGAGGAGCGTCCCGCTGACCATCATCACCGAGGCCACGAAACGCAGCACTGGACGCACGCGGAGCAGTGTAGGCAGGGCCGGATATACGCTTACCGGCCTCGGATGCCGGACACAAGGAGAGCCTGAAGCCCGTGACGCAAGCCACCACCGCGCCAACCACGCACCAGAAGCTGCTCGCCTGGGTCGAGCAGGTGGCGGAGCTCGCCGAGCCAGATGAGGTCCACTGGTGCGACGGCTCCGCGCGCGAATACGACCAGCTCTGCCGCCAGCTCGTGGAGGCGGGCACCTTCGAGCGGCTCTCGGAGGCCAAGCGCCCGAACTCGTACCTCGCGCGCTCGAACCCAGAGGACGTCGCACGGGTCGAGGACCGCACCTTCATCTGCTCCGAGGATGAGGCCGACGCCGGGCCGACGAACAACTGGCGCGACCCCGCGGAGATGCGCGAGACGCTCGAGGACCTGTTCCGCGGCTCGCTGCGCGGCCGCACCATGTATGTCGTGCCGTTCTCGATGGGCCCGCTCGGCTCGCCGATCGCGCACGTGGGCGTGCAGCTCACCGACTCGCCGTATGTGGCCGTGTCGATGCGGATCATGACCCGCATGGGGCAGGCGGCGCTGGAGGTGCTCGGCGACGACGGCGCGTTCGTGCCCTGTCTGCACTCGGTCGGCATGCCGCTCGCCGGCGGGGCGGATGACGTGCCGTGGGCCTGCAACAAGGAGAAGTACATCGTCCACTTCCCCGAGTCGCGCGAGATCTGGTCCTTCGGGTCCGGGTACGGCGGCAACGCGCTGCTCGGCAAGAAATGCTTCGCGCTGCGGATCGCCTCGGTGATGGCCCGCGACGAGGGCTGGCTGGCCGAGCACATGTTGATCTTGAAGCTGACGGCGCCCGACGCGCGGGTAAAGCATGTCGCGGGCGCCTTCCCGTCGGCCTGCGGAAAGACGAACCTCGCGATGCTGATTCCGACCCTGCCGGGATGGAAGGTCGAGACCGTCGGCGACGACATCGCCTGGATGAAGGTCGGCGACGACGGGCGGCTCTACGCGATCAACCCCGAGGCCGGCTTCTTCGGGGTCGCGCCCGGCACGTCGGACAAGACGAACCCGAATGCGATGGCGACGGTGCGGAAGAACTCCATCTTCACCAACTGCGCGCTGACCGACGAGGGCGACATCTGGTGGGAGGGGATGAGCGAGCCGCCGAGCCACGCGATCGACTGGCTGGGCGAGGACTGGACGCCCGACGCGGAGTCGACGGCGGCGCACCCGAACGCGCGCTTCACCACCCCGGCCGCCCAGTGCCCGTCGATCTCGGACAACTGGGAGGACCCGAAGGGCGTGCCGATCGATGCGTTCCTGTTCGGCGGGCGCCGGGCCGGTGTCGTGCCGCTGGTGACGGAGGCGTTCGACTGGGAGCAGGGCGTCTTCATGGGGGCGATCATGGGCTCCGAGAAGACGGCCGCGGCCTCCGGAGCGGTGGGGGAGCTGCGCTTCGACCCGATGGCGATGCTGCCCTTCTGCGGCTACCACATGGCCGACTACTTCGGGCATTGGCTCGCGACCGGCCGGCGCGAGGGCGCGCAGCTGCCGAAGATCTTCATGGTCAACTGGTTTCGCAAAGACGACGACGGCGGGTTCCTCTGGCCGGGCTTCGGCGAGAACAGCCGGGTGCTGGCTTGGGTATTCGAGCGCTGCGACGACAAGGGCGGGGCGACAGAGACCCCGATCGGACTGGTGCCGTCGGAGGACGCGATTGACACATCGGGACTGGAGCTGCCGGCGGACGCGGTGGCGAAGCTGCTCTCGGTCGACCCCGACGAGTGGCGCGGACAGCTGCCGCGCCTCCGCGAGCACTTCGCGATGTTTGGCGAAAAGCTGCCGGACGAGCTGGCGGCGCAGCTCGAGGCGCTGGAGAAGCGCCTCGCCGGGGCCTAGACCACGTTCCTCTCACGGCGCTCCCCTCGTCTCGAGTTGAGAGCGGAGACGTCGACGAACGGCTCGCGGCCGAGGTAGAGGTCGCGGACGATCTCGCCGACGGCGGGCGCCTGCTGGAAGCCGTGCCCTGAGAAGCCGGTCGCATAGAGGAAGCGGCCCGGCGGGGCGGCTGCCTCGCCAATCAGCGCGTTGTGGTCGGGAGTCATCTCGTAGTCGCCCCACCAGCCGCCGGCGATCGGGGCGTCGAGCAGCACCGGCGCGCGCCGCCGCAGGATCGGCTCCGCGCGCTCGAGCCACTCGTCCTGGGTCTCACACACGTCAGCCGTCCCGAACAGGAGCCGCGGCCCCTCGCGGTGGAAGTAGAAGCC
>Ga0126307_10003410_pt1 | contig 10863 bp, 15 predicted proteins | sample Plot28_FD_89955 | JGI IMG/M metagenome (GOLD analysis project Ga0126307, IMG submission 89955) | Serpentine soil microbial communities from UC McLaughlin Reserve, CA, USA - Plot28 | ecosystem: Environmental > Terrestrial > Soil > Grasslands | place: USA: UC McLaughlin Reserve, Lake County...
CACGCAGGTGTCGGCCTCGGCCTGGCCATCGTCAAGAGCATCACCCAAGCACACGACGGAACCCTCACCCTCACCCCCCGGGCCGCCGGCGGGCTCTGCGTCACGGTGCAACTCCCCGCCGCGCCACCGCCCAATGGGAAATGACCACCGGATCCGCCGCGCTCCCTCACCAAGGAGGTGTGGCTGGACCATGCCGAGCTCAAGGTCGCGCGCGCGGTCAAGCCGGGCGGTCATCAACCCGCGGATCGGGCTCGTGTGCGCCGACCTCAAGCCCTGCCCGGGAGGTTTGAGACAGCTTCTCAGGCGGCGAGCGGCACGGCGTGGGCGGTGTCGGCGGCGAGCACGCGCCGCGGCTGCGGTTGGTAGCCGAGCGGCTCCGTGGCGCGCTGCCATCCGGCGACCGTGCGGCGCAGCGTCATCCATGCGGCGGCACCCGGGATGATCGGCAGCCAGCAGGCAAATGCGCGATACGCCAGCACGGCCACGACTGCCAATGCGGGCTCGGTGCCGAACGCCACCAGGGCCGCGACCATGCCGCCCTCGACGCCACCGATGCCGCCCGGCAGCGGCAGCGTGTTGGCCAGCATCCCGACGAAGTAGCCCATGACGACGACCGCCAGCGCGGGCGGCTCGCCGAAGGCCTGGAAGCACGCCCACAGCACCGCGACGTCGCCGGCCCACCACAGCACAGCGCCCGCGAGCCCCGGATCCAGCCGGCGCGCCATCCGCAGTGCATCGCGGACACCGTCGCCGAGCCCGCTCGCCGCAGGCGCGATCCGTCCGATGCGACGCCCGCGCTGCTGGGCGCGCAGGAGTGCCTCCGACAGCCGGGGGAGCGCCAGCGCAACGGCGAACACGGCAGCGCCGAACCCCGCCGGGACGAGCGTGAGTGCAAGCGGCGCCGTCCCGGGGAGCACGCCCGCGAACAGACCCACGCCGCCCACCACCAGCGCCGCCATGTAGACGGCGTAGAGCAACACGAGGAACGTCGTCATCCGCGCAGCAACATCGGCGCGTTCCATGCCGGATCGCCGTAGCGCCCAGGCGGTCAACGCGACGCCGCCCGCCCCGCCACTCGCGAAGAGTCGCGTGGCGGCGTGTCCGGCGAGCGTGATCTCGGTACTCGCGCGCAATCCCATCCGCCCCCGTCCATCGTCGCCGACGGCACGGAAGAGAAGGATGTGCCCGACAAACGAAACCGCCTCAAGGCCGAGCGCAAGCAGGAGCCAGCGAGCATCACCGTTGGTCAGGCGCTCCCACGTGTCGGGCAGGTCGGCGAACGTCGGCAGCACGAACACAAGCGACGCCACAAGCGCCCCGGCGGCCGCGACGAGCACGAGAACGCGGCGCCGCGAGAGCTGCATCGACGGTGTGTCCGGGGCGGGGGAGGCAAGCGAGACCACGGGCCCACTCTCGCGGTTCGGAAGCCGCGCGTAAGGATGGGCAGGCCTGCGACCAGAGGTGTGGCCAACCCCCGAATGCGGACCCCTATCATCGGCCGGGTGGCGCTTGGCACCGCCGTGGATCGTTGCGCTCGGCGCGTCGGTGATGGCTGGGAAGGACTTCACGCGGGTCAACACCCGTACGACGACGATTGATCGCACTGCATTCCTGCTATGAGCGGCGGGGGTCCGTCCGAGATACCAAGCCCGCTCTTTCCTAGCTCGAGCGCCACCGGCTCGAAACAGTCCGCGCAGCTCTGCCGTGACGGCGCCTCGAACCGGCCACTCGGCTGCGGCTTGACCGGCGCAGCAAGATCATCTAGACCTGGCGAGCATGACGCCCCCGCGAAAGCGCAAGGCGAGCCGGCGCGCGGCCGTGAGTCTCGTGGCGCTGGCGTCGTTCCTCGGTCTTGCGGCTGTCGCGTTCGGCCTCCCGCCGTTCACCACGGCGCCCAAGTCCTCGCCGGGAAGCGGTGGGCAAGCCGAGTTGTTCGGGGTGGCCGCCGGGTGCCATTCCAGCTTCGACCGGTTCGTCATTCGCGCACGGCTCGCGACTCCGCGCTACGACGTGCGCTACGTGAAACGCATCATCGCCGACGGCTCCGGGCTGCCCGTGCACCTGCGGGGCACCAAGCGCATCCGAGTCGTCATTCGCAACGCGCGCGGACATACAGAGGCAGGAACGAACCTGCTGCCGAATGTCAGAACGCCACTCTGCCCCAACCTCCGGCAGATCAAGAAGGCCGGCGACTTCGAGGGCGTCGTCTCGTTCGGGCTCGGACTGCGCCACAAGACCGGCTTCCGCGTATTCCGGCTCACCGGCCCAACGCGGATCGTCATCGACGTCGCGCACTGAGGGCTACAGCGGTCAAGGCAGCCGCAGGAACTCGATAGCCGTCCAGGCCGGGCAAAAACCGAGCCGCGCGTAGAGCTCCTTCGGCCGGTCCTCGTCATCCGCGACGATCCACAGATCGCGAACGTCGCCCGCCGCCTCGATTGCCGCGCGCGTAACAGCCGTGCCGCGCCCGCCGCCGCGATGCTCCGGGTGGACATAGACCTGCACGATCTCGGCCGCCGCACCATCGCGCTCGAGCTGCGCGAACGCGACCGGGGCGCCGCCTTCGCGTACGGCTAAGACCTGCACGCCACGGCTCAGGGCGACCTCGCGGGATTGGACGTGATAATCGCCGGGGTCGTTGTCGCCGAAGTCCTCCCGATGCCAGATGACGCGCAACGCGTGCACCGCGTCGTAGGGAACCTCCTCGACAACGATGTCCGGGCCCGGCACCGCTGTTGCGTTGCGGTGCATCCACAGCAGGCGCACGGCCCTCCAGCCGGCGGCCTCGAAGCCGGCCCGCAGCGGCTCGGCGGCGTCGGCGAGATCGAAGTCCACGCGCCGGTGCTCGAGCCCGGCGAGCGCCTCGTCGGCGAACGCGATCAGCTCCTTGACGCTCATCGCTGGGTCATCCTCGACGCGAACGGCGTTGAAGTCGAAGTAGCTCGGGTAGCGCGTAGCTCGCACGACCGTCCCGTGCGCCCATGGCTTGAGCACATCGCACACCGCCGCCTGCGCCCCATCCCGCCAGGCCCGCGCGCGGGCAGCCACGTCCGCGCCGCGGGCGTCCTTGGGAGTCACCTCGCAAGCGTACGGCGCGACGCGTGCCGCAAGCGTCATCACCGGCGATGCCGCGGAGCCGAGCCGCCCCGCTCTGCCCGATCTCACTACCGCTGCCGGGCGGACGAGAAGTGCTCGCCGTCATGGCGCCGCTCAACTCAGCTCGGGCGGTCGCGAGCGACAGGTTCCTGACCCGTCAACGGGCGCGTCCACACGCGGGGCCGGCGCGTGCGCTCATCGACTGGCGCCGCAGCGCCGCTAGTCGTTCACCACACCACGTGGCGAACCTCTACCGAGAGCCCGGCCGCTCCGCTCAGAGCGGGGGTATCCATCGCGCTCCGATCCGCATTCCTTCTTCGCCGGTGCGGTGGTCACTGAGCAGGTGCTCGTGCGCGCCGTAGACGCGCAGATCCGCGATGCCGTCGGGTCCGTGGCGCAACACGAACGCGCGGGGAAGCGGGCTTGTCCGCAGCCAGTCCTGTAGCTCGTAGGTCGCATCGACCTCGGCGATCCAGACGTCCCCGTCCTGCCAGTGCCACTGGGCGGTGATTCGGTGCGAGGTCGAGCGCAGGTCGGCGAGAAAGTCTGTGAAAACCTCGCGCACGGCCTCGATTCCGTCGGCTCGCCGGCCATCCACTGTAAGAAGGCAGCCATCGCGCGCGAACAGTGCTGTCACAGCCTCAGCATCGAGCCTGTCGACCGCTACGAGCAGGTCGGCGATTGGCGACTCGTCCACGAGACCGCGATCGTACTCGACCCCGGCTGAAACGCTCCGGACGCTAATCAATCGGTCAACAGGCGCTCGATGAAACCGACCATACGGTCGCGCGCTTCCTGTTCGGCGGAGATCGGGTCGCGGAGGTTCAGGAACTCGCGTGGGGCTCCCGGGCAGAGAGCGAGTCGGGATTTCGTTTCCGGCTTGCTGCCGGGCCCAGCGGAGGCCAACGATCGACCGCTTCGGCTCGAGGCGCGCGCCGCCGGGCTGAAGCTGCACCACGGTCCTCAGGCCGCCATGGCATGATCGTCGCCGATAAGCCAACGAGGTGTCCGGCGATCCGGCGGCGCACCGACTGGCCGAGCAGCAGGAACGCATGAAGGGGTCCATGGTTTACGACGACCGGTCGCGCGAGGGGTTCGTCCCCGATGGCTTTGCAGTCCCAGAGGGACTGAGCACGCCGGTCTGCCGCCTGGTCCCGCTCGGCCCCGAACACAACGTCGCCGACCACGGCGCGTGGAGCGCGAGCATCGAGCACATCCGGGCCACCCCGGGCTTCGACGGGCGCGACTGGCCGCCCGCGGAGGGCATGACCCTCGAGGAGAACCTCGCCGATCTCGAGCGCCACGCCCGCGAATTCGCCGAGCGCACGAGCTTCACCTACACCGTGCTGGCGCCCGGCACGGACGACGTGCTGGGCTGCGTCTACATCTACCCGGCGCGCGACGAGGGTCACGATGCAGACGTGCGATCGTGGGTGCGGGCGAGCGTGCCCGAGCTCGACCGCGAGCTGCACGCGGCCGTCAGCCGTTGGCTGGCGGACGCTTGGCCGTTTGCTGCGGTCCGCTATGCCGGCCGCGCCTGAGTGCATCCCCACACGGCGGGATCCGCCTGGCTGACCAACGAAGCTGCCATTGGACACGTGCGATCTCAATGGGTACCGGCGGTCTTTCCAATCCGACGCCCGAAGCCACGGCGACGGCCGCTTGCGCATTGCCCTCCACGCAAGCGGCGCGGTCCTTGGTCGTCGGAGGCGGGGCCGGTCGGCGGGTCCCCGCTGGCACGCGCCGCCTCGAGCTCCTGCCTTCGCGCCAGGACAAGTCCGGCACGCCACCCTGGCGCGCGTCCCCCTGCCGGAGGCTCGATCGACTCGACGTCGATCCCGCTGCGCGCGATCAACCACGAGATCACCGAGTTCGAGTTCCACATGTCACCGGTCTGGAGGTCATCGCGACCCCAGACGGGCGTCGGAACGCGCGGCGCCAGCTCCAGCACGCGCCGCGCACGATCTCGATCGTGGGTAAGTCGCCGCGGGCTTTCGACAGCCTCGGCGACGTCCGGGATAGTTCCGTCGCGCCATCGACGGATCTCGTAGCGGAAGATCCGAATCCGACCTGCCCAGCGACTGCCGACCGGACCTTCGGCAACGACGCCACGCCGATCGCCGCGCTCGTCACGGACCGGTGCCTGTTCGATCACGAACCTGCCGTCCGGGACGCGGACTTCGAGCGCGGAGTGGTAGAGGTCGCAGGTCGACCGGTGCGCAAGCCGCGCGGCCACTCCCTCGAAGACACGACCGTTAAGCCGAACGAAGTGCCCGCCGGCGCCGAGGGGCAGCCAGTACAGGTCGACGGCGGCGATCACCCGACCCGCCGCGAAGCTGTCGGCTTGCCCGTCCTGACCTGCATGCCGGTGGACGTGGCTCACAGTGTCATTCTCTCGATGCACGTCGACAAACCATCGGGGTCGGGCCGACGTGACTGTGCGGGGATCTACGGAGCCGTCGGCGCCTCGCTTCGGACGCCCGCCGAGCGCGACCAAGGCGAGCAGCGGAAGCACGACCCTTCCGAGGACCGGTGCAGGCAGCCGCGCGCGCGGTTGTGCTCCGGCGCCAGGACCTGGCAAGCGACTTAGCGCGCTGCCCCAGCCGAGCGCGAAGAGAAACAGGTACATCCGCAACGGAAGCTCGTTGTTCCCGGGCTATCGGTCATGGGATGAGCTCGCGTTGCCGGGTTTCCGCCCGCGTCTTGATTCCGAGCAGCATCTCGCGCTCCATCACGAAGTGCGGCAACTCGAACAGCAAGACGTATCCGAGCGTGGCCGCGCCGCGCGGCGTCCGCGAGCGTGCGTAGATCCGTGTGCGGCCGGGGCCGTCGGGTTCAAGCGCCATGTACCACCGTTCGAGCGCCAGCGCACGACCGCGATCAAACGCAGCAGCTCGAGCCCCGCGGACGGGTGAAGGGGGACGGTCTGCCCGACGCGCCGGTCCTGCCAGTCGGGGCGGATCTCGCGTACGTCGGGCATCCGGGCGGCCGGCGGGGTTCTCGAGCCAGCGGTAGCTGTAAAAGCCGGCGCGGTCCTGGCCGAGTTGCGCGAGCCACTACCACACCTCCTCCGACGGCGCCTGGATCGTGATCGCCCGCGTCTGCTGAAGCCCGGGGTCGGGGACGGTCTCGTCGGCCGGCAGGTCTTTCTCCGCCTCGCCCGGCCGCGCGCCCCACGTCTTCATCCACGGTCGCAAGAGCCGCGCGTAGGCGACGGCGGCGGCGACCCCCGCGGCCGGAAATGGCGGCGGCGCATGGCGGCGGACCAGCGCACGCAGACTGACGGCGGCACTCGCGATCGCGGCAACGATCAGAATGAGCGGCCCGCCCATCACCACCGCGAACGCACGGACGCCCATCAGCGGTCCCGCCGGCTCCGGCGTTCGCTCGAGTCCGCCCACCGCGCTCACGACAGCGGTTCCGCGTCGAGGATGGTCGCCTCGAAGAACGGCTCATACATCGGGGTGCTCGGGAGGGATATTCAGGCGCACGACGATGACTTCGTCGCTCTCGGCACGCCAGACGACGCCGGGCCCGGGAAGCAGCGCCCGGGAACCCAGATGGTCTCCGCGGCCGCGCGCCCGGCTGCCGCACGCGCGGTGTTCTCGTCGTTGGCGTGCAAGAACCGCAGACGTCCGAAGAGGCGCCCGTCGGTGCTGCCGGCGCCGTCGCCGTACGAGTCGACGACATCCACCGGCTTCCAGTGTCCCGGCCCGGCACGCGCCGACCACGTAAACGCGTGACCCCGAAACTCCTGCTCGGCGGTGAAGGACAACCACCGACCGACGTTGATGCGCCCCGCCATCGTCAGGCGCACGCCAACGGGAACGACCGCACCGTCGCTGACCGCATGCGTGAGATATCGCCGCACCGGCTCGTCGAGGCCCGCGAGCGCCGCCGACTGAAACCGAGGTGTTCTCGTTTTCGGGATGTTCACGGCGGTCGCACCTACGTTGCCCATGCCGGCGTAGCGCTGCATCCGCGCGAACGCGCAGTCGGGTGCGGCAGACTACGGTTCGCCCGCGCCGGGCTCGCGCTGACCGCCTGCGCCAGCTTCGACGCGGCCGCTTGGTCGCCGCGACGACGAAACACTTGCAAGTGGATGACGCGTGCCTACCCGGCCGGCCGGCGCAAGAGCCAGCCAACGAGCGCACCGAGCAGCAGCCCGGCCTCAGGTGCGAAGGGGACATCGCTGATCACGCTGACGGCGATGCCGAGCACCAAGCCCAGCACGGCTCCAAGCCCAATGGCCGCTCCGACGCTCACGCGGTGTCAGTGTAGGTTCGGCCGCGAGCCGACGAGGCTGGCGTCGCGGCGGTCTCGTGGCATGTCGTAGAGGATCCAGAGGCCGGAGGCTGCTGCGGGAGCGGCCGTGGGCGAGAAGCTCGTGCAGCGCGACGGCCGTGCGAGTCGGCTCACGCGCCGGGGGGCGATCGTGGCCGTCCACGCGCAGCGCTCGACACGTTCGAGGGCATCCACGAGGAGCTGCGCGCGTTGCGCGGCGCGGAGCTGGGACGCTGACGCTGGCGCGGCCTTGCGCTCGGGCTCAACGAGGCCGCGGGGTACGGCGGCGTCGCGCTCGCCGCCGCTGCGAGCGGCTGGCTCGCCGCCGATCTCGCCGCGCGCGACGTACAAGCCGTTGATCGTCGCCGGCATGCTGCTCCAAGCGGTTGCGCTCACCGCCGCGTCGGGGCTCTGGCTGGCTGTCGACCTGCCGGCGCGCCGCTCGTCAATAGGTGAAGGTGGTGGCGCCGTCGCCGGCGAACTCCATCAGCGGGCTGGCGCCCTTTAGCTCGGCTCCTTCCACGAGCTCGCTCGCGTCGAGGCCGCGCTCGTTGAAGCAGATCGGGCAGACGTAGAAGCGCCCGCCCTTCTCGATGAACTGGTCGTGCACGCGCTTGACCGGCGGGTCGAGCTCGGCGCGGATCGGGTCTACGTATCCGCGCACCGCGAGGCGAACCCCTTCGCTGGAGAGCCACAGCACGACGTCCTTGCCCTGGTCGAGCGCGGCGCCGGCGGTGAGGTAGGAGACGACCACGCGGTCGGGGTCCTCCTCGCCGTGCGTGCAGCCGACGATCACACGGCCGTTGTCGGGCATGTCTAGCGCTCCTTTCGCGCCAGCAGCGAGACGCTCTTGACGCCGTACTTCGCGCTCGCGTCGCGTGCGCGCTCGGAGATGAACTCGTACGGGTTGCGCCTGATGTCCTCGACGCGCAGGCCGGCCGCCTCGATCGCCTCGCGGTACCCGTCCTCCTGCGCGGCGCCGCCGATGCACGACGCCCACAGATCGGCGTCGCAGACGATCGAGCCCCTGAGCTGCTGTTCGCTGACGATGTCGGCGATCGCCAGCCGCCCGCCCGGCCGCAGCACGCGCGCCGCCTCGGCGAAGACCGCTTCCTTCTGGGGCGAGAGGTTGATCACGCCGTTGGAGATTACGCAGTCGGCGCTCTCGTCCTCGACCGGCAGGCGCTCGATCCGGCCCGCGCGAACCTCGGCCTGGTCGGCGACAAGGCAGTGCGTGGCCTTCATCGCGGCCGCCGCCTCACGTCCGGAGACCAGCAGCGATCCGAGCCGCCTCACGCGGCGTGAGCGCGCGTCGCCGCGGCCGATGTGGCGAACGAGGCCACCGCTACAGCGCCGTCCCGCGCGCCGACCAGGCCGGTGCCGTCAGCTGGAACGAGCCGTCTGGCGAGCCCAGCCGGCGGTAGGCGTCCGCGGCGAGCTGCGCGCCGTAGCGCCCGACGTGCTGGTCGTAGGGCTCCTCGACGCCGGGAACGCTCACTCCTTCCGGACCGTACGCGACCGGCATAGCGGGCACGGCGTGGCGCTCGGGCGTTATGGTCAGCTCGACGGTCACGGAACGACCATGGGAACCCCATCGCGACGCCGAGCTGGGCCAGCGACCTCGGTCGAGCAACTCCTCGCGGACGCCCGCGCCGGGTCGGAGCGACTCACGCCAGAGCAGGCGCACGCGGCAATGACAGCGGGCGCGTTGCTGGTCGATATCCGCTCCGACAGCCAGCGTGCGACCGACGGCCTGATCCCAGGCGCGCGCTTCGTTCCGCGCAACGTGCTCGAGTGGAGGCTGGATCCGGCGTGCCCGTACCGTGACCCCGAGCTCGGGCGGCGTGAAGCGCGGATCGTGCTGCTGTGCGCCGAGGGATATCAGTCGAGTCTGGCGGCCGCGACCGCGCGGTCCTTCGGCGTGTTTGCTGCGACGGACGTGATCGGCGGCTTCCGCGCGTGGCGCGCAGCCGGCCTGCCGGTCGAGCCCTGATCGGAGATCAAGCGGACGCGCCCGTCGAAGAAGACGACGAGCGGCGAGTATGAGGAACTTCGGCGCTCGGTCTTGCTACTCGATTCCCGGATTGCGGTCGGACGCCGGATCGAGCGGCGAGAGCCGGCCTGCGATCGGCGGCGCGCCCGCGCCTCGAGCCCTCCGATCCTCGCGCTCGGCCCGTAACGAGCTGCTCGCCGGGTTGTCTCGCCGCATTGACGAAGGAAGGGCGTAAGTGTAGTCTTACCGTTAGTGGCAGCTTACCGAGCCGATGGATGGACCGCTCTCGGCGACCCGACCAGGCGCGCGATCTTCGAGCGCCTCGCCCACCAGCCGCGGGCGGTCGGCGAGCTCGCCAGCGAGCTGCCGGTCAGCCGCCCCGCCGTTTCACAGCACCTGAAGGTGTTGAAGGACGCCGGACTGGTGATCGACCGTCCCCTCGGCACCCGCCGCGTCTACCAACTCAATCCGGACGGGGTGGGCGCACTGCGGGTCCAGCTCGACCGTTTCTGGACCCAGGCCCTGGCGACCTACAAGCAGGTCGTCGAGCAGCCAACCGAGGAGGTCTCATGACCACGCAAGCACAGGAGACGTCCGTGCGGACGCAGATCGTCGTCGATGCGCCGATCGCACGCGCGTTCTCCGTGTTCACGGAGCAGTTCGACCGCATCAAGCCGCGCGAGCACAACCTGCTCGATGTCGAGATAGCCGAGACGGTGTTCGAGCGTCGCGAGGGTGGGCGGATCTACGACCGCGGCGTCGACGGAAGCGAATGTCACTGGGCGCGCGTGTTGGCCTACGACCCGCCGGACCGTGTCGTGTTCAGCTGGGACGTCAGCCCGCAGTGGCAGATCGAGAGCGACCACGCGAAGACCAGCGAGGTCGAGGTGCGCTTCATCGCCGAGACCGCGGCGCGGACGCGCGTCGAACTCCAGCACCGCAACCTCGACCGCCACGGCGCGGGCTGGGAAAGCGCGCGCGACGGGGTCGGATCCGAGGGCGGCTGGCCGCTCTACATGCAGAGGTTCGCCGAGCTGCTCAAGGACTGAGCGCAGCCACACGCGAGCGCCCGGCCGGCGCGGGCGCTCGCGTGGAAGCGGTCTGAGCCGAGATCCGGGAGAGCGCCGCGCCGCTACCGCTCAGCCTTCGAGCCTGCCCCAACTCTGGATCAGGGTGAAGGTCGTGCCCCATCTGCCCGGCTCGGCCAACTCGGCCTCGGCCTCGCGGCGTAGCGAGGCGAGCTCGTCCTCGCTCAGCGTCTCGAGCAGCCGCGATTCGAGCGCGACGCTGAACTGGAGCGGCAGACGCAAATAGGGATGGCCCGGTTTGAGCGCAATCACATGTGCGTCGATCCCCGGCTCCTCAATGCCGATTTCGCCGAGCAGTTCGGGAAGTCCGCGACCGGCTTCGCCGCCCAAGCCGGCAAAGATCTCGCAGAGCAATCGGATCAGTCGCTCGGCCGCGGGGGCAGTGGGATTGAAGTGCCACGA
>Ga0126307_10003412_pt1 | contig 10860 bp, 13 predicted proteins | sample Plot28_FD_89955 | JGI IMG/M metagenome (GOLD analysis project Ga0126307, IMG submission 89955) | Serpentine soil microbial communities from UC McLaughlin Reserve, CA, USA - Plot28 | ecosystem: Environmental > Terrestrial > Soil > Grasslands | place: USA: UC McLaughlin Reserve, Lake County...
CGGCAGGATCGTCACCTGCGCATCGACGCTTGGCATCAAGGCGGTCAGCGACGCAACCGCGTACTGCGCTTCCAAGTTCGGTGTGGTCGGATTTTCCCGTGCGCTGGCCGCCGAACTCGCCGGCGAGGTGCGAGTGACGACGCTGATCCCCGGCGGCATGTATACCCCGTTCTTCGACGACCGCGACGAGCAGTACAAGCCACCGCCGGACGCGAAGCTCAACAAGCCCGCAGACGTGGCGGAGACGGTGGTGTTCGCCCTGTCCCAGCCCGCGGATTGCGAGGTGCGCGAAATGGTGGTCTGCGCGTCGACGGAGTCCTCGTGGCCGTAACCGGGGCGCGCGACACAATCGTTGTGCTGCGCGCGCTCGGCCTCGGTGACCTGCTGACCGGCATACCCGCACTGCGCGGTTTGCGGCGGGCATATCCGGACGCGAACATCGTGCTCGCCACGCCGGAGAGTTTTCGTGAGCTCGCCATGTTGTCCGGTGCCGTCGACGAAGTCGACCCGACTCCGGCGCTGGGCAGTCTGCGGCCCCAACGTGAACCACCGGCTCTCGCGGTGAATCTGCACGGCAGCGGTCCGGAAAGCATCACGGACCTTGTTGCGCTGCAACCGCGGGCCGTGCTGACCCACCGCCACCCCGCATATCCATGCCTGTCCGGCCCGCCGTGGCGTGCGGACCTGCATGAGGTCGACCGTTGGTGCCACCTGTTGGAATGGGCCGGAATCCCCTGTGATCCAGAGGATTTGCACATTGCCCGCCCGCACGGGTTTGTCGACCGGTCCGCGGTGGTGGTGATTCACCCCGGCGCCGCCTACCCCGCCCGGCGCTGGCCGCCGCAACGGTTCGCGGCCGTTGCCGCCGCGTTGCACGACGCGGGCCACGAGATTGTCATCACCGGCGACCGCAACGAGGTCGAGCTGGCCCGCTCCGTCGCGGCCGGAGCGGGATTGCCCCAATCCTGTGTTCTCGCTGGCACTCTGGGGCTGCTCGAGCTGGTGGCCCTGATCTGCGACTGCCACCTCTTGGTCTGTGGTGACACCGGAGTGGGACACATCGCGACCGCGACCGGCGCGCCGTCAGTGCTGCTGTTCGGCCCGACACCTCCGAATCGCTGGGGTCCGCGCGGTCGCGGCCCGCACATCGCGATATGGGCTGGCGACAAGGGTGACCCGCACGCCGACCAGCCGCACAGCGGACTACTTCTGATCACCGTGCCGCGGGTGCTGGATGCCACGCGGAGTCTGCTACAGGAGTGCGCATGACCAACCTACGCGTAGCGGTGGTCGGCGCCGGATATGTCGGCCTCACCACCGCCGTTTGCCTTGCCGAGAGCGAGCACGACACCGTCTGCGTGGACATTGACGCCAAACGCGTCGACCAGTTGAACCGGGGCGTCGCAATCATCGATGAGCCCGGCCTGCCGTTGCTGCTCGAACAGGGCCTGCAACGTGGAACCCTCAGGTTCACTTGCGATTACGTCGACCTAGCGGACCGTGACGTGGTGTTCGTCTGCGTCCCGACGCCAAGCGGTCCCGACGGCTCGGCGGATCTAAGCGCCGTCGACGCCGCCGTCGACCGACTCGCATCGGTGCTGCCATCCGGTGCGGTGCTCGCGCTCAAGTCGACCGTGCCGGTCGGCAGTACGCGCCGCGTCGCACAACGGCTGCGGTCCAACGGCATCCGGGCGGTCTCCAATCCCGAGTTCCTGCGCGAGAGCCATGCCGTCTACGACTTCCGCCATCCGGACCGGGTCCTCATCGGTGCCGATGAGGACGATGCCGCCGCGATGGTCAGCGACGTCTACGGCGCTGGAGCAGCCACGCTGCGAATGAGCCCGGAAAGTGCCGAGCTCGCCAAGTACGCCAGCAATGCGTTTCTGGCCGTGAAGATTTCATATGCCAACTCCCTGGCACGCCTATGCGCCAAGGTGGGCGCCGACATCGACGATGTGACCCGCTGCATGGGTGCCGACGTGCGGATCGGCCAGCACTTCCTGCGGCCGGGTCCAGGATGGGGCGGCTCGTGCCTGCCGAAGGACACCGCAGCGCTGCTGCACACCGCACAGCTCAACGACGTCGAGTTGCTTGAGGTCGAATCGGCCAGGACGACGAACGCCGCTCAGCCCGTTCGCGTCGCGGACACGCTGAACCGCATCATGCCCGCACCGCTGGACCACGCCCGGGTGACCGCGCTTGGGTTGACATTCAAGGCCGGCACCAGCGATGTACGCGATTCGCCGGCGTTGACCGTGTGCGCTGAATTGGCGCGCACGGGTGCACAGATCACCGGATATGACCCGCGGCTGGCGTCGATCGACTCCGCCGCGCTGCGCAGGTCGTCGATGGTCCCCGTCGACGACCCCTACCTGGCCGCCAAGGATGCCGATGCGATCGTGGTGCTCACCGAGTGGCCCGAGTTCCGCGACCTCAACTGGCCACTGATCGCCGAACAGGCTCCCGGCGCAGTCGTCGTAGATACGCGCAACCTGCTCGACGCAGAGGCGCTGCGTGATGCCGGACTGCGCTATGCAGGCAACGGAATTCCATTCGGCTTCTGACCAAACGGTCAGCGAGGGGGTACACCCAGATACATGACTGCGCGGTCGATGGCGCGGGGCCATGGATCGTTCAACGTGGGCAACGGCCTCTGGCCACTCGTGCACCTGCGAAGCTTCGAGAAGGTTTTCGGCCCGAAGACCGACGAATGGCTGGTGTACACGGTCAGTGGATTACTGGTGTCTGCGGGCAGTGTCCAACTGAGCGCCAGCGATTCCACGGAAGGGAACCGGCTGGCCCGCCGCATGGGGCTCGGGACCGCGCTCACACTGCTCGGGATCGACCTCATCTATGTCCCGGCGGGCCGCATCCGCACTACCTATCTGATTGATGCCGCGGTGGAACTTGCGTTGATTGCAGGTTGGGCGCAGACCTATCGGGCGCGGCCTCGCCAACTCGATTAACCCTTCGCGACCTTGCGTATCAGCCGAGCCGTGCTGCTCTCCAGGATCGCCTGTCGCTCGTCGGGCTTTCGGGTGCGCTCGGCGCGCCGCGCGCCGGCGGCGATCGTCAGACCGAACTCGTAACCCTCGACCACCCGCGGATCGACGTAAGACGAGCGAGCCACCGCGGGCGTGTTGCCGAGCTCCTCGGCGACCTCCTTCATCACCGCGGACTCCACCCGCTTGATCACGGTCTTGTTGACAGGAGGGTCGGCATCGACGAACGCCGCCGCGGCCAGCACCGTGCCGTGCCACGTCCGCAGATCCTTGACCGTGTGCTCGGCTCCGACGAGTTCCTTGAACCGCGCGTTGAGGTCGTCGGAGTGAAGATCGGTCCAGCTGGAACCATTGCGGCACACCAGGAGTCGCTCGGTGCGGTCGCCACGCCGCAGCAGCGCCCGGACTGACCGAACCACTTCAGGATCGTCGATCAACAGCGTGCGACGCACCCCACTCTTGGCGGGGTAGTCGAACTCGACGGCCTGCTTCTGCAGCGTCACGTGCTCACACAGCAATGTGGCGATGCCATACGAGTTGTTCTCCTCGGCATACTGCTCGCTACCGGCCCGGAAATATCCGAGGTCGAGCAGATGCAGTGCGAGCGCGAGCACCCGGTCGCGATCGAGGCCGCGACGACGAAGATCGGCAGCGATGCGCCGGCGCATGTCGGGCAGCGCGGCCGACATCTCCAGCACCCGGTCGAACTTCTCCTCGTTGCGCTCCTCTTGCCACTTCTGGTGATAGAGGTACTGGCGGCGGCCCGCGGCATCGGTCCCGACCGCCTGGATGTGCCCGTTCGGATACGGGCAGATCCAGACTTTCTTCCACGCGGGCGGAATCACCAGGTCTTTAATGCGTTGCAGGGTCGCTGCATCGGTGATTGGGGTGCCATCTGGATTTTGGTAGGAGAACCCGTGCCCGCGGCGTAACCGGCGTATCCCCGGGCCGCGGACGGCACTACGGCGAAGTCGCATGTTTGGCCAGCGACCGCGGCGGGGTATTGCACGTGGACCATGGTGAACAGGACATCGTTCGGCGCGGCGCTGCAATTCGCGTCATCAGCGTCACTGCATCATCGGCGCCAGCATGATGAAAGCGCCGGCGTATATCGCCACACCGACCAGGATCAGCGCAACAAGCACCAGCCCGATGGCGATCAGTATCCGGCGCAGCGGCCGAGTGTCGGTCGCTTCCGGCGCCGGACCTTGGGATGCAATCTCCATGACGAGGGATTACCCCGCCGCTACCATTGCCACACGTCGTCGTTGACCGGTCATCGGAGCGCCGGTGGTTAGCTGGAGCTCGTCCTGGGGTAATCTCGCGAAGACATTGCCGGGAGGTCACATGGCCGACGTCGCGAACACAGAAAACGGGCAGCTCCGCAGCGGCCGGTCGGTCGAACTCAGGGTCGCCGCCAAGCTGGAGAACCTTGCGGTGCTGCGCACCCTGGTGGCCGCCGTCGGCACGTTCGAGGACCTCGATTTCGACGCCGTCGCCGACCTGCGACTCGCCGTCGACGAAGCGTGTACTCGGCTGATCCGGTCGGCCGTTCCCGACTCGACCCTGCTGTTGGTGGTCGAACCGCGAGACGACGTGGTGGTCGTCCACGCATCCACCACATGTAAAAGCCCAGACATCCTGGCGCCGGGCAGCTTCAGCTGGCACGTGCTGAGCTCGCTGACCGACGAGGTGCGGACCTTCCAAAACGGCCAAGGACCCGAGGAGGCGCGGGTGTTCGGCATCTCCATGACGACAAGGCGAGCGAGTTCGCTGCGGTGACCCCGTCGTCGGCCCAGGGTTCGTCGTCACGACCGAACTCTGAATACGCGGACGTCGCTGAGATGTTCCGCGAGCTCGTGGAACTGCAGGAATCGTCCGCGCAGTTCCAGCGCCAGCGTGACCGCATCGTGGAGCGGTGCCTGCCGCTGGCTGACCACATTGCCCGCAGGTTCGACGGGCGCGGCGAGCCGCGCGATGACCTCGTGCAGGTGGCCCGCGTAGGTCTGGTCAACGCGGTGATCCGATTCGACGTCAACGCCGGATCGGACTTCGTGTCGTTCGCGGTGCCGACCATCATGGGTGAGGTTCGGCGGCATTTCCGCGACAACAGCTGGTCGGTCAAGGTGCCTCGCCGGCTCAAGGAACTGCACCTGCGGTTGGGCGCCGCTACCGCCGACCTGTCTCAGCGGCTCGGCCGTGCGCCGACCGCGACGGAACTGGCCGCCGAGCTGGACATGGACCGCAACGAGGTGATCGAGGGCCTGGTCGCGGGCAGTTCCTACAACACACTGTCGATCGACAGCGGCGGCAGCGGCAGCGAGGATGCGCCTGCGATTGCCGACACCCTCGGCGATGTCGATGCCAGCCTGGATCAGATCGAGAACCGGGAAGCGTTGCGGCCCTTGCTCGCTGCGTTACCGGAGCGGGAGCGCACCGTGCTGTTGTTGCGGTTCTTCGAGTCGTTGACTCAGACGCAGATAGCCGAGCGGGTCGGCATCTCGCAGATGCACGTGTCCCGTTTGTTGGCGAAATCCCTAACGCGACTTCGAGACCAGCTGCAGTAGCCGGCGGGGTTCACCCTGCGCTTCCGCAAGCGCGGCGTCGACGCTCTCGCACATCGGCAACGTCGAATCGGGGTCGCAGATCCGCAGCAGCCGGGTGACCGCCGCGCTGGGTGCCATGGCCCATTGGATCTTCTCCGCGGCGCACCGGACATTCAGGGTGTGCAGGGCGGAAAAGCCGGCAGTACCGAAGAAGTCCACGCCGGTCAGATCCAGCACCAGGCGATCAATATGGGCGGCGTGGCGCAGCGCGTAGTCGACAAACTCCTGCGCGTTCGCCGCGTCGAGTTCGCCGTGCGCGGTGATCACCGCCATGGACGGGTGCAGCCATCGGGTGGCGAAATGCGCCGTGTGGCAGTCGGTGGGTTCGATGAGGTTATCCGGCGAAGCCGGACCAGCGTTGGGTGTGGACATTGTGACTCCATCAGTCGGAATACGTGATTTCGTACTGTGGTTCACGTCAAATAATCAGGCCCTGCGTCCTCAAAGCCTTCGTTGCAGGACGGGAGTTCTGCCCTGCACGTCGCTTTGACGTTTTCCAGCTGGCTGTGAACTCAACCTGATTTGACCTTACGCCGACCCGCGGCCGGTGAGCAATCGATCTAGCCGGATTTTCATACACGCAGCTCAGTGCCCAGGCCGAGCATCGACCCATAATCGGACAGGGTCACACTATTCGCATGAGTAACAGCGCCACCACGGCCGGTGTACTGCTGGCGGCGGGGGCAGGGAGCCGATATGGCATGCCAAAAGCGCTTGCCGACGACGGTGCGTGGCTGCGCGCCGGTGTAACCGCGCTGTCCGACGGCGGTTGCGACGACGTCGTCGTGGTCCTGGGTGCCGCGATCGTCGATGTCCCTGCGCCGGCGCGTGTGGTTATGGCGCAGGACTGGCGCGACGGGCTCAGCGCGTCGCTGCGTGCCGGGCTGCGTGCGGTCGATGCGGAGCATGTCGTGCTGCATACGGTCGACGCACCTGATGTCAGCGCCGATGTGGTGCGGCGGGTACTCGACGCCGCGCGCTCGTCGCCGTCGGGGCTGGCCCGCGCCCGCTACGGTGACCGGCCGGGGCATCCCGTCGTCATCGCGCGAAGGCACTGGCCGGATCTGCTCGAGGGGCTTGGCGGCGACGAGGGTGCGCGGACATTTCTCGCCTGCCGCACCGACGTGGAAGCGGTCGACTGCGCTGACCTGGCGTCGGGTCAGGACATCGACACGCCTTAAAGACTGTCGGCGAACCGCCGCACGGCGTCCCCAGCGGACTGCGCAGCCTCGGCGTGGCCGTCTCGTGCGCGCAGGCCGATCAGCCCTGTAGCGGGCGACAGCGTCACCTCCGCGAGCAGCTCACCGGTCGTCGGTTCGCACACCGCCCACGAGTACGTCGTATCCGACTCCCAGTGGGCAGCACGCTTGGAGATGTAGCCTGCGTCGGTCTCGCCCATTTCCGCAAGTGCCTGCCGGTCGTCGATGCGATCGTCCGCACGTAGCGCACGCAAATACCAAGCACCGGCATTGATTTCGACGGGCTCCACGCGTCTGATGGTACGTATGAAGATCACAGTGATTGGCGCGAGCGGTCTCATTGGTACAAAGGTGGTCGACCTGCTGACCGCCGAGGGGCACGATGTCGTCGCGGCATCGCGCGGTTCGGGAGTCGACGTGTTGACCGGCGACGGCCTGGCTGAAGCGCTCAGTGGCGCCGACGCGCTCATCGATGTCGTGAATTCACCGTCATTCGAAGATGATCCAGTGATGGAGTTTTTCACCAAGTCGACAACCAACCTGGTGGCCGCAGCACAGTCGGCAGGTGTCGGACACTATGTCGCGCTGTCGATCGTCGGTGTCGATGGGTTGCCCGACAGCGGCTACATGCGGGCCAAGGTCGTGCAGGAGAAGATCATCACCGAATCTGGTTTGCCGTACACGGTCGTGCGGGCGACGCAGTTCGCCGAGTTCACCGACGGCATCACCGATTCGATGATCGTCGGCGGCGAGGTCCGGGTGCCCGATGCGCTGATCCAACCGATCCCCGCCGATGAGGTCGCCAGGGACGTCGCCCGTGCGGCGGTCGCGCTGCCGCTCAGTGGCATCGTGAATATCGGTGGGCCGCAAAAGATCTCGTTCGAACAGATGGCGCGTGACGTGTTGACCAGACGGGGCGACGACAAGACCGTCGTCGTCGACCCGAAGGCCGCTTACTTCGGCACGCTATTGGCCGAGCGCAGCCTCGTGACGCCCGACTAATTGCATCCTCCCGCGCCGAACGTTCCTTACCGTTCGAAATATTTGCGAAATTTCGAGCGGTAAGGAACGTTCGGCGGCTAAGGGCTACTTGATTTCGGCCAGGACCGTGCCCTGAGTGATCGCGGCGCCAGCCTCGACCGCCAGCCCGGTGATCGTCCCGTCCTTGTGGGCGGTGACGGGGTTCTCCATCTTCATCGCCTCCAGAACGACGACGAGATCGCCCGCCGACACCTGCTGACCCTCTTCGACGGCCACCTTGACCACGGTGCCCTGCATCGGCGCGGTCACCGCGTCGCCGGATGCGGCCGCACCTCCGTGGGCGCCCCGCTTGCGCGGCTTGGGCTTCTTGCGAACGACGTTCCCGCCGCCCGCTGGCGCACCGCCGTTGCCGATCGCGAGGTCGCCGGGCAGCGACACTTCAAGGCGGCGGCCGCCCACCTCGACGACGACGGTCTGCCGGGGGATGGTGTCCTCTTCCTCGATCGGGTCCCCGCCGGTGAACGGCTCGACGGTGTTGTTCCACTCCGTCTCGATCCAGCGGGTGTGCACGGTGAAGCCTTCGCCGTCACCGATGAACGCCGGGTCGGACACGATCGCGCGATGGAACGGGATCACGGTGGCCAGGCCCTCGACGTGGAACTCGTCCAGGGCGCGGCGGGCGCGGGCCAGCGCCTCGTCGCGGGTGCCGCCATGCACAATAAGCTTGGCCAGCATCGAGTCGAACTGTCCGCCGATCACCGAGCCGGTTTCGACACCGGCGTCCATCCGGACGCCGGGGCCGCTCGGCGCCTCGAACTTGCTCACCGGGCCGGGCGCGGGCAGGAAGCCGCGGCCGGCGTCTTCGCCGTTGATGCGGAACTCGATCGCGTGGCCGCGCGGCTCCGGATCCTCGGTGATGTCCAGCTTCTCGCCGTTGGCAATCCGGAACTGCTGCAGCACCAGGTCGATGCCGGCGGTCTCCTCGGTGACGGGGTGCTCGACCTGAAGTCGGGTGTTGACCTCGAGGAAGGAGATCAGCCCGTCCTGGCCGACCAGGTATTCGACGGTGCCTGCGCCGTAGTAGTGCGCCTCCTTGCAGATCCGCTTGGCCGACTCGTGGATCTCCTTGCGCTGCGCGTCGGTCAGGAACGGCGCTGGCGCCTCCTCGACCAGCTTCTGGTAGCGGCGCTGCAGCGAGCAGTCACGGGTGCCGGCGACGACGACGTTGCCGTGCTGGTCGGCAATGACCTGTGCCTCGACGTGGCGCGGCTTGTCCAGGTAGCGCTCGACGAAGCACTCGCCTCGGCCGAACGCCGCGGTCGCCTCGCGCGTCGCAGAGTCGAACAGCTCGGGGATCTCCTCCAGGGTGCGGGCGACCTTCATGCCGCGACCGCCACCACCGAAGGCCGCCTTGATGGCGATCGGCAGGCCGTACTCATTGGCGAAGGCGACGACCTCGTCGGCGTCCTTCACCGGCTCCGGGGTGCCGGGCACCAGCGGCGCCTGAGCGCGCGCAGCAATGTGGCGTGCGGTCACCTTGTCGCCGAGATCGCGGATCGACTGCGGGCTGGGCCCGATCCAGATCAGACCGGCGTCGATCACCGCCTGCGCGAAGTCGGCATTCTCCGAAAGGAATCCGTAGCCCGGGTGGATCGCGTTGGCGCCCGACTTCTCCGCAGCGTCGAGCAGCTTTCCGAAGTCGAGGTAAGACTCGGCCGACGTCTGACCGCCGAGAGCGAACGCTTCATCGGCAAGCCGTACGTGTGGTGCGTCGGCGTCGGGTTCGGCATACACGGCCACGCTCGGAAGCCCGGCATCCCTGGCTGCCCGGATCACTCGGACCGCGATCTCCCCACGATTGGCGACGAGCACCTTGGAGATCTTTGAGCTGGCGTGACTGGGCACTTCGCCTCCTGCTGTGTTTGCCGCTGCGGGCAATCTCTAAGAAAGGTCTTTAAGAATGTATCGCGGGCAGTCTAAGCGTCGCTCATGTGAGTATCCGAGCCGGTCACCGTTACCCGCGAGTAGCCCTACGCGTCGCCGCGCAGTCGACGCTTGATCCGCGCGAGCATGGCCGACATGCCGCGCAGTCGCAGCGGACTGATCAACGCCGCCAGCCCGAGATCCGCGTAGAAGTCATCGGGCACGGCGAGGATGTCGTCGGCCGGCTGCTTGTCGAGGCCCGCGGCCAGAATCGAGGCGAACCCTCGCGTGGTCGGTGCCTCCGCGGGCGCACTGAAATACAGCCGGACTTTCTCGCGGTCGCCCGCGTCGACATGCAGGAACAGCGGCGACTGGCATTCAGGCACCGGCTCCATCGCCGCCTCTTCGAGGTCGGCGGGTATCGGCGGCAGCTCGTTGGCGAATTCCAGCAGGAGCTGCAGCTTGTCCTGGCCCTGCACCTCCTGGAAGTCCGACACCACCTCGGCAAGGGCGGGCGGCATGGCACTCATGGCGCGTTGCCAGGATCTTCCCCGACGGCCACGGGCACCCGCACTGCATTGCCCCATTCGGTCCACGAGCCGTCGTAGTTGCGCACGCCGGGTTTACCGAGCAGATGGGTCAGCACGAACCAGGTGTGGCTGGAGCGCTCGCCGATGCGGCAATACACAATCGTCTTGTCGTCTTGTCCGAGGAAGCCGTACAGCTCGTCGAGTTCGGCCCGGCTGCGGAACCGGCCGTTGTCCTGGGCCGCCTTGCCCCACGGAATGGACCGCGCGGTGGGGATGTGGCCGCCGCGCAGTGCGCCTTCCTCCGGGTAATCGGGCATGTGTGTGCGCTCGCCGGTGTACTCCTGCGGCGAGCGCACGTCGATCAACGGCTGCGTGCCGAGGATCTCCAGCACGTCTTCCTTGAACGCGCGGATCGGCGCGTCGTCGCGCTCGACGACGGGGTAGCCGGTGCTCTGCTTGCTCGGCACGTCGAGGGTGGTTTCGCGGCCGTCGGAGATCCACAGGTCGCGTCCGCCGTCGAGCAGTCGCACGTCGGGGTGGCCGAACAACGTGAACACCCACAGCGCGTAGGCCGCCCACCAATTGCTCTTGTCGCCGTAGATGACGACCGTGTCCTCAC
>Ga0126307_10003413_pt1 | contig 10860 bp, 6 predicted proteins | sample Plot28_FD_89955 | JGI IMG/M metagenome (GOLD analysis project Ga0126307, IMG submission 89955) | Serpentine soil microbial communities from UC McLaughlin Reserve, CA, USA - Plot28 | ecosystem: Environmental > Terrestrial > Soil > Grasslands | place: USA: UC McLaughlin Reserve, Lake County...
AGACCCGCGACCAGGATGGTGTCCCCTTCATGCAACATTTCGTCGCCTGCTGGCCTCGGTAAGAGGAGATCGCTCCGCTGGATGAGGATGATGCTCACGCCTGGTCTGGCCGTTTCTATTTGAGCAACCGTTTGGCCCACAACAGAGCGGGGGACTTCCATCCGAGCGACCCCGCAGGTGTGGGACAGGTTCATATACGCAACGAGATGCCGAATCTCCAGCGAATGGGCAACTTGATCCCCGGCTTCACTCTCGGGGAAGACGATCCGGTCGGCGCCGACCTTGGTCAGGATCTCGCCGTGGATGTCGGTTTCCGCCTTGGCGATGACCCAGGGGACGCCGATTCGCTTCAGGACGAGCGCGCAGCTAACGCTCTGCTCGATGTTCTGACCCTGGCCAACGACTGCGACCTCGGAACGATCGACCCCAAGCGACAAAAGTGCCTTCTCGTCAGAGCCATCGGCCTGAGCGGCAAGCGTGGCGTAATCGGCCGCCTCGGCGACGCGACTCTCACTGATATCAATGGCAGTAACGTCGTAGCCAAGCTCGTGGCAAACGCGGACGACACTGCTGCCGAACCTTCCGAGCCCGATGACGGTAACCCGCTTGCGCGTTACCTCCTGGCGAGTTCTCCCTGACATGCCGAAACCTTCTCTTTGGCCGCGCTTGACGACGTTTCCGGCTGCGGCAGTTGTCCGCCAACGCCAGGCTAGGGAATCGGCGTCGCAGCCAGCGGGAACCGGTCCGCGACCCGATCCGGGGTCCACGGGGTGTAAAGCCAGTCGCTGAAAAAGGCGTCCAGCTCCTCGCCCGAGACCTCTTCAGCGAGGTCAATGAAGTCGTCGGTCGTGGCGTTGGAGTAGCGGTACCGTGCCGCCCACTGCTGAAGGAGTTGGAAGAACGCCTCGTCGCCGAGTCGCTGCCGCAGCTCGTGCAGAACGACAGCGCCACCTGCGTACGGGACCTCGGTAAAAATCTGATCCTTGCCTGGGTCGCCAATCAGCACGCCCGCTCCGTCCTCCGTCCGGCTGACCGTCGCGAATCCGGCGATTTGCCGCTGCAAGGCGGCTTCGGCGGCGTCCGTTCCATGGGCGGCTTCAGTCCAGAGGATCTCGGAGTAGCGCGCGAAGCCCTCGTTGAGCCACATATCTTGCCAGCGGGCAGGAGAGACGCTATCACCGAACCATTGGTGAGCCAATTCATGGGCGATGGTCCGCTCGCTCACCGCGGATTCGTCGTAACCAATCATGCCCTGGGTTTCCATCGCCGCATTGAACGAGGTGTCGGCGAAGACCGTGCTGCCGAGCGAGGGGAATGGATAGGGGCCGAACAGCTTTGTGAAGACCTCGATCATCTCTGGGACTCGAGCGAAGAGCCTCCGCTCCTGTTCGGGGAGGGCGGGCGGGAACGCTTCGATCAGGGTGATGCCATCTGGTCCCTCGCCAAAGGTCATGTCGAGCTCGGCGGCATGGAACATCACGAGATAGCTCGCCGTCGGCTCCTCGTTCTCCCACGTGAACGTGATCGTCGAGGGGCTGCCCGCGGCCCCGGTCGACCGCGCGACAGAGTCCAGCCGTCCGTTGGAAACCACGTCGTACGGCTCTGGCACGGTGATCGCCAGCGTGTAGGTCGCCTTGTCCAGCGGGTGACCATTGACGGGATACCAGACATCTGATCCCGCCGGCTCACCGACCGCGAAGATCGAGCGGTCGGTCGTCCACCAGCCGCGCTCGAAGCGATCGTCTTCGTCGATGTCTGGCGTCCCGTGATAGCGCACTTCTGTCTGAAAAGGCTGGCCGGCAGGCAAGGGTTGGGCTGGGGTGACCGTCAGCTCTCCGCCATCCCGTGTCCACTTCGCGGGTACGCCGTCGACGGCGACCGCATCGATCTGGGGACCCCGGAAATCGAGGTTGAAGGCCGACAGGTCTTGCGTGGCGACGGCGTCGATCGTCGTCGTCGCATCGAGGATGGCGCCCGCCTCGACGTCGAGGTCGAGGTCGATCGCGTAGTGGATGGCGTCATAGCCGCCATTACCCAGCAGCGGGTAATACGGATCGCCCATCCCGGGAGCACCGGGCGACGGCACAGCTGGGATCGGCGTCGCCACGGTGGGAGTTGCGGGACTCTGGGCGGCGATCGTGACGGCCGCCGTGAAGAAGGTCAAAGCTACGAGAGTGCCGGCGAGAAGCGCCGCGCCTCGTTGCGGCGGGCGCTCATTCGAGAATCGGTACACGCGACCCCTTTCGTGGAGCATCGTCGAGCGTGGCTTACGTGCAGCCGCGTCGGATGCTACTTCGGTCAGTGGCCCGCGTCGAACGCCCCCGTTAAGCCGGTTGGCTTGGGACACAGCAGACCCGGAGCGTGGTGCCCCGGGTCTGCCGCCATCTCCGATCTCTACGGCCGGCTCCTCGTCGTCAGCCGCAGGTGCAAGCAAGCGTGTGGGTATGGGAGCTCACGACACTGGAGTCGCCTGGCGTTCAGCGTCCGCCTTTGCTACGCCATCGAGCTCAACCCGTATCACCCGGCCAGCATCATCATCGCCGCCGAAAGCCGGGGCGGACACGTAGAGCGCACCATCAGGTCCCATGCGTGCCGCCACCGGCATATCCAACCCAACGGCGATCTCCTCCGCACTGTGCGGTCCCGTCTGGCGCACGATGCGCCCGGTGTTCCGGGTGAAGAACGGTTCGGTATCAGAAATCTCCGCTGAGAGCTCTGTCGCGTAGAGCGTCCCATCCGGACCGACCGTCAACCCGGTCACCGCCGTCAGGCCGGTCCAGACGTCCTCGACCGCGCCGTCAGGGGCGATGTGAGAGATCTTTGCCGCCCCAGTCGGATATGGCGCTGCGGTTAGATAGCCAACATACGCTCCGCTGGCCGGGTCCGCGGCAATTCCGGTGGGCACGAGGTGGCCCTCAGAGAGATCGGCTATCCGGGTGACTTCACCTTCCGGAGTGACTTCTAGCACCTGGCCATTGACCGATTCAACAACCCAGAGCGTTTCTCCTACCGGAACCATGGCGAAGAACGAGCCATTGTTCGGGGCGCCCTCGGGCGGCGTGTGGGCCACGGGGTTTTCGTCAACCCAGGTTCCCAGGTCTGCGACGACGGCTGACATGCCATCCGCATCGATGCGATAGACGCCGCTCGGCGTATCGGGGTTGCCGTGGATGGCGCCGCCGCCGCCAACCAGCGCGTAGAGTTGATCGCCGAGAATGGCCACGCCCATGACGCCCCAGACCCAATCAATGTCTCTCCAGACGGACGAGGGGAGTCCCGCCGCGAGAGTCGTGACGGCACTGTCCTGAACGACCGCAACCGAGGCCGTATCGCCTCCGGAGAAAGGCGAACCCTCCGGACCGGGGTTGTCGCCGCCGGTACCACTCACGGCCAAGAACATCGTCCCATCGGCGCCCCAGGTGAAGCCCCGCGGATTAGCAATCCCATCAGCGACAATCTGCACGCCCGTCGCGGGCGTTGCCTCCTGGGCGCGAGATATCAGGGGAAGCACTGGTACGAGTAGCGCAAGGGCGAGTAGCGCCGCGAACGCGAAACGAGATATGCGGTGCTTCATCGTGTTCCTCCGTTCTCAAGAGAGTGAAGAGATCGAATCATGAAGTGGGTGTTTGATCAGGGCGCAATGTCGCTTCGCGGCATAGCGCCCTCGTGGGCTATGGTCTGGCTTCGAAGATGCGGTTGAACGGGGTCTCCGTCACACGCCGGAAGCGGCTGAACCCGCCCTTGGAGGCTACGCGTTGTAGGTCCCGCTCGGTGGCAATCGTGCCCAACGCCTCGCCCCCGGTGGCAAGCGCGTTCGGTGTGCAGATGAGGACTGACGCGGCCGAGTAGATGCGCCCCACCGGATTGAAGTTGTCGACATCGCGCTCGCCGGCCATCGGCTCGACGATCAAGACGTGACCATCCGGCTTCAGCGCCGCTCGCGCGTGCCGCAACGCACGGTCGGGATCGCCCATGTCGTGCAAACAGTCGAAGTAGGCGATCAGGTCGTAATTGCCACCCGGAAAATTGGTCGCACCCGCAACCTCGAAGATGGCGCGATCGGCAAGTCCGGCTTCTGCAGCCAGCTCCCGGGCGAGGGCGAGCGACGGCGCGTGGCTATCGAAGCCGAAGAAGCGCGATTTCGGATACGCCTCGGCCATGATCAGGGTGTGAGCGCCGTGCCCACAGCCGATGTCGGCGACGGTTGCCCCCGCTTCGAGCTTCGCCTGCGCTCCGTCCAGTGCTGGAATCCAGGCCTGAACCAGGTTGGCCTCGTAGCCGGGGCGGAAGAAGCGTTCGGTGCCCTGAAAGAGCCCGTGGTCGTGATCGCCCCATGGCATTCCTTGGCCAGAGGTGAAGTTCTCGCTGATTCTCGGTTCGGCTTTCATGGCGGAGGTCAGCACCTGGAAGCCACCGCCAATGTAGAACGGGCTCGTCTCGTCGGTGAGCGCCACCGCCTGCTCCGGCGGCAGCCAGTAACGGCCGGTCGTCGCGTCATGAGCGACATAACCGCCGGCCGCCTGATTGACCAGCCAGGGATGGACGTAGTGCTCGTCAGTCCCCGTGCGCTCGGCCAGTTCGGCCGGGGTGAGGGGGCCGGCGCCAGCCATGGCCTTATAGAGCCCGACCTTGTCGCCGATGACCACGAGCGCGGCACTGACAATCGCGCCGAACTCCTCGACCGCTTTACCGACGAACGCTTGCAACGCGTCCTGATCGACCGTCATCGTGATTCCCACGTGTCGTTCCTCCTGAGCTACTCCGGATCGGGACTCCGCGACCCGCTCTCGCGGATCACACTCCCATCCTGGGATGAGCGAATCTGCTTGGCATCGTTCGAGTGGATGATTCGCGCTGGATTCAGATTGAGTATTTTCGGGATGACTCAGCGGGAGGTTGAGTAGTCAACCCGCGGTGGGGTTCGGAGCCGGATGTGCGGGACGGCGCCGCGATGGATCTCGGTCAGACTCTTGGCGCGATGCCGCGACTCGCGGCCCAAGCGGCGATCTGTGCCCGGGATGCAAGACCGAGCTTGGCGAGGATATTTCGAACGTGTGTGGCGACCGTCCACTCGCTGAGGAAGAGGCGCTCGCCAATCTCACGATTGGTGAGCCCTTCGGTGAGCAGGACGGCGACCTCCCGCTCCCGCTTTGTCAACGGCGATTTCCGATCTGCTATGGCATCGGCGGAAACCGAAGCCGGGGACGATGGCAGCTCGCGGTCAGCGGCGGTGAGCAGCGTAGCCCGTAGTGCTTCATCCGGAACGCGCGCGACGAGCGCTTCGACAATCGCTCTAGCGTTCGCATGGGCCTGTGCAGCCTGTAATTCCTCGCCTCGCCCGTGCGCCAATCGACCGCGCGCGGCTTCAACTCGCCAGAGCAAGGGGCGTGCGCCGCTCCAGGTGGCCTCGTCCCGAGCGACCGCGAGGGCAGCGCTGGCCTGCTCCTGCCGCCCAAGTGCCGCCAGCGCCTCGCCACGCAATAGCTCCAAACGGGCGATCGGCCGGTGAGCGCCGCCGGGGGTGGTTGCCACGAGCCGCTCTACGATCTCCAGAGCGCGCGCTGGCTCGTCTTGGACGAGCGCCAACTCCGCGGCCGCGCGCCAGAGCAGCCGGCCGGCAAGCATGTTCATCGACGTTGCTGCTTCAAGTTCCTGCCCCAGAAACGAGACGGCGGCGTCGAGCTCATTTCCCCGCACCAGGATCGAGGTCAGCCAGCCAGTCGCGCTGCGTGTCCAGTATGGTGAGTTGATCTGTCGCGCCGACGCCAAGGCCGTCTCGAGTTCAAATCTGGCGGCAGCTAAGTCACCGAGATCGGCGTAGAGGTTGCCGAGCATGCACTGCGTGGCGACCATCCACTGCCGGTGCTCAATCTCGCGGCCGATCTGCAGTGCCTGGCGCGTTCCGGGCACGGCGAGCTCGTACTCCCCGGCCGCGCCGAGAGTCATCCCGAGGAATCCCCATTGGCACCAGCACTCGCCGGCGCGCCAATCGATCTCTTGGCACAAGGCGATGCTCTGCATGCCGGCTTCACGGACCTCTTCCATGGGGCGCACGGCAGGAACCGTGTCAGTGTGGAACGTCGGGCTTTGCCAGCTGAGACCGAGCAGTGCCGCCGCCGCCCCGCGCTGGTCTTCGAGCGTGCGCCAGAGGGGCACGGCTCGCTCGTACGCGGCCGCGCAGGCGGTGATGTTGGCCCCCAAGAGTCCGACCATTCCCAGCAGATCGAGCGTCTCCGCAATGCCGCGATCGTCACCGATCGCCTCGAAGATCGCGAGCGCCTCTTGATGAAGGCGGGTTGCCTCTGCCGGCTCCTCGATGTTCAGCTGCCAGTTGCCCACACGGTTCAGGGAGCGAGCGATGGTCGCTGGGTCGCCCAGTGTCCGCGCCACCTCCAGGGCCTCAGTGACGAACTGACCGGTCTGCCGATAGTCCCGCGATGCCCAAAGGAGACCGAGCTCGAGCAGCGTTTGCCATTCGCTCCTGGGATCCTCCGCAGATCGTGCCAGATCGAGCGCGGTCGTGTAGTCGACCAGAGCCCGTTCGAACTCGCCGAGGGTCTCATAAGCGCGTCCTCGTTCCTGATGGAGTTCGGGGTCCGGAGGGAGGCCGAGCGCACGTCGCGCCGCGATGGCACGGGTGAGATGCTCAGCCGCCACACGCGGTGCGTGCAGAGCGAACGCGCGCGCGCCGGCCCGCCGGGCGGTGTCGAGCGCCTGCGTCCAAGCGCCCGCCGCGAAGTAGTGGGCGGAGAGCTCGTCCAGCCAGGTCTCTGGGGAGCCCGCGTGGAGCTGGACGAGCGCGTCGGCAATCCGCCTGTGGAGCATGCGCCGCTCTCGATCGAGGAGCCCGGCGTTGATTGCCTCCCGTGTAAGCGCATGGCGGAAGGCGAAATGATCTCCAGCGTCCTCGACCACGAGCTGAGCGGCGATGAGCTCCTTGACCAGATCGAAGAGTTCCATCTCGTCGAGCCCGGAGAGCGCGCGCAGGAGGTCGAAATCGAAACGATGCCCCACCATGGCGGCCAGCGTCAGGATGTTGCGGGCTTGAGTGCTAAGTGGATCGAGTCGCCGCCGGACCGCATCATGAACGCTGCGCGGGATGCGCAGATAGTGCAAGTCCTCTTGCGTCCACGCTCCCTCGGCAGAGATGAGACGTTGGTCCGCACCCAGGGTGGTCAGCACCTCCTCGATAAAAAAAGGATTGCCCTCAGTGAGGGTGTAGACGGTGTGCAGAAGGGCAGCAGGAACCGAATCCACGACACCACAAATCGCTTGCAGCATTGCCGCAACCTGTCCCGCGTCGAGGTGGTCGAGTTGGATCTCCGTGGCCAGCCGTCCCCGATCGAGGGTGGCAAGGAAGTGCTGAAGATCTCCATCAGTTTCGTCGCTGCGGTAGGTAAGCAGAAGGAAGAGCGGCTCCCGTTCGGTCCGGCGCGCCAGATGCAGGAGCAGGTCCAAGCTGCTCATGTCCGCCCAGTGGATATCCTCGCTGACCAGTAGCAGCGGGTTCCCATGCGCGAAGGAGTTGACCAGCCGGGCGAATCCATCGAAGAGACGACGTTTTGCCAATTCAACGTCGACACCGTCCAGAGTGGACACCGAGGTCTGTGCGGCGAGTTCTGGGAGGAGCCGGGCCAGGTCTGGGGCGGCGCCACCGGCCAGACGCGCAACCTCTTCGGCGCCGTAGCTCTCGACCAGACCACCCAGGATGTCGAGGGCCGGAGCAAAGGGGAGCGCATGGTCGGCCTCGAAACACCGACCCTCTAGGACGCAGATGCCGCGTGCTTCCGCCAGGGATCGCGCCTCGCGCACGAGGCGCGATTTGCCGACTCCCGCTTCCCCCGAAATGAGGAGGACACCCCCTGGCAGGGCCAAGAACGCGCGGAGCGCCTCGAGCTCAATCGAGCGGCCTATGGTGACCGGGCAAAGAAAGCTCTGTTGCGGCAGGCCCATCATCGACTCGCATTCCGCTACGTTGGTCGGCGCGCTGGGACGATGGCCGGTTCCTTGCTGAGACGATCGTGTGCGGAGACGGTACCGCAATCCGCGACGTGCGGTGACTTACGACTAGACGGTGCGGTGCGGTGCGGTTCTTCGAGACTTCTCGACTCCTCGACCTCTCGACTCAGATCATCCACGGCCGCTCGGCTGCCCAGCCGGCGAGGGCGGTGGTCTGCGGCGATGCCTCGATGGCGCCTGGGCAGATGGCGCGCAGCTCGGCGATTGCCTGCTCCGATGAGAGTCCACCGCGGATCAGGTAGGCGGCCAGCACTGTCCCGGTGCGACCCTGCCCGGCCAGACAGTGGACGGCGACTGCAGTACCGGTCGCACGGGCCTCGTCAAGGAAGGTAAGTGCTTCCAGCATCTGCGTCGTCGTCGGCGCGTGGAAGTCGTCGACCGGCAGGTGCAGACCGGCAATGCCGTGGCGCTCGAGCGCTCCGCGTGGCAGCCCTGTCTCGGTCAAGGTCAGCAGCGCGCCGATGCCGTAGCCGCGCAGGGTGGCCAGATCGCGGTCGATGTCCCCATCGCGCCCGGCCCCGGGGCGGGAGCATCCGGCAAGGACATTGTCGATTAGCCAGTAGAACCGATGCATGGTCGCAATCCGTGTTCGTGGCGGAGTTGCCCGCGGCCAGGCCGCGATGACGTCGCAGGGTACTCTATGCGAAAGAGACTGGGGGCTGATGCGGACTGCGCATCCATTTTCAGACCCGACAACCAGACACGAAAGGGGCAGACGCGACATGGCCAAGGAGAAAGGAAAAGTGCGCCTCGTGAAGGAAGGCGATCTCCAGGCAGAGCTCCTCCGGACCTTCGAGACGGCCGTCGATCTTTCCGACGCGACTCGAGCTGCGATGATCGAGCTCCTCAACCAGAAGCTGGCGGACACGAGCGATCTCTACAGCCAGACCAAGCAGGCACACTGGAATGTGAAGGGCATCCACTTCTATCAGCTGCACCTGCTCTTCGACCAACTGGCCGAGAAGCGACAGGGCGAGGCTGACGAGATTGCCGAGCGGGCGACCGAGCTGGGCGGTTACGCGCTTGGCACGGTGCGCATGGCCGCGGCGAGCTCCCGCCTGCCAGAGATTCCAATCGACATCAACGCCGGTGTCGACTACGTGCGGGCGCTCGTCGAGCGCTACGGCATCCACGCCAACGCCATGCGGGCCGCGATCGACGAAGCTGACGAGGCCGGCGACAAGGACACCGCGGATCTCTTCACCGAGATCTCCCGAGATCTGGACAAAGACCTCTGGTTCCTCCAGGCCCATCTGCAAGTGCGGGACTAGCCGCTCGCCGGCGCGTGCCGCCCTCAGGAGATATCAATGCCCGGCCCGCCCGATGCGCTTGCCCCGGATCTGATTCTCGTCAACGGCGCGATACACACGGTCGACGACGCCAACCCTAGGGCAACCGCAGTCGCCATCCGCGACGGGCGGTTCGTTGCGGTCGGGGACGACGAGATCCGCGACCTGGCCGGGCCGTCGACGCGCGTCGAGGATCTGGGCGGCGCGGCGGTCGTCCCGGGGTTGATCGATGCCCACAATCACCTGCAAGCGACCGGGCGCATGCTGCGCGAGGTGCAGCTTTACGACACCCGGACCATACCCGAGATCGTCGCCCGCGTGGCGACGCGTGTGCGCGAGACGCCGCCGGGCGAATGGGTCGTCGGGCGCGGTTGGGACGAGAGCCTTCTCGCCGAAGCTCGCCACCCCACCCGCCACGACCTCGACGCCGTCTCGCCGCAGAACCCGGTCGTCATCCACCGCGTCTGGAACAAGCTCGTCTGCAACTCGGCGGCGCTGCGAGCCGCCGGGATCGATCGCGAGACACCGGACCCACCCGCCGCCGTGCTCTACAGCGGCTCATTCGAGCGTGACGAGGCCGGGGAGCCGACGGGACTCTTCCGGGACCGCGCCAAAGAGCTGATCACCGATCACATCCCGGAGCCGACCGAGGAGGAGCGTGTCGCGGCGGTCGCCGCCGCCTGCCGTGCCTACAACGCGGTCGGCTTGACGAGTGTCGCGGAGCCAGGGCTCTACCCGCCGGAGATCCGTGGCTTCGACCGCGCGCGGCGGGAGGGAAAGCTCACCGTTCGCACCGACATGCTGATGGCGGCCTGGGGCTTCGGCGCGCCCGAACGCGAGCACGGACTCGAGGAGCGCTTCCAGAGTCTGGGCGTAGGCGGCGGGTTTGGCGACGACCTGCTCCGGCTGGAGGGCATCAAGCTCATGATCGACGGTGGCATGAGCGACCGCACGGCGCGCATGTTCGATGCCTATCTGGACGAACCCGACAATCGTGGCACGTGGGTGGTTGAGCCCAATCGGCTGCTGCGGCTCATCCGTTGGGTGCACGATCTGGGCTGGCCCATGGACATCCACACCTGCGGCGACGAGGCGCAGGAGACGGTCGTGTGCGCCTTCGCTGCCGCCCAGCGCGAGAACCCCAAGCCGTGGCTGCGGCACCGCGTGCATCACGCCTACTTCCCAACGCCGGCCGCACTCGCCGCGATGGCGGAGGCCAGGATCCCAGCGGTGGTCTCCTCGCCATTCATCACGAACCTGGGCGAGGGATTCGTCAACAGCGTCGGACCCGAGCGCGCCAGCCGCGCCATGCCGATGCGGACCTATCTGAATGCCGGAGTGCCGCTCGCGGGATCCTCCGACTCGTACATCACTGACTACAACCCGTGGGTCGGGATGCACGCCGCGGTCAATCGCACGACGGCCACCGGTCGCGACCTCGGCAAAGACGCCGAGGCCCTCACCCCCGAGGAGGCGCTCCGCTCCTATACCCTCGGCGGCGCCTATGTCACCGGCCGCGAGGACCGGCAGGGCTCGATTACGCCCGGCAAGC
>Ga0126307_10003414_pt1 | contig 10857 bp, 4 predicted proteins | sample Plot28_FD_89955 | JGI IMG/M metagenome (GOLD analysis project Ga0126307, IMG submission 89955) | Serpentine soil microbial communities from UC McLaughlin Reserve, CA, USA - Plot28 | ecosystem: Environmental > Terrestrial > Soil > Grasslands | place: USA: UC McLaughlin Reserve, Lake County...
GGCGGCCGTCAGCGCGTCGGACGGGACCGACGCGCTGGCCGCCCGAGCGGAGAGCGGGAAGTTCCCTCCCACCGCCGCCAATGTGATTTTGTCATCGCGCGACCTCCAATGATTCTTCTCTCATGCGACGATCACGTTGCGCCGCGACCTTTTGACCAAGTCCGAACAAGCGGATGAACCCCTCTGCATCGGCCTGGTGGTAGACGTCGTCTTCGCCAAATGTGGCCAGATCCTCGCGATAGAGCCCAAATGGCGATCTCCTGCCGACCGCGCTGGCGGCGCCCTTGTAAAGCTTCATGCGCACGTCGCCGGTGACCGGCAACTGGGTGCGATCAACGAAGGCGTCGAGCGCCTCGTGCAGTGGTGTGAACCAGAGTCCGTTGTAGACGAGATCGGCGTAGGTAAGCGCCAGCTCATCTTTGAGCCGCATCGTCGCCTTATCCAGCGTCAGATGCTCCAGTTCACGGTGGGCGGTTGCCAGAATTGTCCCGCCCGGAGTCTCGTAGACACCCCGGCTCTTCATCCCGACCAGCCGGTTCTCGAGCAGATCGATGCGGCCGACGCCGTGCTCCGCTCCGATGGAGTTGAGCGCCAGGACGAGCTCCAGCGGGTCGAGGCGCTGCCCGTCGAGGCTGATTGGCCAGCCTTCTTCGAAGCCGAGGACCAGGTAGGCAGGCGTGTCTGGCGCTTGCTCGGGCGAGACGGTCAGACTGTAGGCATCCTCTGGTGATTCCTGCCATGGGTCTTCGAGCGCGCCGCCCTCGTGTGAGAGGTGCCAGAGATTGCCGTCAAGCGAGTAGATTTTGGCAGCAGTTGCCTGCACCGGGACGTCGTGTGCGGCGGCGTAGGCGAGGGCGTCTTCGCGGGAGCGGATGTGCCACGAGCGCCAGGGAGCGATGACTGTCAGATGCGGCGCCAGCGCTTGATACGTCAGCTCGAAGCGCACCTGATCGTTGCCTTTGCCAGTGCAGCCGTGGGCGACGGCGTCGGCGCCTTCGAGGAGCGCGATCTCGACTTGGTGCTTGGCGATGAGGGGCCGCGCCATCGAAGTGCCGAGGAGGTACTTTCGCTCATAGACCGCGCCGGCACGGAGCGTGGGGAAGACGTATTCGCGGACGAACTCCTCCCGCGCGTCGACGACGTAGGCCTTGGATGCGCCGCTGGCGAGGGCCTTGGCTTCGATCTGGGACAGGTCGTCCGGCTGGCCGACGTCGACCGCGGCGGCAATGACCTCGCAGTCGCCGTACTGTTCTTTCAGCCAGGGAATGATGCAGGAGGTATCAAGACCCCCAGAATAGGCGAGGACGATTTTTCTCGGCGCGTGGCCGGCGGGCGATGACACGTGTGAAAACTCCCGGTCAGAAGATGAACGCGAACCAGACACACCCCAGGTGGGGCTGTCGCTGCTAGGCCGAACGGGGGACGCCCGTCCGGCAAGTACGGGTTCGGAGGTTCAGGACCGAGAGTGCCGTCATCTGGGCGGCTAACCTTCGTTCAATGCACGTCAATTGATGCGTCCGCCGTTGGACAAGCGTGACCTTACGAGGAATGCAGAGATTTGTCAAGAGTTGCGGATTGCAGTGAAGGCCCTCACCTCCCAACCTCCCTCTCCTCACCGCAGGGGGAGAGGGGAGACGGCCGCGAGCGGTCGGGTGGACTGGGCGCCGTCCGTTTGATGCAGGCGGCGTTTTTCTGTTGAGGGAGCGCATAGCTCAAAAGGTGAGTGTGCCGTGCTTGCGCCGTGCCTCGTGGCGCGTGTAGGAGACGCCGTCCACTTCTTGACCGTCACCGTCGAGCAAGCGGATCATGCCACCTCGGCTGGAGAGAGGAACGGCGATGGGTAGCGGGAAGCAGTGCACGGTGTGCGGCGGCACGACGCCGTCGAGGATCATCGTGTCGCCGTTTCGATTGAGCAGACGCCAGCCGCTGACGCGCAACGGGTCATGGCCGTCGTTCCTAATCGCAACGTGCTCGACTCCGCCTTTCTCGTCGTTGGGATGGACGAAGGCGCCGACGATGCGAGCGAGCGGAGCCCGGTCGTCGTCAAACGATCCTGGTCCGCGATGCTGCTGGTCCGGATAGGGGACGGGCTCACCACGGTCGTCGGTATGCCATGACTGGGTCTGGAACGCTAGCAAAATCGCTGACCAGCAATCTTGGCTCGGCTCGTGAAAGATGAGACCGCCGTCAGACCAGATCCCATTGTCATGCCAATGCTCGTCGCGATTGCCCTGGTTCATGTGGACGTCGTGGATACCGTTGCCGGGTGTGAAGCCGAAGATGTGGTCTGGCGTGTGAAGCTCCGGGCCCCAGCGCGTGCCGTAGGCATGGAGCCGGCTGGTCGGGTCGGTTCGCAGGCGCTCGACGTAAAAATCGAGCTCGTCGACGAGATCGTTGCGCGGACCGGGACGGTTGGCCGGGATGCGCCGCATGTGGCGGCGGTCGAACATGCCGCCGCGCTGGTAGTCCAATGCGAGCCCGCCCGGTCTCGACTGGACGGCGATCTCGCCGTCGGCGACGCCCGCCAGCCGCAGCGTGATGTCGTGGCGGAAGTCATCGTCGGCGAAGTAGAGGAGATCGGATTGCCGGGAGTGACTCGTGCCGGAGCGCGTGTTGATCGCGACTCGGAAGCGCTGGCCGCCACCCTCGAGCAAGATGTGATAGTGCGGAGTCTTGCCCCAGGTCTCCGGCTGCCGGTCGACGACTCTGCCGCTGAAGACGCTGTAGCTCTTGTCTGCCACGCCTCACTCCTCGGCACGCAAGAGACGACCGCCGCGCGAAAATTAAACGCGTGGCGGTCATTCTGCATTGCAGGCACGGAGAATCCGAGCGGAAGAGACGAGCAGGCTGCAGGGGCGACGCCTGCGTCGCCAGCGAACCGAAGTCACTTGCGGTCGCGCTCCGACGCGCAGTCCCTTCGCCACTCAGGAACCCAACGCCGGCCTGGAGTCGGGCGTCGCAGGCGTCGCCCCTACGATCGCGTCGCCAATACCGGTACCGGTTGGAGCCGAATCCCGACGACCTAGTCGGCCGCGCCTCGTGATGGTTCCGGCTCTGCCTGCGCTTCTGCCTCGGCGCGAGCCGCGATCGAGGCCCGGGGAATGACATTCCAGAAAGCCTGCTGCGCGGTGGGCCATTGTTCTAACAGATGCCGGGCGCGTGCGCTGCCTGTGGCGGCCAGATGCCGCTCGACGAGCGCGCGCAGCTCTTGCGCGTCGGCCTCGCTCGATACCGGCTCCAACAAGACCGACTCGCCATTGATCTTGCCCGCGAACTCGCCGTCGGGGTCGTAGACGAACGCGATGCCGTTTGTCATGCCGGCGCCGAAGTTGGAGCCGGTCGGGCCAAGAACCACGACTCGACCGCCGGTCATGTACTCGCAGCCGTGGTCGCCAATGCCTTCGACGACCGCGGTGGCGCCGCTGTTGCGAACACAGAAGCGCTCGCCGGCGCGACCGGCGGCGAATAGGCTGCCTCCGGTGGCGCCATAGAGAATCGTGTTGCCGGCGATCGCCTGTGGGGTATCGACGGGAGCGGCAGTGGGAGGCCGGATGGCGATCTCGCCTCCGGTCATCCCCTTGCCGACGTAGTCGTTGGCCTCGCCTTCGAGGTCGAGGCGCATGCCATCGACGATGAACGCGCCGAAGCTCTGGCCGGCGCTTCCGGTCAGCCGGATCGATACTGAACCCTCCGGCAAGCCCCACGGATGCTGGACGGTGATTGCGTTAGCGACCTTCGCGCCGACGGTGCGATTCTCGGTGCGGACGGCCATGTCAATGACGACCGGCTCGCCGGTGACGATGGCATCTCCCGCCAGCTCGATCACCGCATCGTCCAGGGTAGCGGCTTGCGGACTCAAGCCCACGTGCTTGCGCCGCTGGGATTCAGGCGCCGGTTGGGTGAAGAAGGGTGAAACGTCGAGCATACCGGCGCGACCAGAAAGCTCCTTCGCCGCGAGGAGATCGGTGCGACCAACGAGGTCGTCCAGCGAACGGGCGCCGAGCGCGGCCAGCTCTTCGCGAATGGCCCCCGTCAGATGCAAGAAATAGGTGACCACTTGATCCGGAGTGCCGGTGTACTTGGCGCGAAGGTCTTCACGCTGGGTGGCGATTCCGGTCGGGCAGGAATTGAGATGGCACTGGCGGGCCATATCGCAGCCGATGGCGACCAGCACCGACGTTCCGAACCCAAACTCCTCGGCGCCGAGAACGGCCGCCATGACGATATCTTCCGCTGTCTTGAGCCCGCCGTCGGTGCGCAGTCGCACCCGAGAGCGGAGACCGTTCTTAACTAGAGTCTGCTGCGTTTCGGCGAGACCGAGCTCCCAGGGACAACCGGCGTGCTTGATCGAGGCCAGCGGCGAGGCCCCGGTGCCTCCGGAGTGGCCGCTGATCAGCACGTAGTCGGCGCGCGCCTTGGCGACACCGGCGGCGACAGTGCCGACCCCGGCTTCGGCGACCAGCTTGACCCCGATCTTGGCGCGAGGGTTGATCTGGCGCAGGTCGTAGATGAGCTGGGCCAAATCCTCGATCGAGTAGATGTCGTGATGCGGGGGCGGTGAGATCAAGGGCAGCCCGGGCACGGCGTGGCGAACGCTGGCGATGAAGTGCGTGACCTTGTGACCGGGGATCTGTCCGCCTTCGCCGGGCTTGCTCCCTTGCGAGATCTTGATCTCCAGCTCTTCGGCCATCGAGAGGTAGCGAGCGGTGACCCCGAACCGTCCAGAGGCCACCTGCTTGACCTTGGAATGCGCGACGTCCGGGCCGATCTCGTCGTACCAGGACTGATCTTCACCCCCTTCTCCGGAGTTGGAGCGGGCGCCGAGTCGATTCATGGCGATCGAGAGCGTGCGGTGCGCCTCTGGGCTCAACGAGCCAAGTGACATCGCTGTCACGACGAACCTCTTGACGATCGATTCGACCGGTTCGACTTCATGCAACGGGACGGGCTCGCCGAGAGGCAGCACGCGCATCAGGTCGCGCACGGATGTTGGCGCGTGTTGGGCGACGTGATCCCGGTAGGAGCGGTAGGCCTCCTCGCTGCCCGTGTTGACCGCCTCTTGTAACAGCTTCACCAGCGGTGGTTCGAAGGCGTGCGGCTCGCCCTCCTTGCGGTATCGGACGAACCCGAGGTCGGCGAGCTTCGGCGTGGGGTCGGTGAAGGCATCGCCATGCCGGCGCCGGATGTCGGCTTCAATGTCCGGCAGCCCAATGCCACAGAGCCGCGCCGGTGTGCCGGTGAAGAAGCGGTCAACCAGGTCTTGCGCAAGCCCGAGGGTTTCGAAGATCTGGGCGCCGCGGTAGCCCATGGCCGTCGAGATGCCCATCTTCGAGGCGACTTTCAAGAACCCTTTTTCGAGGCTTTGCAGATAGTTTCGACGCAGTGCGTCTGGCGTGTGCTCCTCATAGCCGCGGCTGCCACTGAGGCCGGCGGCGGCACCGAGGGCGACGTAGGGATTGACCGCGGAGGCGCCATAACCGATGAGACAGGCGAGCGCATGGACATCGCAGACCTCGCCGCTCTCGACGACAATGTCGGCCAGATTGCGCAACTCTGCGCGGATGAGCGCGTGATGCACGGCGCCGGTGGCGAGCAGCGCGGGAATTGGAGCGTGGCCTTCGTCGATACCGCGGTCGGAGAGAACGAGGATACCGGCTCCACCGCGGATGGCAGCTTCAGCCTCGGTCGCTATGCGGTCGAGAGCGGCGGCGAGGGTCGCCCCGGGGACGGTGCTCGCATCCGCGTCCGCAATCTCGAACAGTGTGGAAACCGTCGCCGCTCCCACTCCTTCGGCAGTGAGGCGCTTGATAGCGTCCATGGTGGCGTCGTCGATAGCGATGCTGGGGATCTCGAGCAGTCGTGCCTGGTCGCCTGACTCTTCGAGAAGATTGCCACGGCGACCAATGAAGCTGTCGAGCGCCATGACCTTGCGCTCGCGCAACGAGTCGATGGCGGGGTTGGTGACTTGCGCAAAGCGCTGGCGGAAGAATGCGTGGAGGGGGCGCGGTCGCTCGGAGAGGACGGCGAGGGGCGCGTCGTCACCCATCGACCAGGTCGGTTCCAGACCCTCGGCCATCGGATTCACGATGAGGCGCAGATCTTCGGCCGTGTAGCCGCAGGCCCGCTGCAAGGCAACGGTGGCCTGGTCGGGTTTGACGCGAGCAAGAGATCCGTTGCTGGCCGCGGCCGGGATCGCTGCGTCTGGGTCTGCATCGACGTTCTCAAGTTGGACGCGGCCGGTCGCCAGCCAATCGGCGTACGGTTGCCGAGTCGAGACCTCGCTTTTGAGCAGATCGTTGCGGAGCACGATGCCGCGCCGGGTGTCGACCGCGATCATCTGGCCCGGGCCGAGACGTCCTTTTTCGATGACGGTCGATTGATCGACTTCGACGGTACCCGCCTCGGAGCCGGCGATGAAGAGGCCATCAGCGGTGATCGCGTAGCGCAGCGGCCGCAGCCCGTTGCGGTCAAGGGTAGCCCCGGCGATGACGCCGTCGCTGAAACCGAGAGCGGCTGGACCATCCCACTGTTCGACGAGCCCGGCATGGAATTCGTAAAAAGCGCGCCGAGCGGGATCCATTTCCGGGAGCTGTTCCCACGGCTCCGGCACGAGCATCATCAAGGCATGCGGCAGCGAGCGGCCGCCGTGGTAGAGCAGTCCCACCACATCGTCGAGACTGAGTGAATCGCTCCCTTCCCAGGAGACCACCGGCTGAAGTTCGTCGACCGCCGTGCCGTCCGGGAACTGGAGCTGTGGCGCCCGTGCCTCCATCCAGAGGCGATTACCGCCGATCGTGTTGATCTCGCCATTGTGGGCAATGAAGCGGAACGGTTGGGCCATCGCCCAGGTGGGGAGGGTATTGGTCGAATAGCGTTGGTGGAATAGGACGATGGCGCTTTCGTAGCGGGCATCCTGCAGGTCAAGGTAAAAGAGCGGCAGATCGCGAGGCAGGCAAAAGGCCTTGTAGATCAGGGTTCGCGCGGAACAGGAGACCACGAAGAAGCCCGGCCAGTTCGCGTCCGCGGCGGCGCGAGTGGCAGCCTTGTGCGCCAGGAAAAGCTGGCGCTCGAAGACGTCTTCCGTCATGCCATCGGGCCGGCGAATAAGGAGTTGCTCGATTCGCGGCATCGAGCTGACCGCCTGGTCGCCGAGCGCGCCGGGGTCTACAGGGACAATCCTCCAGACGATGGGCTCGAGCCCGCGACCACGAACCGCCTCGTCGAGGGCTTGCCGCGCGGCGCCAGCCTGGTCTTCGTTCACAGGAAGGAACGTCATAGCCACGCCGAGTTGGCCTGGACCGAGGTCCGCGTGGCCTGAGGCGGCGGCAAGGGTTTCACGAAAGAGGTCATGGGGAAGTTGGGTCAGGACGCCCGCACCATCGCCGGTGCGGGAGTCAGCGCCGACGCCTCCGCGATGGGTCAAATTGACGAGGCCGGCGAGCGCGCGCTCGACGATCTGTCGCGAGGGCCGGCCGGCGATATCGACAACGAGACCGACGCCGCACGAATCGTGCTCGAACGCCGGGTCCCAAAGGGGCGCCCTGTGGTCCGCCAAGCGGGGTGTTGCCTGCATGATCTTCTCTCCGGCAGGTTTCTACGTTGTCGCCCCGGCGCGCTGACGAACTTGCCGGAGCGGCCAGGAGGGCACACACCGCCCCCGCCCGGAACCAATTCCGGACCTCCACTCCAGCGTGGAACTCGAGGGTAGCGGTCAATCCGGCACAACCCAACGTCCGGAGCGCCTTGAAGAACCGATCGCGATTTGGGCTATGCGTCTAACGGCCAAGCCAGAGCAATGGCTCCCATGGCTGTGGGTTCTGCGCTGACTTCCGTCGTGGTTCGGCTGCGCCGGCAACGGTCACGTTGCCGATCGATTGTTCGGACAGTACGCTGTCCTGTGTGATCTTGTGCACGCCGCCCAATCGCGTGGCGTTGGCCGACGAGAGGTGATCGATGGCTACGGAGATGGCGATGCGCGGCGACGCCGCGACACGGGAGGAGCTGCTGGAGCGAGTGGCGCGCGAGGACGTGCGTCTCGTCGATCTTCAGTTCAGTGATATCGCCGGCGGCGCCCGGGTGATGACGATTCCGGGTCATCTTTTGCCATCAGTCCTGCAGCACGGGTACCGGTTCGACGGATCCGCCGTGACCGGTGGGCAGCGCGAAGTCGAGATGGATCTGTTCCTCGTTCCCGATCCGGCGACGCTCATTACCTATCTCGAACCGACCGGCGCCGGGTGCCGGGCCAGATTTTCCTGCTCGGTGCGGAGGCGAGACGGGCAGCCGTTCGCCGGCGATCCGCGCTCAGTGCTGGAGCGCAATCTTGCCGAGGCGAGGGCGACAGGATTTGACTATCGAGTCGCGATCGAGCTCGAGTACTACCTCTTTCAGCCAGACAACGCCGGGTTACTGCCGCCACCTGATACGGCGGGTTACTTCGGTACTGGCCCTGGGCTGGGTACCGGAACGCGTGACGATGTGGTTGCCTCGTTGGCCGAGATGGGGATCCAGGTCGGCGGGGCCCATCACGAAACCGGACCGGGCCAGGAAGAGCTCGATCTCCTCACAGCGGATCCGCTGCGGATGGCAGATACCGTGCTCACCGTGCGCGAGGTGATCCGCGCCGTGGCTCAACGACATGGGCTGCGGGCGAACTTCATGCCGAAGCCGCTGGCGGACGCCCCAGGATCGGGCATGCATGTCTTCCAGCGTTTGTACCATCTGGTTGACAGATCAGATGCCCTTCGTGGCGACGGCGAGACGATCTCGGTTCAGGCACGGCACGCGATCGCTGGACAATTGGCGCATGCGCGGGGCATGAGCGCGGTCGTCTGTCCGACCGTCAACTCCTACAAACGGCTGGCCGCGGGCCACCGCGCGCCGCGCCATGCGACCTGGGCTCGCCTCAGCCAGGCATCGTTGGTGCGCGTCCCCTCTTGGGGACCGGCGACCGACTCCACGGTCGAGCTTGAGCTGCGATCTCCGGACAACATGGCAAATCCGTATCTAGCGCTGGCCGTGGCGCTGGCCAGTGCGATGGACGGGATACGCCGGGCGGAGGAACCGCCACTAGCCTCGGATGAGAACCTTGTCCGCCACGACGATGCCGAGTTGATCCGGCTTGGGGTGCCGTCGCTGCCGCAGACACTGGGCGACGCGCTCGTGGCACTGGCCGAGGACGACGTCGTGCGCGAGGCGCTGGGTGATTACGTTTGCGATCAATTCCTGCTCGTCAAGCGTGCCGAATGGAGTGACTACCGCCGCTACGTCAGCCCATGGGAACGGGAACGCTACGGCGAATGAGACGACCGCCCCCGGCGTGACGAGGGGCGGCATGAGGCAGAGCCAGGAATGATCACGGTCGAAGATGTCATCACGCTCGCATTGCCGCCGGGAACGACCGTTGCCGCTGGAGCAGCCGGGCTCGGGCGCGAGGTGACCTGGGCGGCGCGCATCCGCTCCAGTCCACCCGCCTTTGGACACCTGGCCGGCGGAGAGCTGGTGCTCCTGCCGGTGGCAATCCTGGCCGAACTAGACGAGCGCCTGCAGTTGGATGAGGCCATTCGCCGTCTGGCCGAGCTCGGTGTGGCGGCGGCGGCTGTCCTGGGCACGATCGGCAAGCCGGCGCGGGAAGCCGCGGAAGCCGCCGGTTTGCCGTTGCTGGCCCTTCCCAAGGGGGCAGACATCGGTGCATTGGAGCGTGATGCGGCGCGGCTGATCAGCGAGCGCCGGCGGGCGGTGCAGCACCGCGGCCAGGAAGTGTTGCGGCAGCTGATGGACCTGGCCATCGCCGGTGAGCCGCTCGGCGATGTGGTGCAGGAGTTGCCGCGCATTAGTGGCCGACCCGTGGCGCTGGAAGGCCGCGACGGCCGTCTCCTTGCCTATCACGCGGTTGGCAAGTCCCCACCGAGTCGCGAGAAGATCGAGCCGATCGTGCAGCGAGATCGCCCAATTGTGTCGCGCTGGTTGCGCACGACAGCTGAGGCCAGTCCCGCCGATCCGCCAACCGCAACCTACGAGCTCGACAGCGCCTGGTCGCGGCTGGTGGCGCCGGTGATTGGTCGCGACGGGCTGCTCGGCAGCGTTTCCCTGATCGTGCCCCGCGGCAGCGCGACGCCGGAAGATGCGCAAGTGACCGCCCGCGGTGCGGCGGCATGTGCCGTAGTGCTGGCGCGAGAACAGGCCGCGGCAACAGTGCGGCGCGAAGTCGAGCTCGACGTGCTCGACGAAGTCTTGGACGGCGCGCTGCGCAGCGAAGCGACGCTTTTGCAACAGGCGAAGCGACTTGGGCACGATCTGTTGACTTCGCACGTGGCTGTGATTGCTCGGATCGACAACACTGCCTCCGGACCAGTTCGCGCCAGCGCGAGCGATGAGCGCTGGGAGGGACTGGAGGCATCCATTGCGCGCACTGGGACGACCCGGGGAGGCCGGGTGCTCTGGCGCATCCGCAACAACAGCGCTGAATTCGTGCTCCCAGCGGAGAATTCCGGAGAGGAGCGCCGATTGGCCACGGCGCTCCGGGACGAACTGGTGGGTCTGGTGCGCTCGAGTGGAGAAAGCGCGGTGTCGATCGGTGTCGGCACGATTCGGGAAGGGATTGCGGGGATCCAACGCTCGCACGCCGAGGCGCGTCAGGCACTCCTGCTTGGTCGTCGCATGCAGGGACCCGGTCACCTGACGCTGTTTGGTGATCTTGGCGTGTTCCGACTGATCTTCGCCGCCGAAGGGTTACCTGAATTGAGTGACCTCTACGCGCAGTCGCTTGGCGAACTGCTTGCCTATGACCGGCAGAATAATGCCGATCTGATCAGCACACTGGACGCGTTTTTCGCGGCGAACGGCAGCCCAAAGGAA
>Ga0126307_10003415_pt1 | contig 10855 bp, 6 predicted proteins | sample Plot28_FD_89955 | JGI IMG/M metagenome (GOLD analysis project Ga0126307, IMG submission 89955) | Serpentine soil microbial communities from UC McLaughlin Reserve, CA, USA - Plot28 | ecosystem: Environmental > Terrestrial > Soil > Grasslands | place: USA: UC McLaughlin Reserve, Lake County...
GCATGGAAAGCGCCGATATAATTGTTGGCAACTACTTTATGCGTTTCAATTTCATCAGTAACGCGGTCAAAGAAAACAATAGGCAATCCTTTGTCATGCAGTTCTTTTATATGGGATAGATCTACGGTTTCACTGGAAAGAGAAATTAATAACCCGTCCACGCCTCGGGAGGCAAGGTGCTGGACATTTACTTTTTCTCTTTCTTCAGATTCGTGAGTTTGAGTGATAATAACATGGTATCCTCTATTGTAGGCAATAGACTCTATCCCGTTAATTGCCTGCGAAAAATAGTTGTTGGCAATCTCACTTACAACAACGCCAATGGCACGCGTTCTTCTTTCTTTGAGGCTTAAAGCAATGGGGTTGGGGCGGTAATTAATTTTTTCTGCATATTCTAAAACTTGTTTTTTTGTTTCTGCACTGATTTCGTAGCTACCCCGTAAGGCTCTTGATACAGTAGAAGTGGAAAGGTTAAGTGCCCTGGCTATATCTTTTATTGTAACACTTTCAAATTTCATTATGCTTGGATCAGTAAGTTTGATTCCTCAATGGCGGGTAAAATTATTGAATTTTCACCGGTCACAACAATTGCAAACGTTATCGGTAACGATTGCGTAAATAAATGTCTCAATTACGCTTGTTAGCACCGAATATCTTTTTAGACTTGTTCTTACGACAAATTATAAAAAACGTTTTCATGCAGCCCACTTGGAGCCAGGATTGTCTAAATTCCAGGTGGCGCCTGATTGTTATGAATCAGTAATCTAGTACTAAACTTCAAGCTTGTATATGAAAAGAAAATTTTATCTCTCCCTCCTTGCCTGTTTATCTTTTGCTTTCGCGTGGAGTCAGACACGCCAGGTAACTGGGCGTGTGTTGTCAGACAGTGCAAGGGCATTGTCAGGAGTGAATGTGACGGTAAAAGGAAGTACTTCAGGTACTTCAACAGATAATGAAGGCCGTTATTCAATTTCGATTCCCGACAGAAATAATGTTGTGCTTGTTTTTAGTTCCGTTGGATTTGCGGCCCAGGAAGTGGTCGTAGGAGACAGGAGCACAATTAATCAAACGCTTTTTAGTACTTCTGCAGCTCTGCAGGATGTTGTTGTCATAGGATATCAAACAGTGCGAAGTAGAGATGTATTGGCCTCCGTTTCTTCTATTAGTGCTAAAGATTTAAAAGATGTTCCCATCAACAATGCAGCAGAGGCCTTAAATGGCCGTTTAGCAGGTGTTACCGCTACCAGTTCTGAAGGCTCGCCCGATGCAAATGTGCGAATAAGAATTCGGGGCGGCATGTCAATCACCAGTTCTAATGAACCGTTATATGTTATAGATGGCGTGCAGGTAGAAAGTGGCCTTTCCACCATTTCACCGCAGGACATTCAAACAATTGATGTGCTGAAAGATGCAGCCGCAACTGCTATTTACGGGGCCCGCGGAGCGAACGGTGTAGTTATCATTACTACCAAATCAGGAAGGCCGGGCAGAACAGTTATCAGTTATAATGGCTTGATAGGAATCAGAAAACTCGCCCGAAAGCTGGATGTTTTAAGTCCATATGAATTTGTCTTTTACCAGGCAGAACGGTCACGGCAACAGGGTGGTCAGGACAGCCTTAGTTTCCTAAAAAATTTTGGAACCACCTGGGATACGCTGAACGTATATAAAAATGTAGAGGCCATGGATTGGCAAGGAGAGGTGTTCGGAAAGACAGGGGGAACACAAACGCATAACGTTACTGCTTCGGGTGGCGGTAAAAAACTTACATACAATTTTGGCTATACTTACAATGACGATAAAGCAATTGTTTTGAATTCCAGCTATAAAAGGCACTTGCTGAATTTAAAAGGTGATTATAGAGTTACAGATAATTTAAAGGTTGGATTAAGCAGCCGTTATACATTACAAAATGTATATGGCGCCGGGGTTTCAGCAGAGGGCGGTAGTTCTCTAAGCAGGCTGCGAAATACAATCAGGTATCGGCCTTTCTTGTCAGGGGCACAAGATATTGATGAGAGCGACCCATTTAATGACCCCAATGTAGGTAACGGCTTAATTCTTGTAAATCCGATAGCACTGGCTAATGCAGAATACAGAAGAAAAACAACAGATGCATATAATGTAACTGTAAATGCACAATACACTATTTTGAAAAACCTGACCTTCAGATCGACCGTTGGATTTGACAGGAACAAAAGAACAGACCGGCAGTTTTACGATACACTTGCTCCCTTATCTGTTCAGAATGGCAGAAAACCACTCATTAGCCTCGATACAACAGAAGCAAAAACGCTCACCAACTCAAACGTCTTTACCTACTCTATTAAAGGCTGGAAAAACGATCACAACTTTGACTTCCTTTTAGGTGAAGAAACGTATGATTTGAAAACAAAGATTAACACAACCCAAGTGAGAAATTATCCGCTTAACATTGGTTATAACGATGCTTTTAAAGAACAAACACAAGGTACTGTGGTAACGGGGTATCCCAGAGTCAGTGAAAGCCGGTTTACCCAATTGTCTTTCTTTGGCCGGGTCGGTTATTCTTTTAAAGATAAATACCTTTTGTCGGCGAATGTGCGCAGGGATGGCGCCTCCAAGTTTGCTCCTGAAAGAAGGTGGGGAACATTTCCCGCCGGCTCTGTTGCCTGGCGTCTGAAACGCGAAAAATTCATGGAGAATGTTGACTTTATCAACGACATGAAATTGCGTTTTGGCTATGGTACAATGGGTAATAACCGTATTGCAGATTATCTATATCAAACTATTTTCTCACACAATGGCAGCCGTTATTATGGTTTGAACGGTCAGCCGGTTATTGCCTATGTGCCCACAGCACTTCCCAATCAGTTCTTAACGTGGGAATCAACTGTAAACCGCAACTTCGGTCTGGATATGACAATCTTAAAGAACAGGTTGGATCTTAGTGTAGATTATTATATCAATAGTTCAAAAAATCTCTTACTGAACGTTAATATTGATCCCACTTATGGATTTGCAACGCAACAACAGAATGTTGGTAAAACTTCCAACAAGGGGATCGAGCTGCAGCTGAATGCTACTATCTTAAGAAAACCCGGCGGTTTAAACTGGACGGCAAACTTCAATATTTCACACAACAAAAACCAGGTTGATCAACTTGGACCTAACCAGACTCAATCATTGGTGGGGGGGGTTGTTGATCCAAGAAGTTGGGGTGTAGCAGGTCAACCTACCGATTATATTTTGAGAATTGGGGAGTCAATAGGCTCTATGTGGGGTTTGGTAACAGATGGCTTTTATACCGTTTCAGATTTTACGTACAATGCTACAACAAGTCAGTACACTTTAATACCCGGTACCGTTGCGGATAGCGCCATTATTGGTACAATTCAACCTGGTTCCATAAAATTCAAAGATTTGAACAAGGATGGAAAAATAGATTTGAATAATGACAGAACCATTATCGGCAATCCAAACCCAAAATTGACTGGTGGCTTGAACCAGCAGTTCACGTATAAGCAATGGGATGCCAGCTTGTTTGTAAACTTCATGTATGACTTTGATGTTTATAATGCCAATAAAATCGAGCTTACCAACGCGTATTCAACCAACTCAAATATGTTGGGCATCATGCAGGACCGTTGGAGAACCGTTACGCCAACGGGTCAAAATGCGCAATGGGTAAGAAATGTCAATGGTGTGCCAACTGTTTTCGGTATTCCACCTGATCAGTTATCTGCTTTAAATGCAAATGCAAAAATATGGCAGCCGCTGATTAGTAATGGCGCTTTCATTCCCCACTCATGGGCAATTGAAGACGGATCATTTTTGCGCATCAATAATTTAACTGTTGGTTATACGCTTCCTATCAAAGGATTCACGTCTGTACACCTGAGTAAATTGCGTTTCTACCTTACAGCTAACAACCTGGCCATAATTACAAACTATAGTGGTTACGATCCGGAAGTGAGTGTCAGAACTGATGCAAGAACTCCCAATCTTGATTATTCAGCTTATCCAAAAAGCCGCAGTTTCATTTTTGGAGTAAACGCAACCTTTTAATTAATAAACCTTCTTGCAATATGAACTCGAGATTTTTAAACCAAATGGTAATATTCGCCGCTGCCTTTGCGTCGGTCTTTATGCTGGGCAGTTGTAAAAAATATCTGGATCAACAACCTATAACGGAAGTGGGTTCACAGGCAGTTTTCAAAGATGTAAACACCACTCTCCAAGCCTTGGCCGGTGTTTATGGCCGTTTATCGGGAGACGCAGGATATGGACTCCGCCTCAGTTTATACTATCCTGTAGATAACGATCTTTTGATGGGGCCGAGTGGTAACCAGGATGACAGGAGAGCTATGGCGCACTATTCCCTGACTTCTCTGAACAGTGAATTGCCTGGTCCATTCAATCAGCTTTTTGAAGGCATTTCATTAGCCAATATTTGTATAGATGAGATACCCAAGATGGAGATGTATAGCAATGGGACAGATCAACAGAAAGCGCAATTGCGCAGGATGCAGGGCGAGGCCTTGACATTAAGAGCTCAATTCTATTTTGAAGCGCTTCGGAACTGGGGCGACTTGCCTGAACATTTTTTACCTTCTTATCTTCAGGCCACGGAAAATCCTTACCCGGTGAGAACTGACAGGGATTTGATCTATGATCATATTCTTGAAGACTTGAAGCAAGCAGCTACTTTAGTACCGTGGCGTAATGAGGTGTCTTCTGTTGGCGATCCTGTCGATGAAAGAATAACCAAGGGAGCTGTAAAGGGTTTAAGGGCAAGAATTTCTTTGTATCGTGGCGGATATTCTTTGCGTTCAAGCGGAACCATGCAACGTGGTTCAAATTACCAGACCTATTACCAGATTGCAAGAGATGAAACAAATGACATCATCAGCTCAAACCAACACTCGTTGTATCCTGATTACAAAGCGCTTTGGAGAGATATAGTCTGTGGACACGTAGTCATTGATCCAAATGGTGAATTAATGTTTCAGGTTACAGCAATTGGAGCTGGAAGTACAGCCGACACCAAAATGGGATATGCCAATGGGCCAAGGGTAAATGGCCAGGGTAATAGCTTTGTCAATCCTTTGCCACATTATTTCTATTTGTTTGACTCCACTGATATAAGGCGCGATGTGACCATTGCTCCATATGATGTAGCGGCTGATGGCATAACAAAAATTGGTCAGGCCAGTACCAATCTGAGAGATGGAAAATACCGCAGGGATTGGATTAAAGGCCCAGCCATTTCGCCCACAAGCGCTGTACAATATTTTGGAATTAAGTGGCAGCTCCTTCGATATTCCGATGTACTGTTGATGTTTGCAGAAGCTGAAAATGAAATTAATGGCCCTACATCTGCGGCGTACAATGCAGTTAATATGGTAAGAAGGCGCGGTTATGGTAAGCCAGTCAGTACGCCTGATGTTGCCATTGATATTCCAGGCGGTTTGAGTAAAGCTGATTTCTTTAAATACCTTGTAAGGGAAAGAGCACTGGAACTTGGAGCTGAGGGTATAAGGAAATATGATTTAATTCGATGGAACCTTCTGGCAACCGGATTAGCAGAAGCAAAAACAGCTATGACAACTATGTCAACCCGCACCGGGGCTATAAGTTTCAGCTATATGATTGGTCCTCCATCCTATGCTGCTAACCCTGCAAATTTGCCGCAAACCATGTACTTCAGAAGAACGGCTACAACAGATGATGCCAGCATTTGGGCCAACTCACTTTATAAGACATCGCCTTCTTCGGCACCATCCGGCACTACAGCCGTTAACTGGGTACATTCCTCAATTCAATCTACTATTGTAACATCGGCAACACGATATGCATTTGGGTTTACTCCGGGTAAATCAGAGCTATTCCCTATACCTCAACAGGCAAGGGATGCAAATCCTAATTTATCTCAAAATCCGAATTATTAGTTTATGCTCAATAAAACAAAAGGCTGCTGAGGCAGCCTTTTGTTTTAAATACTGGAATCGAATGTGTAAGATTTATTTTCCTGTTTTTTTCCTCTTCCTGGCAAACGTCGGCTGTTCACAACAAAAAAATATTGCTGTAAATACAAATACGGACAATGCTGCAATCGCTTTCCCTGGTGCCGAGGGTTTTGGAAAATATACCACGGGTGGTCGTGGCGGCAAAGTGATGATTGTTTCAAACCTTAATGATAACGGGCCGGGAAGTTTCAGGGATGCAGTTCAAAAAAACTATCCACGGATTGTTGTTTTTGCAATTTCAGGAACGATACATCTTGAATCGGATTTATCTATCAAATCAAACCTAACAATTGCAGGACAAACAGCACCTGGCGATGGTATTTGTTTAGCTGACCGCTCCGTGTCTTTAGGGGGCGACAATATAATTGTCCGCTACCTGCGTTTCCGCATGGGGGATAAATACCAGAAAGGCGGAATGGTAGATGGCAATGGCGGCGATGACGCTTTTGGTGGCACAAGAAGAAAAAATATTGTTATTGACCACTGCAGCATGAGTTGGAGTACCGACGAGGTGTTTTCTATATATGCCGGTGATAGCACCAGTTTGCAATGGAATTTTATTTCTGAGCCATTAAATTATTCTTATCATTTTGAAACTGGCGATAAGGATTATGAACATCATGGTTATGGTGGTATTTGGGGCGGCCGGCATTTAACCGCACATCATAACCTTTTTGCACATTGTAATAATCGTAATCCACGGTTTGATGGTATACGAAACGCTCCCGAAGAGAATGTTGACTACCGTAATAATGTAATCTACGATTGGGGAGGAAATAATATTTACGCAGGAGAAGGTGGTAAATACAATATTGTAAACAATTATTTTAAGTATGGTCCTTCTACAAACAAAAATGTAAAGTATCGCATTGTGAATCCGGGCAAATGGGAGAAACCGGTTATTCCCTTTGGCAAGTGGTATGTGAATGGAAACTATGTTGACGGAGCAGAAGATGTATCGAAAAATAACTGGTTGGGGGTTCATATGGGTAACGGCGGAACAGAGGACGACAAGAAATTGGCAGTAATTGGTGAGCCGCATGCAGCTATAAGCGTTCCAGAAGAAACCGCAGAGCAAGCATATAAAGCGGTTTTAGAAAAGGGCGGCTGCAGTTTGCCTGCAAGAGATACGCTTGATCAGCGCATTGCGAATGATGTAAAAGAGAGGTCCGGAAAAATAATTGATGTGCAGGGCGGCTATCCTCACGGCACTCCTTACGAACAAACAGTCAATGCATGGCCTTTCTTAAAGTCTTTACCAGCTCCTAAAGATTCCGACGGCGATGGTATGCCTGATGAATGGGAGAAAAAGAATGGCTTCAATCCCGGTGACGGTTCGGATGCTAGTCAAACTAAGCTTCACTCTTTTTATACAAATATCGAACTGTATATAAATAGCCTGGCAAAATAAGATGAAAAGTGTTTTATTTATTGCTTCTGTTTTTTTGGTAGCATTCACCCTTCCGACAAAAAAGACGAAGGTCTGGTTGATTGGAGACTCTACTATGTCTAATAAAGAAGTCAAGGCTTATCCGGAAACGGGATGGGGGATGCCTTTTACTCATTTCTTTGATTCAACAATTATCGTTGACAATCGGGCAAGGAATGGAAGAAGCACGAAAACTTTTATCGGTGAAGGTTTATGGCAACCGGTGGCTGATAACGTGACGGAAGGTGATTATGTTTTTATTCAGTTTGGTCACAATGATGAAGTAAAGACAAAAGCAAGCTATACAACTGAAGAAGAATATGTAAACAACCTGACCCGCTATATCAATGAATCCAGATTAAAAAAAGCAATTCCGGTTCTCATCACACCTGTTGCCAGGAGAAAGTTTGATTTACTTGGACATATACAAGGCACACATGACGTCTATTCAAATCTTGTAAGAGAAGTAGCCAGGAAAAATGACGTACCCTTAATTGATCTTGATATCAAAAGCCAGGCGTTGTTGCAACAATTGGGTCCTGAAACTTCGAAATTGCTTTTCAATTATCTTGATCCCAATGAACATCCCAATTATCCGGAAGGCAAAAAAGACGATACACACTTTAGTGAACTAGGCGCCAGGAAAATGGCAGAAATTGTATTGGCTGAGATCAGAAATCTTAAGCTGGGAATATCAAACCATATCTACACTCCTGTAAAAAAATAATGCGTTTGAGCATGAGCAAGAAAACCATCTGTTTCATTGCCATTCTATTAATGGGTTTCGTTCTTCCTCCAAAGAAGAAGATAAAGGTTTATTTAATTGGTGATTCAACCATGTGTGAATATGAACCGAAAAGAGCTCCGCTTACAGGATGGGGCATGCCTTTCAGGTATTTATTTGATTCAAGCGTAACAATTGATAACAGGGCCAAAGGTGGACGCAGTACCCGTACTTTTATCAGCGAGAACTGGTGGCAGCCTATTGCTGATAGTTTGCAGGAAGGTGATTATGTACTGATGCAATTTGGACACAACGATGAAGCCAAAGAAAAAAAATACAAAGATCGCTATACCCCTGTTCCTGATTATAAAACCAACCTTATAAAATTTATAAGGGAAACGAGAGAGAAGAAAGCTTACCCTGTTATTATCACACCTGTTACAAGAATGCGGTTTGACAAAGCGGGGAGGCAAATGCAAACACATGTTGAATATACCGCTGCCTGTTATGAAATTGCAAAACAATACAATGTTCCCTTAATTGACCTTGATACAAAAAGCCGCAACCTGGTAGAACAACTTGGCCCGGAACGTGCAAAGCTCCTCTTCATGCAATTAGATCCCGGCGAGCATCCATCTTATCCGGAAGGGCAGAAAGACAACACGCATTTCAACGAGTATGGAGCAAGACGCGTAGCAGAATTAGTTTTGACCGGATTAAGGGAACAGGATATTGCGCTAGCAGAAAGGATAGTAAAGTCGGCCATGAAATAACAGGTGTAAATTAATCTATGCAAAACAGCATTTTATTATTTAAAAACAAATCAAAATATGCTTTAACAATTTTCCTGTTTTATCATGCCAATATTTTTGCCCAGTCAACAACCGGAATCACAAATAAGCCGGACACTTCATACACTACCTACAGCGCTTATTCAAGTGAAAAGAAAAAATATCCCAACATAAAAATTGCCGGTGAATTTCATTCTAAATCTGTAAAAGAAAAAAAGAATATTACCTATTGCAAAATTGGAGAACGTAAATTATTAATTGACGCGTTTTATCCTTCATCAAAACAGAAACTTGTATATGCAGCTGTTATCATCATTCATGGCGGCGGATGGAGATCTGGTAACAGGTCGCAACATTATCCACTGGCACAGCGTCTCGCTAATTTGGGTTATGCCTGCTTTACTCCGGAATACCGATTGTCAACGGAAGCACTGTATCCTGCTGCAGTGCATGATTTAAAAGCTGCTTTGCGATGGGTCAAAAAAAATGCTAAGGAATATAAGGTTGACACAACAAAAATTGCAGCATTAGGATTTTCATCTGGTGGAGAGCTGGCAGCATTTTTAGGAACAACGGGGGACGATCCTTCTTTTGAAGGAAATACCTGTGATCTCCCTCACTCATCTAACGTTCAGGCAATTGTTGATCTGGATGGCATCCTGTCTTTTATTTATCCGGAGTCTGGCGAAGGAGTTGACCGTAAGAAAACCTCAGCTTCCACCTATTGGTTTGGCTATGCAAAAAAAGATAATCCGCAATTACTGCAAGAAGCCTCGCCATTAACCCATGTGGGTAAGCATACTCCGCCAACATTATTTATAAACAGCAGTGTTGAACGGATGCATGCCGGCAGGAATGATTTTATGAAAGTGCTAAAAGAAAATAACATTTATACAGATGTTAAAACATTTGCTGATGCACCACATTCATTTCCTTTATTCCATCCCTGGTTTGAACCTACTATAAAATACACAGATCAGTTTTTGAAAAAAATTTTTCTGGCAAAGAAAATGAACTAATGCAAAATCGGTTTACCATCCTTATAAGTAAAAAGGCAAAATTCAAAAGAAGGATTGAGCCTGTTTTTTTATTTTACATTTTGTTTTTTGCAGTTTGAATTAGGACCTATCATGCATTTGCACACGAACCTTCTTTGTAAAAGCATTTTTTGTATCAAAAAAATAAAAATGAAAACCAAACGGGCCTCTCTTTTAGTTTTTGCATTTTTCATTTATGGTATTGGCTTTTCGCAGGTGGGGAAGATCGTCGTAGCTCTCGATGGATCAGGCGCGTACAGTTCGGTTCAGCTGGCCTTTAATGCTGTTCCAAAAAACAATCAAAAGCCTGTCACCATATTTATAAAAAAAGGCGTTTATAAAGAAAAGCTTTACCTCGATTCAACCAAACGTTTCATCACTCTTGTAGGGGAAGACAGGTTTAATACCATTCTTACTTTTAACGATCATACGGGAACGGTCTCGCCCAAAGGCGATACCATCAATACGTATACATCTTACAGCTTCCTGGAAGAAGGGAGTGATTTCACCGCAAAGAATATCACATTTCAAAATGACGCCGGGTATACAGCAGGGCAAGCGGTAGCTATCCGGATATCAGGAGATCGATCAAGATTTTTTAACTGCAGGTTTGTTGGCAACCAGGATGTTTTATTTGCTGATAAACCCAATACCCGCCAATATTTTCAACATTGCTATATAGAAGGAACGACAGATTTTATTTTTGGACCGTCTACTGCATGGTTTGAGCAATGCCATATTCACAGTAAAAAGAATTCACACGTCACAGCCGCATCTACGCCAAAAGAAACACGTTTCGGCTATGTGTTTTATGATTGTATTCTTACAGGTGATACTTCTTTGCATAATGTTTCCTTAGGAAGGCC
>Ga0126307_10003416_pt1 | contig 10854 bp, 7 predicted proteins | sample Plot28_FD_89955 | JGI IMG/M metagenome (GOLD analysis project Ga0126307, IMG submission 89955) | Serpentine soil microbial communities from UC McLaughlin Reserve, CA, USA - Plot28 | ecosystem: Environmental > Terrestrial > Soil > Grasslands | place: USA: UC McLaughlin Reserve, Lake County...
CGCGATGAGCGTCACCGCGCCCGGCGAGCGGGCCAAGATCCTCTGTGTCGACGACACACCCGAGAACCTGCTCGCGCTCGAGGGGATCCTGGAGCCGCTCGGACAGGAGCTGGTGCGAGCTGGATCGGGCGAGGAGGCGCTCCGCCGGCTGCTCGGGGACGAGTTCGCGCTGATCCTGCTCGACGTCCAGATGCCCGGCCTGGACGGCTTCCAGACAGCGGAGCTGATCAAGCGGCGGGAGCGGACGAAGCACGTCCCGATCCTCTTCCTCACTGCGATCTCGAAAGATGCAGAGCACATCTTCCGCGGCTACACCGCGGGCGCGGTCGACTACCTGCTGAAGCCGTTCGACCCGCTGATCCTGCGGGCGAAGGTCGCCGTGTTCATCGACCTCTGGCAGAAGACGGTCGAGATCCGGCGCCGCGACGCGATCCTCGCCGAGCAGGAGCGGGCGGCGGTCGAGCGCGAGAGCGAAGTGCGCTACCGCTCGCTCGCCGACGCGGTGCCGCAGATCGTCTGGACGACCGACGCCGACGGCAAGACGCTGTTCTACAACGAGCGCTGGTACGAGTACACCGGCCTCCGCTCCGGCGCGGTCGATGGTGCAGTCGAGATCGTCCACCCGGCGGACCGGGAGCGAATGATGGCCCGCTGGGCAGCGGCGAACGCGGACGGCTCGCCGTTCGAGATCGAGTATCGCTTCAGGCGCCACGACGGCTCCTACCGCTGGCACCTCGCCCGTGCGGTCGCCCAGCGCGACGAGGGTGGCGCGGTCACGGGCTGGGTCGGTACGGCGATCGACATCGAGGACCGCAAGCTGTCCGAGGAGCGCCAGGCTTTTCTCGCCGAGGCCGGCTGGGTGCTCGGCAGCTCACTCGACTACGAGCAGACGCTGACCGACGTGGCACGGCTCGCTGTGCCCCGCGTCGCGGACTGGTGCGCCGTCGACATCTTTGTCGACGGCAAGCTGGAGCGGCTCGCGCTCGAGCACGCCGACCCGCTGAAGCTCGCGCTGGCTCGCGAGCTCGAGCAGCCGATGCTCTCCGCGGTCGCGGTGGCGACGAGAACGACCGAGCCGGTACTCGTCAAGGAGATCGACGAGCGCGCGCTGGCGGCCTTCCGCTTCGACGACGCACAGCTCGAGATCGCACGCGCCCTCGCGCCGCTCTCGTACGTGACCGTGCCGCTCATCGCCCGCGGCGAGATCTTCGGCTCGGTCACGCTCGTGACGGCGGAGTCGGGCCGCGTCTACGGCGACGAGGACTCGGCGCTCGCGGCCGAGCTCGCCCGCCACGCGGCCGCCGCGATCGACAACGCGCGCCTCTACGCCGAGTCGGAGCGGCGCAGCCGGGCGGCGCGGGCACTCGAGGCCGTCGGCGACGGCGTCGTCCTCGTCGACCGCGGCGGCGTGATCCGGCTCTGGAACGCCGCCGCAACGACGATCACCGGCGTCCCCGAGGAGGAGGCGCTCGGCCGCGAGATCGAGGAGGTCGTCCACCGCTGGCGGGAGATCGCGCCCCTGATCCCGGTCGCGAGCAAGCCGGGCGAACCGGTGCGGGCCGAGACCGTCCCGGTCGAGCTCGGCGGCCGCGAGCTCTGGATCTCCGGCTCCGGCGTCGGCTTCGAGGAGGGCACCGTCTACGCCTTCCGCGACCTGACCGAGGAGAAGGCCCTCGAGGAGCTGAAGGCCGACTTCGTCGCCACGGTCTCGCACGAGCTTCGCACGCCGCTGGCCGCGATCTACGGCTCGGCGCAGACGATCCGGCGGACGGACATCGAGCTCGATCCGGAGATCCACGACCAGCTGCTCGGCGTGATTGCGTCGGAGTCGGATCGGCTCGGGACGATCGTCAACGACCTCCTCGTCGCGGGCCGCCTCGACGCCGACCAGCTGCCCATCTCGGTCGAGCGCTGCGACCCCGGCGCGCTCGCCACCTCCGTCGTCGAGGCCGCGCGAACCCACCTCCCCGAGAGCGTCGAGCTCGGGCTCGAGGTGCCGGACCGAATCCCGAACGTCGTCGCCGACCCTGGACAGCTCCACCAGGTGCTCGTCAACCTCGTCGACAACGCGATCAAGTACTCGCCGCAGGGCGGGCCGGTCGCGCTCTCGATCGCCAACGGCGACGGCGCGATCCGCTTCACGGTCTCCGACCACGGGCTCGGCATCCCGGCCTCGGAGCACCGAAGGATCTTCGAAAAGTTCTACCGCCTCGACCCCGACATGACCCGCGGGATCGGCGGCACCGGCCTCGGCCTCTACATCAGCCGCGAGCTGGTGCGCCGGATGGACGGCAAGATCTGGGTCGAGTCGAGGCTCGGCGAGGGCTCGACCTTCGTCGTCGAACTCCCGGCCGCGGCCGACGCGGGCTAGCGGGCGCCGCCGGCAACGCCGGTCGCGCCTCCGCCGGCGGACTCGCCCGACAGCTTCGCGGCGAAGTAGACGGGGATCATCGAGAGCAGGATCACGAAGACGGCGACGACGTTGACGATCGGAAGCTGGTTCGGCCGCGAGAGGTTGTTCAGGATCCAGATCGGCAGCGTCTGGTCCGGGCCGGCGGTGAACGTGGTCACGATCACCTCGTCGAACGAGAGCGCGAACGCGAGCAGGCCGCCGGCGAGCAGCGCCGTCTTCAGCTGCGGGAACGTGATGTACCGGAACGTCTGCCAGGTGTCGGCGCCGAGGTCGGCCGAGGCCTCCCCGAGCGAGGGCTGTGTCCGGCGCAGGCGCGCGACGACGTTGTTGTACACGACGACGATGCAGAAGGTCGCGTGTCCGACCATGATGGTGAAGAGGCCAAGGTCGACTCCTAGGGGCTCGGGCAGGTTCCGGAATGTCGCGTTCAGCGCCATCCCGGTCACGATCCCCGGCAGCGCGATCGGGAGGATGACGAGGAACGAGATCGCGTCGCGGCCGAAGAAGCGGTAGCGCGCCACCGCCATCGCCGCGAAGGAGCCGAGCACGAGCGCGATCAGGGTCGCTCCGAGCGCCGCCTTCAGCGAGACGAGCAGCGCGTCGCGGACGCCCGGGTTGTCGATCGCGCGGCCGAACCACTCCGTCGTCAAACCCTCGATCGGCCAGACGAGCGAGCGCCGATCGTTGAACGCGTAGAGGAAGATCACCAGCAGGGGCAGGTAGATGAATGCGAGCGTCAGGCTCGTCAGCCCGCGCAGCAACCAGGCTCCGGCGCGTGACGTCACAGGTTGTCGAACGCTCCGACGCGCCGCGCCACGAGCAGGTAGACGACCATCACAAGCACCGGCACGATCGCGAAGGCGGCCGCGAACGGGAGGTTGTTCGCGACGCCCACGTTGATGTAGACGACGTTGCCGATGAACTGCGTGCTGGAGACGAGCTGCGGCGTGATGTAGTCGCCCAGGGTCAGCGAGAACGTGAAGATCGACCCCGCCGCGATCGCCGGCAGGGCGAGTGGGAGCACGACGCGCCAGAGCGTCCGCAGGCCCTTCCCGCCCAGGTCGGCCGAGGCCTCGAGCATCGAGTTCGGGATCCGCTCGAGCCCCGCGTAGACGGGCAGGATCATGAACGGCAGCCAGAGGTAGCTGAAGACGAGCCACGTCGCCACGTTCCCGAACCCCGGGCCCGAGAGCCCGAACGGGTCGAGCGCCCAGTTGAGGATTCCGTTCTCCTGCAGGATGATCCGCCAGGCATAGACCTTGACCAGGTAGCTGCCCCATAGCGGGAGCAGGACCGCCACGACGAGCAGGTTCCTCGTCCGCGGGGAGGCCACCTTCGCCATGTAGAAGGCGATCGGGAAGGCAAGCAGCACGTCCGTGACGGTCACCGCGGCCGCGATCCCGATCGTGCGGAAGGTGATCCGGCGGTAGACGTCGCTCTCCCAGAGCTGCTGGAAGTTCTGGAAGCCGTAGTCGTGCACGACCTGGGACGTGAACGGGTCGAGCCGCCAGAAGGCGGCCAGGAAGAGCACCGCCAGCGAGCCGAGGTAGGCGAGCAGCAGCCACGAGAGCGGCGGCGCCAGCAGCAGACCGACGCGCAGCCGCGGGTGGCGGAAGAGAAACGTCGAGAGGCGCCGCCCGGGGGATTCCCCGGACGGCGCCTCGAGTCCCTCAGAGGACGAGCTCACCCCTTGATTTCAGTCCAGGCCTGCGTCCATTCCGAGTAGTCCTTGCAGACCTCGCCCCGGTCGTCGCCGCAGTCGGCCTGGGGCGTCTTCCAGTAGTAGATCTGCTCGAAGTACTCCTCGTCGTCGGCGTGGAAGATGGTGCAGTGATCCTTGTTGGCGGTCAGGTTGCACGCCTCCTTCGACGACGGCGCCTCGCCGAAGTACTCGGTCGCGGCCGCATTCGCCTCCGGCGAGATGATGTGGTTCATCCACATGTACATGCAGTTCGGGTTCTTGGCCTTCGACGAGATCATCCAGGTGTCGGACCAGCCGGTCGAGCCCTCCTTCGGCAGGACGGCGGCGACGGGCACGTTCTCGCCCTCGAGCACGTTCGTGATCACCTGCCAGGTCGTCCCGACGACGCTCTCGCCGCCCGTGAAGGCCGCGATCTGCTTCGTGTAGTCCGACCAGTACTCGCCGATGTTCTCCCGCTGCTGCTTGAGGAGCTCCACGGCCGCGTCGAACTGCTCCTGGTCGAGCTCGTACGGATCCTCGATCCCGAGGTCCGGCTGCGTCGCCTTCAGGTAGACGGCCGCGTCGGCGATGTAGATCGGGCTGTCGTACGCCGTCACCTTGCCCTTGTAGGGACCGGCCTTGTCCCAGACGACCGCCCAGGAGTCGGGTGCCGGCTTGACGACGTCGGTCCGGTACTGGAGCAGGTTCGCCCCGCGCCCGTGCGGGACGCCGTACGGCACGTCGTCGACGGTGTTGTGCGGCTGATCCTTGAGACCGTCGAAGACGTTCTCGTAGTTCTCGATCAGGTCGAGGTTGACCGGCGCGACGTCGCCCGCTGCGATCAGGCGCAGGCTCGCGTCGCCGGAGGCCGAGACGCCGTCGTACTGGCCGGTGCGCATCAGCGTCACCATCTCGTCCGAGGTGTTGCCGGTCTTGACGTTGACCTGGCAGCCCGTCTCCTTCTCGAAGTCCGTCACCCAGTCGACCTTCGGGTCGGTCGAGCCGTCCTCGACGTACCCCGCCCAGGCGATCAGGTTGACCTGGCCTTCGCCCTCGCCGAGCGCGTCGAGCATGCCCTCCGGCGTGCCTGCCGTCGTCTCGGCGGCGGTCGTCGCTCCCCCGCCCGCCTCGTCCTCGTCGTCGTCGCCGCAGCCCGCGGCCATGACGCACAGGACACCCGTCGCGAGCAGCGCCGCGGCCCGGCGTCCTACTGTCCGCTTCCTCATTCGCGTTCTCCTCCGTTCGACCCGGTCTCGATGTCGAAGGCGTTGCCCGGCGACCAGCTCGCCCGGATCCGCCTTCCCTGTCGTTCCATCACCTCGCTCGAGCCACGCTCGAGGTTCTGACTCACCACCGTCAGCTCGCCACCGCCGTCCAACTCGACGCGATAGCGCGTGATCGCGCCGACGTACACGACGTCGCCGATCCGCCCCTCCTCGACGGTGGCACCGGCCGCCGCCGTCTCGCCCTCGGTGAGCAGCCGGATCTTCTCCGGCCGCACCGTGAAACGCCGGCCGTCCCGCTCGAGCACGTTCGAGACGCCGACGAAGCCGGCGATGAACTCGCTTGCAGGGCGCTCGTACACCTCGGCCGGAGCCCCGATCTGCTCGATCCTGCCCTCGTTGAACACGGCCAGCCGGTCGCTCATCGTCAGCGCCTCCTCCTGGTCGTGCGTGACGTAGATGAAGGTGATCCCGAGCTCCTGCTGGATCCGCTTCAGCTCGACCTGGAGCTCCTGGCGCAGCTTGAGGTCGAGCGCGCCGAGCGGCTCGTCGAGCAGCAGGGCTTGGGGCCGGTTCACGATCGCCCGTGCGAGCGCGACCCGCTGGCGCTGGCCGCCGGAGAGCTGGGACGGCTTGCGCCCGCCGTAGCCCTCCAGACGCACGAGCGCGAGCGCCTCGCCCGCGCGCCGGCGCCGGTCGGCTCGCGGCACCTTCTTCACCCGCAGGCCGTACTCGACGTTGTCCTGCACGGACATGTGCGGGAAGAGCGCGTAGTCCTGGAAGACCGTGTTCACGTCGCGCGCGTACGGCGGCAGCTTCGAGACGTCCTTGCCGCCGAGCTCGACGCTGCCCTCGTCGGGCTGCTCGAAGCCGGCGATCACGCGGAGCGTCGTCGTCTTTCCGGAGCCGGACGGCCCGAGCATGGTGAAGAACTCCCCGCGGCGGATCTCGAGGTCGACCCCGTCGACGGCGGTCACGTCGCCGTAGCGCTTGCGCAGCCCGGCGACGCGGACGTCGACCTCAGCCTGCGGCGGCAAGCGACTCCTCCAGGAGCGTCAGCCCGCGCTCGAGCTCGTCGTCGCTCACGGTCAGCGGGGGCAACAGCCTGAGCACGTTGCCGTAGAGCCCGCACGAGAGCAGGAGCAACCCCCGGTCGAACGCCTCGGCGGTGACCCGCTGGGCGAGCTCCGGGCTTTGCTCCTCGAGCTCGAGGGCCAGCATCGGGCCGAGGCCCCGAACCTCGCCGACCGCGCGGCGCCGTGCGGCGAGCTGGTCGAGCCGCTCCCGCAGGGAACGGCCGAGCTCGTCGGCGCGGGCCCGGAACCCCGGCTCCGCAACCGTGTCGAGCACGACGGCCGCGGCCGCGCAGGCGACCGGGTTGCCGCCGAACGTGCCGCCGAGCCCGCCCGGTCCCGGGCCGTCCATGACCTCGGCCCGGCCCGTGACCGCTGCCAGCGGGAGGCCTCCGCCCAGCGATTTGCCGGAGACGACCAGGTCGGGCGCGACGGCGCTGTGCTCGATCGCCCACATCGGCCCGGTACGCCCCACGCCGGACTGGACCTCATCCGCGACGAAGACGATCCCGTGCCGGTCGCAGAGCTCACGCAGCCGCGCGAGGAAGTCGGGCGGCATCGGGATGAACCCGCCTTCGCCCTGCACCGTCTCGAGCACCATGCACGCGACGGCCTCCGCCTCGACCTCGCTCCGGAACAGGTGCTCGAGCGACGCGACCGCCGCGTCGGTGTCGATGCTCCGGTAGGGATAGGGCGCAGCGGCTCGGTATACCTCGCCGGGGAACGGCCCGAAGCCCGCCTTGTAAGGGCGCACCTTGCTCGTCATCGCCATCGTCAGCAGCGTCCGCCCGTGGAACCCGTTCTCGAAGACGACGAGGGCGGGGCGGCCAGTGGCGGCGCGCGCGATCTTGACCGCGTTCTCGACCGCCTCGGCGCCCGAGTTGACGAGGATCGACTTCTGGTGCTCTCCCGTGCACGGGGAGTGCTCGGCGAGGCGCCGGCAGACCTCCACGTACGGCTCGTACGTCCCGACCATGAAGCACTGGTGCAGGAAGCGGTCGACCTGCTCGTGGATCGCGGCGACGACGGGCGCGAAGCCGTGGCCGGTGTTCTGGCACGCGATCCCGCCGGCGAAGTCGAGAAAGACGGTGCCGTCCGCGGCCTCCACCTGGGCGCCCTCGGCCCGCACGACGACGAGGCGCGGCGTCGAGACTCCGCGGGCGACATAGCGTTCGCGCGCCGCGAGGAGGTCGTCGACGGCCGTGCGCTCCTTCAGGGACACGCGGCGATTCTCTCCCGCCGCGCGGCGGCGGCGCAATGGACCGGAGGTCGTACCGCGGCGGGCTCGTCTTCGACATGGCGTCGGAAACTCGAACTCGCGGCTGGCACGAATACGGCGCTACTCCTTGCTTCTGGCCGAGAGCAAGGAGTACCGTCTTGGCCAGGGCGTCCAAGCCGCGCCTCCGAGCAGATGCTGACCGTCCGTGACATCGCGAACCTGCCGGGCCTCGGGCTCGAGTTGGCCGCGGGCGGCGGCGGTGTCGACAACCCGATCCGCTGGGTGCACGTGTCGGAGCTCCCGGACCCGACCCCGTGGCTCGAGGGCGGCGAGCTCCTGATCACCACCGGGCTCGGCGTCGGCGAGCTCTCGCGGCCGCAGCGGGAGTACGTGCGGCGGCTGTCCGCGCACGGGCTCGCCGGGCTCGCGTTCGGAATCGGGTTCGGCTGGGCCGAGCCGCCCGCCCCCCTGGCCGACGAGGCCGACCGGCTCGATTTCCCGCTCGTCACCGTCCCCTACGAGGTGCCGTTCATCGCCCTGACGAAGGCGATCTCGGCGCAGCTTGCGAATGCGCAGCTGGCGCGGCTCGAGCGGGCGCTCGAGGTACACGAGCGGCTGGCCCATGCGGTCCTCGAGGGGCGGGGCGCGCCGGCACTGCTCTCGATCCTCGGCGACCACGTGGGCTGCGCGCTTGCACTGGTCGACGAGGCGGGCCGGATCGTCGGCGAGCGCCACAGCGCCCGGCTCGCCGACTGCGAGCACGTGCTCGAGCTGCCGGTGGTCGCGGACGGAGAAACCTGGTCGCTCCGCGCCGGCAAACCGCGCGACGACCTCTCCGAGTACGACCGGCTCGTGCTGCACCACGGCCAGTCGGCGCTCGCGTTCGAGCTCTCGCGCCGGCACGCCGTCTCGGCCGCCGAGCTCCGGCTCGCGGGCGACCTGCTCGAGGATCTCGAGCACGACCGGCTCGACGAGCGCGAGATCGGACGTCGCGTCGCCGCCTTCGGCCTCGATCCCCAGAGCCGTTACGCCGCCCTGCTCGCCGTCGCCCCGGGCGCGCCACGGGGTGAGGAGGTGCGCACGGCCGCCGCGCGCGTCCTCGACTCTCGCAGCGCCCGCTACCTCTCCGCCTCCCGCCGCGACCGGGCCTCGTTCCTGGTCGAGACCGATCTCGAGGACGAGGCTCTCGCGATCGCCCGTGAGCTCGTCGAGACCGCTCCCGGCACCCGGGTCGGTGTCGGCCGGCCCGCGTCCGGCACCGGTCTCGGCCGCAGCCTGCTCGAGGCACGTGCCGCCCTGGACGCGGTCGCCGGGCCGGTCGCCTCGTACCACGACCTCGGCTCGCTCGAGCTGCTCCTGAGCCTGCCCGGAGCCGCGCTCGAGGCCTTCGTCGCGCGCGTCCTCGGGCCTGCGTCGGCGAATGCCTGGCTGCTCGAGTCGCTCGCGGCGCTGCTCGACACCGGCTGCCGCTGGAGCGAGGCGGCCGATCGGCTCGGCGTGCATCGGCACACGCTCCGCTACCGGATGGACCAGCTCCGCAAGCAGACCGGACGACACCCCGACGACCCCGCCCAGCGGATGGAGCTCTGGCTCGCCGTCAAGGCGAAACAGGCTCTTGCCGCCCGCGAGGCGGAGCCGGTGCCGGCGTGAAAACTGTGCGGTTTACCGCACTCCGGAGACGCTCGGCGTCTGCCACGATACGGCCATGCCCACCACCGTGGTGATCATCGACGACCACCCCAGCTTCCGCGCTTCGGCGCGAGCGATTCTGGAGGCTGAGGGATTCGAGGTCGTCGGTGAGGCCGCGGACGGCTCCTCCGGGATCGCGGCCGCGCGCTTGCTCGCGCCGGACGTGCTCCTGCTCGACGTGCAGCTGCCGGATATGGACGGATTCGCCGTCTGCCGGGAGCTCCAGCTGAACGGCGGCCCACCGGCCGTCGTTCTCGTCTCGAGCCGTGACGCAGCCGACTACGGCGGGCTGATCGAGCAGAGTGGTGCCCGCGGATTCATCCCCAAGGATGAGCTCGGTGGGACTGCTCTGGCCGACCTGCTCGGATGAGGCTGCGCTCACTCGTCGCGATCGCAGCCCTCGGGCTCGCGCTCGTCGCCCTCGGTGCGGGTTTCGTCCTCGCGAGCGATCATCTGGACAACAAGGCCGCGTTCCTCTCGCTCGCTCTCACCGTCGGGCTCTCGTTCCTCGTCTCTGGCGTGATCGCGCTCTGGCGCCGGCCCGACAACCGCACCGGGATCTACCTCGTCCTCGTCTCGTACTTCTGGTGTCTCGGCGGGCTGACCGAAGCCAGCAACGACTGGATCTTCACGTTCGGCGTGCTCGTCAACAGCTTCGCCCTCGGCGCCTTCGTCCAGCTGCTGCTCGCCTATCCGACGGGGCGCCTCCAGGGCCGGCGGGACATGTGGCTCGTGGTCGCAACGTACGGCCTCGTCCTCGTCGGCAGCGTCGGGCAGCTCCTGGTCGACCGCCGGCCGAACCCCGACTGCCAGGAGTGCGAGAGCACGATCGTCGTCACGAGCAGCGATGCCGCCAACACGGCCGTCACCGGAGTCGTGAGCGTGCTCGCGCTCGTTCTCGTCGTCTCCGTGCTCACCACCGTCGTGACGCGGTTCCTGCGCGCGAAGGGCGCCGTCCGCCGGGCGCTCGGCCCGGTGCTCGGCACCGGAGCGCTCGTGATGCTGGTCCTGATCGCCCAGCTGATCGTGGGCACGATCTCGGAGGACGCGGCGGAGCCTCTCTACTACCTCTTCCTCATCACCTTCGCGCTCGTGCCGGTGGCCTTCCTCGCGGGCGTCCTGCGCAGCCGCCTGGCCCGGTCGGGCGTCGGCGAGCTTCTGCTCGAGCTCTCGCGAGGCACGCCGATCCGGGACGCTCTCGCGCACGCGCTGCGCGACCCGACGCTCGAGATCGCCTACTGGCTGCCGGACGAGGGCAGGTACGTCTCCGGCGACGGACAGCCGCTGCCGGAGGACGGCATCAGGCGCGTCTCGCTCGTCGAGCACGCGGGACGGCCCACGGCGGCGCTCCTCCACGATCCGCTGCTGCTCGACGAGCCGGAGCTCGTCGACTCGGTCACGGCCGCGGCAGGTCTCTGGCTCGACAACGAGCGGCTGCAGGCGAAGCTGCGGGCGCAGTACGAGTTCCTGGAGACGATCGTCAACGCCGCCCCGTCGCTGCTCTGCTCGCTCGACCGTGAGGGCCGGATCGCGAACCTGAACGAGGCCTCCCGCCG
>Ga0126307_10003417_pt1 | contig 10853 bp, 12 predicted proteins | sample Plot28_FD_89955 | JGI IMG/M metagenome (GOLD analysis project Ga0126307, IMG submission 89955) | Serpentine soil microbial communities from UC McLaughlin Reserve, CA, USA - Plot28 | ecosystem: Environmental > Terrestrial > Soil > Grasslands | place: USA: UC McLaughlin Reserve, Lake County...
GCGGGCGACGCCGGGTTGGACAAGGCCGTCGTGGAGACGGCGCGCGGCTTGCTCGAGGGTGGGCGTACGGAGACGGTCCACCTCGGACCGCGCGGCCAGCGCAGGATGGAGGACGTCGCCATCTTCATCCAGTCGTTCGCCCCGCCGCCCAGGATGTACGTCTTCGGCGCCATAGACTTCGCCTCGGCGGTAGCGCGGGTCGGCAAGTTCATGGGCTACCGCGTGATCGTCTGCGACGCCCGCGCCGTCTTCGCCACCCGCGAGCGCTTCCCTTCGGCCGACGAGATCGTCGTCGCCTGGCCTGATGAGTTTCTGAAGACCGCCGAGGTCGACGGCCGTAGCGTCATCACCGTCCTGACCCACGACCCGAAGTTCGACGTGCCCGTGCTCAAGGAGGCCCTCAAAACGCCGGCGGGCTACATCGGGGCGATGGGGAGCCGCAGGACGCACGACAACCGGACGGCCCGCCTCAAGGAGGAGGGCGTAACGGACGAGCAACTCGCGCGCGTCAGCAGCCCGGTCGGCCTTGATATCGGGGCGCGCACCCCCGAGGAGACGGCGATAGCGATCGCGGCCGAGATCATCGCGCTGAGAACCGGACATTCCGGCGGACGCCTCGCCGAACGCTCGGGTCCCATACACGAGGCTGCCGCGAATACCAAAGCGAACGCGAGGGCCGGCGGAGAAAGCGCGCGGTGAGCAAGGATCACACCGGTGTCTCGGCGGTCGTGCTGGCCGCCGGGGCCGGCAGTCGGTTCGGGGGCGGGAAGTTGCTCGCCAGGCTCGGGGGGCGACCGCTCATAGCGGCGGTCTTCGACAACCTGCGCGACACACCCGTCGACGAGATCATCACCGTCATCGGCGCGGACGCGGAGAGGCTGCGCGAGGTCTGCGAACGCTACGGCGTCAGGACCGTCGCTAACGAAGAGTGGGAGCGGGGCCAGTCCACGTCTGTCCTCACCGGGCTGCGGGCGTGTGGTGAGGAGTCTCGGGCCGCAGTGGTCTTGCTCGGGGACCAGCCGCTCGTCGGGGCCGAGGCCGTGGAGCGCCTCGTGGCGGCTTTCGCAGAGGGAGCAAAGGTTGCGGTCGCGACCTACGGAGGGAAGCGGCGCAATCCCGTTCTGTTCTCGCGGGAGGTGTGGCCGATGCTCGAAGCGGAGTTGGGCGGGGATGAGGGGGCGCGGACTTTGCTGCGGCGACATCCCGAACTGGTGGTCGAGGTGCCGTGTGAAGGGGTGGGAGACCCCGCGGACGTCGACACGAGGGAAGACCTGAGGCGTCTGGAAGAGATGCGCGGAACAGCGGGCGGCTATAAGATGGCGAAAATATAGCAGGTCGTAGTTGAAAGACGTGCGACGATAGCACTCCTCAGGAGGAGGTACTATGAAGATCAACAACGAGTTCACGGTGAGCGCCCCGATCCAGCAGGCGTGGGACACTATGCTCAACCTGGAGAGGATCGCGCCCTGCCTCCCTGGCGCGGCGATCAAGGAAGAGAAAGACGAAGGCGAGTACGACGGCACGATGAAGGTGAAGATCGGCCCGATCACGGCCAACTACAAGGGCACCGTGAAGTTCGAGGAGGTCGACGAAGAAAACCACCGTGCCGTCCTGCAGGCCACGGGCCGCGACGCCCGCGGCCAGGGTACTGCCTCGGCGACCATCGTCTCGACCCTGCAGGAAGAAGACGATGGCACCAAGGTCAGCGTCGAGACGGACATGAAGCTCACCGGCCGCGCGGCCCAGTTCGGACGTGGCATCGCCCAAGATGTGGCGACGAAGATGCTCGACCAGTTCGCCTCCTGCCTGGAAGAGGAGATCACAGGTGGCCCCAAAGAGGGAGCGGCAGCGACGGAACCGACAGACGAGGAGAACGGCTCGCGCGACGGCTCGCAGCGGGAAGAGGCCCCACCGCCCGCCGCGGCCGGCGGCACGGCGGGCAGGGTCATAGACAGCGAAGACCCGACCGTCATGGCAGGGGGCACCCTCGAAGGAGGCGTCGTCGAGGGACCCAGCTCCTCAGAAGACTCGGCGGAAGGCCCGACCACCGAGACCGAACAGCCCCAAACACAGCAGGAGGCACCGCGCCGCGAGGAGCCGGAGGCGTTCGACATCGGCGCGGCGAGCCGGGAGGCTATCCTCAAGCGGGCCACGCCCTTGCTCGTCAGCGCCGGTGTCCTCCTGATTCTGATCTGGCTTCTCCGCCGCCGACGTTAGGCAATTAGCCGTCAGCGGTCAGCTTCTTGTTTGCTGACGGCTGACCGCGCGGTGTTGGGAAGCTTCCCAACACCGCTTCAATGATCGTGGTGCTGGTGTACTACGGCATGGCCTTTGCCGCGTGAGATCAGGTACCTGTTGACCGGAAACGCAGCGACGAACGCGACCGCGAGCGCGAAAGCCAGGCTCCCCCAGAAAAGAAGGCTGCCGAGCCCAGCGTCCATCGCGCCTGGGATGGCGACGATGATCAGGTTGTCGACGATCTCCATGACCGTGATCGAGAGCGTGTCGGAGGCGAAAGCGAGCGGCAGTACCGCACCGAGCGCCATGCCAGACCGCAAGAGCGGCAACATCGTGAGCCCGTAACCGAAGAAGAAAGCCAACACTATCGCGAGCACGATGGTGGCGACGTTGCCCCACCCGAGCGCGGTCCCGATCACTATCCCAAGCACCTCACCGATGGCGCATCCCGTCAGACAGTGCAGCGTCGCAGAGAAAGCCGTGCGGTTGAGTGAGCTGTTCCAGATGGCCATAAACATCCTTCCTGTGCGCGTGTATCAACATCATTATATACCCATGGGGGGTATTTGTGAAGTCGGGGGTTGGGCGTCTAGCCCTCTTGATACCAACGTTTACGCCACTGTTTCATCTGTGAGATCTCTTGCTACAGGCAACATCCAGCACGCCGCTTCGCGGCTTGTCAGCACTTCAGCTTGTTGTTTTCGGTAGTTGGGGCGTTTGTGGAGGCACCTTATACTCATGTGGAGTAGGAGTCGGATACTGGGAGAGGAGGTACGCTTGCGCTACGGGTTCGTGATCCCCACGGGGGGTCCTCGCACCGTTGCGGATCTCGCCAGCGAGGTGGAAGAGGCGGGTTGGGACGGCGCCTTCTACGGGGACGGCATCTGTGTCGGGGATATGGAGACACACGACCCCTGGGTGGTGATGGCTGCGATGGCGATGCGCACGGAGAGTGTGAGGATCGGGGCCGTGTTGACGCCGCCGGCCCGGCGAAGGCCGTGGAAGCTGGCGAGAGAGACGGTCGCCCTCGACCATCTGTCCGGAGGACGCCTCATCTTGCCGGTAGGACTCGGAGCCCTGGACGACGGTGGTTTCTCGAAGGTGGGGGAACCGACCGACAGGAAGGTTCGGGCGCAGTTGCTGGACGAGAGTCTGGAGATATTGACAGGGTTGTGGAGGGGTGAGCCGTTCTCTTACGCGGGCGAGCATTACCGGCTCGAGGAGATGACCTTTCTGCCGCCCCCCGTTCAGAGGCCGCGCATCCCTATCTGGGTGGTAGGGGCGTGGCCGAGCGAGAAGTCGATGAGGCGGGCGCTTCGCTACGACGGGGTGCTCGCGGCCGTGGTCGGCGGGAGCGCCGAATCGCCCAGCGTTCCGCCCGAGGCCATCCGCGAGATCAAAGAGTACGCTGAGGATAACCGCGCCGAGACGACGCCGTTCGACATCGTATGGGAGGGCCAGACGCCAGGCGAAGACCCAGAGCGGGCGGCCTCTATCGTGCGTCCTTTTGCAGAGGCCGGGGCAACCTGGTGGATCGAATCCTCCTGGACGCCTCCCAACGCACCCGAAGACCTCCGGCGCCGCATAGAACAGGGTCCGCCGCCACTCGACTAGCGGCCCAAAAAGCTGACGGCTGAAAGCGGAAGCCGAAGGCTGGAGCGTGCTGACTTGCTGATCGCTGCATGTTCGCGGGAAACCGCGAACCTGGCTCACCTGCGGGCATCTTTGAGGATCTCGAAGACCTCTTCGATGAGGGCCTCGCGTTTGTCGGGGGGGAGGTCGCGGGGATGGATGGTTTGTTTGTCGGACTGGAGGTTACGCAGGCTCGCCTCTTCGGCCAGGTACTGGTCTATGAGGCGTACTATAGCGTCAACCTTCTCGCGGGGCAGTCCGTCACCGCCGCGGGTCAGTCTGCTCCACATGTCGATCGTCCCTTCCGTGAAGGTGGGCGCTGTCGCGGCAGATTATACCGTTGGGGTACTTTCGGGGCTTCAAGCCTGCCTGGAGGCCGTGCGGCGTGAAAGAGTGCGGTCTTCTGAGGGGACGAAGCCCTTTCCCTGACGCCAGGCGTGGGCCGTTATGTGGATTTCGTGATCTTTTATCTCGACGACGTTGAAGCTCGATGCGCGTCCGGGACGGATGCGGTTCGAGATGGTCCCCGCGGTCGAGATGATCAGACCGTGGGCGCCCCTCTCGATAGTGTGGATGGCGTCCTGGTGGTCGTGCCCGCAGAGGATCAACTCGGTACCGAGGTCGGCGAAGGCGTGGAGGGCCTGCTCCGTGTTGGCGAGGCCGTGGCGGCCGGAGAGCTCGCCCCTTACGGGGTTGTGGTGCATCATCACGACACGGGCGGCGTCGGGGGCGGCGTGCTCGAAGACGTTCCTCACGCGCACCATGTCGGCGTGTTTGACCTGGCCTATAACACCGAGGTCACGGAAGCGGCGGGTGACCGAACCACGCGTGATGCCGTGGGCCGTGTTGACACCCGCGATGATCACACCAGGTATCTCCAGAGAAGGACTCAGGTCGTCCGAGAAGTGCCTCACGTACCTGGAGTACTTGAACTTGTGGGCCTGCTCCCTGAAGAGACCGGCGAACCCGAGATTGCGGGCTACGGCCCCGAGCCAGCGGATGTCGTGATTGCCAGGAACAACGGTGTAAGGCGCTATCTCACCGAGGGAGTCCAGGTAGGCACGGGCGTTCGTAAACTCCCTGTTCGAGCAGCGTTGCGTCAGGTCGCCGGAGACGGCCACCGCGCTTGGTCGGATCTCCGCAATGAAGTCTTTCAGGGCGTCGAGGCGTTCGGCGACCGCGGGACGCCCGAAGTGTAGATCCGAAATATGTACAAGGGTGGCCACGAACAGCGATTCTACCCGAACGCACCCCTGCTACAAACCCCGCCATGCAAGCTATCAGCAAGGCAGCATTTCAGCCTGTCAGCTCGTTGGTTTCGCTCAAGGGCTCTCGTTCGTAGTCGCGTGCGTGATTCGCGGTAGGCCGATGCCTCTTCCTATGTCGAACGGACTGATCTAGAGCGGCGGATCTGGGCACTCTGCTTGGGCTCGGAGGCAACGACACGCCAGGCTCACCCTACCTGATGCTTTCCAGGAACTCTTTGAGAGCCGCGTTGAACTTCTCGGGGGCTTCGAGGTTCGATAGGTGGCCGGTCCGGGGAACCGTCACGTGGCGGGCGCCGGGTATCTTTGCGGCCATATCGCCCATAACCTCGGGAGTGGCGATGCCATCCTCCTCCCCGCCGACGACGAGGGTCGGGACGCCTATCTCGCCGAGGAGCGGGGTCGAGTCAGGGCGCTCCCGCATGGCGCCGAGGGCGGCGACGGCGCCGTCGGGGGAGTTATCCAAGATCATGGCCCGCACGCTCTCCACAAGGATCTCTTCGTTCTGTAAGGTGTCGGGAGCGAGGAGGCGTTCCATCTGCAGCTCCACAAGGACCCCCACTCCTTCCTGGGCGACGCGGAAGGCCATCTCGTCGCGGGTCTCCCGCATCTCCTCGGAATCGGGTTCGGGGCGGGTATTGGCGAGGATGAGGGCGGTTATCCTCTCGGGAAAGAGCCTCATGCACTCGAAGGCTACGTAGCCGCCCATCGAGACGCCGCCGAGGACCACGCGTTCCAGATGCAGCCTGTCCAGAAGGCTGCGAACTCCTTCCGCGTAGTAGTGGATGTCGGGCTGGGCCGGGGTACGGGGGGAACGCCCGAATCCAGGGTAATCCGGGGCGACGACGCGGTAGCTCCCGGAGAACGCCTTCATCTGGGTCTCGAACATCCTGCCGTTGAGGGGGAAGGCGTGGAGCAGCACGAGGGGTTCACCCTCCCCAAGGTCCCTGTACGACATCGATACGCCGGAAGTCCTGTGGTCCACTACGCTCTCCTTCAAGTTAGGCTCCAGGTTACAGGTTTCGCAGTAACTTCCCCCTGCGAGACTATCGCCGCCACCGATGGTAGCTTTTTCGACGGATGGTTTCCGCCCCCGTTCTTTCCCTGATACCTGATGCCTGACACCTGATACCTATGGGCTACCATACCTTCTGACGGGTCCCGACCGAAGGGTAACGAGCATGTGGAAGAGCCTGGCGAGCGTGTTGGAAGGCAAGATCGTACGCCTGGAGCCGCTGGAGCGCAGCCACGAGCAGGGACTTTTCGAGGTCGCGCAAGATGAGAGGATCTGGCGCTGGATGCACTACGATGCCAGTAGGTCGAGCGAGAGTTTTCATGCCTGGCTCGAGGAGGCTCTGGCCGCTTCTTCGGTCGGGACGGAGGCCGCTTTCGCCACCGTGGACGCCGGCACCAGGGAGACCGTAGGCAGCACCCGTTATCTCGCCCTTCGTCCCGAGCACCGGGGGCTGGAGATCGGGTGGACCTGGCTCGCTCCTTCACGCTGGCAGACGGGCGCCAACGTCGAGGCCAAGCTCCTGATGCTGGAGCACGCCTTCGAGCGCCTCGGGTGCCTGCGGGTCGAGTTCAAGACCGACTCCCGCAACGAGCGTTCGCGTGCAGCCCTCTCAGCCCTCCCTGCGCAATTCGAGGGCATCTTCCGCAAGCACATGCTCGTGCGCGGCGGTGAACGCCGCGACTCCGCCTACTACAGCATCATCGACGACGAGTGGCCGGAGGTCAGGGAAAACCTCGGGCGACGCATCGACGCTATCCGAAGAGAGGAGGAGGTATGAGCGACGGCGGCTCTCCGGTCAGGTGGCGCAGGGCGACGGTCGTCGAGGCGATGGGGCGGTTGCCTGGACCCGGAGGAGAGCGGTTCGCAGGGGTACTCGGGCATGGTAGCATGGAGGTCGAGATCTACGCGCCCCGCGGCACAGACCCGCAGACGCCTCATACCCGCGACGAGTTGTACGTGGTCGTCAGTGGGAGCGGGACGTTCGTCAACGGGACGGAGCGACACCCTTTCGGCCCTGATAACGTGTTGTTCGTGCCCGCCGGCGCCGAGCACCGCTTCGAAGACTTCACGGACGACCTTGCCGTGTGGGTGGTCTTCTACGGACCCGAGGGTGGAGAAGTCAGTTGACCCAGAACTGAACGGACCGCCGTTCGGCTATCTAGAGAGGAGTCGGCATGACGACAGAACCACGAAGTTCGCACCCCTACCACATGCACGATGCGATCCAGGCCCAACCCGAGGCGTTCGTCAGGGCCATCGAGCGGAACGGAGAAGCGGTCGAGGATCTCGCGATTCGGGTAGCTTCCTGCGATAGGATCTTCCTGGCAGGTATAGGGACCTCGCACCACGCATCCCTCGTCGGCGAGCACCTGATGCGGGCCTACGGCGGGCCCGACGTCCGTGCGGTCCACTCCTTCGACCTCGCGCTCTACGGGCCGGAGCTACACCAGGAGGACTGCGTCGTCGCCGCGAGCCACCGTGGGGCCAAACGCTACACGGCCCTCGCGCTGGAGCAAGCCAGGGAGAAGGGTTGCCCGACGGCCCTCATAACGGGCGAGGCAGGTTCCGGGGAAGGGCGGGCCGACATCGTGTTCCGGACGGTGGCGCAGGAGAGGTCGCCAGCCCACACCGTCAGCTACACGAGCGCGGTGGGTGTACTCGCGCTTCTCGCCGGGAGCCTCGGCTACCACAGGACCGGCTCCGCCACGCTGCACGACGAACTCTTGCGGGAGGAGATTCCGGAGGCGCTGCGGGCGGCCCTGGGCAAGGAGGAGGAGATGGCTGCGCTCGCGCGGGAGCACGTCGGGCGGCGTAGGATCTGGCTTCTCGGTGGTGGGCCGAGCGCGGTGACGGCCAGGGAGACGGCGCTCAAGATCAAAGAGACCTCCTACCTCCAGGCCGAGGGCATGCCAACGGAGACGATGCTGCACGGCCCCTTCCAGTGCGTCGAGGCGGACGACCTGTTCGTCCTGATAGCCCCCTCCGGCGCCGCCAGAGAACGTACCCTGGAGGTGGCGGAACTGGTCGAGGAAGTCGGGGCTCCTTACGCGATCTTCGGCGACGAGACGACAGAGACCCCTCAGCACGCCGCGGTCGTGCTGAGGGTGCCCGAGGTCCCAGAGCCGTTCAGCGCCCTGAGCTGTCTCGTACCGTTGCAGCTCTTTGCTTACCATCTCGCGCTCTCGCGCGGGACCAACCCCGACAGCTTCAGGGGGGATGACCCTCGCTTTGCGAGAGCCGACGTTTCGGTACGTTTGTAGGTAGACTGGGCGTCCGTGCGTCTGATCTACACCCTCCTGCTCGTCGCTGTCACGGCCGTCTGGGGCTGGACGTTCGTCGTGGTTCAGAACGCCATCGCCCTCTACGGGGTGCTGCCTTTCCTGGCGGTCCGCTTCGTCCTGGCCGGTGCCGCGCTCGCCCCTATCTACGCGACGAAGCTTACGCGCCGGTCGCTGCTCCTCGGCGGCGCCATCGGCGTAGTGCTCGCGGCCGGTTACCTCTTCCAGACTACCGGGCTGCTCTTCACGACGCCAACCAACTCGGGCCTGATCACGGGCCTTTTCGTCGTCTTCGCGCCGCTCGCCGACCGTCTCCTGTTCGGGGCCAACGTCTCGCGGCAGGTCGTCCTAGCCGTCGTCTTGAGCCTGGTCGGGATGGTACTGCTCGCCGGAGGCGGGCCCGAGGGCGCGAACTGGGGGGACCTCCTGACGCTACTTTGTGCGGCGGCCCTCGGCCTGCACATCGCGCTCCTCTCCCGATACGCCGCCTCCCACGACGCTGGCGCGCTGACGCTCGCCCAGATCCTCGCGATGGCGCTGCTCTTCGTTGTTGTGTGGCCGTTCACAGGTCCCGTCTCCTTGCCGCCTTCCGCGGTGTGGGTCGCGCTGCTCGTGACCGGGCTTCTGGCGTCGGCCGGCGCTTTCCTGGTGCAGACTACGGTGCAGCAGCACATCCCTGCGGCCAGGACCGCGATCATCCTGACCATGGAACCCGTCTTCGCCGTGCTCTTCGGCTACTGGCTCGCAGGGGACCGCCTCGTAGCACTCCAGATCCTCGGCGCGCTCATGATCCTCTCCGCCCTCGTGATCGGGGAGGTGCTGCCCGTGTTGCGGCGGCGCAAGTAAGTCAGCAAGGGCTCCAGCATGCGCGAAATTGAAGTGCTGAGGAGCGCCCGGCAGGGCGCGTGCTTAAATGCTGATGCCTGAAACCTGTAGCCTTCGCGGTACACTGGGTGCAGGACTGTAATCTGAGGAGGTTCGAGTGGCACGCACCGTGGAGGTCCCTGAGTATGAGGTACAGGACGGCATTCAGGTAGACCCGAGCCGGACGGCCTTGATCATAGGGGACATGCAGAACGATTTCGTTACGGAGTCGGGCACGCTCGTCGTTCCGAGCGCCGAGGGAACCATACCGGCGATAAGGAATCTGCTGGAGCTGGCGCGGGAGTCTGACATGAGGGTGGTCTTCGTCCAGGATACCCACAACGACGGCGATCCTGAGTGGGAGATCTGGGGCGAGCATTGCCGCGAGGGTAGCTGGGGCTGGCAGGTGGTTGACGGGCTCGCCCCTAACGAAGACGAGGCAACCATACGCAAGCCACGCTACGATGCCTTCTACGGCACGGGGCTAGAGCACATGCTGCGTCTTTGGGGCGTGGATACGCTCATCATCTGTGGCACGGTCGCCAACATCTGCGTTCATTACACGGCGTCCAGTGCCGCCATGAGGTGGTTCAACGTCATAGTTCCCAGAGACTGCATCTCCAGCTTCAACGACTTCGACATGGAGGCCTCGCTGAGCCAGACCGCTACTTTGCTCGGAGAGGTTACGAGCAGCGAACACATCCGGATAGGGACGCCGGAGACCGAGGGGGTCTACAGGAGCAAGCTGGAAGAGGCTGCCACTCGCGAACGGGGCGGAAGCTAGGAAAACCGCGCTCTGCGCGGCAACTTGGACATCCAGCTAAACGCGACCCTGGACTAACGTCTTTCCCTGGCAAGGCGGGTACACGAGGCCGGCAGGGTGCTCAAGGCTTGAGACGGGCCATCGAATAGGCGTCCACGTACTCGCCGTCCCTGAAGGCGAGGCGGCGGTGCGTGCCCTCCATCTCGAACCCGAATTTTTCATAGAGGGCGATGCCTATGTCGTTTCAAATGACAAAAAGGTTCGCCGTGCGTTTCCACGCTCTTATCGACGAGGTCAGATGTGAGCAGCTAGAGATTCAGAAGCCTAGATAGGAGCAACCACGCTTTAGTCCTTTGGCGGGATCAAGGGTGCTTGTGTTGGACCTCGTGCGCGGTTCGGGTACTTGGGTGTAGCCTCGAGTGGTTGTAGGATTGGCGACTCTACAGAGGCTTGCGATAGTGCTGAGCGTGTCAGCTCACGCCCAAGCCGAAAGTGGCGAGGCTCGTCACCACCGCGCACAGCGTCAGGAGTCTTTTGATCCTTCCGGCATCCTACTCTATTCACCCCCAGTGCCTAGATGGGGTGTTCCGCGAACTTCGCGTTACGGAGTTCTCGGAGGTACGGTGCGCTAGGAGCGCTGCGTCGCCCACTCACTCGCGAGAGCGGCGTAGACTACGTGATCGACGAAGTGATCGTAGAGCCACTCAGCCTCACGCTCAATACCCTCTCGCCGGAAACCTAACCTCTCAGGTATGGCGCAACTCTTCTTGTTTTCGGTTGCGCACGAGATGACTACC
>Ga0126307_10003418_pt1 | contig 10853 bp, 9 predicted proteins | sample Plot28_FD_89955 | JGI IMG/M metagenome (GOLD analysis project Ga0126307, IMG submission 89955) | Serpentine soil microbial communities from UC McLaughlin Reserve, CA, USA - Plot28 | ecosystem: Environmental > Terrestrial > Soil > Grasslands | place: USA: UC McLaughlin Reserve, Lake County...
CTGCGATTCCGTTTCCCCGGGAAAGCCTACGATGATATCGGTCGCCACGGTTGCTTCAGGCATGCGCTCGCGGGTGAACTGAATGCGATCGAACCAATAGTCACGCGTGTACGCGCGCCTCATGCGACGCAAGACGTCGTTGTCTCCGGCCTGGACCGGGAGATTCATGTGCTCGCAAACGGACGGTAGGTCGGCCATCGCGTTGATGATGTCATCGGACATGTACTTTGGATGCGATGTCAGGAACCGCACGCGCGCAAGCCCGGGGATCGCGTCGACCGCTCGCAGCAGGTCCGCGAGGCTCGGGTTGTCTGGAAGATCATGTCCGTAGGCGTTGACCGTCTGACCGAGCAGCGTCACTTCCCGCACACCGCCGCCAACCATCCGCTCGACCTCAGTCACAATCTCGGCAACCGGCCGGCTTCGCTCTTTGCCGCGGCGGTACGGGACGATGCAGTAGGAGCAAAGGAAGTTGCAACCGTAGATGATGGGGACGAATGCGGACGTGGCAGACGACGCTGCACCAGGATCAGCGTAGTAGTGCGGCAAGTCGGCGAGGTCGTCGCTCAGGTCGGCAAGTTCTGGGGCAATTTTCTCGAGTTGCGCGAAATCTGAAGGGTCGAAAAACAAGTCGACGTGGGGAAACTGCCCGCGCAATCGCTCATGTTGATTCGTGACCATGCACCCGGTGAGAACCACGGAGACATCGGGCCGCTCGCGCTTGAGACGGAGCAGTGAGTTGAGCTTGCCGGCAACCTTGTCCTCGGCGGCTTGGCGCACTACGCACGAATTGAGAATGACAATGTCAGCGGCCTGCTCGTCGGACGTGGCCGTGTAACCAGCCTCTTGCAACGTAGCCGAGATCTTGGCGCTATCGGCCTCGTTCATTTGGCAGCCGATTGTCCAAATGTGGAAATGCTTGCCATTAGGCGGCAGTGGCGCGGGCGAGGCCGCCTGTCTCAGCGGAATCATTGGTCGTTGCAACATATGAACCGTATGTCCCCGGAATTACCACGCGCCGCCGAAGAGCAGCGATTGAGGTTGAAAGCTGGACGCGCCTTTCGGCACGCCAATCGGACAGTATAGCAGCGCATGCCGGCGCGATTGGAGCCATATTTGGGGGTCGACGTGGAAGAGGTCAGACTCTCGCCTGCGGCCGCTAGGCGAGGCCTGTGTCTGATGGACAAAGCACCGGTCGGTTGGTAGAATCGCCCCCGCACCGGCGGTGAAAAAACGGCCGAGGCGCCAAGAGATTTTGCGGGAGAAACTGGGGTCTTCCGCATCCGCACTCTTGCCGCTGCCCGCGGACGCCGTGCCGCTCCGACCCGTTGGCCGCTCCTGGGGGAAGGTGTGGCAAAGCAAAAGTGTGGATCCTGCCACTTTTTCCAAGAGGCAGGGCTTGCGGGCAGTGGATGGTGCCACCATCCGCAACGCAAGGTTTCGAGCGGCGTCTTGATCATGGTTCGGCGAAATGAGCTCGCCTGCCGCGATGAGTGGTCGCGCAGCCTTTGGCAGCCACGTGACGCTCAGCAGTCGAACGGCGATTTGCCCTTCGAGCGCCCGGTTCCAGGGCCGCTTCCACCGGCACTCGCTGAGAACCTGCGCTCAGTGCTCAATGGCGACAAGGCGCTCGCTGCTTCCTCTCAAGGGGAGGACGTGCTTCTCAGCGAGGCGCGGATCGTCTCAGAAGGGCACGAACCGTGGGAGCCGCAGCAACGGGCATTCCCAACGGGGCATTTTGATCCTCGCACGGCAATCTTCCGCGCCAGAGAGGCTTATCGGGAGCGCGTCCGCACAAAGATCGCCGCAGAGCGCCAGTTGGCTGGCGTGGAAGCGGCGACCGGGTCTCCGTCGGATGAAGGCTTCGCTTCCCTGGCGCCCGAGGAATCCACAGCCGAGCCGGCTGACCGCGGGCCACATAGGCCGGGTGCGGCCATCGCGGGTGAATTCCCGGTGCAGATGGTTGAAGCCGAATCGTGGCCTACGGATCCGATTGAGGCGGAATCGCCGGTCGTCTTGCCGGCACTGCCAGCCGCCGGCGTGACCGGAGGGAACGCCAACCCGGAAAGCGTGTTAGCGTTCGCCGACGAGCTTCAACGTGCCGAACCTGAGGCAGGGGGCCGGGCGACAACTGGTCACACCGAGCAAGCTGGCATGCCAGTGCCCTGGACTGAGGATATCGAGGAAACAGAGTCGGCGAGCGCGCCCCCCGAATTGGCTGAAAGAGAGGCGCTTCCTGATTGGTACCGAGCGGATCTTCCTCGGATCTGCAGAACCTGCCGTGACTATCGACCCTCTGCGGAAGGGCAACGCGGCTGGTGTGCCAACTCCTGGGCCTTTACGCACCGGCGATTGGTGCTCGAGGACGACCCAGCGCCCTGCCATTCGGCAATTGGAGACTGGTGGCTGCCAGTCGACGATGTCTGGCTCGTTGCTGCGGATGTATCGTCTCATGGGCGAGCGACCCCGCTCCTGGATCGCCTGACAGCGAAAGCGGATCAGCAGCGACGGCGCTCGTAGGACACGCGTGGAGCGCGACTCAGAGCTTGCCCATAGCCTATTAGTCCGTTTAGTTGTCCAAACGTCCTGAATCCGATACGATGGGGCCAGGGGATTGAGGGTCCTTGAGCATTCGTGTGCCAGGGAGAGGGGAGCCGGATTGTCACGATGAGCGTCTTCGGGGACACGCTGAGGCAGGCCCGGATTTCCAAGGGCGTTACCCTCAGGGAAGCCGAGCAGGCGACGCGCATCAATCGGCATCATCTCTCCGCGCTCGAGGAAGAGGATTTTGCCGTCCTCCCGCCGCTCATCTACCAGCGCGGCATTGTCCGGAACTACTCAGCGTACCTTGACCTCGATCCCGGCAAGTCTTTGGCAATGTTCGAGGAGACCCGGGGCGGTGACAGCGCCGCCGAGTTGGTCGCGGCCGTCAAGCCCCTTGAAATGCCTCGGCATTGGTCGCCGAACTTCGCCATCATCGCATTCATGGTGGTAATGGGCGCGGTGATCTTCGCTTGGGTCTACAGCATCTCCTTCAGCCCGGAGCCCGTAGCCAGCACTGTGCCGCCCGCGATTCCAACTGTCACGCCTATCCCCGACGATCGACTCGCCCTGCCAAGCCCGACCGCGATTCCGACCGCGACCGCCACTGCGGCTGCGCCCCCAACGGCTACGACCGTCCCATCTCCGACCACCTCCACTTCGCTGGCTCAGCCGGCTGCAGCCCCGCCTCAGCCTACGCCGGTCGTGAATCAGCTCGAGCCGACCCCGGCGCCTGTAGTCGAGCAGCAGGCAGCCGCGGGCCCAGGGATGGCGACGGTCCGCGTTATTGCCCAAGGCGACATCCAGGTCACGGTTGAGGCTGACGGAGCGGTCGTCTTCTCCGGATGGCTGGGCTCAGGCAGCGCCACAGAGTTCTACTCCGCGGCGAACTTTGCCGTGACTACATCCGACGGGAGCCTGACACTGTTCGAGAACGCGGCGACCGGACAGCAGTTCTACATGGGCTACGGGCAGAACGAGACGTATTATCTTGGTGGCTAGTGGCACGCCGAGCATATTTCTCGAGAGGGATTCAGATCAGCAGGGCGACGCTAGACATATCATCGACACCGAAGTCGAGTGGTTCCGCCAGACGAACATAGTCGATCGACCGTCGGGTCGGTCAACCGGCGTCACAACCTGTAGTCCCGAGTGGACGATGCTAAATTGCCGTGGCGTCGTTCCGCGTGGGTCGCCATCCAGCTCGACCGGTAGTGGCGGGGCCGCGTCGATGCTCACGGTTTGCGCACGGATATGAGTAACGTAAGGTGAGCGGTTCAGCTGTTGCTTTCCCGCACGACTAAGAGTCGCCGCGATCTCGGCGGGCGACGATGGCGTAAAGGCGATGACATCGAGCCAACCGTCGTCGACCTCGATCCCAGGATAGATTTGGTACTCGGGAGCGATGGCCGAGCTGCCATTGGCAACCAGTACGAGTGAAGAGCGTGCCTCGAGAACCGTGTCGTCTGCCGTGATGCGGACGCGGGAAGGGGGCAGTCGGAGTGCGACTACCGCTGCGGGGATATAAGCAATCCAACCCAGGCGGCGCTTCAAGAGCGGACTCGTGGCGGAAAACAGCGCCGCATCGAAGCCGGCCCCTGCCATGTGGATGAACGAGCGATCATCGCACCGACCGACGTCGATCGAACGAAGCCGATAGGATCCACAAATCAGGGCGAGGGCGGCAGCTGGGTTGGCCGGGATGCCGAGTGACCGAGCAACGATGTTCGTCGAGCCGGCGGGAACGATTGCCAGGGCCGCGTTGGACCCGTAAATCCCGGTGGCAACATCGGCCACCGTGCCATCGCCACCCACGGCGACGACGACGGCGGCAGATTCCGCCGCCTGTACTGCCGCCACAGTTGCTTCGGAGGAGGAGTTGGCGACCTGGACTTCGAACGCCACGTCGGGGTTAAGACCAGACGCGAGCGTCGCATTGACCTGGGCGGGGCTAAGGCGGCTCGCGCCACTCACAATGACTACAATCCGCATCACTCTGGCCGAGCCCTGCTTTTGACTAACGCAGCGTCGGGGCAGCGGGATTAGGCTTCCCTGCCCGAATCTTCAGCACGAAGTATCAGTTCGGTAAAGTCGTTGGCGAGCCAGGTGGCCGCCGGGACGAAGACGAGCCGCAGAACCCCACGCACGCGTAGTCCTCAGCGTCAAGACTCTCCTTGGCGTGTTCGTGGCATTGCCGCGACCCTGAGTTGCAGGATATTGGGCCCGATGCGCACGGGGTCCTGCCACCGGTCATGGACGTCGCCGCCCAAGAAGCGCGAGTGGCAGGGCCAGCAATAGCAACGTAGCAGTCAAATCGGATAGAGTCACGGCGCCAACCACCACCCGGCTCGCGGCGGGCACGACGGTGAACGGCAAGACGACCGGGGCTGATGCCGACAGGATCGCGTCGACTGACCAAACGCTTGCCGGCAAGTCCAACATGAGGACGGCCAAGCGCAAAGCTATCGCCACGCAGAGCGCCGCGTAGACCGCGATCCCCAGGCGCACCGCTAGCTCTGAGCGCGCGGTATGAGTGGGGCGGCGACCTGCCCTCCCTTGATAGATCATGACGCGTGGTATTTCTCGCTATCGAGAACGTCAGCAATCATCTCGACGATTTTCGCGGCAAGGGTTTCTTTGCTCATCGTCGGCAACGAGATCACCTCACCTTTCGCGGTAATGATCGTCGCTGTATTCGTCGGTACACCAAAGGTCGAAACCGCATCGTTGGCAACGATCATTTCTAGACCCTTAGCGGCGAGCTTTTTCGTCGCGTTCTCGATGAGATTGTCTGTTTCGGCGGCGAATCCTATTTTGACGAGATTCGGTCGATCTATCGAGGCCAAGATATCGGTAGTACGTACGAGCCGCAGATCAAGGTGTTGCTGATCCGCCGTCTTCTTGAGCTTTCGCGGTGATTCGGTCTCGGGTCGGAAGTCGGCGACGGCCGCCGCCATGATCAGCGCATCGGCGCCGAGGGTGGCCTGCTCGACGGCATCGTGCATTTCCGCGGCAGTGTTTACATGTACCAACTCGGCGCCGATTGGCGGCCGCAAGCTTGTCGCTGTAGTGATGAGGGTGACGTCAGCGCCGGCCGCCAGCGCCGCGGTTGCAAGCGCGTACCCCATGGCGCCGCTCGACCGATTGCCGATAAAGCGGACCGGATCAAGCGGCTCCCGCGTCCCGCCGGCCGTGATGACAAACTTCTTTCCGGTCATGCGGGTCGTCCGCCGCAAGACGTTTCTCGCAATTGCCACCAACGTTTCCGGACTTGCCATACGGCCCTCGCCGACAGCTCCGGATGCGAGTGTTCCGTACTCGGGATCAACGATCCTCACACCGCGGTCGGCAAGAGTCGCCAAGTGCAGCCGCGTGGCTGGATGGTGGAGCATCCGCTCTTCCATCGCGGGGGCAAGGATTACCGGGGCCGCCGTCGAGAGCGCAACCAGACCCAGCAAATCGTCGGCGAGGCCGAGCGCAAATCTCGCGACTGCCGCGGCCGTCGCCGGCGCCACGACTAAGAGGTCGGCCTTTCGTGCCAATCCAACGTGGCCCGTGAAGTCTTCCCGCCACCCCGCGAACGCGTCCGTGTGCACTGGAGCATGCGTGATTGCCGAGAATGAGAGGGGTTGAAGGAAGCGCTGGGCGGCCTCTGTCATTACAACCTCGACGCGCGCGCCCGCTTGCACTAAGAGACTGGCCACCGTCACCGCCTTGAAAGCGGCGATGCTGCCCGTGACGCCGAGGAGAATTGAGCTGTCTTCCAGGTCTCTCATGAGCCCCTTGCCGCGGGCAGTACGTATCAGGTTCTGGTGAACGTCAGCATAGCGGAGCGTGGTGACAGCTCGCGTGGCGCTTAGCCTGAGGCTGCCAATGGGCCATTGACGGAGGGCCGACAACGGGTACAGTCATTATGAAGGGGAGAATGTCAGAAGAGATGATGGAGCGGACCATGGCGTCGAGCGCAGAGCCGGCATTGCAGCCGATACTGGAAGCGCGCGGCATCAACAAACACTTTGGACCGGTTCAGGCACTCAAAGACGTCGATTTGTCGGTATTCCCTGGCGAAGTCGTCGCGCTGATCGGCGACAACGGCGCTGGCAAGTCGACCCTGATCAATGTCCTGACCGGCGTTCTGCCACTGGAAAGTGGTGAGATCGTCTTTGCGGGCGAACATGTTCGGTTCTCCAATCCGCACGAGGCCAGAGCGCATGGGATCGAAACGGTCTACCAGGATCTCGCCGTCGCGCCACACCTCGATGCGGTGGCGAACATTTTCTTGGGCCGGGAACGACGGCAAAGCGGATTACCGGGGATTGTGGGATTCCTGGACAACCGGCGCATGCGGAATGAGACAGATGAACAACTCTCCCGGCTGAAGGTACGAGTTCCAGAGCTCGAGCGACGCTTAGTAACGCTTTCCGGAGGGCAACGCCAGGGAGTAGCGGTCGCGCGTGCGGTGATGTGGGCTAGCAAGGTCGTCATCATGGACGAGCCCACCGCCGCCCTCGGCGTGGCGCAGACGGCCAAAGTCCTCGACTTGATCCGGCAGGTACGAGATACCGGGATCCCGGTCGTCTTCATCAGCCACAACATGCCAAATGTTTTCCAGGTTGCCGATCGCATTGTGGTGCTGAGACTAGGGCAGGTCGTTGCCGAGCTCGATCCGAAGTCGGCAACCATCGAAGATGCAGTTGCCGCCATGACCGGATCGACGCGATTTACGAACCGAGAGGTTGGGTAGCGTGAGCGTCGCAAACGAAGCCTATGACGAACTTGGCACCGAAGTACTGCCGGCTCGCCAGCGATACCTGTCGCAATTAGCCAAGTCGTTCACGCTGCTCATATTGTTCGCCATCATGCTGGTTTTCTCGCTGTATGGCGGGACGAGCTTCTTCAATGCCCGAAATTTCAATGACATCATCATTGACTCGTCGCAACTCGTCGTGCTTTCGGTCGGCATGACATTCGTGATCATCGCGGCCGGGATCGATCTCTCAGTTGGCTCGGTATTGATCTTGTCGTCGGTCGTTGCCGCACAGGTAACGATCGCACTATCCGGGACCCCGCAAGACATAGCCAAGTTCGAGTTTCCGACGCAGCACATCGGCATTCCAATCGGCCTCGTAGCCGGCGTGGCAACCGGACTCCTGTGCGGAATCGTGAATGGGGTGTTGATTACAAGACTGCAAGTACCCTCCTTCATTGTGACGTTGGGAATGCTTGGTATTGCGCTGGGACTAGGACAACTCTTGTCCGGGGGCACTTCCGTGCCAAATGTGCCGCCCGCCGTGCAGACCGAAATCGGCCTACGTGAACTTGTCGGCTTCGATCTGGCAGGCCAGCGCGTGCGGATTACGCCCCCAGTGGCTGTTGCCTATGTCATAGCGATCATTGCCGCGATTGTCCTAAATCGGACTCGGTTCGGCCGCTACACCTACGCGATCGGATCAAATGCGGCAGCCTCCAGGCGAGCCGGCATCAATGTTGATCTGCATCTTGTGAAGGTCTACGCGTTGAGCGGATTGCTCGCCGGGGTAGCGGGTGCTATGGACTTACTCCGATTTGGGACGGCCTCCGTTGGTTCGCACCAAGCGGACAACCTCGCCGCCATTTCGGCAACCGTCATCGGCGGAACGAGCCTGTTTGGAGGCATCGGAACCATCGGGGGGACGGTAGTCGGAGCGTTCATTCCGACCGTACTGCGCAATGGGCTGGTGATTGCCCGCGTGCAGCCGTTCTGGCAAAACGTCGCTATCGGCGCCGTTCTGATTCTCGCCGTCTACCTCGATCAGCGGCGGCGACGCGCCGAGGAACGAACCTAGTGTGGTTGTGCGTGTTGCAGTCAATCCTCGGCATTGATACTCTGCCCCGGTCCGCGAACCGGCGCGACCCGCGATACGAGACGGGAGGTCTGATGAAGGCACCTGACCGATTCGAAACCCCACTGAGTCGCCGTACCATTCTGCGGGCGTCTGTGTACGCAGGCGCGGGACTCACACTGTTCGCACCGCTTGGATTTCGAGCACGTGCCCGCCAGGACTCGTTCAACATAACATTTATTCAGGGGATCATCGGAGACAACTTCTACATCACGATGGACTGCGGAGCGCGAGCGAAGGCGGAGTCACTGGGAAACATCACGATCGACACCCAGGCTCCGGAACGTTTCGATCAGACCTTGCAGACCCCGATCCTCAACGCCGTGGTGCAGAGCAGGCCCGACGCAATCATGATGGCGCCGAACGATCGCCGCGGGATGATCGCTCCCATTCAAGCCGCAATTGACGCCGGTGTACCGGTGCTGTGCGTGGACACCACGATCGACGCGGAGATCCAGCTTGGGGATATCGCTACCGACAATGTCGAGGGCGGCCGGCTGGCCGCGCGGGGTCTGGCCGAGCAGATTGGCGGTGCCGGGAAGGTTTTTGTAGTCAACGTCAAACCGGGCATTTCGACAACTGACCAACGGGAGGAGGGTTTCCGAGGAGCACTGGAGAACGAATTTCCCGAGATCGAGTATCTAGGCCAAGAGTACTGTGAAGATGACGCAAATATCGCGGCTCAAGTCACGTCAGCGCGACTTCAGTCGGACCCCGATCTTGCCGGCATCTTTGGCACAAACCTGTTCGCGGCGCAGGGCGCGGCCGCCGCGGTACGGCAACAGGGCCTGCAGGGCAAGGTGAAGTTGGTCGGTTTCGATGCCGGACCGACGCAGGTGCAGGATCTGCGTAGTGAGGTGGTTGACCTCTTGATCGCCCAGCATCCGGGCGACATCGGCGAGATTGCCGTTCAATTGCTTCACGACTTCCTGAACACAGGGGAACCGTTGGATCCGAGAGAGTTTGTGACCGGCGCCACAATCGTGACCCGTGACAACATCGAGGACCCGGAGGTGGCTCGCTACCTCTATGTAGCGGACTGCGCGAATTACACGCTTGCGAACGCGGTGCCGATGCCCGCGGCATCACCAGCCGCGACTCCAACAGCGTAGGATCCAGAACTACTGCACACTGATCGGGCAGCGCGTGAACTCGATCCGCGCTGCCCACACTTGACAATACTGTTCTAGCTAGCGTACAATGATCATTCTGGCTTGCTGACCCGCAAATCAGCGAATCAGAAAACCCTTCGAAACCGGTAGCCGGGCGGGGCGTGCTGGAACATTCACTATCGAAACCTGGTCAAACGGGAGGGGCAACCTATGTCCTCCCGCTTTGGTGTGCCAGAAATCGAGCGAGGACCAGCTCTTTTGCCAATTAGGCAGCGGCAACCCCACGCGGTTGTCGTGTTTCCCAGGGTGATTGCGGCGGCCCGTCCCCCGAATGTATGGAGGAATATGCAACTGTGGCATTGACAACGATTGAAGCGAATGGGGTCGAGTCGGTAAGCACCGGAGGAATGCAGACAGTCCTTTCCAACACCGGGATCGACCGGCGCTCGTTCTCCCGAATTCCGACAGTATGGGAGATGCCTGACCTCGTCCAGGTGCAGATCGAATCATTCGAATGGTTCAAGCAGGAGGGTCTACGCGAGCTCTTGGAAGAGATCTCGCCGATATCTGACCACCACAAGAAGATGGAGCTCACTTTCGGCGAATACCGGTTCGATGAGCCATGGAAGCGTTTGCCGGAGCACCTTCAGCAGCAGGGGAAGGACGACCCTCGCGTCGTCGAGCAGTTCTGCCGGGAGCGCGATATCACCTATGCGTCGCCGCTCCGCATCAAGGCGAAGCTGCGAGTAGTGAACCCGGAGACTGGTGAGATTCGCGAGATCGGCGCCGGCGAGGACGAAGACTCCGAAATCTTCATCGGCGACTTTCCGCTGATGACGACGGACGGCACGTTCATCATCAATGGCGCCGAGCGGGTGGTCGTTTCACAGCTCGTTCGTTCCCCCGGTGTCTATTTTGACCGGGCTTCCGATCCCACGACGGGCAAGCTGATCTCTACGGCAAAGTTGATCCCGAACCGCGGGGCCTGGCTCGAATTTGAGACGTCCAATCGAGACGTGATGTCTGTCAAGGTCGACCGGAAGCGCAAGATGCCGGTGACGATTCTACTCCGTGCAATTGGCATGACCGATGACGAGCTCGAGATGGCATTTGCCGACGTCGACACGAATCCCGATCGTCCTTTCTTGCGCACCACGCTGGAGAAGGACCCGACTCGAGAAAAAGACGAGGCGCTGATCGAGCTATACCGACGATTGCGGCCGGGTGATCCGCCGACGCGGGACAACGCAACGGCGATGCTGGAGAACCTGTTCTTCAATGACCGGCGATACGACCTGGCGCGGGTTGGACGTTACAA
>Ga0126307_10003419_pt1 | contig 10853 bp, 13 predicted proteins | sample Plot28_FD_89955 | JGI IMG/M metagenome (GOLD analysis project Ga0126307, IMG submission 89955) | Serpentine soil microbial communities from UC McLaughlin Reserve, CA, USA - Plot28 | ecosystem: Environmental > Terrestrial > Soil > Grasslands | place: USA: UC McLaughlin Reserve, Lake County...
TACGGAATCACCTTCAAGGAGCGCAAGGATCTACCGGTGTACCATCCCGATGTCCACGTCTTCGAGGTCTTTGACCGGGATGGCACCTCGATGGCGTTGTTCTATACCGACTATTTCAAGCGGGACAACAAGGGGGGCGGTGCCTGGATGGACACCTTCGTGGACCCCTCAGGATTGCGGGGTACCAAGCCCGTGGTCTACAACGTTGCCAATTTCACGAAGCCTGCGCCAGGAATGCCTGCGCTTCTGACCTTCAACGACGTCACTACCATGTTCCATGAGTTCGGGCACGCGCTGCACGGGCTCTTCGCTCACGTGCAGTACCCGATCCTGCTGAATACCCCGCGCGACTTCGTGGAGTTCCCCTCACAGATAAACGAGCATTGGGCCCTGGAGGCAGAGGTATTCGCCAAATACGCCAGACATTATCAGACGGGAGCGCCGATGCCTCAGAACCTGGTAGAGCGGATCAAGGAGAGTCGCACCTTTAACCAGGGATACGCCACCACCGAATATCTGGCAGCCGCCCTCTTGGACCTGGCCTGGCACAGCCTGCCAGCCAAGACCCCGGAGCAGGACGTGGAGAGCTTCGAGCGCCAGGCACTGGCACGGTACCATGTCGATCTGCCGGAGGTACCTCCCCGCTATCGCACACCGTACTTTGCCCACATCTGGGGCGGCGGGTACTCAGCGTCATACTATGCGTATCTCTGGAGCGAGGTCCTGGATCATGACGCATATGCCTGGTTTACCGAGCACGGCGGGATGACGCGGGAGAACGGCCAGCGTTATCGAGACATGATCCTCTCTCGCGGAAGTACGGAGAATGTCGGACTGTTGTATCGGGCCTTCAGAGGACGTGACCCGAGCATCAGACCACTGCTCAAGGAGCGTGGGCTGGAGGAAATGCCGGACGAACAGTGAAGGCTGTTCTGTTCTGCGAGACTTGCTTCGGCCCTGGAGGCTCCGAAATAATCCGTAGCTGGCTTCTGGTTGGTTGGACATCAATCAAGCAGGTAGCGGATTTACTTGCTGGTCAAACAAGCAGCCCTTTAACAGCCGTCCGGAGACGTCATGGCAACTCACGAAGACGGACGAATGACAGCAGAGTGCGAGGTACGCGGCTCACGGGTTCGGCTCACCAACACTCGTCCGGACATCGATAGCCGTGAGGTTCTCGACCGCTTGGGTCGGGCACTCGACCTGATTGCCCTTCATGCGCGGCGGCGGTTTCGCCGGCTCCATCAGGACATACAGGCCTTTGTTGTCCGTCGGTTCCCCTGCCGAGGGGCATTCTTTCCCGGCAGCGGAGAGTGCCTCGTGGAGTTGACCTTTACGGTGAACCCCCGCCACACCCTGGCCGAAATCGCCGCCTCCATCGTTCACGAGGCCACCCACGCCCGGATTGCCGCCCGCTGCGGTCCGCTGCCCCAGTCCTATCGTGCCCGGGAAGAGCGGCTGTGCCGGCAAGCAGAGTTGGAGTTCGGACTCGCGGTGCCGGACGGGGCCGCAGTGGTAGCACGAGCCCAACAGGCCCTGAGCATGACCGACCGGGACGTCGCACCACTGGTAGACTGGACGGAAGGCGCCCGCCGGGTGGCAGCGGCAGATGCAGAAGGCGGACTTGGCTAGTCGCTGAAGCTCACCGCCGCTTCAGGCTGGAGCCGGGAGCCCCACCATAACCTGGCATGCTCGCGGCTCCACTCCTCCCCTACCTTGCACTCGATCAGGAGATCGGCCAGCTCTCGCGCCGTCGCAGGCCGGTCCTCCGGCCGCTTGGCCAGGCAGGCAAGCACGATCTCATCCAGCCGGGGCGGGATACTGAACAAACTGTAGAGGGACGGGGGCTCTGGCGGGGTATGAATGTGCTGCGCCATCACCTGAACTGCGCCCTGTCCCTCGAAAACGTACCGTCCGGTGAGAATCCAGTAGGCCACACATCCAAGCGCATAGATGTCGGTCCGCTGGTCTACGGTCTCTCCCAAGGCACTTTCGGGTGACAGATAGGCCGGTGTGCCGGACACCATATTCGGTGCGGTGAGTCCAACGTCCAGAGTCGCGTCACTGGCTGCGCTCTTGACCAGCCCGAAATCCATCACCTTCACGAAGTCGTAGTAATGCCCCAGGCAGCAAACCTGAATGTTGGCCGGTTTGATGTCGCGATGAATCAGACCACGCTCATGGGCTTCGGCCAGGGACTCGCAGATCTGTTGCAGAATGTGAACCGTCCGGGCCGGAGGCAGTGGACCGTACTCCTCTACCAGGGTTTGCAAATCCATCCCATTGAGGAGCTCCATCACATAATAGAACGTGCCGTCCCCGGCCACCCCGAAGTCGTACAGCTGAATGGTGTGCGGGGACCGGAGATTCGCGGCAGCCCGGGCCTCGCGTCGAAACCGTTCCACCAGTACGTCGGCCTGGACCTTGGTCACTGCGGTCAGCACCTCAGGTTTGATCAGCTTGATGGCTGCCGGGCGGGCCAGAAAGCGATGCGTCGCCTGCCAGACCTCGCCCATGCCGCCTCGTCCGATCAGATCCTTCAGCACATAGCTTCCCATCTCCCGCGCCCTGCGTACCTCTCTACCCAGCCTGGTGATGATATGCGAGATAACCGGCGCCAACGCTGCACAGAGATAGTTTGGCACCGCCAGAATAAAGACGGCGGGTAAGCTCGGGGTCTCAACTCCCTGGGACCGCCAAAACATGGCAGCCAGCGGGTCCAGCGAGGCGGCCGTCAGGGCGGCAAGAAGCGACTTCCAGGGGGCGCTCGGGATGACCGAGGGAAACAGAAGAATGATGACAGCTATCCAGGAAACTCCGGCTGGGGTTCCCACCGCGTAGTCCAGGAGCCCGATCGAAAGGGCGATGAGAACCTCATACACCAGGGCGAGGTCGAGCAGAAATCGCGCGCTCCGCCTGCTGCGGCGAGTATACCAGAAGAGCGCGACGGACAGGAGGAAGGTTGCCCCTCCCACCCGGTCGAATACCGGGACCCACTTGGCATGCTGGGCCAGCTGATTGTCTGCCAGCGTACCGGGCAACGGGTGGACAAGGTGTACCAGCAGGAAGTTGGCGGCCCAGAGCGCAGCCGTGGCGAGGCAAACGATCGCCAGCCGGTGGGCCGCTTCGTTGAGAAGATCTTCAGGAAGGGCCCATCGGCCGGTGGAAGCCCCCGAGCTAGGCGGCGATCCAGTATGAGTAGTGAGCAGCCGCGAATCGGGAGCTGGAAGTCGGGCGGCGGGAGTCATGTCCGGGAGTAAGGGTCCTCAGAAAGGCTAGACCCTCACGGTCGGGATTTCCAGCCCACAACCAGATCTTCAGAGAGGCGGACCTCCCGGTGGCGGACCACCCGGGTCAAGAGGACCGTTTCCCGGGGGTGGCCCGGGCGGTCGCGGGTGCCTCCGCCGGATCTCCTCCGCTTTCTTCCGCTGCTCAGGCGTAAGCACCGAGTCGAGCTGTCGTCGAGTACGGCCGACGATCGAGTCCAGCTGGGGTTGGACCTGGTGCCGGATGGCCCGCAGCTCGCGGCCCTGGCGTTCCATGATCGAATCGATTCGCGTCTGCTGCTCGGCGCTGAGGCCAAGCTCGCGAGCAAATCGATTCCGGAACCCGCGATCCCGTGGTCCGTGCGGCCCCGGTCCATGCTCGAACCGATGTCCCTCGAATTTCCGGGGCAGCAACACCCGGCGATCAATGGCAACCCCCGCGAGTCCCCCTGCCACGGTCACCAGCAGGAGCACCAGAACCGCGAGCAGTCTTCCACCCGGCCGCCATGGTGCAGAGGGATTGGTCATTGAGCGACCGCCTGTTGGAAGAGCCAGTCACCGCTCTCCGGTGCCACTACGTGCGCCGCCAACTGACCTGCGTCCGACTCCCCCGAGTAGGCCGCGGCCAGGAGCGTGCTGTCCGCCAGGGTTTCCGTGGCATAGTCGGTAAGGGGTGAAACCTCCTCGGCCGCAGGCAGAATCAACGCGGCGGCCAGGGAGGCCGCCAGGCCGAGAGGAATTGCCACTGGCATCCATCGAGTGACCCACTCCCACCAGTGATGGCTGGGCGTGCGTAGGGCATTCAACTGCGGAGTGGCTGCGGCAAGGATTCGCTGACGCAAGTCGGCATCGTCATGCCGGGAGACCCGCTCCAGCTTCCGCAGCGCGTCGCCCAGCTCGGAGTCTGGCCGGGGCTCCTGGAAAAGCCACTTCATTCAACCCACCCTTTTAGCGCCTCTCGCAACGTACGCCGAGCCTGGTGGAGGTGCCACCGAATTGTTACCTGACTCACATTCAGCATGCCCGCAATCTCCTCGGTTGAGCGACCATCGATTTCGAACAGTATCACGATCAATCGTTGCCGGTCGGGCAGGGATTCGAGGGCCTCGCTCAAAGAGCTTCGGAGCTCCGAACGCTCCGCCTCCCAGTCCGGCCGGGTCCCGCCGGGGATGGCCTCAGGATCGTGAGACTCGGTTCGGCGTACCGTCTGCTTGCGGTGTTGGTCGCGCCCCAAATTGATCAGCAGGCGAGTGAACCAGGGTTCGAATGACCGAGAGGCGTCGAAGGTACCGATGCGTTCGAGCGCTCTCAAGAACGCGTCCTGCACCAGATCGTCGGCATCGTCGGGATTTTGCATCAGGCGCTTCGCAATCAGGCGCGCCCGGGGTAGATGCCGTCTTACCAGCAGATCGAATGCCGACCGGTCGCCGGCCTGGACCCGGAGGATCAGGTCGCGTTCGTCGTTGACGTCGATGGCCTCAGGCAGGGCGACCGCCAACACCTGCTCCATAATCAGGCCGCTCTCCCGGCCCAGGCGAACCTAGCGATGACAATCTCCTGGTCCAGGCGACCACAGGCCCGGGTTGGGGTGGTTCAGGCGAGCTCAACTGCATATATACGGGCGCCACTCACGGGTGTTGGGCAGACTCCCCGCCCAACGTTCGGCGTCCCCGCCGCGTAAACCTCCCTGAAGTCGAAATGAGCCGTCCATGACCTTCAGTTTGCCCTGGCCAGAAAAGAGCGGCAACTGGAAGACCCTCAACCGGAGTCCGACATGTCTCGCCCTTCATATACCGTCCCCTCCGTGCCCCGTCTGGCCCGGATGTTTGCCGCCATCTCCCTATTGCTTGGTCTCGGCGCCGGAGTGGCCCAGGCCCAAGGTGGCTCCGACCCCGGAGGCGACCATGCGCATCCGCCTCATCACCATATGCAACGTTCGGCTGCCCTGGACGGCCCCCCCGCGCCGGCCGTCCTGCGAGATTCCATCCAGCTGAGTGGCAAGGGCCTGCAGCAGTATACCAAGCGTTATGAGGGCCACATGTCCGCCACCAAAGCCAGCCGCGACAGCCTCCGGGCCGGCATGCAGGCCGCCCGCTCGGCCTTCGAAAAGGGGAACCGTTCGGAAGCTCAATCCCGGAGGGAAGGGCTGGAGAAGCAATGGAAACGGCTGGTCGAGCAGGACAAGAAGTTTGAGGCCGGTCTCAAGGACATCCTGACGAAGGACCAGCAAACCCGCTACCAGCAGCTGCAGGAGAACCGGAAACAGCAAGCGCGGGATCACTGGCGGCATGACCATGATGACCGTCGCGCACCGGCTGATTCAGCCGCACAGACCAGGTGAGAGAGACAATGGATCTGGACGACATTCCAGTTGGCCGGGTTCTGACCCGCCGAGAGGCCCTTGCTTTTCTCGGAGCCACCGGAGCCCTCTTGTTCTTTGGCTGCTCAGACTCAACAGCCAGCAGCACCGGCAGTGACGGCAGCTCGTCCTGCCTGGTGCGGCCGGAGCTGACCGAGGGACCATACTTCGTGGACCAGGAGCTGAACCGGTCTGACATTCGGAGCGACCCCAGTACGGGAGTTGTGAAGCCCGGAGCGCTGCTCGCCCTGACCTTTAATGTCAGCAGAGCCACGTCCTCCGCCTGTGAGCCCCTGGCCAATGCCATTGTCGACGTATGGCACTGCGACGCGTTGGGCGTCTACTCGGATGTCAGCGATCCCGGGTTCAACACCGCGGGCCAGAAGTTCCTCCGGGGCTACCAGGTGACCGGGGCCGATGGAGTCGCACGATTCACATCGATCTATCCGGGCTGGTATCAGGGTCGAGCCGTGCACATCCACTTCAAGATCCGATCTTCTACTTCAGCGGCGGCAGCCTACGAATTCACCTCGCAGCTGTTCTTCGACGACACGCTCAGTGATCAGGTCCATGCCCGGCAGCCCTACGCGGCCAAGGGCCAAAGGAATCTGAGGAATTCGGGAGATGGGATTTACAATCAGGGTGGATCACAGCTGGTCCTCGAGGTAACGCCGACCAGCGATGGCTACGCCGCGACGTTCGACATCGCGCTGGATAACGCCTAGGATAAAGCCAAACGCCCCGCCGGAAGGCGGGGCGTCACGTCTTTGGCGGAGGGCTCAACGCCTGGCAGCCTCGCCCTGCTGATGCGCCTCGACGAACCACAGCCACTTGTCTATCCCACGAGAGATCTCGGTCAGGATATCGGCGCCATCGGCGTCTCCCAGCTCGTCGAGCTGGTCGATTGCCTCCCGGCAGACCCGGCCGAAGGAGGCCAGCGCACTGGACAGGGCATCCACGTGGTCCTCGGCGCTGCTGATTTCCAGCGGGTACTCTCCCAGCGTCGAGCGTTCTGCAACGCACCGCGCCGTGCCCTCGGCAACTCCTCCCAGCTGCACCACCCGCTCGGCCAGCAGGTCGACGTATTCCTCGACGTCGGTGTTGATGTCATCGAACAGCTTGTGGAGGCCGATGAAGCTGGGTCCCTTCACGTTCCAGTGGGCCTGCTTGCATTGGGTCTGAAGGTCTATGCAGTCGGCCAGCCGCCGGTTCAGCAGCTCCGCAATCTGGCTCCGGGCCTCGACCGGAATGTCATTCTTGGTGGAGAAGAGATGGCTGGTATCGGCGTCCCGCGAAGCACGCGAGCTCTGCTGCCGATTGGAAGGTGCTGCAGTCTTCGAGATCATGAATAACTCCTGAATGAATGAGAATCAGAGTCTGGAGTCTAGCGCTGACGGGGAGCTGGTTCTGTGACTCGGATCGCCTGCCGGCTCCATGGACGAGCCGCGCCAGAGTACCAGATGCTCAGGAGAGGACAGGCCCCGGCGGATGCGGAAGCCAATGCCCTGCAGCTGGGCAACAACCCGGTCGGTTCCGTCCGGACCTATGAGCCGGTCGGGTGATTCGAGCACTATCTGGATGACCGTGGGGAGCTCGGCGCCATCGAAGAGATCCGCTTCAACCCCTTCCTCATCAACCACCAGCAAAGTGGGTCGGATTTTCGCTACCACATGATTCAGGGCCCTGCCGGAAACCTCCACCGGCCGTGCACCCGCTCGCCGCCGCACCACCGAAGTCGAAATGCGATGTTCATCCCGGTAAAGGGTAACCCTGCCCGGCTGGGCCCCCACGGCACAGATCTCGAGTGAGGGCTCCACGCCATTCAGCTGATACGTTTCCCTGATACACGGTTCCAGGTCCGGATCCGCCTCGTAGGCGAAAACCCGGTCTGATCCTATCTGTTTTGCGCAGTAGGCCGATACCAGGCCGAGCCCGGCGCCAATGTCCAGCACGGTATCATCGGGCGTGAGCAGTGTGCCGAGGAGTTGCAACACATCCCGCTCAGTCCTCCCTTTGCTCAGGGCCTTTTCCACCCTGCGAGACATGTGGCGACCAACACGGATCTGGATACCCTCGATGGTGATCGAGGTCCGGCGGGTAACCCGCCATTGGTAGCCTAGCCAGCTCAGGGCCCGTCGTAGCTTTCTCCGCACCGGGCCCCGGGAATAGTTTGACATACCCAATCAATTTAGCTGTCACGGGGAGGGGGGGAGCAGGAGATTATGCCGCTTTCCGACGGAAGTCCCGGCTGGAGGAGGCCAGGGTGAGCCGCGAACACTCCCTGGGCAAAGGCCCTGGAAGTAGAAGCTTCTGAGCCGACTCAAATGCCTCAATGGCCTCCCGTTCGGCTTCGGGCATGTCGGCCCATCCATTGTAGTCGCAGCTGAACACCGTCTTCCCACCCTCTCCCTGGAAACATGCCGAGGGAACTGCCTGGACCAGTGTGAACGCAGTAGCGCTGGAACGGTTGCTATCAGTGTACCGAACGTGAGGCGAGGCGCCCGGCACGAAACCCCGCAGCCGGTACCCCTACCCCGCAGGATCGCGATGGGAGAACACGTTGACACGAGGTGAGTACCTGACCTCTTTGCTAGTGGCCCGATTGGCCCAGGAAGAGGACCCTCATTTGCGGAAACTCCTATGTCAGATCACGTGTACAAGACCATCGAGCTGGTGGGATCCTCGAACAAAGGCATGGAAGACGCGGTGGAAAAGGCCATCGGGAAGGCGGCCGCAACCGTGCGCAACCTGCGTTGGTTCGAAGTGCTGGACACCCGCGGGCACATCGAGGGAGGCAGGGTGGCCCACTGGCAGGTTACCCTGAAGCTGGGCTTTACTCTGGAGTAGCCGGCATCGGCTCAGCTGGCACATCGAAAGTCAAGTCGTCACCGGGGCTGCTCTGCTATCTCCGGTCTACTACCTCTTCTCACATTGTCGAGCACACCATGTCACCCCGCCAATCCACACCCGCCGAGCGCCAGATCCAGGTGCGTCAGGTTACCCACGTACAGGCCTCCTGGACCGAGCAAGAACGCGGTGGTCCCGGTGCCTTCACTGTACAGCTCATTCTGGATCATGGCGCCGACGAGTACGTCCTGCGGCCGACGGCAGAGGACACCGATGTGCTGGTGAAGCTGCTGGCGCGGAGCTCGAACGCCACCTTCGACGTCGACCGCAAGGTGCTGATGTTCGGCAATCTTGCGATCGAGTAGAGCCACGGCTACCGCTGTGTCTGCGGCGCGCTGTCTGCCGCCGTTGGGCTGGGAGGAGTGGAGGTTCCTCCCCTTAAGGCGTAGACAACCCAGACGACGAGGATCAGAACCAGGGCCCAGATCCATACCCGCTTCAGGCTCCGTTGAGAAGCAGGCTCGGTCATACCTACCTCCGATTAAAGGTTAACCATCCGCTTGAAGGATACCTCCTAAAAGGAAAAACGCGCCGGGGGACAACCCCGGCGCGTTCTTCGGCCTGACCCTGCTAGCTAGATCACCTTGCCTCGCCGGACCCGGAAGTCGACCACATTCTTCATCCATGACCAGAGCGAATCCTGCTGTTCCGGCCGTCCAGTCGAGACAAAGTGGCGCCGCCAGCCCTCCATCACTTCCGCGTCCTGGGTCCAGAGCCGCACCCGCTTGCGCGGCACGTTCTGCTCCCACCGTTGAGCGACCTTGGGCGAAGCATACAACAACCGGACGGTGACGCTCCGGGAGAGATACTCGAGTGGCGTCATGTTGATGCGGCGGTAGAGCTCATCGCCTTTAGCCCCGGGAATGTCGGGAACACCGTCGGAGAACATCACGATGCTGAGCGGCGCCAGGCCCAAATTCTGCCGCTGTACGTGCACCGCTACACGCTCGAAGAAGGCATTGTAGTCGGTGATCGGGTCATCCTCCGGGAACCAGGCCCGAAGACTCGCGGCGATCTGGGAGGGGGACTTGCCGGTCAGGTCCTGAATCGGGTGAAAGGTCTTGGCTTCACCCGGCCGCTGGCCCCCCATGGTGCCGATGAAGACGTCCGTGGGCCGGCGCAGTTCCTGAAATCCCTTCATGTGAGCGTAGATGTACAGCGCCGCGAAGTCGATGGCATCGTCGAAGTGCCCGCCTTTGCGGAACGAGCCCGAGACGTCCAACCCGATCACCAAGGTTGACTTCGAGGGCGGAGCGTTCTTGGGCTGGGCGCAGCCAACCATCAAGGCGCCCAGTGTTGCGGCTATCAGCAACGAGCGCTTCATACGGCCGCCTGGGGTGCGTTTCCCCGGACTTTGCGATCCACCGACAGTGGAGTTGCTGCCTGCACGTCCTCTAAGGAGCGGAACGGCAGGGTGAAATGGGGACGTCCGAGCAGAACAACCAGCCAGAAATTGAAACCGGATGCCAGCAGCTGAAGCACGGGTAGCGTGAGCAATTCGAACATTTCCCGGGCTTCGGCCTTGAACCAGTCAACCTCGGCCTTCAGCGCCGCAATGGGGACCTTCCAGAACTCGGGCTGCCGCGGCGGTGCCAGGTCGCTGGAGGGGCTGTGGCTTAGAGTCTCCCGGGCCAGTACGGCAATGAGGGCGGGGGTCCCGTAGCGGCCAAACAGGAACCAGGTCATCCCACGCACGCCAAGCCAGCCGGCAAAGGCAACCGCCAGAGTCCCCACGATTCCCATATTGAACCCTTGCTGGGCCATCCAGGGCGTGATCGCGTCCACCAGCTCGCGGTAGAGGAACAGCACCTCGAACATGGCCACCACCATCTCGATCACGGTCATCGAGATGATGGTACCGTACTGCTTGCTCTTGATGGCGTCGTTCAAAGCCTGGACGCAGGCGAAGCTGCCACCCACCAGGAAGAAGAGGAACATGTACAACAAGGTCGTCAGCATGATCGGGGTCGGCTCGAAACCCACGAGATCAGCCAACAGCTCGTTCATGGTGGGGCGAAGCGTGAACGTAAAGATGGTGGCTTCCACTGCCGACCAGACGATCAGCAGAATGAACGCCAGCCATGGCACGCCTGGCTTGAAGTAGCGACGCGAGGTCCAGTCCAGAATCGCAAAGGGAGAGTTCAGCGCACCCTTGATCGCGTTCCAGATCAGGCGCGCACAGGCGCGGATTGCGCTGCCGATCCAGCCTAGTAAGACGAAAAGAAACCGCGCCATACCGGCCCAGTAGAAGCAGGCCATCCGGCCCACATCCCACCAGGACATCAGGAGCGCGGTCAGGAAATACCCGCGGCCGGAGCGAA
>Ga0126307_10003420_pt1 | contig 10852 bp, 12 predicted proteins | sample Plot28_FD_89955 | JGI IMG/M metagenome (GOLD analysis project Ga0126307, IMG submission 89955) | Serpentine soil microbial communities from UC McLaughlin Reserve, CA, USA - Plot28 | ecosystem: Environmental > Terrestrial > Soil > Grasslands | place: USA: UC McLaughlin Reserve, Lake County...
CAAGTCTGGATAGGCTCCAGTTAGTGGGCACCGACCCGAGCGAGATCCTCCGTGACCGCGGCCTCCGCGTCACGGCGCAGCGCCTGGCCATCCTTCGCGCGATCGCCGATGCGCCCCACGTGACCGCCGACGTCGTCGCCGACGCCGTCCGGCGCGAGATCGGCACGATCTCGATCCAGGCGGTCTACGACGCGCTCGGGACGCTGACCGAGACGGGCCTCCTGCGGCGCATCCAGCCCGCCGGCTCGCCGGCGCGCTACGAGGACCGCGTCGGGGACAACCACCACCACCTCGTGTGCCGCGTCTGCGACCGCATGGTCGACGTCGACTGCGCCGTCGGCGACGCCCCGTGCCTGACGGCCGTGGAGGACCTCGGCTACGAGGTGGACGAGGCCGAGGTCATCTACTGGGGCCGGTGCCCCGAGTGTCTGAGCGCGTGAAAGAGAAAGGACCACCGTGACCCAGAGCGTGAGCGAAAGCGAGAACCCGGCGATCCCGAGCCCGACGCCGAAGGCGGGCCGGCCGCAGACGAACCGGGACTGGTGGCCGAACCAGCTCCACCTGAGCGTCCTGCACCAGCACTCGTCGCTCTCCAACCCGCTGGGCGAGGAGTTCGACTACGCCGCGGCGTTCGAGCGCCTCGACCTCGAGGCGCTGCGACAGGACCTGATCGACCTGATGACCACGTCGCAGGACTGGTGGCCGGCCGACTACGGCCACTACGGGCCGCTGTTCATCCGCATGAGCTGGCACGCCGCGGGCACCTACCGCATCGCCGACGGCCGGGGCGGCGGCGGCGAGGGCGCGCAGCGCTTCGCCCCGCTCAACAGCTGGCCCGACAACGCGAGCCTGGACAAGGCGCGCCGGCTGCTCTGGCCGATCAAGCGCAAGTACGGCCAGGCGCTCTCGTGGGCTGACCTCCTGGTCTACGCCGGCAACGTCGCCATGGAGTCGATGGGCTTCAAGACCTTCGGCTTCGGCTTCGGGCGCGAGGACATCTGGGAGCCCGAGGAGATGTTCTGGGGCCCCGAGGACAGCTGGCTCGGAGACGAGCGCTACAGCGGCGAGCGGGAGCTCGCGGGTCCGCTGGCGGCCGTCCAGATGGGCCTCATCTACGTGAACCCGGAAGGTCCCGGCGGCGACCCGGACCCGGTGGCGGCCGCCCGGGACGTCCGCGAGACGTTCAGCCGCATGGCGATGAACGACGAGGAGACGGTCGCCCTCATCGTCGGCGGTCACACGTTCGGCAAGACGCACGGCGCCGTGAGCCCCGACAACCTCGGCCCGGAGCCCGAGGGCGCGCCGATCGAGCAGCAGGGCCTGGGATGGAAGGGCAGCCTCGAGAACGGCAACGGCGTTCGCATGCTCACGAGCGGGCTCGAGGGCGCCTGGACGAACCAGCCGACGAAGTGGGACAACGGCTTCCTCGCGAACCTGTTCGAGTACGAGTGGGAGCTGACGGAGAGCCCGGTGGGCGCGAAGCAGTGGACGCCGGCGAACCCCGAGGCCGACGGGACGGTGCCGGACGCCCACGACCCGGCGAAGCGCCACGCGCCGATGATGCTCACGACGGACCTGGCGCTGAAGGTCGATCCCGGCTTCGGCCCGATCGCGCGGCGGTTCTACGAGAACCCCCACGAGCTCGACGAGGCGTTCGCGAAGGCCTGGTACAAGCTGCTCCACCGCGACATGGGCCCGGTGTCGCGCTACCTCGGCCCCTGGGTTCCCGAGCCGCAGCTCTGGCAGGACCCCGTCCCGGCGGTCGACCACGAGCTGATCGACGAGGCGGACGTCGCGGCGCTGAAGGAGACGATCCTCGCCTCGGGGCTGTCCACCTCACGGCTCGTCGCCACCGCCTGGTCGGCGGCCGCCTCGTTCCGCGGCACCGACATGCGCGGCGGGGCGAACGGGGCGCGGATCCGCCTGGCGCCGCAGAAGGACTGGGACATCAACGAGCCGGCGGAGCTGGCCGCGACGCTCCAGACGCTCGAGGGGATCAGGCAGGAATTCAACCGCGGCGACAAGCAGGTCTCGCTCGCCGACCTGATCGTCTTGGGCGGATGCGCGGCGGTCGAGCAGGCGGCGAAGGCCGCCGGCCACGACGTCACCGTCCCCTTCGTGCCCGGTCGCACGGACGCCACCGAAGAGCAGACCGACGCCGAGTCGTTCGCCGTGCTCGAGCCCACCGTCGACGCCTTCCGGAACTACATCCGTCCGGGTGAGCGCCTCGTCCTCGAGCACGGGCTGCTCGAGCGCGCCTACATGCTGCGGCTGACCGCTCCGGAGACGACCGCCCTGATCGGCGGGATGCGCGCGCTGAACGCCAACGCCGGCGGATCCCGGCACGGCGTCTTCACCGACCGCCCCCAGACGTTGAGCAACGACTTCTTCGTGAACCTGCTCGACATGGGAACGGAGTGGAAGGAGTCCGGCACCGAGCACGTGTACGAGGGGAGCGATCGCGGCACGGGCGAGCTCCGGTGGACGGCCACCGCCGCGGACGTCGTGTTCGGCTCGCACTCCCAGCTGCGGGCGCTCTCGGAGGTCTACGCGGCCGACGACGGGGAGGCGAGGCTCGTGCGCGACTTCGTCGCCGCCTGGGACAAGGTCATGAGCCTCGACCGGTTCGAGCTGCGCTGATCCGGTCGTCGCTCATGGCCTCGTACGTCCTCAACGAGCCCGCCGTCACCCGCGCTCGGGGAGGCGTCTAGGTCACCCGGCAGAACAGCGTCTGCCGCTGGGGCAGGGCGCCGCCTTGGCCCGTCAGCCCCGCCAGCACGGAGGCCGACGTGCTGCAGCCGGGCGCCGACGGGTTGCGCTGGCACGGCGTCAGCGCCGCGATCCAGCCCTGGACCTCCGGGTCGGTGCGCGCGGCCGCGGCGACGGTGTCCTGGATCCAGCCGTCGTAGGGGGTGGGCAGCGGCTTGACGCCCTGGCCGCCGACGCCGTCGGTGACGCGAGCGCCGCCCGGTTGGCCGTTGGCCAGGAAGACCCGGCCCGCGACGTTTGCGTCGGTCGCGCTTCCGTCGCCGTTGGGATCGAGGTCGAGCACGGTCAGCATGTTCGAGAACTGGCTGGCGATGTGGGCGTACCAGCCGCCGCCGAGCTTCATCCCGAAGTTCGCGCCGTGGGCGCCGTTCGCGGTCCCGGCGCGCGCCGGGATCCCGACGATGCGCACGACCTGATCGGTGCGGGTGTCGATGATGGCGACGTGGTCCGGTGAGCCGGTGCACGGGCGGGCGACGGTGCTCAGCGAGAGCACCGCGGTGGCGACGAAGCGCCCGTCGGGGCTGACCGGCGTCTGGATCGGCACCTGCAGCGTGTCGAAGACGTCGAACGCCGCGCCGCGGCGGCAATCGGGCGTGAGCGTCACCGGGATGTGCTTCAGCACGGTCAGGGTGTTCAGGTCGATGACCGTCACCCGGCCGCTGACGATGTTGGCGACGTAGGCCTTGTTGCCCTGGCTGACGCCCTGGATGCCGGTGGCGACGGGCATGGAGATCGGCGGTGCGCGGAACTCGCGCAGCACGCGGTTGGTCCCGGTCTCGACCACGGAGATCGAGCCCGCCACGCCGAGGCCCTTGAAGACGTTCGGGAACACCGTGCGGGCGCCGTCGGACGTCGTCCATTGCGCGTGCGGGTGGTTGCGGCCGGCGCCGGTCGGGTCGCTGTCGACGATCCGCTGCGGAGTGGCCCCGCCCGGGTCCTCGAGGGTCCGGAAGATGTCACGGGCAGACAGCGGAAGCGTCGAGAGCCGGGGCCGCGCAGGGTTGGTGACCGTGTGCGTCGGCGCGTCGCCGACGTCGACCGTCGTCAGCACGTCGCCGGTCCGGCGGGCGATCTTGTTGTGCCAGCGGCCGAACCAGTGGCCGTTGTAGACCGTCCGGTTGAGCGTGTCCGCCCACATGTTGTGCGGGTTGTTCCAGCGCCCGCGCGCCTCCGGGTCCAGCCCCGTGACCTCGCGCTCGACGGTGAACCCGGCGGCGTCGACCACCGTGATCGTCCCCGGCTTGGGCACCCCGCGGTCGTCGGTCTGGCCGGCCACCGCCTCGAACTGCGTGTCCACCCACACCTCGCCCACGCCGGGGACGGCGGGGTTGAACGCGTCGGCGCGGGTCCGGATGTCCCACTTGGCGCGCTTGTCGGCATCCGTCGGCGCCACCGTCGGCAGGACGCCGAGCACCGCGCCGGCCGGAAGCGAGCTCGCGCCGAGATGCCCGATGAACGGAAGCTGCTCGGCCGTGACCGGCGGCACGTCGCCGTTGCGGTCCTCGACCGCGACCACGCCGGTCATGTAGGGATGCACCTTGCAGAGGAAGAGGTAGACGCCGGGAACGTCGAACTCGGCCGACGCGATGCCGCCGCTCCTGGAGTCGTCCTGGTCGACCGTGAGCGTCGAAGCGGGGGGCTTGATGACGAGCGTGGCGGTGTGGCGCGTGTTCGTGAGCTCGCCGGCCTCGAAGTCGACCCGGCCGCCCTGGCGCACGGTGGACACCGGCGTGCCCGAGGCCTCGCTGCGGAACCAGTTCCCCGGCGTGTCCGTGAGCTGCATCTCGTCCCGCGACGGCGCCTGGGCCGGCGCCGCCGCCGGCACCGCTGCGAACAGAACCGTGATGACGCCGACGACGATCGCGCTGCGCATTGCCTCTCCTCTCAGAGCCCTCACAAGGCACTACGCGGAACCGGCCGCAGAGTTCGGTGCAACCTGCGAACGGGTGGGGTAGGAGGGGAGCAACGTGGCCGGAGAGCGCAACCCGAGCGAGCAGCGGGGCGGAACGACGCCCGACGAGGCGGAGGCCCGTGAGAAGGGCGTCTGGGCGGGCCGCGCCGGCGAGGGCGTCGTGCCGGCCGATCTCGGAGGATCCGACGCGGCCTCCGAGATGCTCGACGAGGACCCGGAGCTCGAGAGCTCGGTCCTGGGGCGGACGACAGGCTCCAAGGAGCCGGCGACCGAGGACGGCATCGACCTGACCGCGGGCGACGAGGCCGACGCGACGACCGACGGCGGCGCCGATCCGCCGGAGGGAGCCGAGCCCGACACCAAGGACATCGGCGCCCCGAGGCGCCAGCCGAACACCGACAACGCCGCCGGCTAGCGGCGCCGCAGGCTCGGATCGTGCTCGTCGGTGGCTGAGACGTTCACCGTGCGGCAGACGCCGCAGCGGACGCGGACCTTGTAGGTCATCTGGAGCTCGTGCATCGCCTCGGCGAGCACGTTGCCGCACTTGACGCAGACGTAGTCGTCGGGGCCGTTGCCGCGAAAGGCGGGGCGATCGGGCTCCTCCTGGACCGCGGTTCCTCCGTCGTAGGGCACCTCGCCCGGGCGGACCTCCCGCATCTCGATCCTCGCCATCGCCCGGTCAGATCTGGCCGAGCTTGGACGTGAAGTCCGTGATCAGCCCGTCGAGCACGCCGATCACCACGCCCTCGCCCATGGAGGCGGCCTTGCCCGTGATCTGGGCGCGCGTGTGGATCGTGCCGCCTCCGTCGTCGAGCCGGAAGGTGACGTCCGCGTTGGCGTGGCCCTGCCCGCCGGCCTCCTTGGATCGGACGCGCACGAGCGCGGTGTGGGCCTGGGGATCCTGCTCGACGACCTCCACGGTGCCGAGCAGCTTCATCGACATCGCGCCCATCCGCATGACGATCTCGGCCTTCACCTTGCCCGGTTCGATCACCTCCGTCACCCGCCCGCCCTCGACGGCCGGAACGACGCGCTCGAGGTCGGTGATCGCGGCGAAGCTCTCGTCGATCGGCTTCGCCGTCGAGAACGGATGGTCCAGCTCGATGGCCATGCGGCTGCTCCTTGTCGAAGGGGTTCCCAATATATGCTCGGCGCGTCGTGATCCCGGCAGGCACGTACCGGCTCGGGCCCGGCAACGCCACCCTCCTCGTGCGGACGCGGCGCGGGGGCGCCGCCGCGAAGGCCGGCCACGATCTCGACCTGCACGTCGGCGCCTGGGAGGCGACGCTCGAGACCGGCGAAGACGCCGACTCGACGCGCCTCGAGCTCGCGGCCGACCCGACCTCCCTGAGGGTGCAGAGCGCCACGGGCGGGATGCAGGCCCTCGGCGACGAGGACGAGGCCAACATCCATCAGACCATCGACGAGGAGGTCCTCAAGCGCCGGGACATCCGGTTCCGCTCGACGCACGTCGAGCGTGACGGCGAGCGCCTGCGCGTGGAAGGCGAGCTGACGTTGGCCGGTGCGACCCGGCCCGTGGCGTTCGACCTCCAGGCCGGCGATGACGGAGCGCTCGCCGCCAGGGCCGTCGTCACGCAGACGCGCTGGGGCATGAAGCCCTACTCCGCGCTGTTCGGTGCGTTGAAGGTACTGGACGACGTCGAGGTCGTCTTCGACGGCCGCCTCGAGGCGCGCTAGTCCCGATAGACCGTCTGCGCGTCGAGTCCTCCCTCGACGCCCGGCGGCAGCGCACCGGTGCCGTGCGCGTAGAGGGCGAGGTCCTCGATCGTCTTCACCCGCGACGGGTCGGCGCCGTCGCCGGCGGCCCACGCGCCGTTGGACCACGTGAGCGTCTCGGGCGGGGCGTCGAGCGCCATCCCCGCGAGCAGCTGCGCCTTGTCGCGGATCTTGGCGGTGGCGCCCGAGATCGCCGCGCGTGTGCCGGCCGAGGGGCTCGTGTTGTAGCCGTGACCGACGCCGAAGCGGTCGGTGTCGGCGGCCACGACCTTGACGTCGAGCGCCGGCACCCCGAGCTCGGAGCCGACGAGCGCGGCGTAGTCGGGCTCCCTGCCGTCGGACTCGGTGGTGAGGCTCAGCACCATCTTGCCGGTCGGGTGGACGCGCAGGAACACTGCTCGGTAGGCCTCGTCAGCCACCTCTGGTCTCCTCTGGGTCGGGCTTGGTCTCGGACGCGAGCCGCTGTCGCTCCTGGTGAGCGGTCAGCGCGTTGTGCTCCTCGAGATCGCAGAACGCGGGCTGCGGGCCGCCGAGGGGATGCGGAGGGACCGCGGGCCGGTCGCAGCCGGGGTAGATGCACGTCTTATCCCTCGTCATCGATCACCCACCCCGGGCTCGTGTTGCCCCGGCTCGGACCGTGGCCGCTCGGCATCGCGACGGAGCTGCCCGGGACCGGCGTGGCGCTGGCCCACGGCTCGGGCTCGCCGGCCTTGACGGCGTCGGGCGCCTCCGGGCGTGCGACCGGTGCCGTGCCCGCGATCGCCGCGACGACCTCGCCGAGGGCCTCGAAGCTGTGGCCGCTCACCAGCGCGTCGCAGTGCGGCAACGCCGCGACCATGCCGCCCGCCTGCACCGAGAACGCGCTCGCGCCGACGCGGGGATTGACCCAGACGATCCGGTGGGCCAGGCGCCCGAGGCGCTGCATCTCGCGACCCACGAGCATCGGGTCCCCGCGCTCCCAGCCGTCGGAGAGGATCACGACGACGGCGCCACGCGCCATCCCGCGACGCCCGTGGCGGTCGTTGAACGCCTTCAGGGCGTCGCCGATCCGGGTCCCGCTCGACCAGTCCGGCGCCGCGGCGGCGGCGCGCTGGATCGCCCGCTCGGGGTGGCGGCCGGCCAGCGCGCGGGTCAGGCGGGTCAGGCGCGTGGCGAAGGCGAACGCCTCGACGTGCGCGCCGCTGCCGGCGGCGGAGGTCAGGAACTGGAGGTACGCGCGCGCGTAGGGCTCCATCGAGCCCGAGATGTCGCAGAGCATCACGAGCCGGCGGGGTGCGACGCGGCGGCGCCGGCGCTTGACACGGATCGGCTCGCCGCCGGTGCGCAGGCTCGTGCGCAGCGTCCGCCGCATGTCGACCTTGGGCCCGTGCCGGCCGGTCTCGTGGCGGCGCGTGCGCCGCAGCGGGGTGGCGACCTGCAGGCGCGACATGAGCCGGTAGAGCTGCGCGAGCTCGTGCGGCTCGAGCGCGTCGAAGCGCTTGCCGGCCAGGCGCTCCTCGTCGCTCGCCATCGCCAGCGGGACCTCGACCTCGGCGCCGTCGCCATCGCGCGCCGAGGACGGCGACGCCCGGGCGCCCGGAGCGCCGGTCGCGGCCCTCTGATCGCCCACGGGCCGCTCGTCCGGCGGCGCCGGGACGGTCGGCGCGTCGTCGAGCTGCCGCTCGTCCGGTGCGGCGGCGCCGCCGAACACCGAGGCGAAGACCGCGTCGAAGGCCTGCACGTGCGCCTGGTCGGACACGAACACCGAGCGGGCGGTCCAGTACAGGCGCCGGCGCGAGACGGGCCGCGCGAGCGAGAGCGCCTTGGCGAAATCGGCCGGGCGCTCCGGGGTCGTCGGCACGCCGGCGTCGTGCAGCCGCCGGCTCAGGGCCGCCGCCAGCGGCGGGAGGTCGAGGGCGATGGTCTCGACGCCGAAGTCGCTCACCGCTCCAGCACGAGCTGCTCGAGACCGGCCGCGCGGATCACCTCCTGGTCCTCGTCGTACTTGAGCACCGATCCGAGCGTCCGATCGACGGCCGCGGCGTCGAGGCGCTCGACCCCGAGCAGGCGCAGCGCGGCCAGCCAGTCGATCGCCTCGGCGATCCCCGGCGGCTTCTGGACGTCCGAATCGCGCATGCGCGAGACGGCGTCGGCGACCTGGACGGCCAGCGTCTCCGACGCGCCCTTGACGCGGCGGCGCACGATCTCGACCTCGCGCCGCGGGCTCGGATAGGCGATCCAGTGGTACAGGCAGCGGCGCTTGACGGCGTCGTGCAGGTCCCGGGTGCGGTTGGAGGTCAGGACGATCACGGGTGGGTGGGCGGCGACGATGGTCCCGAGCTCGGGGATCGTCACGCCGGCCTCCGCCAGCAGCTCGAGCAGGAACGCCTCGAAGTCGTCGTCGGCGCGGTCGATCTCGTCGATCAACAGCACCGCGGGGCGCGGACCCGGATGCTCGAGCGCCCGCAGCAGCGGCCGCCGGATCAGGTAGTCGGGGCCGAACAGCGTCTCCTCCGTCAGCGTCTCGCCGCCCGCCTCCGCGAGCCGGATGCTCAGCAGCTGGCGGGGGTAGTTCCACTCGTACAGGGCCTCCGCGGCGTCGATCCCCTCGTAGCACTGAAGGCGGATCAGCGGTGTGTCCAGCACGGCGGCCAGCGACTTCGCCGCCTCGGTCTTGCCGACGCCCGCCTCGCCCTCCAGCAGCAGCGGCTGCGGCAGGCGGAGGCTCAGGAACATCGATGTCGCGAGACCCTCGTCGACGAGGTAGTCGGCGCTCGCCAGGCGCTGGGCGAGCGTCTCGACGTCGGGCGCCAGCCGCGCGATCTCGCTCATCGGACCGCCGCGTAGTCCTCGGGCGTGTCGACGTCGCGCGGGATCGTCCCGGCGATCGGCACGTCGGCCACCTCGTCGCCGGCCTGGTCGAGCAGCCGCCACACCCCCTTGTCGCCGTGGAGGTCGGCGAGCGCGCCGAACACGCGACGGGCGAAGGCGATGGGGTGGCCGCGCCCGTCGTCGTAGCGGCAGACCGCGAGCGGAGCTTCGCCACGGCCGGCGAGCAGCGCGGCGACCGTGTCCGGCGTCACGCCGGGCTGATCGCCGAGCATCAGCACGAGCACGTCGCAGCGCGGGTCGACGACCGCGAGCGCCGCGGCGATCGAGGACGAGCAGCCCTCGCCGTATGCCTCGTTGACGACGACGTCGGCGCCGGTCAGGTCCACGCCCGCGCGAACGGCGTGCGCGGAGCCGCCGATCGCCACCACGAGCTGGTCGAAGCCGCACATGCGCGCGACGCCGACGACATGGCCCAGCAGCGTCCCGTCGCGGTACGGGAGCAGCTGCTTGGGCCGCCCGAGGCGCCTGGAACCGCCCGCGCCGAGCACGAGGCCGCAGACGAACGGATCACTCCGATACGGCATGCTGCGTCTCGAACTTCGCCTTGCAACCCTCGCAGCAGAAGTAGACGGTCTCGCCGTCGTGCTCGAGCGAGACGCTGCTCGCCACGGCGGCGACGGTCATCCCGCAGATCGGGTCGACCGCCGTGACCGCCGCCCGCTCGTCGCGCCGCACCTGCACGATCCTCGCGAGGATCGAGAGGGCGATCTCCTCCGGGGTGCGGGCGCCGATGGCGAGGCCCGCCGGCGTGTCGATGCGATCGAGCAGCGCGCCGGCGACACCGTCGCCCCGCAGCTCGCCGATCACGCCCTGGCCGCGCCGGCCGCTGGCCACGAGGCCGACGTAGGGCAGCTCGGCCTCGAGGCCGCGGCGCAGCGCGGGAAGCTCCTCGCGGCCGTGCCCGGCGACGACGAGCGCGAGGTCGTCGGGCCGGGGCTCGAAGTCCCCGCCCACCACGCCGACCATGTCGAGCCCGAGCTCCGCGCCGATCCGCAGCAGCGCATGCACGATCGGCGTGTCGCCTTCGACCAGGACGCGTGGCGCACGCACGACCGGCTCGAGGAAGACCTCGATCATCCCGCCGGAGAGGCATGGGTTCTGCACCGTGACGACACCGCTCTCCTCTGCCTCGCCGAACGGAACGATCCGCAACAGCAGGGGCTCGCCGCTCTCGATCGCCTCCAGCGCCTTCGTGCGCACGCTCTCCTCCGCGCAGTCGCCGCCGACGAACCCCTCGATCGTGCCGTCGCCCAGGACGAGCGCGGTGTTGCCCGCCCTCGCGCTCGTCGGGCGCTGCACCCGCACGACCGTGGCGCAGACGTACGGGAGGCCCGCCTCGGCGAGCTCTTGCGCCCGCCGCGAGAGTGCCGGGCTCATCATTGCGGTGGCTGCGGCCGCCCCTGCATCGCGGCCCACACACGGGCCGGGGTGCACGGCATGTCGATGTGCTCGACGCCGTGCGTCTCATACAGCGCGTCGATGACCGCGTTGACGATGGCCGGCGGCGAGCCGACGTTCGGCGACTCGCCGACGCCCTTGGCGCCGAGCGGGTGATGCGGGCAC
>Ga0126307_10003422_pt1 | contig 10851 bp, 6 predicted proteins | sample Plot28_FD_89955 | JGI IMG/M metagenome (GOLD analysis project Ga0126307, IMG submission 89955) | Serpentine soil microbial communities from UC McLaughlin Reserve, CA, USA - Plot28 | ecosystem: Environmental > Terrestrial > Soil > Grasslands | place: USA: UC McLaughlin Reserve, Lake County...
CACCCCCAGCAGGGCTGGCACGTGCGCCTCACCGTGCACGCCGAGGGCTCCCAGGGCGCCGATGTGAAGCACAAGGTGTTCTGGGTCCAGGAGTGCCCGCCGCCGCCCACCACCACCTCGAGGGGCACGACCTCGACGAGCACGACCTCGACGAGCACCACCTCGACCTCGACCACCATGCCCACCACGGTCACCACCGCCACCACGGTCACCACCGTGCCCACCACGCCCACCACCACCCCGGGCACCACGGTCGCCACCGTGCCGACCACGCCCACCACCACCCCGGGCACCACGGTCGCCACCGTGCCGACCACGCCCACCACCACCGCGGCCGTCGGCGGCACCCTGCCCCGGACCGGCACCAACACCGCCCCGCTCGTGGCGGCGGGCCTGGCGCTGATCGCGATCGGCGTCGGGATGCTGACCGCCCTGCGCCTGCGTCGCAGCGTCTGATTCGGCGAGGGGACCGGGGCGCCAGGTCCGGTCCCCTCACCGTCCCCTCTCCCCGGCCCGTGTCCCCAGCTCGGGCCGGGGAGGCGCGCCCGGCCACGGCTCTCGGCCCGGGCGACACGAGCCGGGTGACCGAGGCGAGGGCCCCGGCCCTCAGCCCGGTCGGGCGGCGAGGTAGAACGTGCCGCCCGGGGGCTCCCCTGGAGGGCGTCCTGTTCGTGGACCTGCCACACCCGGAGTCCGGCGTGGCCGAGGAGCTGCGAGAGCTCGTCGACCTCGTCGTAGCTCGACAGGACGGTCTCGCCGGCCTGCCGTCGCAGGTACTCGGACGGGCGCTCGCCGCGTCCCCGGTGCGTGGCGACGAGGACGACACCGTCGCGGTCCACGACCCGGCGGATCTCGCGGAGCGCGGCCGGCAGGAGAGCCCGAGGCAGGTTGTGCAGCGAATAGCGCGCCACCACCGCGTGACACGAGCGTCGCGCAGGGGGAGGCGGAGCACCTCGGCGCAGGCGCTCGCCAGCCTGTAGCCGGCCGACCGGCGCCCCGGACTCGCCGATCGGCGGGCCCCGGGCGGCGCGCCCTCGCCACCGAGCAGCCGGCAGCGAGCGCGCCGGTCACGCGCGCGAGGCCAGCTGGCACCGATGGCTCAGAGCACCCAACGCGCTTCGAAGAGGCGTTCGTACAGGGGCCGGCACTCTTCCGCCACCGTGGCCGCTGGGTTGTCCAGTCGCGGGTCGCGGGGCCGGTACTGGGCGAACCCGGTCGAGTCCCACACCGCGCTGTACCAGTAGCGGCCCCACACACCGTCGGAGTCCCGACGACCCGGCGGCCACGCGAGCATGCCTGGGGCGAAGTCCACGCCGACGTGGCGGCACAGCGCTCGCAGGTAGGGCTCGGGATGGAGGAGGAAGTCGCGTGCGTCGATCACGGGCGGCGGCGTTCCGGCCGCGACCAGCTCGTCGTACAGCTGGACCTGCTGGGGAAGGCCGAGATCCTCGGCCGTGACATCGCCGCGGGCGCGGACGTAGGAGGCGACCACCTCGCGGGGGTCGCGGATGAGCATGACGTTGGTGAGGCTGGAGACCCAGCTTCGGTCGATGCCGGGCAGCAGGTGGTGGGCCATGTGCTTCTGGTAGAAGACCCTGATCCCGCCGGGAACCGGGCCGAGCAGCGTGGCCACGACATTGCGCCAATCGGTCTCACCGGCACGGATCACCTCGTCACGCCCCGGGTGGTCGATCCCGGTGACCTCGAGGTAGTGGGGGTACAGCGGCTCGTCGATCACCACCGTGTCGCGGCGGTTCTCCCACGACCGCATGCGGGCGGTCGAGATGTTGCGCGGGCCCGACCAGACCGCCAGCCGGACCACCTGAGCGCTGGATGCCAGCTTCAGCGTCGTGCCGCCTCGGTGACGTCATGCTCGATGGCGGCCTGGTAGAGCTGACGCAGGCGGTTCATGACCGGCCGGCTGTCACCGTCGCCGATCGCGCGTCCATCGACCTCGCGGACCGGCACGATGCCGGCGAAGGTGCCGGTTACGAAGGCTTCGTCGGCGCCGTAGACATCGGTCAGGCTGAAGTCGCGCTCGTGGGTCACGATGCCGGCCTCGCGCGACAACTGCAGCACGGTCCCGCGTGTGATGCCACCGAGGCAGAACGCGCCCGAGGACGTCCACAGCTCGCCACGCCGCACCAGGAAGAAGTGCGTGGAGTTGCACGTCGCGACGAAGCCGTGCGGGTCGAGCATCAGCGCCTCGTCTGCGCCCGCCGAGTAGGCCTGGATGCACGCCGTGACGTCGTTGAGCTTGCTGTGAGTGTTCAACTTGGGGTCCAGCACGTCCGGGTACGGGCGCCGGACGTGGACTGTGAACAGGCGGATCCCGGTGTCGAGGATGGCCTCGCTGGGTTGCTTGTACTCCGGGACGATCACGATCGTCGCCGGTCCCACGGTCATCCGAGGATCCTGGTACGGCGTGCGCTTCAGACCGCGGGTCACCATGAGGCGCACATGTACGCCCTCGGTCATGCCGTTGGCGCGCAGCGTCTCGTAGATCGCGCTTCGCAGGTCTTGTCGACTGAAGCCGATGTCGAGGGCGATGGCCTTCGAGCCCTCGAAGAGACGATCGAGATGCCGATCGAGGAACGCCGGGTGGCCGCCGTGGACACGTAGTCCCTCCCACACGCCATCACCGAGCACGAACCCCGAGTCGAAGACCGAGACCACAGCCTCGGCCCGATGCTTGAGGTGCCCGTTCACATAGACCAGCACGGCGTCGTTGCGCGGGTCGTCGTCATAGTCGTGCACCCCGTGGACCACCCGATCGGTCACCTCGAACCTCCTCGCCGCGCACCGCGACCGCAAAGCACGGGCAATTCTGCAGCGGCATTGGGTCCCACCCACGTGACCGCGACGAGGTGCAGAGCCGACTTCTGTCGGGTCGCCGTTGCGTGAGAGCGGTCCGCCTCGGGCCGCACACGGTCCGCTGCTTCGCCCCACGCCCGACGCCAAAGTCGCGAGTGGCGGCGAACGACTCCGCCCCGTCGAGGCTGGCCCACGTCGCAAGCGGGCGACCTCGGGGGATTCCGGAGTGGAGCTAGAGGGACTCGAACCCTCGACCTCTTCCATGCCATGGAAGCGCTCTTCCACCTGAGCTATAGCCCCGTCAGGGAACTCGCAGACTAGCAGAGCCCTGCGGCCCCTCAAATCAGCCGATGACGAAGTTGACGAGCCGTCCAGGCACGGCAACGACCTTCCGGACGGTGGCCCCGGCCAGCAGGTCGGCCACCTTGGCGTCGGCCCGGGCGGCGGTCTCGAGGGCGGCGCGGTCGGCCCCGGCCGGAACCCTCACGCGGGCCCGCACCTTGCCGTTGACCTGCACCGGCACCTCGAGCGTGTCGTCGACCAGCAGCGCCGGGTCGGCCTCGGGGAACGGGGCGCGGGCGAGAGAGCCGTCGTGACCCAGGCGCGACCACAGCTCCTCTGCCACGTGCGGGGCGAGGGGCGCCAGCATGAGCACCAGCGGCTCGATCACCGAGCGGGGTACCGCACCGTCCGGATACGTGGCGGTCAGGTGGTTGTTCAACTCGGTGATCTTGGCGATGGAGGTGTTGAAGCGCAGCTTCTCCATGCCGTCGCTCACCGCGGCGATCGTGCGGTGCAGGGCACGGCGGGTGTCCTCGGCCGGTGCAGCGTCGGTGACGGTGACCGCGCCGGTGTCCTCGTCGATCACGTTTCGCCAGATGCGCTGGAGCAGCCGGTAGACGCCCACCACGGCCTTCGTGTCCCACGGGCGGCTCTGGTCGAGCGGACCGGTGAACATCTCGTAGAGCCGCAGCGTGTCGGCGCCGTAGCTGGCGTACATGTCGTCGGGGGCCACGGCGTTTTTGCGGCTCTTGCCCATGCGACCGAGCGTGCGGTTCACCGGCCGGCCCTCGAACAGGAACGTGCCGTCGCGCTCCTCCACGGCGGCGGCGTCGACGTAGACACCGCGGTCGTCGGTGTACTCGAACGCCTGGACCAGGCCCTGGTTGTACAGCCGGCGGTACGGCTCGAAGGACGACACGTAGCCCAGGTCGTAAAGCACCTTGTGCCAGAACCGGGCGTACAACAGATGCAGCACGGCGTGCTCGGCCCCGCCGACGTACAGGTCGACGCCGCCGGCGTCGCCCTCGTGGCGCGGCCCCATCCAGTAGCGCTCGTTCTCGGGGCGGACCAGTTCGTGCTCGTCGACCGGGTCGATGTAGCGCAGGTGGTACCAGCACGACCCGGCCCAGTTGGGCATCGTGCTCGTCTCTCGCCGGTACTGCTTGGGGCCCTCGCCGAGGTCGAGCTCGACGGTGACCCAGCCGGCCGCCCGCGACAGCGGCGGCTCGGGGTCGGAGGTGTCGTCGCCCTCGGCGAAGGTCTTCGGGGAGTAGTCGTCGACCTCGGGCAGCACGACGGGCAGCATCGAGTCGGGCACGGCCCGGGGCAGGCCGTCGTCGGGGTCGTAGACAATGGGGAACGGCTCGCCCCAGTAGCGCTGGCGACTGAACAGCCAGTCGCGCAGCTTGTAGGTGATCGTGCGCTCGCCCAGGCCTCGGCCCTCGAGCCAGTCGGTGATGGCCGCCTTGGCCTCGGCCACACCGAGGCGGTCGAGGCTGACCTCGTCGTTGGCGCTGTTGATGGCCGGGCCCTCGCCGACGTACGCCCTGCCCTCCCACCCGTCGGGCGGGGCCACCGTCCGAATGATGGGCAGGTCGAACACCTCGGCGAACGCCCAGTCGCGCTCGTCCTGGCCGGGCACGGCCATGATCGCCCCGGTCCCGTAGCCCATCAGCACGTAGTCGGCCACGAACACGGGGATCTCGGTGCCGGTGGTCGGGTTCAGCGCGTACGCGCCAGTGAACACGCCGGTCTTCTCGCGCGACTCGACCTGGCGCTCGATGTCGGTGCGCCGGCTCGCCTGACGGCGGTACTCCGCGACGGCCTCGCCGGGGGTGGCGTGGCCGCCGGTCCAGCGCTCGGGCAGCACGGCCGGCCACACCTCGGGGACCAGCTCGTCGACCAGCGGGTGCTCGGGCGCCAGCACCATGTAGGTGGCGCCGAACAGCGTGTCGGGCCGGGTGGTGAACACCTCGATGCCGGCGCCGCCCTTGGTGGGGAAGATCACCCGCGCGCCCTCGGACCGGCCGATCCAGTTGCGCTGCATCAGCTTGATCGGCTCGGGCCAGTCGATGGCGTCGAGGTCGCGGACCAGCCGGTCGGCGTAGGCGGTGATGCGAAGCATCCACTGGCGCAACGGCCGGCGGAACACCGGGAAGTTGCCCCGCTCGCTGCGCCCCTCGGCGGTGACCTCCTCGTTGGCCAGCACCGTGCCCAGACCTGGGCACCAGTTGACCGGCGCCTCGCTGATGTAGGCCAGCCGGTGGCTGTCGACCACGGCCCGGCGCTCGGTGGGCGACAGCTCCGCCCACGGCTTGCCGGTCGGGTTCGTGCCCTCGCCGGGCGAACGGATTCCGGCGTCGAGCTCGGCGACCAGCTCGGTGATGGGGCGGGCCCTGTCGGCGTCGGTGTCGTACCAGCTCTCGAAGATCTGCAGGAAGATCCACTGGGTCCAGCGGTAGTAGCCCTCGTCGATCGACGAGATGGACCGGCGGCTGTCGTGGCCCAGGCCCAGGCGCCGCAGCTGGCGGCGCATCGTGGCGATGTTGGCGTTCGTCGTCTCGCGGGGGTGCCGGCCGGTCTGCACCGCGTACTGCTCGGCGGGCAGGCCGAACGCGTCGTAGCCCATCGTGTGCATGACGTTGCGGCCGGTCATGCGGTGGTACCGGGCGTAGACGTCGGTGCCGATGTAGCCCAGCGGGTGCCCCACGTGCAGCCCCGCACCGCTCGGGTACGGGAACATGTCCATCACGAACATCTTCGGGCGGCCGGCGACCGCCTCGAAGCCGTCGCTCAGCTCGCCGACGGGGTTCGGCGCCTGGAACGTGCCCTCGGCCTCCCACCGCTCCTGCCAGGCCGTCTCGATCTGGCCGGCGAGGTACGAGGTGTAGCGATGCGCAGGCGTGTCGGAGGTCGGCGACGATGCGGACATAGTCCGACCAGGGTACTGCCGGCGTCGACGTCGCCTCGTACCGGTATCGCCATGCGGCCGCCCACCCGGCGCGGCCCCGCGGCGATCAGCCGGCGGTCGGAGCCGCCGGGTCGGCGGCCGGTGCCTCGGCGTCGCCGTCGCCGCCGGTCGCCCCGCTCTCGCCGGAGGCCGCGGCGGCCGCCTCCTCGGCGTGCTGCTGGATCGCCGTCATGATGGCGTTGCCGGCCGCGCCGATGAACGCCGGGCGGTTCTCCGCCGCCCACTCGCGGCTGACCAGCGCCCTTTCGGCCGAGCCCTGGAACACGGGGACGACGTTGCGGGCGAACAGCTCGTAGGACCGCAGCGTCTGGGGCCGGTCGGCCCACTCGTGGGCCATCAGCAGGTACGTGCCGAACCCGCCGGACTGCTCCTCGAGCCGGCGGATCTGGGCGATCGCGTCCTCCGGCGTGCCGATCACCGCGAAGCCCGACGCGTTCAGAGCGTCGACCAGGCTGGCGTGGTCGGTCGTATCCGGCGCGAGCGGAAGGGCCGCCACCCGCTGGAAGTAGTCGACCCAGTCGGCGAGGCCGAACGCCACGTCAGCGACGGCCTGCTCGCGCGTGTCGGCCAGGTGCATCGGGCCCACGAGCCGCCACGACGCCCGGTCGACCGCCTGGCCGTGGGCCTCGGCCTGGTCGGCGAGCGCCCCCCAGTGGTAGCCGAGCGCGTCGAAGCCGCTGGCGCTGGTCGCGCCGATCGAGAGCATGCTGCAGCCGAACCGGCCGGCCGCCCGCGGCCCGCTCGGCGAGATCTGGGCGGCCACGGCGACCTCGAAGTGCGGCCGCTGGTAGGGCCGCAGCTGCAGCCGTGCGTCGTGCAACGTGAACCAGTCGGTCTCGCAGGTCACCGGCTCGTCGCTGCGCAGCAGCCGCAGGATGACGTCGAGCGCCTCGACCATCATGTCGCGCTGCCTGGCGATGTCGATGCCCATCATGTGGGCGTCGGACGGCAGGGCGCCGGGGCCCACGCCGAGCATGATCCGCCCCCGGGTCAGGTGGTCGAGGAGCACCATGCGGTCGGCCAGCATGAGCGGCTGGTGGTAGGGCAGCGACGACACGCCGGTCCCGAGCCGGATAGACCGGGTGCGCTCTGCGGCCGTGGCGATGAACACCTCGGGCGACGCGATTATCTCGAGGCCGGCGGAGTGGTGCTCGCCGATCCACGCCTCGTGAAACCCGAGGCGGTCGAGGTGTACGACCAGCTCGAGGTCGCGCTCGAGCGCAAGCGTCGGGTTCTGGCCGACCGGGTGGAACGGTGCCAGGAACATCCCGAACCGCTGCGGACGGACGGCTGAACCCGAAGTGCTCATGCGTGGGACCCCCGGGACCGTCACGGCAGCCCCCGGCCGGACCCTAGCGTCACCACTCCGTGACGGCCCGGTGAACGGATCGGACCCGCGGTGTAACGGCGGTCGTCGCGGGGGAGTCGGACGGACGTGGTCTCCCCTTCCCTCATCGACCGGATCGCGCGCGGCGCCGAACGCGATCATCCCGTCACCTTCGTCGTGGGCGGGGGCGAGGACGTCGTGTCCTGGCGCCGGCTTCACCAGGAGGCCCGTGGCTACGCCGCCGCCCTCCAGGCCCGCGGCGTGCGCCCCGGAGACCACGTCGCCCTGCTGTCACCCACCACCCGCGAGCTCGTCACGGCGATCCAGGGCACCTGGCTGGCCGGGGCCGCCATCGTGGTGCTGCCGCTGCCCATGCGCCTCTCCTCGATCGAGGAGTTCGTGGCGCAGACCCGCCAGCGCATCCATGGCGCCGACGTCCGCCTCGTCGTCGTCGACCCCGACCTCGCCGGGTTCGTCACGCCCGAGCCGGGCGACCCTCCCATGGTCCCCATGGCTCACCTGGCCGCCGGCGACCCCGCCGCCTGGGTACGGCCCGACGACGACCCCGAGCGGCTCGCCATCCTGCAGTTCACGAGCGGGTCGACCTCCGACCCGAAGGGCGTGATGCTTCCCGACCGGGCCCTGTGCGCCAACCTCGCCGGCGTGGCGCGCTCCGGCCGCCTCGAGCCGGACGACGACGTGCTCGTGTCCTGGCTGCCGCTCTACCACGACATGGGCCTCGTCGGTCTGCTGACGCTCGCCATGTCGACGGGCACCGCGCTCGTCCTCGGTGCCCCGCAGGACTTCACCGCCCGCCCGTCGCGATGGATGGAGTGGATCTCGACCTACGGCGGCACGGCCACGGCCGGCCCGAACTTCTCCTACGTGCTCGCCACCCGGGCGTTGAAGCGGGCGGACCAGCTCGACCTGTCGCGGCTGCGCATCGCGCTCAACGGCGCCGAGCCGATCGACCCCGACCAGGTCGAGGCGTTCGTGGAGGCGGGCCGGCGCCACGGCCTGCGCCCCGGCGCCGTGTTCCCGGCGTTCGGCATGGCCGAGGTTGCCATCGGCGGATCCTTCCCCGAGCCGCTCTCCGGCCTGCGCACCGACTGCGTCGACCGGAGGGTGCTCGAGACCGAGCGCTACGCGGCACCGGCCGATCCCGCCGACGTGGGCAGCCGGCGCTTCGCCCGCCTCGGCCGCCCGATCCCCGGTCTGGAACTGCGCATCGTCGAGCCCGAGAGCGGCATCGTCCTGCAGGACCGCGAGGTCGGCGAGCTCGAGATCCGCGGCACCTCGGTCATGTCCGGCTACTACCGGCGGCCCGACGTGAACGCGGAGACGTTCCACGGCGAGTGGCTGCGGACCGGCGACCTCGCCTACCTGCTCGAGGGCGAGCTCGTGGTGTGCGGCCGCATCAAGGACGTGATCATCGTCGGTGGCCGCAACGTCCTCCCCGAGGACGTGGAACGGGCGGTCGGCGAGATCGAGGGCATCCGGGCCGGCAACGTCATCGCCTTCGGCGTCGAGACCGACCGGCACCGCGAGTCGCTGGTGCTGGTGGCCGAGCTCAAGGCCGACGACCACGACACCGTGCGCCGCCGCGTGGGCGAGCGGGTGCGCGAGGTCGTGGGCGTGCCCGCCAAGGACATCGTGCTCGTCGAGGCCGGCACGCTACCGAAGACCAGCTCGGGCAAGCTGCAGCGGTCGCTGTGCCGGCAGCGCTACGAGGCCGGCCAGCTGCAGCTCGTCACGGTCTGACGTCGGGCGGACCGGGGGGCGGCCGGCGGCGGCCGCCCGACGCTCACGCCGCCTTGAGGGTGGCGATCACCTCGCCCCAGCGCACGCGGTCGATGTCGTAGGGGGCGTAGAACCCGACCCGCTGCAGCAATCCGCCCCAGCGGTCGGCGAGCCGGTCCGCGACGTCGTCGAGGCCGGCGACGACGGCGAACGTGGTGAGCATGTCGTCATCGACGAGATCGCCCATCTCGGCCCAACGGCCCTCCTTCGAGAGTCGGTTCAGCTCGTCCTGCAGGTCGCCCCAGCCGTGCAGCTCGAGGACAGGGCGGTACGCGGGGGTCGACCCGTAGAACGCGATCTGGCGACGCACCGCCGTGGCCGCCGTCGCCATCTCGTCCTCGTCCCGGCCGGTGACCACGAACATCGGGCCGTACAGCTCGAAGCCGTCCATGGACCTGCCGGCGGCGGCCCGGCCGCGCTCCAGCGCCGGGACCGTCACCTCGCGCATGTAGCGCTCGGTGGTGAAGCCGTGGCAGATGAACCCGTCGGTCACCTCGCCGGCCACCTCGGTCATCTTCTCGCCCACCCCGGCCAGGAAGACCCGTGGGTGGCCGAAGGCGTTCGGACCCGGGTCGAAGAACGGCGTCATCAGGGTGTGGGTGTAGAAGTCGCCGCGGAAATCCAGCTTGGAGCCGTCGGTCCAGCAGTCCCAGATGGCCCGGATGGCGAGCACCATCTCGCGCATGCGGGACGCCGGGTGTGACCACGGCATCGAGAAGCGCCGTGTGATGTGCGGCTTGATCTGGCTGCCGAGACCGAGCACGAACCGGCCATGCGAGGCGGTCTGCAGGTCCCACGCCGTCTGGGCGAGCGTCATGGGGTTGCGGGCGAAGGCCACGGCGATGCCCGTGGCCAGGTCGACCCTCGTGGTCGACTGGGCTGCGAGCAGCAGCGGCAGGAACGGGTCGTGGCTGGTCTCGGCCGACCACACCCCGTCGTAGCCCTGTGCCTCCTGTTCGGCGGCCGAGGCCGCGGCCCCGTCGAGTCCGCCTGCGATGCCACCGTCGACCTTCATGTCCCGGACCGTAGCCGGGCCATTGACCCGCCGGTCAAGAGCGGATTCAGTCGCCGCTCTCGCCGCGCAGGAACTTCTCGAGCTCGGCGGCCAGCTCGTCGCCGGTCGGCAGGTCGGTGGGGTTCATGCGTTCCGGCGCCGCCGACTCGTCGTAGGCGGCCTCGAGCTGCCGCAGCATGGCCTGGTGCTCGGGGTTGCCGGCGATCAGCTCGTCGAGCCGGGCACGGGTGGCGTCGGCCCGGGTCACCAGGTCGCCGAGCGGCAGGGTCAGCTCGCCGATGCGTCCCAGGGCCTCGATGAGGGCGACGCTGCCGGCCGGGTAGGGCATCGACGGCGGCGATACGAGGTAGTGGGGCACCTGCGCCCACAGGCCCAGGGAGGCGATGTCGCGCTGGTCGCACGCCTGCTCGATGGCGGCCTGGATGCCGCCCGGGAAGTCGAGGGAGGCTCGCAGCAGCCCGGCGAGGGGGCGGTACCCGAGGTCCCTCAGCCGCCACGGGATCCACGGGGGGAGGCCCCAGCTCTGGCCCTGGGCACTGAACTCGTCGGGCGGGGCCCCGACCGCCATGTCGAGCGCCAGGTGGTCCTGCCACAACCAGCCGTCTGCCCCAGCCGGGTCGACACCCACGGCCAGGTCGTGCA